>AR_comb_assmDRAFT_10632048_pt1 | contig 28268 bp, 51 predicted proteins | sample ArasoioldDNA_FD_10543 | JGI IMG/M metagenome (IMG submission 10543) | reverse complement strand
TAGGTCATGACGCTGCCGAGCGCGCGCTTGCGCTGCTCGCCCATGAGGTTGCGGATGAACTGGTTGGCCATCAGTACTGGACCTCGGGGAAGTAGACCTCGGCGGTCACCTTGACGACCTGCCAGAACACGGGGAGCCGCACCTCGGGGCGGACGATCTCGACGTCGCTGAGCTCGCAGGTCCAGCCGTCGATGGGGTCGCCGTCGGTCTGGTCGACGACGCTGATGTGTCGGCGCGTTCCGGGGAAGCGGCCGAGCAGGGTGTCGCGGACGTCGTTGGCCAGCGCCGTGCAGGCGGCGTACGTCGGCTGGAACAGGTCGACGAAGATGGGGTAGTCCTGGCGTGACGAGGGTCCGCCGAGCTCCTGCTCCTCGGGGTAGAGCTCGGGTCCGAGCGTGATGCTCACGGTGCCCGGACCGACGCCGTCGGCGAGGCGGTCGGCGGCGATCGCGGGGGCGTCGGTGAAGGTGACCGGCGCGGCGAACCGGGGCCCGAACGGGAGGTTGGTGTCGTCGTCCCAGTCGAGAATGGCGAGCTGGGCCGTGACGATGTTGGTGACGGTGGCCAGCACGTGCCGGCTGGCGTGGCGCGGGTAGGTCATCGCTCGTTCTCCGCCTGCGCCCAGACCTGCCAGACGTCGATCGAGCCGAGCGCGACCGGGGGCTGGGTCTCGCTGCGGATGTACTTGTCTCCGCCGGCCACGATGTAGAGAAAATCCTTCACCTGCTGGTATTCAGGGTCGAGCAGGGTGACGACGATGTGGGTGGCCGAGACCTGGCCGAAGGTCTCGATCACCTCGGCGCCGTTGTAGAACTCCACGGCGCACGGGACCTGCACCTTGGTGGTGCTCACGACCCGCTTGACCGTGGGGTCGAAGGGAACGCCATGGAGGTCGAGCGCGGCCGGAGTGTCGACGATCGCCTTGGGCAGGTAGAAGGTCGCGCGGTCCTCGGTGCGGGTGGGCTGCCCGAACCCCATCGCGGTGTGCAGCCCTTCGAGCACCGCCGCCTTGTCGAAGTCGGGGGGCGTGAAGTCCTTGGACACGACCTACCTCCACTCGTGCGGGTAGAAGCCGCCCCACGAGGCCATGGCGCACTCGCGCGCGAGGTAGTTGTCGAACACCGTGGCCAGCCCGGCGCTGGCGCGAGCAGAGCCCTCTGCGTTCCGGATGATGTCCTTGAGTCGGTCCTGGAGGAACTTGAGCTCCTGGGTGAGCACGGTGGCCGCGCTGCCGGTCTCGAACTCGACGGGGCCGGCCTTGTAGCGCTGGAGCGTCTTGAGGTTGCGCAGCTGGGCGCGAATGGTGCGGATGCTGGCGTAGATCACGATGAGCGCGCCACCGGCCGCGGACAGGTCGGGGCTCGCATCCCAGTCGCCGGCGTTCTCGGTGAGCGTGGTCGTCTTGAAGAACCCGAACAGCTGGGCCTCGGCGAAGCCGTCCGCCAGGGAGCCGACGAGGTCGGCGGTGGTCGCGTCGGGGAAGACCGTGTCGAAGGCTCCCGGCACAGCCAGCTCCCGCTTGAACGCGGGAACGAGCGTGCTGATCTGGGTCGTCACGTCTGAGACTTCGGCCAAGCGTGGAGAGGCCCGCCCCTGCGGCAACCCAGCGCATCAGGGACGGGCCTCGTAACGCCACCCCGGGCGGTCTGACGGCGACCCGAGATGGCGTGCCCTACACGGTGACCGTACGGTCGCCGCGAGCCTCAGCATTCGAGGGCGTGTCCCCCCCCAGAGGCCACTGCTGCTCGATGTAGAGGTCGAGGAAGTCGATCTGGCTCTTGGACGCGTCGGCCTCGGAGACCATGCCCTTGAGTCGACGGACGTTGACCTCCGACAGCGACTTCACCGCGTCCTCGAAGTCGCTGTCCTTGAGGTCGTAGAGAGCCTTGAGGTCGGAGTCGAGGAGGGCCTGCTCGGTGTCCGGCAGCTGGCCGTCCTCGCCGGGCGCCGGCTTGGGTCCGCCGACCTGGACCAGCATGCCGTTGCGGAACGGGTTGTTCTGCCGGTACCGGACCTGCTCCTCGATGAGCACGCGCTCCTCGGTGGTCAGCCGGAGCCGCGCCCCCTTGCCGCGGATGCTCATGGTCTGCTCGCGTCCTCGGCTATTCAGGACCACGACCGAGACTCGACCCTCGATGGTCGACTCCCAGATCTCCTTCTCGCCGGTGGCGAAGCTCTGCGCCATTGCGTCCTCCTCGTGTGCGCTTGGGTCAAGCAGATCACGAGCCGCAAGGACTTCTAGCGTCGACGGAGCAGTGGATCTTTTTTGGCAACGCCCGTTCAGACGTCGTGCATCTTGCGGTGCCGCCGTTCCTCAAGCGGGTTGCGGAACGGCCATTGGCGTCCAGTCGCCATCACAGCGCCGCAGTAGAACGAGGCGACCGTGATGATCGCCAGCCAGAGCACGATCCACATACGGCCGATGTTACGCCGCGTGGTCGACCGTCACGGTCGATCCCTCGCGCAGGCCCCAGCGCAGCGCGGCGGCCTTCGTCGCCTTCACCGGCTCATCGCCGGGCTTCTGCTGGGCGATGACCTGGCCCGAGGGCACCACGATCGCGGTGACCAGCGCGATCACGGCGCCGAGAAAGGCGAGGATGCCGCCGATCTGGGCGTCGGAGAGGTCCACGCCGAACAGCACCAGGAGGCCGAGGCCGGAGGTGATGGCGCCGAGCACGAGGTTCGGCACCGAGAGGAGCCGGTTGAGCAGGCTCATCGGATCAGCGCCTTCGCGCCCACGAACAGGATGTCGATCCACAGCGTGATGAGGATCAGCAGGAGCAGGACCTCGGACTTGGACCAGGTCATGACAGGATCACCACTTTCTGAGAGGGGTTGGCTGCCAGCAGGCGCTGGCCGCGAGGCGTCTTCATGAGCTTCTTGGCCACGCGCTCGACGTCGGCCATGGTCACCCCGTCGTTCAGCTCGATGTGCATCTGGTCGAGGCGGTTGTGGTAGTCGCCGCCCCAGCGGATCGTGCCGTCGTAGATCTTGAGCAGCTTGTGCATGGTCGCGGTGTCCGCGTCGTCGAAGGTGTCGCGGCCCAACGGGTGCTTGATGGCGTCGAGGTCGAGCGCGGTCCCGCTGGAGTGGTTGCTCAGGACGGTCGAGTAGCCGCGGACCGGCCGGAACGCCCAGCCCCAGTCGTCGACGATGCCGCCGTCGATGTCCTCGATCATGCCGTCCCAGCGCATCGCGCAGTGGCAGAGCACGAAACCCGCGGAGCCGCGGTGGCAGCGGAGGTGGACGTAGTCCTTCTCGTGGTCGGCCACGGGCAGGACCCACGTGTACAGCAGCGACGAGGAGTTGCTCGCGATCGCCGGCCAGCCGTTCTCACTCCTGCTCATGACGAGTACTTCGGCCCGAGAGCGCCCGAACATGGACAGAACCCCCGGGACTGTGGTCCCAGGGGTTCTGTGTTGAGCGGCGGGGCGAGGTCAGACGCTGCCGTCCACGATGCGACGGGCGCGGTCCGGGTGGTACACGAGGCCACCGCAGTCCATCCGGCCACGGATGTGCCGGTAGTCCACCGTGTTCTCCTCCCACGACTTGCTCTGCATGCCGCCGTACTTCGCGAACAGACCGACGGTGCCGCCGAAGACCCAGAGCTCGTTGTCCGGGATGTAGGAGGCGTCGTTCTCGTCGGTGTAGTTCTGGATGCGCACCACGTTGGCGCCGCGGTAGACGCCGATGCGCCCCAGCCGGCGGATCTCCGAGGTGGCCTCGGGGTCGAACAGAGCAGAGGCGTCGGTGATGACGTCGCTGATCTTGTCGATCATCGTGGCCCGACCGAGGATCGTGATCGGAGGCATCGTGCCGTTGTTCGGCTTGACGGCGTCCCACACCTCGCGCAGCGCGGTGTCGAGGTCGTCCTTGGTCATGCCCGTGGTCGCGTTGACGTAGTAGGGCGAGGACGACGGGATCGCTGCCTGGAGCAGCTGGAACATCCGGCGGTTGACCTCGGCGTCGAGGCGCTGCATGGCGAGGTCCGCCAGCTGCTCCAGCGTCTCGGCGTAGTTCGCGCGCAGCTTGTCGGCGAACTCCGAGACGTGGAAACCGATGGTGTCACGGGGGACCGTGAACCGCTCGGTCTTGAGCTGGGTCTCGTCGATGTAGCCACCGCGGGCGGTCCAGAAGACCTGCATGCCCCGGCGCTCCGAGATCTCCACGGTGTCGAACTCGCCGACGTTGCGGACCTCGAAGTAGGTGCCGAACAGGTTCTCGAACTGGAAGCCGTAGTCGAGGCGCTCCGCGAGGATGGCGGCCTGCTCGCGGTGCCACTCCTCCCGGTGCCAGTTGTCCTTGGCCTCCTGGTTGAGGGCGGCCTTCGCGCGCTGGTACTCCGCGAGGTCACCGGCCTTCTGCCGGCCCCACGGGTCCAGCCCAGACTTGGCGGCCAGGAGGTCGTCGATGGTCTTGGTGCTCATGGTGTTGGTCCCCCCTCTCAGAAGGTGACGACGGCCTCGACGTAGGCACCTGCGGTGGCGCCCGTGCCGGAAACGGCGGTGACGGTGAGCCAGCCGGCGGGAGTCCCGTCGCCCTTGACCCACTTGGACCCGTCCCACACCAGCGGGTCGCCCACGGCGACTCCGGTGACGTCGACGAGGGTGACGGCGTCCTTGGAGCGCGAGCCCCGGGCGTACGCCGCCGTGTTGCGGAACCAGACCTTGGTCCCGACGCCGGCCCACATGACCGAGAGCTGGTCGAGCTTGCAGCGCCCCAGGTCGTAGGAGTCGTGGCCGAGAAGCAGGACCTCGTTGAACCGGTCCGGGATGTGGCTCTCCTCCTGCACGAGGAGGCCAGTCAGACCCGTCACCGGGTCGGCATTGGCGTCCGCCTGCTTGAGGTAGCCGGGCGTGGCCGGGTCCAGCGAGACCGCCGAACCCTGGAGCAGCGGGTCACCGGTGGCCGGGGTCTTGAAGCGGCCCTCGCGGGTCGCCATCGACTCGTCGGAGCGCCGGAACCCGAAGTTGAGGCCGTAGTCGGAGGCCATGGGTCAGTCCCCCTTCGGGATGTAGCGGCCGAGCAGGAACTGCCGGCCGGCGGACTCGGTCGGCGCCCCGCCGGCGGCGGCGCTCGCGGCGCCGGCCATGGCGGTCTCGCGCGGGGCCGGGGCACCCGTCGAGGTGGTCGCCGGGGCGGTCGTCTTGAGGTCGGCGACATAGCCCTCGAACTGGTCGTCGCTCATCGCGACGATCCGCTGTACGCGGGCCTCGTCGGCGAGGAAGTCGTCCCCGAGGTGGGCCGCGACCTCCTTGACCTTGTCGAGCCGCTCGCCCTTGCGGGCCTCGGCCTGGGCCAGCTCGTCGAGCCCTGCCTTGAAGTCCGCGAGCTCCTTCTCCGCGGTCTCCTTGGCCTGCTCGGCGGCGACCTTGGCGCTCTCGGCGACGTCGAGCTTGGACTCCAGATCCGTCTTCTCGGTGGTGAGCGTGTTGATCTGCTCGGTCAGAGAAGCGGTCTCCTTCGCCACGCGATCCGCGAGGATCGCGATGTGCTCCTGCTCGGTGAACGTCTTGTCCGTGTCGGCCATGTGCCTTGCCTCCTCACACCTGTCTGGGTCGAGGGGTTTGGCTCGACCGCCGTTCGAGGGGTGACTTCGGCTGACCTGGCCGCAGGCGCTAGTTCGCGCTCAACGGGCGTTCAGACGGCATCGGCTCCGGGGTCTGAACGCGCGTTACGGTGAGCGCATGGATCACGAGGAGATCGAGCGTCAGCTGCGTCAAGCGGCGCGGATGCCGCAGCCGTTCGAGTGGGCGTTCCAGCAGGGCCAGGTCTGGGAGAAGTGCTACGTCGAGATGCAGTCCCGAGCGCGATGGATGGTGCCCCTGGTGCTGGTCAAGTTCCTGGCGATGCTGGCCGGAGTCTTCCTCGCGGTGCAGGCCACTGGCTGGGCAGCCTTCGTCGGGATGCTGATCGTGGTCACGCTCGCCGCCCTGGGCGTGACCAGCCAGGTACGACGCGCGCAGGCGTACCGGAACGGATGGGTCGACCGCGGCCGGCACGACATCGTCGAGCACCAGCTGGTGTGCAGTGACCCGGTCGCCGATGAGGCCTTCGCGTCACGCATGTTCGTGCTGAACAGCGAGGTGCTGCTCTAGCGGTTGGCCCAGCTGAGGATCTGCGCGGCGAGGTCCTGCGCCTGCTGCTTGGTGAGGTGGTCCTCGTGGATCGTCTCGGCGGCGGCAGCGGCCTGGCGGGCGAGCTCGACGTTGGCCTGCGCCCAGCCGGGGGAGACGGGCGGGACGATCACCGCGGCGCCGAGGAACAGCGGGTCGACGAACCGGCGCGTCGAGGAGCGCTCGCGCAGGTGCGCGCACGTGCGCTTGGCCTCGTAGTCGGCGTAGGAGAAGGACTCCCCGCAGCCGTTGTCGCCGACGCAGGAGACCTCGCGGCTGACGCACTCCATGGAGTAGTAGAGGTCGCCGGCGCGGGCGGCGCTGGCGATCACCTTGGTCTCGTTGGGGAACAGGAACGACCACACGGCGGCGTTGGTGGCGATGTGGGCGGGCACGTCGTCGGTGGCCGCGGTCATCCGGCCGTCGAGCAGGCAGCCGATGTTCTTGGTGTCGTCGTGGAGCCAGTTCAGCGGCCCGCCAGCAACGGAGCCCTCGCCCATCTGGAGGTCCTCGCTAGTCCACAGGGCGCCGTTGCGGTTGGGCTCGTCGGCGCCGACGAGTCGACCCGAGAGCAGGGTGAAGGCCGGGTTGTTCGAGGCGATCTCGCGCACCGGTGCGGTGATGACCGTCCGGCCGCTCTCGGCGTGGAGTACGAACGCTCGTTCCCACGCGACGTCGCCGGCCTTCTGCTTGCCCATGCCGGGGCAGTTGGCGCCCATCTTCACGGCCTTGTCGTGCATCTCCTGCGGCGACATCACCGCGGCGCGATCGCGACCGTAGCGGCGGTGCAGGTCGTCGCGCAGCTGAGCCTTGCTGGTCACGGTCATGCTCCCTACTTCGGCGACTTCTGGCCCCGGCTATTGCGTCCGCCGGCCTGGCCCTGGGGGGACTGCGGAGAGTTGCCGCCGCCAGCCGGGCGACCGCCCTTGGCTCCGTCAACGTTGGAGGGCGTGGGCGTCCCGTCGGGGTTGTCGCCCTGGCCGCCGGTCGCGGAGAACGGCACGACGGTCTTGAAGGTGTCGTCGTAGCCGGCGTCCTTCTCGAACTCGCGGCGCAGCGCCTCGGTGGCCTGGTCGAACCCGAAGTGCTCCAGCGTCGACTCGCGGGAGATCTCGTTCATCGTGCGCAGCGCCATGATCGAACGGGCCACCTCGGCGTCGTCGTCGAGCTGGACGTTCTTCGGGGTGAACACGAGGTTGGGCTCGTGCTCGAACAGGTCGGCGTTGTCGGGGTGGTCGACGATGCGGCGCGCGATCTCGCGCTCCAGCGTCCGCTTCATCATGTGGCGCCGGTTCTCCAGCAGCCGGGCCACGCCGCGGGCGATCGTGACGGTCGACTCGTTGCGCTGGCCGCTGCTGCCCATGGTGAGCGCGCCCATGGTGCGCTGGAGGATGCGACGGTCGAGGACGTCGTACTTCTCGCTCTGGAGGACGTGCTCCTGGGCCGGGGTGATGATGTCGATCTGGAGGCGGTGGTCGCCGACGACGACGGGGAGCTTGGCGACCACCTTGAAGTTGTCCTTGAGGTTGTCGATCTCCTCCTGGGTGGCGGGCTCCTCCTTGGTGCCCTGGCGCACGAGCAGGATGAAGTTGGCCGCGCCGACGAGGCTGACGCGGTCGGCCTCGATCAGCTGCTGCTTGAGGTCGAGCAGCGGGAAGGTCGACTTGAGCCGGATGATCGGGAACCGCTCGTAGGTCATCTTGGTGCGGGTCATCCGGAAGACCGTCATGGGGTTGAGCAGCAGCAGCCGATCCGGGTCGAAGCCCCAGCGGATCACGAGCTCGCGCTCGACGCGGTCGTTGACGTTGATCTTGCCGAGGGTGAACTCGGCCAGCAGCGGGTCCATGTACTCGCCGTTCACGCCGGCCGCGGCGGCGGCCATCTCATACGGCGTGGCGTGCCACGCGAGGCGGTCCTCGCCGAACGGGCCAGGGCGCAGAGGGACGACCTTGGTGGGGTCGAGGAAGGTCCACGCGACCGGGCAGGCCATGGTGACCTTCTTCTTGGACCGCTTGCCCTTCTCGGTCTTCGCCTTGGGCGTGTAGGTCTTGCGGCCCCACCACAGTCCGACGATCGACTGGCTGTAGATGAAGTCCTCGCGGTGCCACTGCCGGGCGAACGAGTCGAGGTCGAGGTCGGTGCCCAGCTGGTTGAAGATGTCGGCCGCGAGCGGGTCCTCGGACTCCCACTTGAGGCCCTGGAAGATCAGGCCCTCGGTGACGTCGCAGACCCCGCCGATGACGTCGTCGTTCTCCACCGCGGATCGCGCGGTGGCCATCTGGGAGTAGGGGTTGTCGGGCGCGACGTAGGCGGCGCGGTTGAACAGGCTGGGCCCGCGGCCAGCGGTGCGGGTGCGGTCCACCCAGTTCGCGATCTCGCGGGCGACCTTGTCGACGTAGGGCTTCACGGCGCTGGTGAACTCGTCGCCGGCAGCGTTGATCCACGGCATGCCGTCCGCGGTGTTGAGCACCGCGTTCTCGCGGACTACGACAGTCACACCTGCCCCCTCATCACGGCGAGGTCCTGACGCGAGACCTCGATCAGCCGGCTGGCGGTCTTCCACTGCCGGTCGAGCTCGTCGATGAACCGCTGGACCTGCTGGGTGCGGACCCTGGTCCAGTGCCGGCTCTCGCCCTCACGGCGGTGCAGGAGCACCGCGAGCTCGGTGAGCCGGCCGGTGTACGCCGAGCACTCGCGCATGACCATGTCGGCGGGCTTGGCGTAGAACGTCCGCATCGCGGCAGCGATGAGGTCCAGCTCCTTCTCCACCTCGGCCCTGGTCCCCAGGTAGCCGGGCGCGCCGAGCGCGTTGATCGTGGAGGAGAACAGCAGGACCAGCTGCTCCATCGAGGGAGGCTCGTGCGCTGCGGGGGCTGCACTGGAGGGGCCGAAGCGGTCCTCCTGCATCTCGGTCGTCGGCACGGAGCAGACTTCGGCCTGAACGCCTCTAAACGCTCCTCAACTCCCGTTTCCCGCAGGTTTCTGTCGAAAACGGGGCTGAGAGTGCGCCGATGGTGCACGCTCGCCGGCGTCGAGCTCACGACAGCCCCGTCTCAACGGGCGTTGGGACGGGGCTGTCGCTGGCTGGTTTACTCGTCGCGGCCGTACGCCGCGTCGCGCGCCTTGCGGAGCAGGCGGATCAGCGTGTTGATCTGCGCGCGGCCGGGACGCCACCAGATGTCGGTACCAAACGGGTTCGAGCCAGTGACGGCGTCGAGCACCCCGCGGCCCAGCAGAGCGTGGTAATCGCGCTCCGCGTCGGACGTGCGGAAGTCGTGCTGGACGCCCATGCTGTTCTCGATGAGGAAGGTCTGCATGAGCTGACCGATGCGCTCGACGTCGTCGCCGTAGACGTGGTCGACGATGTGGTACTGCCCGGTGCCGGTCTCCGGGGTGCCGATGCCGACCTGGACGTCCTGGTCGCGCTGCCAGCCGACGTGGATCTGGAACGGCGCCGGCCCGGTGGCGGGGTCGTGGGGGTACGGAGTGAAGACGGTCTCGCGTGGCATGGCTATGCCCTCCTGTTCTGCCCATCACGGGCATCTGGCCTAGCCCCTCACGGGCTACGGCTCTGCGGAGGACTTCGGCTCAGCCGAACCGGGCGAGCACCGGCTTGCGCTCCTTGGTGGCGTTGAGCGCGGTCTCGATCGCGGTGAGGCTCTTGCCGGCGATGCACATCTTGGCGGCGTCGAGCGTGTGAAACGAGCCGCCGCCGTACCGGGTCTTGAGCCCGGCCGCGGAGCCCTCGTCGCGGACGTACTGGATCTCCTGGCCCTGCCACTCGGTGAGCAGCTCGCGGTCGTAGGGCAGCTCGATGCGGCCCATGTCGACGAGCTTGCGCAACTCGTCGGTGCCGAACTCCACCACGTTCTTCTGGATGACCGCGTCGAGCTGGGTCTCCTTGTCCTTGAGCTGGCGGTCGTCGAACTCGACGGCGACCTTGGAGGAGAAGTTGTAGCCACGGATGCGCCGGCTGATGTGCTCGGGCGTACGACGCTGCGTAACGTGCGTTCCGACGGCCTCCGGGTCGAGCTCCTGCCACAGGGGCAGGCCGTTGCCGGTCTTGTCCATGGAGAACGCGCGGAGCCGCTCGCCGTAGAAGTCGAAGACGGCCTTGATCGCCTGGGCCTGGTTGGCGGCGCTGATCCGCATGAGGTGGATGCGCGCCAGGAGCCGGAGCAGGTCAGCGTCCTTGTCCTTGGGGTGCTTCATCGCCCCGAAGACCAGAAACTCGCTGGGGTCGCGGGTGTAGCCGATGTCGGCGCCGGCCCAGTAGGAGTGGTAGCGCTCGTGGAGGTGGTTGCCCGGGAACTGGAGGAACATCTCGATCGGGGCGCCGCTCTGGCGCAGCAGCTCGTCGTTGACCTTGATCTGGGCGTAGACGTTGTCGTTGTATTCGGTGGCCCACGCGTCCTCGTTGATCCGGACGCACGCGAGCAGCCGCGCGAGCACGAAGACCGGGTTGGTGGCGTCGCCGTGGTCGCCGTAGATGTTGCGGCGGTAGTCGACGTTGTCGCTGGAGCCGCCGTAGATCGCGATCTTGGCCCTGCGCTCGGCGGGACCCCAGTTGGGCCGGTCCATGGCCATGTAGCGGTGCACGGTGAAGGGGAGGTCGGGGTCCTCGCCCATCGTGTACTTGTAGTAGCGGTCGCGGACGCCTCGGGACACGCCGTGCACGCGCCACTGGGCTCCGGGCGTGCCGGCCTTCATGGTCTCGATCAGCTCGGTCCACCCGTTGTCGGGGAAGTCCTGGCCCTCGTCCATTTCGATGACGAGGGGGTGCATGCCCTTGACCCCGCGGCCGTCGCGGTTGGGCAGGCGGCTGATGATCCGGGCGTTGTTGATGAACTGGACCTGGAACTGGGGCTGGTGGTTGATGCCCTGCCCGCGGGTGGTCGGGAGCATGGCGGAGCCGAGGCGTGTGGAGCGGAGCAGGTGCTCGACCTTGTCGGTGACCGGCCGGAGGTGGTTGAGCTCCGGCGCGGTGATGAGCATCTCCTGGCCGGCGTGGGTGAAGGGGAACGCGAAGGCGCGCATCATGATGCCGACGGACTTGCCGACCGCTCGGCCGCACCAGTCGATCTGGAAGGTGTCCTCGTTGCGGTACCAGACCCACTGGTAGTCCCAGAGGCGGAAGCAGGCGTCGATCTGCTCCTCGTCGATCCATGAGAACTCGGCCAGCTCAACACCGCTGGCGTCGTCGAGGATCGCGGCGAGGTAGCAGTCCTCCTCGTCGAGGACGGGGATGGCGCTCACGAGTCGAGCCACCTCTCGATGGCGTCGCGGTCGTGCATGTCGAGGGGCGCGGGCTCTAGTCGGATCATGGCCGCGCACTTCGTGCAGCCGGCGTAGGCCGCGCGACGGTCGCTGTCCTCCGTCACGACGTCGGGCAGGACGTACGACGGGCCCCAGACGTGCGTGTCGGGCTCGCAGCCGTCTTCCTCCATCATGATGCCGCCGATCGGCCAGTCGACGACGTGCGGCTCGAAGGCGTCGGCCTCGTCGGGGGCGAGGAGGTCGGCCTCGTCGTCGACGAGGCGAGTCGGGTGCTGGCCTCTGACGCGGCGCCTCATGCGATGCCCCGCCGGCGGCGCCAGTTGTCCTTGCCCGTCTTGCCACGCCGGATGTCACGGGGCATGTGGCCGAGGTGGTAGCAGCCGCAGAACGGGCAGAGGTAGATGTTCAGCGGCCCGCCGCCCTTGAGGCGGTTACGGTGCGCCCTGGCCTCGCGTCGACTGTTGTAGCGGCGCTTCCCGACGCACGCGACCTCGCGGCCGATCTCCGGGTCGCCGACGAACGGCGCGGTCATGAGGCTGCGGCCTTCTCGAACCCGGAGAAGCGTCGGAACATGCCGATCGAGAGCGACGGCTGGGCGCTGAACGCGCTGTCGATCAGCGACATCATCCAGAGCCGGCGCCACTCCACGAAGAACGACGGGTGTACGCGCAATACGCGCGCAATCGACTCGATCCGCTTCATGGAGCCGCGGTGGTCGTGGACGCTGACGATCGGCCGGCTGCCGTTGAGGTAGCGCGACAGCTGGACGTGCGAGGTGCCGATCTGGGAGGCCAGCCAGCGGACACTGCGATCGCCGAGCAGGTCGAGCACGGCCGGGCCGAACGTCTCGGTGCTGAACTGCGGGACGGCCATCATCTCCCACAGGTCGTCGAGCGTCGGCGGCTTCTCGCTGCCGTACGTCGCGGTGTAGATGTCGGCCAGGAGCCGGTGCAGGACGTCGGGGTGGTCGGCGAGGTACTGCTCCCAGAACTCCGGCGTCTCGGAGTCGGCGCCGTGCTGGTGGCCGTCGAGGAGCCGCTGCCAGTTGTCGCTCATGGGTCACCTGCTCGCTTGCGTGCGGTGGCGTGGTCGCCGACATGCCAGACCCGATAGGGGTCCTCGCCGTTGGAGTGGTGGGGCGCGAACTCGCGGTAGCCGTCGATCCGGAAGAACTCGCCGGCCTCGTGGGTCTCGACGTCGCGGACCCGGTCGAACAGCCACGCTGCCCAGGTGTCGCGGTTGTACGACGCGGCCGGGACGAGGAAGGAGTGACGCACCCGGATGCGACGTGCGAGGTTCTGGGAGTCCTCGGTGTCGGAGATGACCTGGAACTGGAGGCCGCCGGACCCGTCGGGCTCAACCTCGGTTCGGAGGTGGAACTCCCAGCCGGGCTTGTAGTCAATGGAGGCGACCAGCTCCAGCAGGCCAGGAGGCAGGTAGCGGTTCACAGGTCCCGCACCCAGAACTTCTGCTCGTGCTCGCGGAAGTAGGCGTCGACCGCGTCGAACTCCGGCTTCATGTACTCGCTGATCCAGTCGACGATGTCCTCAGCCGACTCGATCCCTGCCTTGCGTCGCTCCTCCTCGTTCGAGCGCCGGTACCGCCCGCAGATCGCGAACAGCTCCTTGGTCAGCTCGATGGCCTTGCCGAGCTCCTTCTCGCGCTTGATGCCGTGGGCCTTGGCGGCGTTCTTGAGCGTCATGATGTAGCCGCCCACCGAGTCGTGGGTCTGCTTGTCGCGCTGCGCCTTCGTCAGCCCGAGGGCGGTCTGGATCTCGTTGATCTGCGCGCCGACGTCCTTGACGGTGCGGCGCAGCTCGACCTCCTCCTTGGCGTCGAGGTCCACGCCGTCGTAGTCCATGCCGGCGGCGAGCATCCACTGCGCGCGGAAGTTCTGGACCTCCAGCAGGAGCAGCCGATCGAGGGTGCGGAAGTCGTTGGCCTGGGTGAACAGGTACTCGGAGAGGTACTTGGTCTTGGCCTCGTCGTAGAAGGTCTTCTCCTGGCGGTGGAGCAGGGAGATCTCTCCGCCGGTGATGGTGCGGACCTTGTGACGAGGCCGCTGGCCAGTCACTGTCGTCTGCGACAAAGCAGGCGCTCACGTTCTGGGGCTGTGACCTCAGGTTAGGTCAGCGATGGAACGTTTCTGGCACCGTCAGGACGACTTTCGCGTAACGCGCTTCTGGAGGTGGGCCCGGACCTGATCGGGGCTCAACGTCCGTTGACGTGGCACTCGCCCGAGCGCCTGGAGCTCGCGCTGGATGCGCTGCGGCCAGTCGACCGGGCGCCACACCGCGGCGTCACAGCCGGCGGCCGTCAACGCGTCGAGGAACTCCTGCTGCTCCGGCGAGACCTTGCCGTCGGCCTTCTTCAACTCGCGGAACAGCACGCCCTTCGCGCCGACGATCACCAGGTCAGGGAAGCCCGCCTGGGAGCGCCGGCTGTCGTGGGTGTGGTAGACGAGCAGCCCCAGCGTCCTGCACAGCAGCATGATGTGCGCCTGGAGCTCGGCTTCGAGCACGACGACGGACCTCCTCGCGCGCGCGTGCGCGTTGGTAGTTCTGCCAGAGAGGCTGGAGGGCTGGACCCTCAAGCGCCGGGGGGCTTGTCCTCCGAAGCCGGACGGGCTTGGACTTCGTCCCATCAACAGCGTTGGCCTGATCCTATTGAGGTCGTCTACAACTTCCGGGCGCTGTGCAGAAGATCTTTGTTACGTTGCGGGGATGGTGGATCAGGCACGAGACCTCGGCCCAGAAGTCCTTGAGCAGCTGCGTGACATCGTGGCCGAGCACGACCCTGACGTGGTCGCGATCGCGGTCATCACGGGGAGTCCTGCGCGAGACGTCGCAGTGTCGGTGTGGACAGGCTTCGAGGGGCCCGACGCTGAGGAGCGCGGGGTGCAGATGTTGGTGGACTGCCTGACCGCCGAGGAGATCGAGCGACGCTAGGGCGTGGGGCAGACCGGGGCGCCCGAGGGGGAGTAAGCCCGGTCGCGCACGTCCGGCCGGACTGCGACGTCGCGATGGAGGATCGCTGTGCCGCCGCAGTCCGGGCAGACCTCGACGCGGGGCCGGCACCAGCACAGCGTGGTGGGCCAGTGCCCCTTGCGCATGAGCTACTTGCTGGTGTCGATCGCGTAGGCGGGGTTGAGCACGTCGTGAGGCACGGAGTCGAGACCGGAGCGCCGGACCGGGAAGTCCGCGGCCAGCTCCTCCTTGCGGGACGGCGCCTTCTTCGCGGCGGCCTTCTGGGTCTCGGCCTGCTTCTCGGCCTGGCTCGACTGCGCCTTCTTCACGGCGGACTTGGGCTCGGACATGGTCAGCTCTCCTTCGGGATGTCGGTGCCGGCCTCGCGAGCCGGCGTCGGGGCGGCAGCCTTCTCGGGCGCGGGCGCCGGGTAGCACTTCGGGCACGCCTCGACCGACTTGCTGCCGTCGGGCTGCGGGCTCACGGGACGGTCCGTCCCGCAGTTCGGGCAGGGCATCGTCTCCACGCCCTTCTCGCGTTCAGCCATGACGGACTCCTCCTTGGCTCGGGTCACGCTGAGGACTTCGACACGGTGCCCTCAGAACGCGCGTTGAGACCGGTGTCGCCGGCGGCCAGCTGGGCCGCGGCCGGAGGCTGATGCCGTCTCAACGGGCGTTGCCACTTTGGTACCAGCTCTCGTCGACGCCCAGAAGTTCTTGCGCTCGCTGCTTGCATGGATGGGTGGACGTCGAGGTGGGTGACTGGCTGTGGTTCGAGGAGACCGCCATGGAGTGCCGCGTCACCGACCTCGACCACCAGATCGAGGCGTTCACCGTGCTCACCCCGGGCGGGCTTCTGCTCCAGTTCTACGACACCGACCTGGAGCCGTACGAGCCGCCGGTCGGCGCCGAACGTGACGAGCTGGAGCGGTGGCTGCGGTGCAGGCACAAGATCCTGCCGAGGCTGCGTGTGGAGACGACCACGACCCGCTGCAAGAGCGGGTGCGGGTGTCGCGCCTGCTACAGCGTGGCGACCACGTCGAGTCGACCGGGCCATGCCCCGCAGACCACGGTGCAGCACTTCGTCGACGGCACGACGTGCAGCTGCGTGACGCAGGTAGGCGGCACGCGGCACATCACCTGCTTCTGCGTACAACCGGAGTCACCGTGAGCATGGATGAGGCCACCCTGGCGGCGGTGTGGGCGGGGTACGTCGAGACGAGGTCTCCGGAGGCGCTGGAGCTGCTCATGGCGCAGTACGCCGGGCTGGCCTCCTACCTCGGTCGCAAGGCGCTGGCCAAGGCGCCGGCGCACCAGGACCGCGAGGACATCCTGAGCTACGCCCACCATGGGCTGCTCAAGGCGATTCAGAGGTTCGACCCCGAGATGGGGGTGAAGTTCGAGACCTACGGCACCCGAGTCATCACGGGAGCGATCATCGACGGCCAACGCAGCCAGGACCCGCTCGCTCGCCAGACGCGCCGTCGCGTGAAGATCGTGCAGGCCGCGATCGAGGAGTTGTGGGATGAGGGCTGCTCCGAGCCCAGGATCGAGCAGATCGCGGACCGGGCGCGCATGGAGCCCGAGGAGGTCCGTGCCGCCCTCCTGGCGCAGCAGACCCTCAACGCCTCGCTCGACGCCGAGGAGGTCGAGACCCGCGGGGTGTCCTCGGAGGCCGAGGTGGTCTCCATGGTCTCCGAGCTCCGGGCGCGGCTGGCGACCCGGCTGGCCAGCCTGAGCCCGCGCTCACGGGTGTTCGTGCTCTCGCTCTATGTCGACGACCTGAGCATGCGCGAGGTCTCCGAGCGCCTGGAGATCAGCCCGGCGTGGTGTCGCCAGACCCGCTCCAACGCCATGCAGGAGCTGCGTCGCTAGTGCACGGCGAGGTACTCCTGGATCAGGACCTCGGGTAGTCGTCCGGACGTGGTGTGGAGCTTGTTCTGGTCCATCGCCCACGCTCGGATGTCCTTCCCGGAGACGACCTTGCCGCTGGCGGTGATGTAGGTCTGCCGGGGCTTGCCGTCGAGCTGGATGTGGTGGGGCACCATGCCGGAGAGACGCAGCCTCTCGATCGTGAGGTCCTTGTGCTGGAGGCACAGGTCGCCGGTCAGCGTCATCCCGTCGACGCGGAAGGTCGCGTCGTAGGGCGCCGGCTTGCCACACACGGGTCCGTCCGCGTGGTCTCGCCAGTCGCAGATGCTGGTCACTTGCTTGGCCAAGAGGGGGGTCCTGCCGTTGTTGTGGGGGTAAAAGGGCGCTCGGAAGCGACCCGACGACGCCATCGACCAGTCTCACGCCTGCGAGTAGCGGGCGGTGGGGGAGAGAGCGACCGATTCATGCGATCGTAACCAACTGATCGCGCTCGGTCCAAGCACCCTGACACTCCGGCTCGTCGCCGACATGGGGGAGATCACCGGAAGTCGTTGCCAGGGGCGACATGATGAGCCCGTGATCTACATCCTGGCCGAGCACACGGTCGAGGCCACGGCGTACGCCGCCCAGGTCCTCGGCCTCCCGGTGCGCAGCCAGGTCTCCGAGGCCACATGCATCGTGCACCCGAGCCAGCTGCCCTCGCGGATCAAGCCCGAAGACGAGGTGCGGGCCACACCGATGTTCTGGGCCTGGATGGACGCCAAGGACGCCCAGCGCCGGATCGAGCTCCAGTGGACGGCGAAGGCGCGCGACCTGCTGATCGAGCAGCGCCGCGTCGTGAGCATGATCGTGGCTGCGGTGCGTTCTCGAGGAGGGGTCATCCTTCCGCCCTACGACACACCTCAGTCGATGGACCGTGAGAGCGTCGAGCGGTGGCTCGCTGAGGGCTAGAGCTGGCCGGTCGTCACGAACGGCCGGTGGTCCGAGGACGGGTCGTCGGGCAGCAGCTCGCTGTGGATCGGGAAGTCCGCGATCGCGACGTCGAGCAGCCTGTTCCCGTGCGTGCCCTGCTTCGGAAGGGGCTTGTGCCAGCCGGTGCGCAGCGACGTCCCGAGCATGAGCTCGGCCTGGAAGTAGCGCTGCCAGATGGTCTGTCGCTGGTCGCGGTTGCCGTCCATCTGGAGCAGGTGTCGACGCCGCGGGTTGACCCGCTGGCTCTCGCGGTAGTGCTCGTTGAGCATGTGGCACTCCTCCTTGTTGGCCTGCCGGCGCAGCGCGGTGTTCGACAGGTCGAGGTGGGCCACGCCGACCTCCAACTCGATCTCGGTGGCGCGATGCACGAGCAGGGCCCAAGTGAGCGCGACCGGCGGCTGGAGGTGGCCCTTCTCGGTGTGGATCTGGATCTCGGTCAGCTGGAGCACGCCGCGGTCCTCGACGTGCCAGACCGCCTGGTCCCACTCCACCGAGCAGTCGTCGCCCAAGCCTTTCGGGTGCCACTGACCCCAGCCGTCGCCGGGCCAGCGCAGCTGCGCGCTGAAGCTCGGGTCGGTGGCCTCGGTGCGGGTCACGATCGTGCGTGGGTGGTGGCGCATCCGACGGACGTTGACGTCGAAGGCGTGGCTGTCGGTGAGCTTCCACTTCCCCGACGAGTGTCCGGAGATCAGCTCCGGCCCAGATCCCCTGCGATCCATGGCAGGGACTTCGGCGCTATGCGAGTCGGATGGCGTTGATCCACGTGTTCGGGGCGCCCGCGACGGTGCTGGTCTGGCCGGCCGCCCCGGTGTAGACGCGGGCCTTGAGGACCCGAGCGCCGGACGCGAGCCCGGTGACGATCCACATCCCGGAGATGGTGCCGGCCGTACCGCCGGTGGAGCCGACCTGAACGATGAGACCGCCTGTCGCCGTGCCGTCGGCCAACAGCTCGATCAGCGTGGTCCACCCGACCGGGGTGACGACATAGGCAGAGATCGTGACCAACCAGATCGCGGTGGTCCCAGGGCTGGTGACGGACAGCGTGACGCCGGGGATGTCGGTGTGGGTGCTGTTGGCCGTCATGTTGCCGCCGGTGATCGTGGCGGTGGCGGGGGCGGTCGCAGCGATACCAAGCGTGCTGAGCGTGGCGGCGGCGTCGGCCTGCGTGAGCAGGGACCGCCCGAAGGTCGTTGTCGCGAGCGCCGCGATGGCCGTGAGGTCGGAGTCGAGGGGCTGGACGTCGACCCCGGACTCAGGGATCTTGACCCAGCTGCTCCATGTGCCCGACTGCCTCTTCCGCTTCCACATCATGCCGGAGCTGATGGAGTGGAAGATCTGGCCCAGGTTGTTCGTGTCCAACGCCGAGACCAGCATGAAACCGTCCTGAGCCACCGGCCCGTTGGTTCCGAGGCTGGACAGGGAGTACCAGCCGGAGGAGGTGCCGTTGTTGGCATCACCAAGGTTGACAGCGGTGCCAACGCCCATGCCGGCCGCGATGCGCGCGGGGAGTTGAGCGTCGGGGATGGTCCCCGTCGTGAGGTCCGACGCCGACCCGGAGGCGGCGATCGCGGCCAGCCCGGCGAGAGTGCGGAGGCCAGCGGCGTTTGCAGCGGTCAGCAGGCTTCGGCCGTACGAGGTGGTCGCCAGCGCGGCGATCGCCGTGAGGTCGGTGTCGAGGGGCTGATACGACGCCGCGAGCTCGCTGTTGGAGTTCTGGTAGCGATACCAACTGCCCCACGCCCCGGAGATGTACCAGCGCTTCCAGATGGCGTTGCTGGCTGAGCTCGGGTCGACGTCGACTCGCGTGGCGGTCTGAACGACCGAGGGGCCCGCGCCGGCCTCGACGGTGAGGAGGTACGACGCGAAGTTGCCGGGGCCGTTCGTGCTGCTCGTGGAGAGGATGTAGGTGCCGGTGAGGGTTGCGGTGTTGGCGTCCGCGACGACCGCGCCGGTGACGACCCGGGTAGGGAGGCGCGCGTCCGGGATGGTCCCCGCGGTCAGGTCCGCAGCGGACCCCGACGCAGCGATCGCGGCCAGTCCGGCGGTCGTCCGCAGTCCTGCCGCGTCGGCGGCCGTTAGCAGGGCGCGGCCGAACGTGGTGGTGCTCAACGCCGCGATGGCGGTGAGGTCGGAGTCAAGGGGCTGGTAGTTCCCGGTGACCCAGCTGCGGATCGCCTTGCACTCGGTGGCAATGCGCGTCGCCAGCAGGTTGATCTGGCTGACGAGGCTCACAGCAGGCCGGCCTCGAACGTGGCGACGAAGTCGGTGGTCGGGTCGCCGATCTCGGCCTGGCTGTAGACCGAGAGGGTGCCGCGGGCCGTGGCTGCGTCGGCGTCGTCGAGCAGGGTGCGCGCGAAGCTCGACAGGGTCGCCAGCGCGAAGGCGTCGGCACCGGTGGAGTAGATCATCTGGTCGGCGCTGGTGCTCAGCGCGGCGAGCGCGGTGAGCGTGGCGTCCAGCGGCTGCTGGGCGACGTTGGTGACATTGGTGAGGCCGACGTCGGACTTGGTGAGGACCACGACGCCGGTCTGGCCGTTGACCGACTGGACCTGGCCGGTCGCAAGGACCTCCTTCCAGTCCGCGAGCGTGCCGGGGGAGTCCGTCGACAAGACGTAGGTCTTGCCCGTGTCGGTGCGGATCGCCATGTCGCCGCGCTCGGCGGTGAGAGCGAGCATGGCGGCCTGGTCGGCGACGACGAACGTCTCGTTGACCGCCAGGGGCGGCAGAACGCTCGTTGGCAGCGTGCCGGTCAGGTCGCCGGCGTCTCCGGAGATCGCGACGGCGGCCAGCGTGGCGTCGACCCACGAGGTGCCGTCGAACTGGAGGACGTCGCCGTTCGCGGCGAGGGTGATCGAGACGTCGGTCAGGTCGTCCAGCGTGGTCGGGCTACCGGCGCCCACCAGGGCCTTGACCTCGTTGATGGCGCCGACGAGGTTGCTCGACGTCGTGGTCAGCCCGGACGTGTCGCCGGTGCCGCTGCCCGAGACCAGCGTGCGGATGGCCTTGAACTCGGTGGCGACGCGAGTGAAGGCGTTCTGGAGGTTGGTTGCGAGGCTCATGCCAGTCCGTTCTCGAAGACGATCGTGAGGTCGAGCAGGTCCAGACCCGGCTCAGGCCCGGCCGGTCCGGGAGGGCCGGCAGGACCGCCGGGTGCGACGACCTCGACGACGTCCTTGAGGACCTCGCGCTCCACGACGGTCGTGGTCTCGATGCTCTGGACCTCAACGACCTCCGTGCCGGTGGAGAGGACCTGGACCTCAGCGCTGGAGTCGCGCTCGACGATGACGACGCTCTGGGTCATGACAGCTCCGTGGTGGCCTTGTCGAGGGAGGCCGCGCCCTGCACCAGCAGGATTCGGCCGGCGGGGTTGATCGACGGCCAGATGAAGCAGTCCCACGTCGCCTTGGCGCCCATGCTGCCCACGCCGTAGGTGATGGTCGCCGGGATATCGAGGTCGAGCGTGACCGCGTCGCTGTTGAGCGTGAGGTACGGCGTGAGATCGAGCACCAGCACGGCGTCGGTCGACTCGCGCTCGCGAATCTGCGCCCGCCAGGACCAGTCGGTGAGGTCCTGGGGCGTGTCACCGTTGAGGTAGCGCAGCCCCAACAGCTTGCGCGCCCCCTGCGTGATGACGAGGTCGTACGTGCTGGCCATGCCCTGTACTTCGGCTCAATTGGGCGAGGCCCCTACTTAGTGACCATCGTCACGCCGTGAGCGCGTTAAAGCTGTCTCAACGTCCGTTAGGACAGCATTGGCCTACGGCTTCTGCGGGCTGACGTCGATGACCGGAGGGGGGTCCGGAAGCGGGTACTTCTTGCTCAGGTCGGCGCAGTCGTGCGGCGTGTAGAGCGCCTTGATGTATTCCGACAGTTCCCTGAGGAGTTCCCGCGCCTCCGGCGTCTGGGTGCTCTGCGCGAGCGAGGCGTTAACCAGCCAATCCCACAGCGCCTTGTTGGCCTGGCGGGAGTCATTCGCGTTCCGGCAGGCCGTGACGGCATTCGCCTTGTTGGCCGCGCCAGTGTCGCGGACTTCCTGGATCACGATGGCGTTGATCCCCACGCCGAGAAGCGAGAGAACCACGAGCGCGAACACCAGTCGAGTCAGGTACTTCGTGCGGTGAGCCTGCTTCTCGGCGCGCAGCGCCTGGTCCTGCGAGACCGTCAGGTGGTCGCTCAGGACATTGACTCGCTGAGCAAGATCCGTCGTGGCCACCAGCAGGTTCGGCAGATCCTCCGGACCGACAGTGTTAGGCATTGAGGTCATCCCCCGTTTCGCTTCGCTGGTTCAAGGTCTCGACCGCAACGTCCGCCGCCCGGCGGAGCCGAGCCGAGATGCCGTTGATCTGGTCGATGAGGTGCTGGATCTCGGTGAGCTGCTGATCCAGCCGATCGCGCACTTCCTTCGTCACACCTGCTCACTCCTTCGACTGCGTCTGCGCCGACAGCGCTTCGAGGCGGGCAACCGTCGTCTTGAGCTCTGTCATGAGCGTGTTCTCGCTCATGGGCAGGGCCTCAAGGACCTGCGTAGAGCGCGTCAGCGCCGGGAGGGTGCTCGTGGTCAGGGAGAGCTGGAGGCTCGTCAGAGCTTCGACCAGCTTGGCGTTCTGGTCCTTGACGTCGGTCAGCTCGCGGTCGCTGTGCAGGCGTCCGAGGACGAACATCGCGAGCATGATCCCGATAGCGCCGTAGTTGACAAGGATCGCAATGGGGTCGCCAGCGGTCTCAGCCAAGGGGACCAGCAGCACGAGCGCCGGCGCCACCCACGGGAGCATCACATCACCGTCCAATTTCGCCCCCGGGGCGGAGGCGACTCCCCCCGTACTTCGACCCCGGGCTGGCCGGCCAGCAGTTCCGTAACGCAAGAATGGCGGACGGGAATGTCGACGCATGGCGGTGCTTGCAATTCCGATCGGGCTCACGCCAGTATTCGACGCGTAACATCTCAACCCTCACCGCAAGGAGTGCGATCGAATCATGGCCAAGAGAGTCATCACCAACGTTGTATTCGAGGATGACCTGACCGGGGAGGAAGTCCCCGAGGACCAGATCCAGACCGTCGAGTTCGCCGTGGACGGGGTCACCTACGAGATCGACTTGAGTCCGACGAATCGCGAGAAGTTCGCGAAGGACATGGAGATCTATATCCAGTCAGCGCGCAAGACCGGCAAGACGAGGAAGGGCCGCGCCACCACTGCCGCGAACAAGGTGACCGACGTCGACGCCAAGACGATCAGGGAGTGGGCGGCGAATCTGGGAATCGACATCCCAGCTCGCGGGCGCATTCCGCAGGAGGTCCGCCAGCAGTACGAGCAGGCGCACGCCGCATAGCCTCCGCCTACGAGGGAGAAGCCCCGGCCGGGATATCCGGTCGGGGCTTTCCTATGCCTCCAGCCACGCCATGAGCGCCCCGCGATTCCGCAGCAGCTCGTCGGGGACGACGCTGCGCATGTCGGAGATCGTGGGCGAGTGGACGCTCAGCACGCGCGCGACAGTGATCTGCTGGATCAGCTCCATGACGTCGGGGCGCTCGTCGAATCCGGGCAGGTAGACGAGCACGCTGTCGGGCCGGAACAGCCGGCCGCGGATCGACTCGGCGTTGCGGACGTAGAGCCAGTCCGAGGGCGCGAGGCCGGTCTGGCGCGCGTAGAAGTTGGCTTCCATGTGGGAGCCAGCGCAGACCCAGACATCAGCGGTCACACTTCGATCTTCGACCGCCCGTCTACGACTTGAGCCACTCCTCCAGCGCCTCGCGATCGCCGATCGGAACGGGCGCCTCGGGGACCAGTAGGAGGGGCTCGACCTGGCAGACCTCGTCAGCTGGTCGACCATCGAAGTGCACCAGCCACATGATGACGTCGAGACCGCTTGGTAGCTGATAGTGCTGACGGGCCACCAGCGTGCCGTGCCGGCCGTCCGCCACGACCCGGTCGCCGGGCCGCATCGTGCGGCCGTTGGCCCAGCGGATCACGAGTCGAGCCACCGTTCGAGCGCCTCGGGGTCGCCGATCGGGGGCGGCAGGAGCGACCGCGCCTTACTGGTCTCGGCCATGCGGAGGCTGCCGTCGGAGAAGACCCAGACCCACGCGCCGCCCTGCGTCATGTTCGGGTTGAACCGGTACTCGGCCACCCGCCACTCGCCGTCGGAGCAAAGGACCTCCGCGAGCTCATGCGGCGTGGGCTTCCAGTCACCCGCGCCAACAGGGATGAACTCGACCGGCGTGAAGTGATCGGGCGGCGCCGTGAGGATCGTGGTCGTCATGCCGGTCCGCGGCTCGTCCATCTCGACGATGAACTCGACCTCCTGGAGCATGTTGCGGGTGATCGAGAGGATCGTCCCGTGGATGCCGGTCGGAATCGAGACCACGCGGTCACCGATCTGAGCGAGCTCCCACCAGGGCATCAGTTGTCCAGCCATTCTTCGAGCTTCTTGCGGTTGCCGATCGGGATGGGGGAGTGCTGGCGCACAGGCCTCATCTTCTTCCACTGGCCGGGCACCTGGCAGAACCTCCCGTACATCACGGTGCCGTTGGTGTTCATGCCGAGGAAGGTGACCCACTCGAACTGGTTCCCGGTGTGGTCGCGGCGCTTGCGGATCGGGACCCCGCAGTGCTTGCACGAGGTCTCCGTCGCGGGGTCAGGAGTCCGTTCCTTCGTCACGAATCCAGCCAGTCTTCGAGCGCCTCTCGATCCTCGACCGGCGGCGGAACATAGAGGCACTCGCTCCAGCGGTTCTTGATGCATCGGCCGTCGTTCGTGTGGACATGATCCATGCGTGCAAGCCACTGGTACGTGGAGTGGTCAGGGCCACCCCTGTACCTGGCCCAGTCGGTCGGGTCGGTCTCCACGAAGACGGGCGCGCTCCGGGTGCCACGGAACTCGCTCACAGCGGATCGAGGGTCTCGACCGGCCAGGTCTCGTAGCACAGGGTGCAGACCACTTCGCCATGCTCGACAACGAGGCTGTGCTGCTCGGCGAGGCACGCCGGCCGGAGCACCTTCATGTCGGCCATCATCAGAACCAGGTCTCCACGATCGAAGGGTCGTCCTCGGACTGCCTCGGGAACCACGTCAGGTCGCCCGGCGCACGTCCGGCGTTGACGTGCCAGCGAGCGAGCTCCAGCGAGTCGACCACCGCAGTCGGCTCGGGCGGGATCTCGACTTGACCGCCGGGGTAGATGCGCTGCGGGCGCACGACGAACCTGCCCGGGAAGTCAGAGGGGTTCTCGTAGATCACCCAGATGGTGAGCGTCTCGCCGATGAACTTGTGGCAGTTCCCGCAGTAGCTGTTCCGCTCGTCTTCGGGGTGGTGCGACGTCCGACCGCACTCGGGGCAGGTGAACGGCATCAGTGCGGCCCGTCAGCGCGTCGGTGGTCGCCGGCGTTCCTGATCGGCTTCGAGTCCGGCGGGATCATCTTGCTGGCGCACTCCTGGCACAACGGCATGACCTCGCCGGAGGCGACGAGCTCGTAGGTGTTGTCGCCGAGCCAGCACCAGTCCGAGCAGCCGTGACAGGTCGCCTTCCCATGGACGCAGTACTCAGGCTCGACGCCATGCTCGACGCGATCGAGCACCACGACCGTGTAACCGCCCCGCTCGTCAGGCTTCGGCTGGACCAGCTTGCTGCCGGTGATGGTGCCGGGCGGCAACGGCTTCATGAAGGGGTTCTCGCTCACTTCGCCGGCCCCAGGACCTCGGCCTTGCTGCCGGGCTTCCGCCACACCCACGGCTCCTCGGTCACGTCCAGCACGGGGTAGGAGATCGCGCCGCCGGCCTTGGTCAGAGCGTCGGCGACCTCCCAGTAGTCGTCACCGCGGATCGTGGTGGGCTCCGCGGTCCACCCGGTCACCTTGTCCTGGTCGTCGTAGTAGACCTCGTGCAACGCGACCATGACCTCGTCGTCGACAAGCTGCCTCACGAGACGGTAGTTCCAGTGGCTCACGCTTCGCCCTTCGCTTCCTCGGCCAGCTGCTCGCTGACCGGGTTGGGTGCCATCGCCATCAGCCGCAACTCGATCATGCCGCCGAACTCGTTCTGCGCCTTCCGCACGAGACCCACCAGCTGGGGGTAGGCCATCGCGAGCCGCGCCTGGTTGGTCGGATCAGCCCGAGCGACCGTCTCGACGAGGGACTCGTAGAACGACCCGGGCCTCGGCCAGTTCTCCTCCCCGAACTGCCGCAGGACGTACCACGCGAGCTCGCGCTGAGTGGGGTCGCTCATGACGGCGACGGTCCCTGCATCGGGAGGATCACCATGTCCTGCCCGTTGGCCTGCATGACGTACTTGAGGTACATGAACAGGTCCTGGATCGCGCCGAGGTCGCCGTCCCCGTCGTGCTCGTAGTTGCCGAGCGCGGTGATGCCCTTGTCGCCCTTGTGGAGCATGACGATCGCGCGGACCTCCTCGTCCCCGTGGTCGTGCATCACCTGGAGCATGGCGTTGGAGAGTCGGCCGAGCTCACTGTCCGGGACCTCGTTGGTCCGGGACACCCCGTCGTCGGTCATCAGTACGTGGCCTCCGCGAGGGCGGTGGCCAGCGAGCGCTGGACGGGCGTTGCGGTCTCCGAGGACCACACCATGCGCGAGCACTCCGTCGCATCGGTGGGCAGCGGGACCAGGTCGTACTGCACCTGCGGCTCGACGGTGTACGCGAGGGCCTGGAGGAGCACGAGGCACTCGTCAGGTTGGAGGTAGAGAGGCGTCATGTGGGGGTTCCCGAGTTCGGAGGACGTCAGAGACGATCGCGGTCAGATCGGGATGTTACGCCCACGATGCGACGCGATACAGCGCCCTAACGTACGTTGACACGAGTTCGCGGGGAGCTTGCTCAACGCGCGTTAAGCGGCCCAGACGAAATCGCGACGAGGCCCTATCGCGAGAGGGGACCTGCCGTGGTCACCCATCGGTGGTCTGGACCGGGTTGACAGAAACCCGGGGGGGTGCTCCGGACTAGACCGGGGTTGACAGAGTGCCGATGCGCACCCTGTCAACCCCGGTCTAGATCAGCGGTCGATCAGCGGAGCCGGACCGGGACGGTCGGCCCGGTCTGGCCGGAGCGGGCCCCCTTGCGGGGACGCGCCCGGACCATGCCGCCATCACGCCGGGTGTCGGCCAGGGGAGCCGTGTCCCCGGGCGCGTGCTCCGGCGTGCCGACCCGCTCGGGACGTGCGGCCAGGGTGGCGCGCTCCGTGTCGGTCATGTCCCGGACCCCCTCGCCCGTGCGGATCATGTCCACGGGGAGCGCGTGCCCTCCCCGGACCGTGAGAGCCGGTGCCAGGGTGCGCGCCGTGGTGACCGTCCGGACGTCCGGGCGGGCGGCATCCATGCGGGCCGATGCTCCGGCCAGGGCCGACCATGCCGACTCGACCGCGCGCGCCGTGCGGAGGTACTCGACCGGGTCGCCGAACATGCGCGCTCCGGTGCCAGCGATGGCTCCGGCCAGGGTGGGAGCGAGGGCCCGGGGAGAGTTGACGCGTGCCGCCCGGGCCAGGGCCGACCATGCGCGCTCCCATGCCCTGCCAGCGCGATCCTGTGCCGCGCTGGCAGTCCTAACGTGCCTCTCCCGGGTGGCAGTCACGGGCGCGTGCTCCGTGGCAGTGAGCGACCCCCATGCGTGCCCCGGGTGCTCCGTGGTGGTGGGGGTCCGATGCATGACCGACGGGCGACCCGGGTGCGGGTCGGCCAAGGGTGCTCCGCCCAACCCCGTGAGGACTCGCTCCCGGTCGACCGATGCCAGTCCGGCCAGGGTCGCCCGGCGGGACGCGTGGTAACGGGCATCCTCGGATCGCCAGCCCTCAACATGCGCCGTGATCCCGGTCAGGGTCGGGTGCGCGCCTGCCGTGGTGGTGTCGCATGCGTCGCATGTCTCCCGGTCGTGGCCGCGCATGTCGGTCACTGCCCGTGTCAGGGAAGGGTGCGAGGCCTGACGGACCGCGACGTCAACGACGTACGCCGGAGTCGTGGCCGCGATCCGGTCGGGCGCGTGCTCCGTCCGGGGGACGGTCGTCCGGGTGAGGTCGCCCGCGTGGACCTCCGCCATGCCGTGGAGGACATCGGACTCTGTGGCGCGCTCCCAGCCATCGGCCAGGGCAACCGTGCGACGCGCGTTCCCCCGGGCCCGCCGTGCGGCGTGCTCCGTCCGGGCCCAACCCTCGCCCGGCGTCCCGGCGTAGACATGCGCGACGATCAGCGCGGCGTGCTCCGCAACGTCGGACGGGTCGCCCGCCGTGAGTCGGTTCACTGCCGCAATCAGCGCGGCCAGGGTGTCCGGCTCCGTGTCGGTCATGGCTTGGATCCATGCCGGGTCAAGCGTGGTGAGGTCCCGCATGCGCTTGCGTGCCGTGGTGTGAATCGTGGTGTCGGTCATGTGCCTGTCTTTCGTTTCTGGCGTGACCCCGCTGGCCGCGCCGTAGGCGCGATCCTACCCGCTCCGCCATTCATGCGCGCCATTCTTTGCGCCGCGCTAGACCGGTGCAATCAATGGCCCGGTGCGACCCCCTGCCGTTCGTCAAGTGCCGACCGGGTCGGCCCGGGTCGGCCAGTCCGGCCCGGGCCGATGGCCCGGACGGAGGTCTAGCCCGGTGCAAGGAATCGACCGGAGCGACCCCCTAGGCAGTGAGAGCAACCGACCGACGAACGGAGCGACCATGACCGACCCAACCCGCGCGCTGGAGTGCATCGCATGGCATGCCGACCGGGCGCGCAGCGCGACGACGGAGCGCAAGCGGTTCGCCGTGCGCATGGCCCACCTGCGCGCCCAGCTGGCCCACACGGGGTTGCGAGGCCTACACGTAGCGATCCGGGCAGGGCGCGTGGCCTAGTCCACACGCAAGGAATCGCCATTGTTGACCCCCATTGTTTCGAGGGGGCCGCACGACGGACACGGGTGTACACGCACGCATGCGTGTGCAGCCGCGTCTGCCAGTGGGGCAGGCGCACGAAACAGGAGGACTTCCCATGACGGGAACCACCATCGAGGCGATCAACCTCAACGACCCGAGCGCCATCGAGGCGGCGCTCGCGGCGCTCCGGAACGCGCGCAAGCGCCTGAAGGACGCCGACCAGGAGCGGCA
>AR_comb_assmDRAFT_10009064_pt1 | contig 28295 bp, 37 predicted proteins | sample ArasoioldDNA_FD_10543 | JGI IMG/M metagenome (IMG submission 10543) | reverse complement strand
CTGCTTGGGCCGCGTGATCACGGCTCGTCGCTACACAACCAGATCTGCCCGCTGGGCGGCCCGATGCTTCGCGAGAAGTGGAGCGAGGGCGAGCGTGCTGGTCTGATCTGGATCGGCGAGGCGTACTACAAGACGCCGCGCGAGTTCATGGACGAGGCTGCCCGCATGGGCGTCTCGCGCCGCATCCCGGCGGTGCCGCGCGGCTTCAAGGTCGGCGAGCACTGGGTGGCGCTCGCGCATCCGAAAGCGATCCGGCAGACGTGTCACTGCCCGCGCCACGAGTTCGGTGCAGAGCTGCCAGACCCCGCTTGCGAGGCATGCAGAGGCACTGGCTACACCGAGTCACCCGGCGTGATCACGTTCTTCATGCCGACGGCGGTCGAGTACGTCGTCAAGGGCGACGAGAGCGAGGAGGAGCTGGACGCGCTCGAGGAGCGCGGGCTCCGGCTGGTCAAGGTCGTGCGCGCCGGTGAAGACCGGACGCTCGACGAACCCGAGGAGGTGGGAGTGACATGAGCGAGCTAGCTGACATGCTGATCACAGTCGTCGATGAGCGACGACACGTGCACAGCCAGCAAGCGGCGAGACTCGTTCGTCAAGCGAACGACTCGGATTATCCGATCGGACGATCCGAGATGTTCAGACGAGCCGACTATCACAAGGCTGTCGAAGACGAGCTGAAGCTGCTCGTCGTCAAGATGCGCGAGATCGTCGATACGGAGGTGAGGGCATGACAGACGTACAGCAGATCATCGAGCAGACGATCGCGCCTCTACGCGAGGCGCGAGCACAGCTCGAACGCGAGATCGACGTGCTGCAGCGCGAGATCGTTGAGAAGCGCGAGCAGATGAAGACACTCGACGCTGTGCTGCGAAGCGCAGAGCCGAAGACGCCGCGCGAGAAGCCGAAGCGTGAGAAGCCGAGACGGCGCAAAGAGAAGCGCTACCCAGTCGATGGGATCGCCGACGAGCGTGTCGACGAGATCCTCGCTGCGATGCGCAGGATCGGTGAACCAGCGGGGACGAGCCGGATCGCAGAAGACGTCCCAGCACTTGGGTCGTCATCGGTCGGGCGTGCGCTAGCAGCGCTCGCTGACGGGAACGTGATCCGTCGCGCGGGTGTGATGGAGGGTGTACGCGGCACGCGCCCGCTGTACGCGCTCTGGACAAACGAGGAGGTGAGCAGCAATGGCGCGAAGTCCTAGACGAGTGCGTCGAGAGGAAAGTCTGCGGCTCGCGGCGTACAGCGACCGCGATCTGCTCGGGCTGATCGTCGACGTCGGCGACGGTGACGGCTGGGCGACCAACCTAGACGTCGCCGTCAAGGCGTTCGGAAGCGGGATCATGTCTGACGACGACCGGCGCGTCCACGCGGTGCGCTGCGTCGGCGTCAGATTGTCGTGGATGCGGCGCTTCGGCGTCGTCGAGCGACACGAGCGCGACCAGGGCACGTGGCGTCTCTCGTCTGACGGCGAGCAGATGCTGAACGGGACGCTCGGGAAAACGCTCGCAGGCTCGCTGTCGAGGATCGACGACAGTCAGCTGCTTCATCTGGGCACCGCGATCGCTGATCGTTCACAGGTCGCGGGCCCGATCGGGTACACGATGATGCGACGCGCTTGGCAGTACGGCGTCGCGAACAGAAAGAGGTGAGCTATGAAGCGAACTGTGCTGGTCAAGAGCAACACGATCCAGCAGCTTGCGCAGGTACTTACCGGCTATGGGCGCATCGTCTCGATGGATCACGAGGGGACGATCGTCTACGAGCTGGAGGGCGAGGACGCGTTCGAGCTAGGACGCCAGGCGGCCCAGATCCAGTGCGAGCTGCAGTCGTACGACACAGGCGTCGAGCTAATCAGCGCGACGTCCGACAGAAAGAGGTGAGAACGATGGAAGTCAGGCACCCAGAGATCGAGGTGCAGCTGAGCGGCAAAGACGGGAACGCGTTCGCGATTCTCGGGAACGTCACCGGTGCGATGAGGCGCGCCGGTGTGTCGAAGGATGAGCGTGACGAGTTCATGGCCGAGGCCACGAACGGCGACTACGACCATCTCCTTCAGACGTGCATGCGCTGGGTGGAGGTGAGCTGACATGGTCATCGTCGGCTTCAGCGGGACGAGCGCGGGCACGACCCATGCCCAACGACAGGCGCTCGTCACGCTGCTCGACGACACGCTCGTCACGCCGTACGTGGACGAGTTCCACCACGGCGGGTGTGTCGGGGCCGACCAAGAGGCGGCTGCGCTGGCGCGCTGGCTCGGGTACAAGCTGGTGCGCCATCCAGCCGTCGGTGTCGACCCGCGCAAGATCGCGGAGAAGATCGAGGGCGAGCGAGTCCTGCGCGGGCTTCCGCCGCTCGACCGTAACCGCGACATCGTCGACGTCTGCCACGTTCTGTTCACGACGCCGCATCTCGATCGCGAGGAGCAGCGCTCGGGGACGTGGGCGACGATCAGGTACGCGCGCAAGGTCGGGCGCGAGCACGCGATCGTCTGGCCGGATGGTCAGATCGAGAGATCGGAGGTGAGGAGATGAACCCATACGACCACGACGAAGATCCCGACGACCCGGAGTTCATCGAGATACTGCGCGACAGCGGTCTCGACGACGAGCAGATCGAGCAGTCACAGCAGGCACTGCGCTACCTGCGCGACCTAACGCCGGAGCAACGAGAAGCGCACGAACAACAGTCCAACGACATCTCAATGGGACTGTCGCTGAGCCCGCGCGTCGCGAATACGCGCGAGCTGATCGCGATCGCGGCTCTGGCGGAAGGGCGTGACTACAACCGCCAGCTCAAAACGGACACGATCAGGCGACTCGACCCGTTCGGGTTTCACATCCTGCGGCCAGTGCTGATCCATCGGCACGCGCAGGGAGAGGACGTCGCCGCGCACATGCGCTGCCACGGTCATCTCAAGCTGGTGGATCGCGACGTCGAGGAAGGTGCGTACGAGACGACAGTCGACGTCCCGATGGAGCTGTTCGTCGAACTCGTCGAGGTACCAGACGATGACTGGCAGGAGAAGCTGCTCGACGAGATCTGGCGGGTGATCCTCCGTGGCTAGCGAACACGCACCCGCTGCCGGAGCAGGGCCGGGCGGCGAGCGTCTACTCGCCGCCCATCTCCTGCTTCAGGTGATGCATGAGCGAACACCGGTCGACGAGGGGATCGTGACCCAGGCACTCGACCCGATGTGGGTGCCGACGCTCGAGGAGGCGAGCAGCTGGCACGAAGGGCTATACGCCATGCTGCGAACAGCGAGCTACTACATCGTCGATCAAGAGCAGACGTACGAGGCGATCGAGTCTATGCCTCCGGCGCTCCCGTCGTTTCCGCCGCTGCCGTTTCGACGTATCTGGATCGAGACGCAGCACACGTACGACGACGGAAGCGTCCAGCCTGGTATGTACACCAGCTGGCTCGACGAGAACGACGACGGCTCACGCGACGTGATCGACGTGCTCGGCGTCGCGATCAACGAGGTCGTCAGAGGTCAGGAATGGCAGATCTTCGTGCCGTTTCAGCGAACCACAGAGATCGTCGAGAGACGTCAGAAGCCCGTCCCTATCTCGCGCTCGATGATCACGATGGCGTTTCATCTAACGCCGAACGAGATCATCAGCCCGCGGAAGGTATCGGGCGACTGGCACGACGGGCACCTTCACGCGCTGCTTCAGCTAGCGGTGAACGGTGCGCATCTGATCACAGCTCGATCTGTGCCGAAGCGGGAGATCACGCTCCCGAGACATCAGCGTAAGCGGATCGAGCGCGAGCGCTGGGCACCACGGATGCCGAAACTGTACTACGTCGACCTGACGTACGCGGGCGAGCAGCCGCAGACTGGTGCCGGTCGGACGTACCACGTTCGCTGGCTCGTTTCGGGCCACTGGCGACACATCGACGGAGGTGAGTCGCTGTGCACGTGTCGAGAACATAGACACAGCCCGCGACCAGCGACGTACATCGAACCGTACGTGAAGGGCCCGCCTGGTGCGCCCTGGATCGGCAGGCCTGTCCATCGCAGAAAGGAGAACTAGATGACGAAGCTACAGCGAGACCTCAAGCGGCATCCTGTCCGGACCGACGTTGACGACGCCGACCACAAGGCGCTCGTTCGACTCGCGCAGGACACGGATCTTCCGATCGCCTGGCACACGCGTCGTGCGATCCAGGCGTATCTGCGCGAGGACATTCGCCAGTACATCCAGAGAAAGATGCGTGATGCCGACGAGGTCACCACCTGATCGAAGGAAAGCGCCCCTGGCCCGAAAGCGGGCTGGGGGCGCCTTTTTTTATGCCGTCAGACGGACTCGACCGGGTACCCGAGCTGGTCTACGGCGCGCCGCCCGAGCACAGTCTCGCGGATCGTGCGCGCGTCGTCGTACGTGAGCCCGTCAGGCGCGTCGATCTCCGGATCGGCCATCAGCGATCGCGCGTAGTCGAGCGCGGAGTCGTTCCCCGGGAACGCGTCCGAGACGCCTCGAAGCGCCTGCGACCCTCCCTCGGGGGTGGTGTCGTACGGCGACGTCGCAGCAGCTGGTGCGTCTGAGTGGACGGGATGCGGCTCGACGCCCGAAGACGCTTTAGGCTGCTGGTCGTCCGGCGCCGGGTCGACGTTCGGCTCGGGCTCCTTCGGCTCGTCCGGCGCTGGCTCGACGTTCGGCTCGGGCTCCTTCGGCTCGACCGGCTCCGGGTTCGGCGGCGGCGCGTCCGGAAGGGGCTGCTCATCCTCCGGCCGGTCTGTGGTCGTTTCGTCCACGTCCTGCTCCTTTCCTTCGTAGGAACGGTTCTCGGCCTGCCCCCCGTCGGAGACGCCAGGGGCCTACCCTACGCGAGCGCCTCGGCCGGGTGGCAGCTGTCCGCGGGTGCTTTAGCGATAGATCCGGTACGCGAGACCTAGCGAGCAGCCCCGCTCGACTGCCTGGCGCACGTCCTCGAGGCGTAGCTCGCCCCGCTCGATCCTGGCGAGCAGCGACGAGCGCTCGCGCTGCGTGAACCCCAGCTCGCGCAGCACCCGCTGCCGGTACGTCTGGACGGGCTCAAGACGAGTTGTCGTCTCCGGCACGCCACGCCTTTCTTCAGCCGGAGACCTCTGTCTTGACCGGCCCGACCTTCGGCTCGACCGGAGTCACCAGCCCGACGAGCGCGGTGATCGCCGCTGTCAGCGCGCCGCCGACGAACGAGCGCCAGTCGGTGATGCCCTCCTTCAGCGACGCGACGATGTAGCCAGCGACAGCCACGACGACTGTACGCACGACGAACCGCAGCACCGGGCTCGTCTTCCACAACTGCACTAGGTTGCCCATGCCTGCGCTCCTTTCTTTGCTGTTAGTGATCGTCCCCGTCCATCTCTCTGCGTCGAGGGTGCCCGGGCGCGTCGTCGCCAGCTCTGCGCTCCTGCATCGGGAACCTGCTCTCGATAACGCGCAGCACCTGCGTCAGGTTCTCGATCTTCAAGAGGATCTCGTGGTGCTCGGCGTGCATCTGCTCCACCGCTCCAGTCAGATCAGTTGCCTGCTCTAGCTGTTTGATCCTCGCGCGCAGATCGAGCGCCTGTTCGAGCGCTTCGCGTAGATCGGCCTCGACGCGCTCGCTGCGCTGCTGAAAGGCGAGCCTCCCCTCCTCCAGCGATTTGGCTGTTACTCGCTCCGTCTCGTATGCGGCCTTCCATCGCGCGCCGTACGCGAACACAGCCAGCCCGGTTACGCCGAGTAGCAGCCCGACGATGATGCTGCCGAGAGTGATCGTGTCGCTGAAGCGGAGCGCCGCTAGCCAGTAGACCCCGTACATGGCCTACGCTCCCACGTGAACGAACGCTTGCACCTGACTGATCTTGCGCTGCCTGCTCATAACTTCTCCTCCGTTGCTGTCGTTTCCTACGCCGGTGTTCGCCTCGATGGCGTTGAACTCTGAACCCTCCGCTCCGGCGATCCAGCCGTCGAACAGCCCGGTGTGGTCAGCGCGGTGATCGCCGTCCCAGTCGTAACAGACGATGTCGCCGGGCATAGGTAGATGCGTGAGCGCGAGGTTGTTGCGACCAGCTCGCGCGTCTTCGACGATGTACGGCACGTAGGCGTATCGACGTCCCTGCCGAAAGGCCTTCGAGCCAGCCTCGACGTACGCGTGGCTGACCGCCATCGCGCACCAGGGCCCGACGAGTCCGTACCATCCCGTCGCCCAAGGCATACGGTTAGAACCCGGCGGGTGCTCCTTCTCCCCGATGTGCGTCTTCAGCCGCGAGAGCGCCTTCAGGCGCAGCGGCTTGTCTTTTCGCTTCCGCCTGCGCAGCAGCGTGCGTCGAGCCATCAGCAGCGTCGGCTTGCGCTCACGCTTCAGGTACGAGACGAGCATCGGTCCAGCCGAGTGGTCGGGGCTGCGATAGCCGAGCCAGTACTTGGCGCGATAAACGGCCTGCGCAGTGACGGGGCCGTACTCCCCGTCGTCGAGATTCGCCGCGAGGTAGCCGCGCTGCTCTAGCAGGTGCTGGAGCGCGAGCACGTCGGGTCCGTGCATGTGTGGAGTGGTTAGCGAAAGTCGACGCAACGTGGCTCCTCTCAATAGTCGGCGTACTGGCCGAGCAGGTAGCGGGCCATGTGCGCGACACCGCGCAGCGACATCACGAGCGCGTCTCGCTGCTGCTGCGCTGTAGCTATGCCCGAGTCGATCAGGTCCGCGGCGGCGAGCAGGTCGTCGATCCGCCCACGCATACGCTCGCACGCCTCTAAGCGCTCCTGCTCCTCTACGCGCTGTGCGTCGCTGACCGGCTGGAAGCGAAGCCTCTGCATCAGCGGCACGCGTACAGGCGCGCGATCTCGTTCGGCGCGAGCGGCCTGTCCCAGATCATCCAGTCCTTGAGGTCGCAGGCCGCGTCGCCGGAGGCGTGCTGCAGCGCGTTCGCGCTATCTGCGATCCCGTGCCCGTAGCTCGTCGAGTTGTCGAGCGCGCCGTTGATGTAGATCAGCGCGAGCTGCTCAGCGCCGGTACGGCCCGTCGGCGTGTAGTCAGCGAAGACGTCGAAGTTGACAGCGTCACTGCTCGCCGCTGTCCCGAACGGATCTGCGACAGCCTGCGACGCCGGGCCCGTCGCGCCGACGCTCACCTGGGAGTGCTTGATCTTGCGCGTGCCGCCCGTGGCGTCGTCGCTGATGATCAGCACGGTGGTGTCGCTCGCGTGGATCGCGCCGCCCGCGAACCCGAGCCAGTAGTAGATGCCCTGCGCGATTAGAAAGTCGACGGGGAAGACGACCCAGACTGAGCCGACGTTGTTGAGCGGGATCGGTCCGCCGAACGTCGTCGAGACGAGGTACTGCCCGTCTGACTGCGCGAGCTTCGCTCCCGGCGCGGGACCAGCCGCGTCTGCGTAGGCGACCGCCGCGACGTCCTGCGCGTACGGCGCGCTCGCCTCGATCGACAGGCGCAGCGAGAGCTGCGTCACCTGGCCGCGCTCTAGGGCCTGGAACCTGCACACCTGCAGGTTGTTGGCGCTCCCCTGCGCTGCGCCAGCTCGGTAGTCGCCGGGGATACCGATGCCACCTGCGCCCGCGACTGTCTTCCCGAACTTGGGAGGCCCGAGATAGCCGCCGTTGTAGACGCACGCGACGTGGTACCAGACGTTCGTCTGGAGCACGGCGAGCGAATCGAGCGTCACCGAGTTCGCTCCGTTCGCGAACGTCAGCTCGATCTTCCCGGCTGTCGTCATCGCAACCCCGTAGCTGCCAGACTTCGCGAGCAGGTTCTTGAGCGACGCGGGCCAGGAGGTGACGCGCACCCATCCCGCGATCGTCATGCCGCCCGCGACTCCGTCTCCGACAGGGAGCGACGACGACGGAGAGTCGGCGACCACCCACGTGTCTGTCCCAGCGAGCCGAAGCCCCTGCGACGGGAGCGTCAGCGGGCCGGTCTGCAGCGACGGGCTGCCGGTCACTACGGCTGGGTTTCTTCTAAGTACGTCGTCCATCTAGGTGGTGGTGTCGAACCGCCAGTACGAGACGGGTTCGAGTAGCAGCGCCGCGTCGATGAACGGCAGCGTCCCCTGCGGCGAGAGCTGGTAGCTGACCTCCCAGTAGTTCGGCTGGATGTCCCAGCCGATGCCCTCGATGAAGCAGTAGCGCGTGATCGTCGACCCGCCAGCGGACGGCACAGGCGACTTGACGACGAGCACGAGGTCGCTGATCGCGAGGGACAGGCATGTTTGCCAGACGATCGCTGCGGTATTCCCGCCCATGCGCACGACGAGTTTGTCGAAGCGCAGCATCGGGCGCGCGGTGTCGAGCAGTAGCGCTCGCGCCTGCGCCTCTGCGTCGAGCGGGTTGTCCAACCGTGTCGAGCGCGTCTTGGTTACGGGGTAGTTCTCGACGCGAGAGACGGGATCGACCGCGGACCCGAGCGTACCGTTCGCGGACGTGACCTGCCACTCGTTCGCCATGTTGTCGTCGTCGTCGGACGGGTCGAGCTGCTGGAAGTAGATGCCGCTCCCGTCGTCTGCGAACGTCGCCTGCGCGACTGAGCTGCGCGACACAGTCCAGCGGTGTCGACTGTCGTGGTGGGTCGCGGGCGACCCCGGCTGCGTGTGGTCGATGAAGAAGATCCCCAGCTCGGAGTCGGCGATGTCTTCGATCAGCCCTTTCGCCTCAGCGATGCCGGGCGACGTGTCGGCGGCCATCGTGTAGAAGCCCGGGTCAATGGCGCGGTTGCTCTGCGACCAGAGCGCGCGTCGGAGCAGCTCGTTGATCTGCGCGCCGCTCTGTGCTGCGCTGAGCTGACCCGAGACGCCCGCGCGTTGGAGCTGTCTGAAACCGTCCGCTAGCGTGACCTTCATCTCGTCGTACGAGGGCTGATCCCAGCTCGACGGCCAGCGCTCGACGAGTCCCTGGAACAGCGGGTAGTAGCGCCCGCTGTAGTAGGCGCGGAAGCGGATCTTGCGGTTCGGCTTGACGTACGGGTAGTGCGCAGAGTTGGTGTTCGCTGGGTCGTAGTCGCGCGTCTGGTTCTTGATCGGCGCGCTCCCGCCTCCGCCTTCCATCCTGTTCAGCTCGTACTGTCGCCCGTACTGGAACTGGAGCGTGCGCACGTCGGGGAGGTTGTTGTGCAGCAGCTCCTCCCAGCGAGCGACACCCGAGAGCCTCGCCTCGTAGTAGCCGCGCACGCCGTCTGCGCTAAGCGCGATCGTGTGGAACGACCACTCGTCGAGCGTGACAGCGTTGAAGTCTTGAGCGTCGGGGCCCTTCAGGAACAGGGTGCGGACGATGTCGTTAGCCGGACCGGCACCGCTGATCACAAACTCCGTTGTCGCCGCCGCACCCACAGCCAGCGTGTACATCGCGTAGTTGCCCTGCCCAGAGAAGTCATAGCGTTCTGTGCCGATGCTCGATGAGAACGCCCCGCTGCTAGCCCCGATGTATGCGACAGCGAGCGTATCGTCGCACAGAGGGACGTTCGTCCCGCCGGAGTGGTTCGTCACGTTGCTAACGAGCGCGTAGGGAGGATTGGCGAAGGGGCTGGTCGTGTCCACGCCGGTGAATCGCGTGATGCTCCCGCTGCCGAACACGTTGATGTTCGTCGTCCACGTGTACGACCCCGCACCTACGTCACCCGCTCCGGCGATCTTGTAGTACAGCTCGTTGAACTCACCAGTGCCGAGCACATTGATCGACGAGTCGAGCCGGATCCAGCCTGCCGGTACAGCAGTCACCAGCGCTTGCCCCGCACCTGGCGCTCCGAACAGGTACGCCACGAGCAGGTCGCCGCTGGCGATGCTCGCTGGCGCGGTGATCGTGTAGGCGGTCGAGCCGCCTATCGTGGAGGTGCCAACCGTTCCGAACGACGGAGAGGTGCCGGAGTGGCGAGCGCCGAACAGCAGCGGCAACCCCCACAACTCCGCCCCGATCGTATGTGCGGCGGTGTTGTCGAGCACGCCGTTGATGTAGAGATTGATCCCGACCCCGGACACATGGGTACAGGCGACGTGGTAGATCGTGTTCGCGGTCAGCACCGTATGACTCGTCACCTGCGTCATCGTCGAGCCGCCCGATACGTGGTTGATCACGGTGAACACCAGGTGTCCGCCCGAGTCGATCTCCAGCTTGTACGCGTCCTTGGCGAAGATCGGCTTGAGCGCACCGGGAAGCGACGCGAAGCGCAGCCAGCCCATGACAGACCATGAGCCCGCCTGGTTGTACGGGCCGACGACGTTCGCGTACTGGCTACTGCCGTTGAACGTCAGCGCCGGGTCGGGATCGTACGGGAGTAATCCGGGATTGACGCGCGTCCCGCCGTTGATCGTGCCCGTTCCTATGCCCTGCTCGTCTGGAAACTGCGACTCAGACGCGAAGCGCCAGTAGCTCGTACAGCCGTCGGCGTACTGCACCTGGTCGCGATACGGAGCCGTCGGGTTGCCGAGCCAGTCGACCTCGCTGATCAGCTGCGCCATGCCCGCGCGGCCCGACCACTTCGGCGGCGTCATCCATGCGCCCGCACCGCCCCGCACCAGAAGACCAGCGTTGGCCTTCTGGAACGTCGTCATCTAGCCGAACTCCAGCGACCCGTTGTTGTTCTTCGTGCGGTAGAGCGCCTGCCGCAGCGGGCCCTCTAGGTCGCGCGCGATCTGCTCCGGCCTGCCGCCGATGTACGTGCCGCCGTGTAGATGGATGTGCACCTCGCCGCCGAGACTGTCGCCGCGACCGAGCGGGACGAAGCCCTCTGGCCCGCGCTCAGCGACGCTCATCATTCCCGCCCACGGCTTCGTGAAGACGCCGCCGCGCGCCATGCCCTTGACGATCTGCGGGTAGTGCGCGGGCCACCACTTGTTGATCCCGATCGCTTGCGCTGGTGAAAGTCCGCGCCCGGTGTACTGCTTGAGCCAGTTCGAGATATTCGGGATCAGCGGCGCGGGCATTCCCTTCGACCCTTCGACCGAATACCAGAACGGGCCGTCGCGGTGCATCCCGTGCGGAGGCGAGAGCGTACCGAGCGCGGCGAGCGCAGAGGAGACGCCCGACGTCTTAGCACCGCCGCCGCCGAACAAGCCGGTGTCGCCGACGCCGCCGCCGACCTGAACGAACCCGGCGTCCTCTGGGTAGATCTGAGTGAACTGTCCGGCTCCGCCGCTGCCGCCGCCGTCGCCGCCGCCGCCGCCGCCTCTGCCGCTGCCGCCGCCGCCGCTGCCGCCGCCGCCGCCGCCTCTATTCGACAGAATATCGGCGATGTTCTTGAGCGAGTCGTTCAGCGGCTGTACAGCGTCGAAGATCTTCGAGAGCCAACTCGACGACTCGACAGACGCGGTGTCGACAGAGTCGGTGACGCTCGTCGTATTCGTCTCGTCGTTCACCTGCTGGGTCATGCCGAAGATCCCGAGCGCCTCGTTGAACCCCGGCGGGAGCGCCTGAATGTTCGCGATCATGTCTGCTAGCTGCTCTTGCGTGACCCGCGTCTGCGTCTCAGACTGCGCTGCGTTACGCACGTCGCGCTCGCGCGCCTCGGCCTCGCCGTCTGCGTATGACTTGCTCAGCTGTCGCCAGCCGTCGTCCTGCGACTGCTTGACCTCCTGCCAGCCCTGCTCCCAGCGTCGCAGCGGGACAACCGCCTCAGGGCCAGCCTCGCCGATCAGCGCCATCGTCGCTTTGTTCGCGATCCCACCAGCGGCGAGCGCGAGATGGACGTGGTCAGAGTGCCCGCCGATGGCGCCCCTCACAGCTCGACCGTTGTCGACGAAGTAGCCCATTGGGTCGTAGAACAACTCTTTGATCCTGCCGACGCCGAACCGCTTGATCGTGTCGAGGAAGAACTTCGCCATCATCGGCGCTGATCCAGATACGTCGATCGCCCGTCCCTGATAGTGGAAGCTGCCCTTCACGTGGTTACCCGACGTCGTCGAGGTAACAGCGATGCCCTCCTGCTTTGCCCACGACAGCAGCAGCGGAAGAGTAGAGCCGCCGCCCGTAGGAACACCGGTGCCGCCCTTCCCGCTCACGCCGCCGCCCTGCAACCCTCCGCTGAACGGGTTGAGACTCCCAGCGATCTTCTCGATCGCGTTCACGAGTAGGTCCTTCGCCTCACCGACACCACGCGCGATGCTTCGCACGATCTTCATACCGATGTCACCGAAGAACTCGGAGTGCTCAGAGAAGCCGAGTGCGTGCTCGACCCAGCCGACGACCGTCTTCCAGGCGAACAGTGACTCGATCTTTTCCTTCAGAAAGTGCATGGCACCGCCGATCGCGTCGCCGATCTTTCCAGGCAGAGACGTGAACGTGCCGACGACACCGCTAATGACCTGACCGGCGTGCGTCTTCAGCCAGTCGAACGCGCCGCTCAGTCTCCCCTTCACCGCCTCCCACGCGGTGACGAACGCGTCGGCGATACGACCGGGTAGCGCACTGAAGAACCCGACGATGGCGTTGAAGACGTCGACAGTGAACGTCTTGATCTGGTTCCAGTGGGACAGGATCAGACCGGCGATCGTCAGGTGCTCGAAGACCCAGACGATCGAGTTCCAGACAGTGGTGATCACCGTCTTGATCGCCTCCCACGCGACCGTCGCAGCTGTCTTGATCGCCTCCCACGTAGTGACGAGCGCGTTCTTGATCTTCTCCCACGCTGTAACCGCCGCGTCGCGCAGCGTCTCCCAGATCGGGACGAACGTGCTCTTGATCCACTGCCACACAGCTTCCATCGCGTCCTTGATCTGCGGCCAGTACTTGATCCCGAGGTAGACGGCAGCTGCGACGACAGCGAACGCTGCGACGAGCGGGAGCAGCGAGACTTCAAGCGCGCCGACGGCGATCGTTGTCGTGAACAACGCAGACGACGCGAAGAACGACGCAGCGCCCGCCGCCATCATCGCGACCGCCATGATCCCGAGTCCGAGCGCGAGCGCCTTCAGCAGCGTCGGGTGATCAGAGAGCACACCCAAGAACTTCGCGAGAGCACCAGCGATCGCCGATATAGCCGGTAGCACCGCCTTGCCCATCACCTCTTTCAGGTTGTCCATCTGCGCGCGGTACTTCTCCATCGCGCCGCCCGCTGTCTTCGAGTATGCCTCCGCCTGTCCGTGCATCAGGTCGCGCACCTTCGCGATCACCTTCGCTGCGGTCGACTGCGAGTCGGTGACCTTCGCGTCAGCCTTCGCGCCGTCGTACTTCGACTTGGCCAGATCGAGCGCCTTCTGGCGCTGCTCCTTCTGCGCCTCCGTCAGCTTGCCCATCCCGTCGTAGTGGCGTTTGATCGCCTCGCGCGCCGCGTCGTACGCCTTGCGTGCCGCGTCCTGCGCGGTCGTCACCTTCGGGACGTTGATGCCGAGCTGCTTGAGCGCGCGCTGCGACCCGGCCATCGCCATCGTCAGAGACTTCGTCGCAGTCGCGAGATCGACGTGCTTGAAGCGCGCGAGATCTTCTGCCACCGACAGATCAGCGATCGCCTTCCTGCCGCTGTGAGTCGCGATCACAAGCGAGCCGAGCGAGTTGCGTACAGCAGCGTTCGTGAAGCCCAGGTTGCGCGACGACTTCTCGGCCTTGTCGATCTGGCCCGTAAAGTCAGACATCGCGACATGCGAGCGACGAAACGCCTGGTCGAGTCGAGCGGTCTGCTCCTGCGCAACCATCGCGGCCTTCGCGGACTTCTCCAGACCGACGACCAGACCGGCGCCGAGCGCGACCCCGGCGACACCAGCTGCCTTGCCGTACCGCTTGAGACCGATGTTCGCCTCGTTCGTCGCGATGACGGCGCCGCGCAGCTCACGTTTAAACTGGTTGGCGTTCGCGAGAATGTTGACGAAGATGGTCTTTACGGCCATGTCAGTCTTTCGTTAGCCCGAGCGCCATCGACTCGGCGATCAGACCGTCGATGATCAGCTCGACTCCCTGCACGACTTCGTCCTGATGCTCCTCCAGCGCAGGCATGAAGAAGTGGCGCATCTGGACGCCGCCGTAGTTCGGTCGGCGCAGCGGTACGTTGCTCGACTTCGGCCCGGCCTGCTCGACACGTACCTCCAACCCGTGTCGCGAGACACGTACGCCACGAGCGGTCTGCGACTGTGTCGCGCCAGCCTGGCCCCACTGCATCGCCTTCTGCTTCACCGCCTCCTTCACAGGTTCGGCGGCGATACGTAGCTCGCGCGACAGCAGCGGGTCGACAGTGATCTCGACCTTCGCGAACGCGCGAGCTGTGGAACCGAAGCCGCGTGTGAACACTCTGAAGTTCATCTCCTACGCGTGGCCTCCTCGATTAGCTCTGCACAGCTCATCATCTGCGCCGGTGTTAGCTCGCGTAGATCGAGTGGTCCTAGTCCGCAAACGTGCCCGACCATCGCGTACCAGAACCACTCGGCGTCTACGTCTGAGGGGTATCGCCCCCAGGTTGCTCGCCAGTTCCGCCAGAAGTGCCTTCGTCTGGCTCGTTCAAGGGCGGCTGTTCGCTCGGGGTAGGGTCCTCGGGTTCGCGCACCTCCGGCTGTACGTCTTCGACGAACGTGCATGAACCGATCGGACCCTCCCAGAGCTGTTCTTCGAGGAAGCGCGTACCCGAGCGCTCCAGTGCGATGGCAGCGAACGCGACGAGCACATCGTTGTCGCCGTGCTCTAGCGCCTCTTCCATCTCCATCGCGCGGACTCCCGTCATCTGCTTGACGCGACGGAAGTCCTTGTTCTTGAGCGTCGACAGATCCAGCGGGTACTCGCCGTCCAGACCCGGGATCCCGTCGATCTTGATGCTCATGTAGTGGCGCGTGCGATAACGCCCTGAACCGGCAGAGTGATGTCGGTCTTTGCGGCGTCGCCGATCGCGCCCGAGATCGGCGAGTAATTGGTCAGGATGCAGGTTCCGCTGTACTTCGGGTTGAGCGTCGACGAGACGGTGCCCGATGCCCACACCTCGACCAGGAACAGCGAGCCACCGTTGAACAGCGGCCAGAGTGTCTGGTCGATCGCGCCTGCTCCGAAGTCGGAGAAGACAGTGAGCTTGAACGAGTCGTCGCGGATACCGAGGAGACGCTGCTTGCCTCCGGCACCTGACGCCGTCACGTCGACGTCGTCGGCAGTCATGTCGACTGCGACCTCTCCGACCCAGCTGCTGAGATCAACGCTGTTGATCTTGATCGCCGGGTTGCGGATCACGAACGGGTTGTAGGGCATGTGCTCCTTCCCTTCTGACTACGCGCCCGGTACGTAGACCTCGATGGACCATTCCGCGGCAACGTACGGACCGCGACCTTCGACTGTCAGGAACTGAACGCCGCCGCAGCGTGTGACGCGCAGATCAGCAACTCTCCCGCCCAGCTGCGGATCAGATTCGACCGCTGTCTTCACTGAGCGTTCTTCTGACAGATATTTGTACAGCGTCAGCTGCGCGCCGATGTCGCTCGCAAGACCGATCATCACCTGGCAGGTGAAGATCCAGCGGTCGAGACCGCGCGACCCGGCCAGGTCGTACTCGATCGCACTCGGGAACACGTGCGACGTCGGCGAGCCTGGGTTAGTCAGCACGTACGGCGTGACCTGAACGCCGGTCGCCGTCGAGAGATTCGCGGCGAGCGCCTTCGCGATTGCTTCCATGTCTGCCATTTAGATGAACGGGGTCTTGCGAGTGAACGTGTCGAGCACCGGCGCGACGTCGGGATCGTTGCGCGCGATCCGCATCAGCGCACCAGACTCCATCCCGGCTGAGACGATCCCGAACGGTGCCTGCCGTAGGCGAAGCACGTATCGCTGCGCGAGAATGCTCGCGGCCATCTTCAGCTCGGGCGGCACGGCCTTCCAGCCGAACTTCCCTGTGACGCGGATGCGATTCGCTCCGAGCGGGAACGTCCAGCCGCTCTCAGTGCGCACGGCGATCTCGTCCCACGGCTTTCCGTCAGCCGGTGCGTTAGCTGGGTTGAGTAGGTAGCGGTCTGCGCTCCAGACCTCCTCGTAGTCGCCGTCGCCGTCGCGGTCGACTTCCAACGATGTCAGCTCGATCAGGTCGTCGATCTCGACGCGACGCCACGAGCGCGCCGAGTACAGACGCTCGTTCGTCGCGACAGCGTCAGCGAAGTAGCGCCGACCTGTCGCGTCGTCGATCACGCGCGACGCCGCGCCGATCGCGATGTCGATCTCGTGATCCTCGAACGCGTACCCGGTCATCTCGCGCGACAGCTTCAGCTCCTCGCGCGTGATGTACGCGGGCGCGAGCGGGAGTTGGTCCTCGATCTTGATCAGCATGAACCCGGGCTCTGGGAACGTCTGCGTCAGCCCGCCCTGGAACGTCACTTCGAGCTGCCCTAGGTAGAACCCGGGGACATCGGTCTCGCCGGTCTTCCACTCGTACGACCAGTCTCCGCGCGTGCCGTCTGAGCCGTCGCCAACCTGGTCGACATGCGCCGTGCCGGAGACGATTAGCGAGCCGCCGCCGATCGGCGCGACGCGCAGCAGCAGCGCAGCACCGTTGATGTTGACCGGCTGCTCTTGCTGGTCGAGCACGATGCCTGTCAAGACCGCCGCGCTGTCGCCCTGTCCGATCGTGAAGTCAGGGTCTGGCATGGTGTGACGTTGCCTCCTCTCTCAATGCGTAGCTCCCATCGCGCCGATCCCCGTCTCAGCGAAGATCCCCGCGTCTGCTCCTGACGCTGCGCGCACCTGTAGTCCAGTCCCTGCTTTGAGAATCGCGGTACCAGCGCGAGCGCCAGACGCCGAGCGGACGAGCACGCCCGCGCCGTTCTCGACATAGACCGCTGCGCGCACGCCGCCCGCTGCTCGCACTACAACGCCAGCGCCGGTCTTGATGAACGCGATCGACCCGCCGACGCGCGATCCGGAGGCGATATGCGGAGAGACGCCAGCGCCGGTTTCTGCGTGCTCGCCGCCGCCGAGCGTGAGCGCGCCGAGAAAGTTGACCTGCGTCCGACCCGCCGCGCCGATATCCCCGTCGAGCGGTCTGTAGCCGACGACGGTCGCTCCCTCGATCGTCCAGGTCGAGCTGCCTGGTAGCGACGCGCTCACTGTCGGAGCGGTCGGGCTCGACAGCACCGGGTAGAGCAGCGAGTCGAGATACCAGTCTTGCAAGAACGCTACGGCGATCACTCCGTCTGGCACGCCGACGTCTTGGAATCTTCCGGGCGATCCCTGCGGCGTCATGTCGAACGTGTCTCTGCTTGCCTCGACAGCGAGCGCGTTCACGTGATCGGAGATATCGACGCCGCCGACGATCACGGTGAAACTGCGGATCACCTGCCCAGGCATCTAGCCGCTCCCCTCGTCGTACGGGGAGCTGCCGCCGCTGCTACCGAGAGTGACGAATGTGCGCCCGGTGCTACGGACGCGCGTCGACCCGTTCGCGCGGATGATCATGCGAGTACGGGGCGTGTGTGGAGGTCTCCCAGCGAGGAACGTGACCGGCTGAGAGACGCCCGCGCCAGCGAATGTCGCGAGCGCGGTGCCGCGCTTCTGATAGAGCGTCGCGTCAGCACCGCTCGCCTTGCGGTCGATCTCGCCGCGCCCGGTCCGGAAGAACGTCGCCGCGTCCGATGCGCCTCCGGTGAATGTGCTGAGCGCTGTGTTTGCCCGGTAGCGCTCGCGTAGTCGCGTCGCGCCGCCAGTGAAGATTGCCGTCGCTGAGCCGCTCTTGACGATCGTCGCGCCCTTCGTCGACGTTCCGCTCGCGACGCGCGGGCTAACACCTGACCCGCTCTCGCTGAACGTAACCGCGTCTGCGGCCGATCCGATTCTGAGTAGCTGCCCCTGCCCCGACTCGACGAACGTCTCTGCGTCTACGCCAGCGGCAACTCGCGGGCTAGTTCCTGTTCCCGCCTTCGCGTTCTGCCCGGCCTTGGTGGCTGTAGCGCCGCCTGTCTCTGACAGAACACCCGAGCCTGTCTTTGCCCAGGCGGCTGCATCTTGACCACTAGCTACACGTGCGCTAACGCCCGCGCCGCTCTTGGCATAGACGACCGCGTCTGCGCCCGAGCCGATCCGATCGCTGACGCCCGCTCCAGCCTTCTGGTTCGCGGCACCGACCTTCTGCGACACGCCGGACGCGGCGAAGACGATGTTCGGCGGGTGGTCGCCTTCGAGGAACGGGGGCTCAGGTGTATCGCTCCCCGGCCAGCTAGAACGGGAGAAGATGACTGCGCGAGCAGACGAGCCGGTGCGTACTGAGACACCGGTTCCAGATCCGGAGAGACCGCCGCTGATCTTCTGCGACGTACCCGATGCCGCGCGTACGAGGACGCCAGCGCCGGTCGTCGAGATCGGGAGTCGAGCACCCATCCGGCCGAAGCCGGTCTTGGTGTAGACCGCGCCACCGCCGCTGACGCGCGCCCCAGAAGCGCTACGCGGACTGATAGCGGAGCCGCTCTCGATGAAGTCTGACTCGTCTGCGCCAGAACTGATCCTGACCAAAACGCCAGCGCCGCTCTCGACGAACGTCGCTGCGTCGGCCGCGGAGCCCGACAGCGCTGTGACGCCAGCGCCCGACTTGCTGATCGCCCCTGCGCGAGAAGCGACGCCGCCACCCGATCGCGCAGAGACACCGCTCCCGCTCTCGACAAATGTCGCCGCATCGACGCCGCTCGCTACGCGATCAGAGGAGCCCGCGCCCGCTTCAACGAACAGCTCTGCGTCGACGCCCGCTGCTACGCGCTCGCTGACACCAGCGCCGCTCTTCCCGCCGAGGATCCTCTGGCTCGCACCAGAAGCGACGCGAGGAGATACGCCAGCGCCGCTGTCGACCCACAGGATCTCGTCGGCAGCGACGCCCGAGCGCGGGCTCGTCGCTGAGCCGCTCTCCACGAAGGTGGCTGCGTCCGCTGCGCTACCTGCGCGTACCTGTACGCCAGCGCCGGAGTCGACCCAGAGCGCCGCGTCAGCGCCCGAGCCTGCGTGCTCCTGTACGCCAGCGCCGGTTTTCGTAACAGGGCCGCCGGTGATCGGCGCGCCCATGCGACCGAAGCCGGTCTTGACCGCGACCTTCGGGACGCCGCCGCTCCCTCCAGCGGAGAACGCCATGACGCCGCTACCGGCCTTCTGCGCGACCTTCGGCGGAGGCACATCGACGCCGCTACCGAGGTGCCGCTTGATGCCGAGGCCCGCCTCATCCCGATACGCGGAGACGAGCGCGAGGTAGACGGCAGCCCAGTCGTCGCTCGCGCCGGTGACTCCGACGTTACGCGACCCCTGCCCGGGCGTCGTCTCGCGCACAGCTGTGCCGGAGTACGCCGCCCCGAACGCGTTCGCGAGGATCGACGTCGAGCCTGTATCAGCACCCGGAGCAGCGCTTGCGCCCGAGTAGCAGGCCATCGCCCGTAGGGAGTTCGCGCCGCGCGTCCCGTCGTCTACTGCGCGCGCGTTCGCGTCAGCCTGCGCGTTCTCCTGGCGCAGAGTTATCGCGACGGGGATCACCGGGTCTGGGCACGTGACTGTGATCGCCACGGCCCAGACGCGCTGCGTCGTGTTGGAGCGGTTGACGACGACAGCCTGCGTCCCCGTCTTGCCGAGCCCGCCGAGGTTGTCGAGCAGGTACGCGGTAACACGTCCCGGCTCTGTGGCCGTATCGGCGGCAGAGGCACCGCTAATCGCGGGCACGGCAGTACCGCCGTAGGTGACGCTCGTGACCACGCTCGTCGCAGACGGCGCCTCGATCACGAAGATCAGAACTGCACGCGCGCTCCCGCCACCGGTGTGGTTCCAGGTAAACGACGCCTGGCTGATGCTGGAGTTACCGGCGGTGTGCGACGCAGTCGAGACGTCGTGGGCGACAGCGTTGGGCATCTACGGCCCGATGATCCCTAGTCCAGATTTTGCTAGAGGGTCTGCTCCCCACGACCAGCCCGGCGGATCTGAGACGACCGTGATCCCCGCTGAGCGAGAGAGTTCGTTGCCGCCGTTGCCGGTGTTATCGCTCAGGCTGCCGATCGCCTGGAAGCCGATCAGCCACGCGCCCGCGCCCGTAAACACAGATGTCCAGGTGCTGAACGACGACATGTCGAGGCTCTCAAAACTCGCCTGCGACAGCTGCGATTTGATCAGGCCAGCGCAGACGATGTCGAAGTCAGCATCGTCGCCGAGCGCGGGCTCGTTGCCGATGATGTGTCTGTACCCTGACCCGGCGCTCGACGTTCTGCCAGAGTAGGTGTCAGCCTCGGACGACCAGGCCCCGGCGCCGATCTTCCACCTCCACGTCCAGGCGATGCCCGCGCCCGTACCAGCAGCCTTCGTGAACCCGACAATCATCCAGTTCGTGGTGTCGTTGAAGGTCTGCACCGAGGTCGTGACGCCGTCCGGGCCGCCCACTAACTGATCCGACGGGTTGAACTCGTCGATGTACGTGTACGGGGAGGTAGTCCCGTCATCGACGACGTGGATGCCGTGCCACGCCGTCGCCGACCGGCGCTTCAGCAGCGCGGCGGCTGACATGACGTCGCTCTCCATCGAGTACCCGTTGAACGCACCGATCGAGAAGCGGACGAACGGGTCTGTGCCTGTTAGCCGGTACGCCATTAGCGCTCGTCCGCTCCGGCGTCGCACACCGAGCCGTTCGGACGCACGTCGCCGTCGATGTCTCTGGAGTTCAGGTAGGCGGGATCTGTACAGAGGTCCGAGGCGCCAGGCGTCTCACCCGCGTCGATGGCGATCGAGCCCGCCGTCAGGTGCCCCGTCGCATCGACTCCGAGGCTGCCGGTCGTGAACGTGTCCGTACCGCATGAGCCTGTGCCGCCCCAGACGTTCTTCGTGTGCGTGCCCGCGCAGCCTGGGTAGGAGCTGGCTGGCCCGACGTTGCCGACCCACGGAAACGCGGTGCAGTTCATACTCGGCCCGTCGTCGCCGGAGAACGTGTTGTACGCGATCGTCCAGTCGCACTCCGCTCCCCCGGCCTGAATCCAGGTGCCGCCGTTGTTATCGGCGAAGTAGTTGCCGACGATGACGCCGCGGTTCGTGCCGCCGACGCCGTTGCCGAAGATGTACCCCGAGCCTGCGTCAGACCCGGGCTTGAAGACGCTGTTGCGCAGAGTGAAGTCGTCTGAGCCTTGGTCGATGCGGATGAACTCTAGGTGCGAGTTGTTCGGGTCGGCGCAGACGCCCGCGTACGAAACGGTCTGCGTATTGAACGTGACCCCCTCGATAGTCATGTTGGTGATCCCGTGGCTCCAGATCGGCTCGCCAGCATCCCAGCCCGACGAGGCGCTGCACAGCCGAGCTGGCATCCCCGGGCTGCCGTCTACGCCGCCGTTCCAGTGGAAGAACGCGCCCCTACCTGGGCAGTAGCCGGGGTAGTCGAGCCCGATCGAGATGTCGGGGAAGTAGCCGAGAATGTCGACGTTGTTGTAGGTGACGTTCTCGGCGCAAATCTGAGAGCCGAGCGCCGCGCCGCCGCCGTTCGTGTTGGTGCCAGCGTTGATCGTCATGTTCTCGATCGTCATGTGGTTCGCCATCGCGCACATCATCGAGTCGTTGCTTGGGTTACTGGGCGGGAAGCAGGCGGCAGTAGCGCCGCTGATCGTTACTCCAGACTTCGACTCGCCGACGATCTTCGTCTCCGAGGTCTTGTTGCCGGTAACGTTCTGCGCTCCGTAGCTGCCGTTCTTGACGCGGATGAGGTCGCCCGCTAGCGCAACGTCCCAGGCCGCGTCGTACGAGCCGCACGCTGTCGTAGACGAGTACGCCACCTGCGTCGACGAGCGAGTACAGCTCCCGGCGCTCGTGTTCACCCAGACGTTCGCTGCTCCTGCTACGGGAGGCGGCCCGAACGGGAAGCTGTTGGTCAGGTAGGCGCTACCGACGTACGCTCCGGCGGCGATCGCTGAGCCTACGCCGACGACTGCGCCCGCTCGCGCGAGCCGCGCCAGCCAGCCGCGGAGCCTGCCCGGATACGGGTACGCGATAACGCTCATGGCGACACCCAGACGTTCGCGACTGCTGTGCCCGTCTGCGTCGTCGTAGTCGCTGTCGATGTAGGCGCTGTCGTCGTCGGCGAGCACGCCAGCGTCGTGATCGGGCCCTGCGCGTAACGCACGTCCGAGCGGTTCCCTGCAGCGTCGTACGCCGTAAGCCCGAGCTTGTACGACACTCCGCAGAGCAGGCCCGTATACGTGTACTGAAGCGCCTGCGTCGTGGCGATCACGACGTCGTTCAGATAGATCTCGTAGCCCGCTACGCCGACGTTGTCTGTCGACGCGCGCCATGCCATCAGGATCGTCGTCTGAGTCGGCACGGCGGTCTGGCCCTGCGGCACAGCCGGCGGCTGCGTGTCGGCGACGGTCGAGGTAGTAGGAGTCGTGGTCGTCGTCGGCGTGGTGGTCGTCGTCGGCAGAGTAGTGGTCGCTGTAACGGTCACTGTCGTCGTCGAGTTATCTGTCGTTGCGCAGCTCGTCGCGACAGCGTCAGGAATGATCACGCCAGCGATCGTCGTGACCGGCGCACCGTCGACAGCGAGCGTATGGCCACTCACCGTCGTACCGTGCGCTGTCGCTGTAGCGCAGGCTGAGACAGAGTCTGCAGAGCTGCCGGTAACGACCGCTGCAGCGACCCCGGCTCCGAGTAGGAGCATCAGCGCGAGTCCTATCGCGTAGCGGCTACGGACCATCGTTCCCCCTCACGTGTTAGAGAACTCCGCGAAGACGGTATGGGCGGCACCCGTCTCGCTGATCATCTTGAAGTTCGTCAGGGTCGCGAGCCTGACCATGCGACCCTCGGCGTGGAGCAGGAACCCCTCGGCGTTCGCACCGTCCGCTGTCGGCGCAGTCCCGTCGCGCCGGTAGTAGAGCCGCTTCGTGGAGTCCTGCGTGGCATGCCAGACGCGAACCCAGCAGACGTGCGCTCCGGCGTCTGGCGGGTCGAGCGCGACCGCTGGGCTGTCGTCGACCGTGTAGACGACGGTAGCGCCGGTAAGCGTCGGCACCAACTCCGCGCCGTCGACCACAGCAACAGTCGGGAAAAGCTTGCTGCCGCGGTCGACGGCTCGAAAGGTCTCGCCCTGACGAGTGTAGTCGTCGGACACGGTCGAGACCTAGTGGTTGTACTGGATCGCCGGTGTGATCTTGATCACGTCGTTGCTCGTGATCGGCACCGCGGTCGTGTCGTCGAAGTTCGCTGCGAAGTACGCGAACCCCGTGGTGAGTGCGCCTGCAAGCGTGAAGCCGTTGATCGTGCCCCAGCTCGCCGTCGCGGTCGCGAACGTGATCTGGGAGCAGACCGACTTCTTGCCGTCGCCGACAGGAGACGTCGCCGATGCGTCAGCCCACGAAACTGAGCTGATCGTCTGGCGTGCGTACGCGCCGCCAGAGGGCTCCGTGTACGACGCGATCGTGCTGTCGGTGTTCCCGACCGTGCTCGCGGTGAACGCGGTAAACAGGGCGAGCCAGGTGTTGGCCGGAAGCGCCGAGTTGTTCGTCGGGAAGTAGTTGAGCGCGGCTGTAAGACCCTCGTCGGGCCAGATCTCAGCCATGGGTGAGCCTCCTTCTAGTTAGGCGAGCGGGAACATGTTCGGGGGCGCTGCCCCCTCGGCCCGGCACTTGAAACAGAACCACCTGTCTTTCGACAGGAACAGAACCGTGCGCATGGCGCCGCACTCTGCGCATACGGTGATCACCACCGGCTGGTCCCTGCCGTTCGGCAGCTCCAGCGCAGGGTGGCCGCTGATCGTCGGGTCTACCACTTACCACTCGCGGTCGTTACGCCGCGCCTAGGGTCGCCTGGCTTAACTCCGCCGGGCAAGAAGATGCGATTCTCTCCGCGGCCGAGGAAGTCGAACATCAGCCCCCAGCGACCGTCCTGGTGCATCGGCATCGCGCAGAACGTGCCCAGGTGCCCGATGTACGTGTCGACGTCGAGCCAAACCGTTAGGCCTAGCTCCTCGCGCACGCGCTCGCAGAAGATGACGTCCTCGTTGACGGTGACGAGGTCGCCGTTGCGGAACCACGGCGGCTCCAGCGCCTCGAAGACGCTGCGCTTAATCAGCATCCCGGCCGAGCCGGTCGCGGGAATGGGCATGAGCCCGTGATCGGGGAGGTCGTCCATATCGAGCATGTGGTACAGCGGGTTTCCGTCTGCGTCGACCTTGCTCCCCGCCTCGTCGAACGCGACGAGCGTGAACGGCGGTCCGCGCCTGACGCAGAGCGGAGCGACGATGTCGACGTCGTGCTTCAGCAGACGTAGTACGACGTCGCGCCCGAACATGTGGTCGTCGCCGATCACCCACATCCACTGCGCCTGGCTCTGTAGCATCGTCTCGACGCCGAGGTTGAAGTTCTGGACGATCGAGCTGCTGCGCGTGAAGTTGATCTCTGTGCCGTCGGGTACGTCGAGCAGCACGAGGTCGTTCGTGAATCCGTGGTAGCGCGCGAGATCGTGGCAGGGCACGAACACCATGCCCGGCGGGTACTGATCGCGCTGCTCGGGCGTCGCACGCGGTGCGATCGGCGTTGTCTCGACTACAGCCTCGGTCGGAGGGTTGAGCTGTTCTACGTCCACCTGTCGAGCATCTCCTTTGCTGGTCCGAGTTTCACAACGAAGTCTCCCGTCGCTCGCGCGACGTCTGCGTACGACTGCCAGAGCTGGAGAAGATCGTCGCCGTCCATGTCAGGAGGATCGACACCAGCGTCGACGAGCGCGCGTCGATAAACGACGAGCTGGAGCTTGAGCTTACCGACCTCTGCGCGGTGCTCCTTCTCCACTGCTTCCAACAGCTCCTCGCGGATCACGCAGGCACCATGACCTCTCGCACCGTGGCCCGGTAGATCTCGAAGTTGTGGTCAATCGCGGCGCGCTTCTCGGGACTCTCTGGCCCGCCCGCTGTCGCGCCGACGAGATGACGCAGACCGATCTTCACCTCGCGCAGCGTCATCCCTGCCATGCGCGCACGAAAGCTGAGAATGTTGTCTGAGTAGTACGCGGGCTCCTGCAGGCGATCGTCGAAGCCGCCGAGCGCAAGCAGCTCGTCGCGCATCGCGAGCAGGCACCATCCCTCGGCGTACGGGTACGGGCGACCGTCGACGTCGCCGTGCTTGTCCCAGCGAATGCGCGCGCTAACGATCACGCCTGGTTCGAGCTGGCTCTTGAGGTTGTATAGCCAGTCGTCGCGCCCGCAGACGATGTCGTTGTTCAGGAACAGCACAGCGTCGCTCCTCGCGGCGTGCAGCCCGAGGTTCGACGCGCGCGCAAATCCCTCGTTCTCGCCGCAGCGAAGGATCTGAACGCGATCCTCATACGATGTCACCCAGGTCGGCATCGAGACGGGCGGGTCGCTGGCATTGTCGACGATGATGACTTCGTCAGGTCGACCGGCTCGGATCGCCTCCCAGTAGTCCTCGCTCAGCTCGGGATGGTCGCGCCACGGTGTCACGACTGAGACTGTCGCTAGCTCGTGCGGCCTGACTTCTGCGACGACGCGCTCGTCCCACTCTGGCTGACCCATCCGCTCGACGCAGCCGCTGATGAACGTGTAGTCCCCGCCCGGCTCTGGGAGAGCGGGTGCGTGTGCGGCCCACGCACCTAGTCGAGCGGGGACATTCGGCACCAGGAACATCGGCGTACCGACGTTGGCGAACTGGAGGACAGGAGTACGCCAGAGGACGCCGTGCTCTGGGTGCCGCATTCGGAAGATGACAGGTACGTCGCACGCGCGCTCGCGCATCGCGTCGATCGCACCGGGGAGGTAGACGTCGTCGTCGTCGAGGAACGCGAGATGCGTACCGGAGGCGTAGCGCATCCCGATCATACGGGCTGGGTAGCCGTGATCGCCACCCTGCATCGCCGAGAGCACGACGTCTACGCAGTTCTCTCCAGCTGAGTAGGTCGCGACTCGCACCTTGTTGTCAGTGTCGTGCACGAGGATGATCTCGTCTGCGTCTGCTACCGAGTCGAGCGCGCGCTGTAGCGTCTCGCGTCCGATCGTCGGGATGATCACGCTAACGCGCACGTCGTCGCTCACTTGTGCACCACCCCGATCCCGCCCCACTGGCCGTACTCAGCGCGTAGCTCGTCTGGGCTGACGTGCTCGTCGACTCGACTGTACGTGGCAGGCATCGACTTGAGGCGCTCCCAGAAGCGATCGACCTGAACAGTGTCTCCGACGTGAGGGAGAATGTCGTGGAGCGCGATGATCCCACCGCGTCGAACCAGCGGGCCGTAGCAGTGGTAGTCGCTCCGGATGCCGCTGAACGTGTGATCGCCGTCGAGGAACAAGAAGTCGACCATACGCCCGTCGAGCGCGCCGATAACGAGTTCGTACGAGGACATGTCGTGCGAGTCTCCGGCGATGACGTGCGCGTCAACGTCGCGCGGATGGCCGCCGCCGTACGGCCCGTCTGGGAGCGAGACGCTGAGAATGAACGCGCGCGGCGCGACGAGGCGCCAGCACCGTAGGGTGCCGCCGTCGCTCGACCCGATCTCCAGGATGACCTTCGGGTCAAGTTCGAGCAGCGTCTCGATCAGCGGGGCTAGCTCGCTCGCCTTCTGCGACGCGCCGCCGCGCACAGCCTCAGCAGCTAGAGCAGCCGCTTCGCTCACAGCACCTCTCCGATCGTCACCCCGCGCGGCGTCGGAAGATGGACGAAGCGAATGGCGCTGCGCAGCTCGACCTCGATCTCTGTGCGCGTGTCGCGACCGCTCGGCATCCTGTTCGCGCCGTGACCGGGTGCTGTGTCGTGAAAACAGACGATCGACCCCTGGCGCATGCGCGGACGGAAGTGCCAGAACTCGGGGATGCGTAGCTCCGACCATGTGTCGAACCAGCTGAAGTCAATGACGATCTCCTCAGGCGGGAGGTAGCTCGTCGAGTCCTTCTCCATCACCATGACGGGGAGACCGAAGCAGTTGTCGCGCGTCGTCGCTGCACGCTCCGCATCGTTCTCGAACGCCATCAGCACGCCGATGGGAGAGTTCGACGCGAGCGCTTCGCCGATGCGTCTGGTCGTCTGCCCGTACGCTGTCCCTGTCTCGATCGCGAACTGCGGCTGGACGGCGCGCACAAGCCCCCATGCGAGATCGGACACCTCGACCTCTGACGAGTCGCCGTCGTGTGACGTCCAGCGCTCTGGGTGCGGGCACGTCTTCGTCGCGTTCGTAAAGCGCGACTCGTCGATGCCGCTCACTCCAGTCTCCCGTGCTTGGCCATCAGGCGCTCTGAGTTCTCGACGCCGAGCCGGTCGATCCCGTCGTCCCCGATCAGCGCGCGATACGTGGCGTGGTGGTCGTGATGGACGAAGACGTCGCGCGCGATCCCGAGACGGTAGCCCGCGTCGCGTAGCCGGATGCAGTAGTCGTTGTCCTCGCCGTAGCCCATCCCGTACTCCTCGCTGAGCAGGCCGACGTCGTCGATCACGCGACGCGGGATCACGGTGCAGAAGAACGCGACCAGGCCGTTGACGATCTGGACGCCGCGCCCGTTTCCGTCGCCGCGCTGGACGCTGTCTGCGTTGTTCGTCATCGGCCCGATCAGACCGAGTCGCGGTGCGTGCTCCTCTAGGTGAGCGATCATGCGCTCATAGCCGCCCTCGTACATGATCGTGTCGTTGTTCTGGATACAGACGTAGTCGGCGTCGCTCAACCTGATCCCCTGGTTGACAGCACGTGCAAAGCCGAGGTTCTCATCGTTCGCGACAACTGGAAACGCATGCGAGACGCAGCGCATGGTCGACACGAGATCGTCGCGAGGGCTGCCGTTGTCGACCAAGATGACCCTGGCCCAGGGCGCATGACTCACGATACTCGCGAGACACCGCTGCGTCAGCATCGGTAGTCCGCACTGGAGGAGAACGATGTCGAGCTTCACGCCGCGATCGCCTCTGAGAAGAACTCGCCCGCGTCGTGCTTCGACAGCTGGCCGGTACGCGTCGCGCCGACGTAGACGGGATCGAGCGCGGACCCGAGGTCGATCTGAGTGCGCTCCGGCGACCAGGCGGCAGCCATGATCGGCTTCGTCGCGTACCCGGCCGAGTAGAGCACGATCTCCCACGAGCTGTTGCGAATGCGCTCGGCGATGCTGCGCGTCTGCTCGTACGCGTTCGACTCTGGGATCACGAGATGGTCAGCACCGAGCGCGAGCGCCGCGGACGTCATGCGTTCAGCTGAGACGTAGACCTTCGGGCGATCGTCCTTGGCGAGATCGCGATAGAACTGCGCCAGCTGGAGCGAGCGACGATGGATCAACAGTGCCTCGACGTGGATCATCGGCCGCTTGTGTAGCCAGTCGAGCATCTCCGACCAGCGCTCGTCGAGCCCTTCGCCACCCGGTGCGCGCGAGAGGTAGTCGCCGAAGTAGACGGGCATCGGTAGACGCGCGATCGTGCGAATCGAGCCGCGCACACGCTCGCCCAGCCACGGCTGCGCGCG
>AR_comb_assmDRAFT_10061476_pt1 | contig 28363 bp, 14 predicted proteins | sample ArasoioldDNA_FD_10543 | JGI IMG/M metagenome (IMG submission 10543) | reverse complement strand
AAAAAATATGAAGAGGCAATTTCTCCATTACGTATGGCGGAGCGCCTCACCCCTGGAAATCCTGAGGTCCACCACATGCTGGCTACGGCGCTGGAGAGATCCGGTCACAAGGAAGAAGCAGAAAAGGAATTCGCCATTCACCGGAGCCTCAGTTCTGCGCAGGGACCCGAGAGGCCAGAATAGTCTTCGTCCCCAGCTGATCTGGCACCAATACCAGAAATCTGAAAACTTGGTTTGGCGTAGACTGAATGAAAATGCGAAGTCGGACTCGTACAGCCCAACTGACACGGCGCGACTTCGTCTCCACGATGCTCGCCGGATCGTTGCTCGTGCCACGATGGCTCGCATTCGCCTCGGCCGACGCGGGGCGATTCCCCTTCGAAGCGGTTCCTCCCGAAGAGAGTGGGATCAAGTGGGTTCACTCAAGCGGGAAGTCTCCCGAGAAATACCTTCCGGAAAGCTCCGGTGCCGGCTGTGCATTTCTAGACTATGACCATGATGGCTGGATGGATGTTTACTTCGTAAACAGCGGAAAGTGCGATTTCTTCACCCCGAATCCCCCGCTGCGCAACGCTCTTTATAAAAACAATCGCGACGGAACCTTCACGGATGTGACCGAAAAAGCCGGCGTATCGGGGGGCGGCTACGGCCAAGGCGTTGCCGTGGGTGATTACGATGGCGACGGCTTCCCGGACATGTATGTGACGCAATACGGCCGAAGCATCCTTTATCACAACAACGGTGATGGCACATTCACCGATGTCACCGAAAAGGCAGGAGTGGGTGCGCCAGGATGGGCTTCGAGCGCGGTCTGGTTCGACTATGACAATGATGGCCGTCTCGACCTCTTCGTGGGCCGGTTCGTGGATTTCAGTAAAGAACTGAACAAACCCTGCGGAATTCACGAGGATGGCCGGCGGCACTACTGCATCCCTAAGGTCTATTCGCCCATGCCCAGTTGGCTCTTCCACAATAATGGTGACGGCACATTTACCGACGTCAGCCGTGACTCCGGCATTGCCAACCATCTCGGCAAGGTATGGGGCGCGGTCGCGACTGACATTAACAATGACGGATTGATGGACCTGTGGGTCAGCAATGACACGGCGCCGAATTTCCTTTTCGTCAATCGCGGCAAGGGAAAATTCGATGAGATCGGTACGAGTGCCGGCGTTGCCTACAGTGATACTGGCCGGGCTCGATCCGGCATGGGCCTGGACTCTGCCGATTTCGAGAACAATGGATGGATGGGCCTGTTCGTAGCCAACCTCGACCGCGAAATGTTTGCCATGTATAGAAACAATCATGACGAGACATTCGATGACCTGGCACTTTCCACTGGCATTGGCAGAGCGACCAAGTTCATCAGCGGCTGGGGTTTGAAGTTTTTTGATTACGACAACGATGGCAATCTCGATCTGATGTTCGCCAACGGGAATCCGGATGATCTCATTGCGACACTGCATGGCGAAGTCACCTACGAAGAGCCGCTGCTTTTGTTTCACAACAGGGGAAAATCGTGGGAAAACGTCAGTGGGCAAAGCGGCCCCGTATTCGCGAAACCCCTCTCAGCTCGTGGGATGGCGATCGGCGACTTCAATAACGATGGCGCCGTCGACGTCCTGGTGGCAATCAACGACGGGCCTCCCGTTCTGTTGCGCAACGCGGTTGGAAGTCAGAACCATTGGCTCGGAATCAATCTTGTTGGTACGAACTCGAATCCCGACGCCATTGGAGCCCGAGTCACTTATCAGTCCGGAGATCTGAAACAACATCGGATGAAGGTCGGCGGAGGCAGCTTTTTGTCTTCCCATGATCCACGTATGGTACTGGGCATTGGGAAAAGAACGAAGCTCGACTGGTTAGAGATACAGTGGCCGCAACCCAGCGGCAAGGTCGAGCGTATCACTGAGCTCCCGATTGATCGTTACGTCACAATCATCGAGGGCACAGGGAAATGGAAGTGAGCGCGAAGGAAAGCACGGCGCAGGACTCGATGATTCACGTCACGGATTCATAGTGGCGCGCTTAGATAAGCATGAGCTTGTACGGTCCTATCTGTCGGACGGGATGCACCGCAAAATGCCTTCAAACACCGGCTACGGCCAAACATCGCATCTTCTCCAGAAACCGCTGTATTGGTCCCCTAAGGTTCGCCAAAGGACAATTACCGTGTCAATCGATTGCGCTCCAGGAGTGGCGGACTGGCCGCGTCCATTCCGAAAGCTTGGAATCGACTAAGTACATCCGGAGGGTTCAACATGCGACAACTTTTCCTGTTAGTTTCCGTTCTGCTGCTCGGCCTGTCCTGGGCCGTCGCGCAGGACAGCGCCAGCCCAGCGACAGGTTCCACCAGTAATTCAGGACAAACATCGCGCACAGGTGCTGGCGGCCAAATGACGGTCGAAGGCTGCTTGAGTGGTGCCAATGGAAATTTTACGCTCACCGACAAGAATGGAACGTCCTATCAACTGAGCGGGGATACCGCGAAACTGAGCGAGCATGTCGGCCATGAAGTGAAAGTGACCGGTACGTCGGGATCAGCCGGCGCCGGGGCATCGGGTTCGTCAGAACCTGGCGGTGCTGCTGGCACTGCGGGTGCTGGCCAGACATTAGAAGTGACTTCCGTAAAACACGTTTCCAAGACCTGCAAGTCCGGCGGCAGCGGCATGTCGCACTAGATCGCTGCGAATGAACAAAGCCCAGCGAAATGCTGGGCTTTTTTTGATGTTCCGCTCAGGCGGCCTCGCGAGAGGCCGAGTGTGCGTGAAAGACCTCCGGTTTTTCGTGCGCGGGCCGACGAATTTCCTGTCTCTCATCCGGCCTTTTCTTCTCCCCGGTCAACTGCGGGATGGCGACCGTCCTCCTCATACGAATCGAGTGATAAATGGCCTCGATGACCCGGACATCCGCCAGACCCTCCAGCCCAGACGGCTCGGGCTGCCTGTCCTGCAGAATACAATTCGAGAAGTAGGTCAGTTCCGCCGCGAACTGGTCACGCTTCGGGAAGCTTCTCATTCTCTTCTTGCCGTCGATTGTCACTTCCAGTCGAATGCCTTCCGCATATTCGTAGGCGGGATCCGCCCGAAGAATGCCCTTGCTCCCCATGAGCGTGTAGCGGCTTACATCGGCAGCGCCAAAACTGCAGGTAAAAGTAGCCAGCCGCTCTCCAGGAAAACCCAACACCGCCGATACCATCTCCTCAACCCGCTGGAACCGTCGATCCTTACCGCTCTCCGCGCGGGCACAAACCTCCAGTGGCTCCGCCCGAAACAGATAGCGCGCGGCGTTGATGCAATAGACTCCCATGTCATACAAGGGACCGCCGCCCTGGGGAACTGGTTCAGTGATACGAACATTCTCCTCGGCGACCTGTTGTGCAAACTCTGAGCTGAAGAACCGCACATCCCCCAGCTTGCCGTTTTTTGTGAGCTTTACGGCTTCGAGATTTCCCGCCTCAAAGTGAAGACGATATGCGACCATGAGCTTCACATGATTCCGGTTCGCTGCCTCGATCATATCTTTGCAGTCTTGTGTCGTCGGGGCCATCGGTTTTTCACACAAGACGTGCACTCCGGCGGCCGCTGCGCGAACTGCGTACTCGCGATGCAGATGATTCGGAAGGGCCACGTACACCGCATCCACATTGGAGAGGGCTCTGCTGTATTCCTCGTAAGGGTAAAGATGTTTAAGGCTGTACTTCTTGCCGAGCTTCCGCAACTTTTCTGGATCGCCTGATACGAGTGCGTATAGCTCGGAATTACGCGCTGTCTTAAACGCCGGTAACACCGCAACTTGTGCGATGTGACCAAGTCCAACCACGGCATATCGAACCATATTCTTGGAGCGATTCATGGGCCCTCCGGCATTAGGCGGCGCGGTCTTGCACGGCATTCGGCAAACCGGCGGATTCGGCGCAGTGCACGCAACAGAAAATGTAGCCTCCTACCTCTACCCCGTGGCCAATGATCCGGGACAGGCAGTGTCCGCAAGTCGGCGCCACCGCCTGAATCGCACACTCGAAGCTGTCGAATGTGTGCCGCTGACCCTGCATCACAACTTCAAAGCATTTGTCGTATTCGTTCCCGCACTTTTCACATGTAGCCACTGGCACCTCCTGCAAATCTCGATTTTGAAGACTGACTTGACGTTGGGTGCCTAATGCTGACGGGGAGTTGCACAGATCTACTTCGAAAAGGCCCCGGCGAAATGCCCGCTTCGATGAGGGTCCTTTCGCTCCGGATTAACGAAAGCACAGTATGGATTGGGGTTGCGCCCGCCGCAAGAATGTGGTGGGGAAGCATGGGTCAAACGAAAACGGAAGTGGCTAGCGGGTCTGATCTGCAGAACGCCGAGATCACAGCCTCGCAACGGCCTGTAATTACGGCAGTTGTCGAGCAGGCAAACGAAGAAGCCGAGGTTCTCCAAGCCTCTATAAAAATTGGAACGGTCGCTCAAATCGTCACCGCTCTCATCGCGATGATCGGACTGCTCTATCTCCTGAAGCTAGTTCTTGTCACCATCTTGGCTTCAATCCTGGTGGCCTATGTGCTCGAACCGCCCGTCGCGTTGCTGGTTCGTTGGCGATTCCCTCGCTGGTTGGGAGCAGGAGTCATGGTGACCCTCGCCGTCTTGCTGACGCTTGGCCTTATCTACTTCTCATACAATCGGGCCGTCGACTTTGCCAACGAGTTGCCTCAATACACCGCCACTCTGCGCCGAACTGTGAGTGATTTCCGCTCGCGCGCCGACACGCTGGCGAATCAGGCCCGTGCGGTCGTCGAGCCTCCAAAGGAACGCGAAAAGCCGGTCGCTGTACGCATCGATCAACCGCAGGGCATCGTTCAAATGATCTCTGAAAACAGCGGCACGATTCTCGACATCCTGATGGCTGTCAGTTTCGCTCCTTTCCTGGTTTATTTCATGCTTGCCTCGAAAGACCACGTCTATGTCAGCACGGTGCGTCTCTTTCCCAAGGATCACCGTCTAGCGGCGCACCGCACCGTTGGGAAAATCTCGAAGATGATCCGCAGTTTCCTTCTGGCCAATCTCGCGGTCGGCCTGGTTAGCGGGATCATTTGCGGGATCGTATTTTGGCGGTTGGGTATCCAGTATTTCTACTTCATCGGTGCGATCAGCGGGTTCGTAACGTTGATTCCTTATCTTGGGATGTTCCTGGCCCTACTGCCGCCTCTGGCTGGCGGCGCCGGCACCTTGCACCATGGTGGGATCATCACCGTAATAATAACCGTCATCGGAATTCATGCCATCACCATGAATCTGATTTACCCCAGAGTCATCGGCGCCCGTCTTAAACTCAATGCACTCGCAGTCAGCTTATCTCTCCTGTTCTGGGCATGGATCTGGGGAGCTCCTGGCCTCATCCTTGCCATCCCGATCATTGGAGCCCTAAAAATCATCTGCGATCACCTCGATCCTCTGCGTGGTTTCGGTTCCTGGCTGGGCGACTAGCTTTGCTGCAGCTCATGCATATCCCCACAAACACCAATCTCAGATGGAGGGCGGAACCCCTCCCCGATCGGTGAGCACAGAGGAAGAGCCGAGACCACAGTCCGCACCATGTGGTCGGTGTGTCGCCACCAACCGCTGAAGACTTGTTTACCGGAATAACGAACATGCAGTGGACGCCATTCTCCAGGAACAGCGTCCGATACGGGAACTAGAAATAGGCCGTGTCGAGACTGCCCGATGTGCGGCGGCAACCAATCACCGAGGCTAACATCCACGTGTGTTGTGTCGCCCCGGAGCCCTACGTGCAGTGCCTTGAGGGCGCTCTCCTTCGCACTCCATAGCAGATTCACCAGCAACGGTCGTTCCGCGACGAGTGTTCGTGCAACGAGTACCTGCTCACGGGCTGTGAGGTAATCGGTGATGAAGGCATTACTGCGCGGCTCGATGAGTTCCAGATCACAGCCGAGGCCGGTGCCGGACAGCGCGACGGCACACATGGCGGTACCGGCACGGTGGCTGAGTGAAATCGTCACAGGCGCTGTTTGGTGGAATAGAAATGCCTCGGGTGCCCCCGACGCCGCGGCTCTTATTTCTATGTTCGCAAGCGCGAGAGGATCAAATGGCAGGTTAAGCCAGGCCGCCAGCGCGCGTTTCGCCGTCCAGCGACCTAACCGCCAGTCGTTGCGACGTTTAGCAAAGCGCAGGCGGCCAAGGAAAAGGATTTCTCCCGCGCTCAGCCATTGATTTTCCGCTGGCACATCGGCGTCGGTCTGTTCCAGCCAGTAGACGTCCATTGAAGCTATCCGTTCCACGCTGTCACAAACCCTTCTGCCGTGACTAGGCTGCTTCGACGATCTCCAGTTCTGCCTTTCTCTGCACGTTCTCCTCACTTCTCATCCGACGTTCCACCGCATTGACGAGATACGGTCGAAGACTTGCGGGAGGAATAATGTGATTCAGCGCCCCTACGCTGAGCGCCCGGTGCACACTGTGAATGCGGTCAAACTCGCCGGCCATTTCACCTAACTTTTCGGAATGTACGACTCTGAAAAGTTCACTCCACTGGGCGTACAGCCGCCCTTTCTCCACGCCGTCGGCTTGAAGCATCGCCTGATTCAAAGCCTGGAGTCGCTCGTCTTTACGAGTTCGCGCCTCAACTTCACCGGCAAAAACAACGGCCGCGGCGGGAGCACCGCCGATAACTGAGGCGTACGTACCCTCCAGGGCGGCCACTTCAAGCTGATCGTTCAAAGCCCGCGAGAACACTACATACGCGCCGCCGTGATACCTCGAGATTACACAGAACACAATAGGGCCCTTGAAGTTCACTACGGCTCTGCCAATCTCTGCGCCGTATTCAAGCTGCAACCGCCGCATCGATTCCGGCGAACCATCAAATCCTGACAAATTGGCCAAGACTACAACCGGGCGATTATTGGTGGCAGCATTGATGGCGCGGGCCACCTTCTTGGAAGACTGTGGAAAGAGCGTGCCGGCGCTCCATTGCTCCGGTCCGTCGGCGGGAACAAATCCCATGCGGGGCACTGAGCGAGACTCGATGCCGATGAGACAGACCGGGTATCCGCCCAAGTGAGCATCCCAAACCACGGCGGTTTCCGCCGCTCGCATTCCGGCCCAGCGCTCGAGAGGCGCGTGGTCCTGGTCTATGGTTGCCATCATCACTCTGCGAATGTCGAAGGGTCTCTTCCGTCCAGGATTCGTCTCGTTAGACAAGATCTCCCCAACCCGCGCGAATCCTTCCTCGCCATTCTTGTTGTGAGGATAAGTCTGCACGTCGCGGTCAATGGGATCGGTTGTCTCCGCCCGGCGGGGGAACCTCTCTCCCGGCGAAATGTACGTGTGCTCGTAGTGCCGAAAGAGAATGTGGCACGCCTCGTCGATATCGCGTGCCCAGTATTGCGCCTGGCCATTGACACCCATGATGCGGTCGTAGCCGCCAATGCCCTGATTGTCTTCTGCCGAAATGCCGCCCGAGTAATCGAGTGCGCGCTTGCCGGTAAGCACCATCGCTGCCTTCGGCGTCATCACCAGAATGCCTCGAGTGTGCATCAGCATGGTAGCCTCGGCGTTCCAGTATGGTTGTGCCCCCACGTTAATCCCGTTGATCACGAGATTTACTTCACCGCCCGCTTGAGTGAACTGCACCAGCCGGCGTAAGACCTGCGCGATCCAGTCCATGTTCTCGACGCCGCTGTCCATCGAGATCTTCGCACCGGCTGAGATCGGGAACCACTCCATCGGGACACCTTTTTCCTCGGCTAGATCCAGAGCGGCAATGATGAGCCGACATTCCGCTTCCGCAAGTGCTCCCAAATCTTTGCTGGGGTCTCCCAGCAGCAGAACCCGTGTCATTCCCTCGGGATATCGGTTTGTGAAGTTGCTGATGACTCCAGCAATAATGTTCGCCTTGTTCTGACCGTAGGGCCGATTGACCGGAACCAGCCGCCCATCGGCGTCAAGATCGTGCTCCACAAAATCGCCCGGAGGAAATTCCGCTCGTGTATCTTTCCGGGCCGGAGTGAGCATCTTGATGATCTCGTACGGGTAGACCATTCCGCGCCGGCGGACGCGAATCACTTTTTGATCGTAAGCGCTTAGCGGTTTGAGCGGGAGCAGTTTGTCTGCAGGCCGGAATGTGATCAGCAGGCCGCTGCCCACCGGGCTCGAGATGCGCACCACCATGTCGCGCAATTCACCCGTCGTGGGATTGGGAATGCGGGCACGTACTACGACCTGCTCGAGCCCCAGGCCTTCGGTCTCGGGCGCAAGTTTGCGCACGATGTCGGTCAATTCATCTGGCTTGAGAGTGAGGGGAGGCCAGACATAAAGGAATACGCGGTTCCAATACAAGCGATCCTGGGGCCGGCGCCGCGACTGAAATAACCGGATCGTCCCCAGCGCTTCCATAAACATGCGTTCCAGATGTGGCAACTGAACGACGCGCCCTGCGTCATCGCGCACGGGAGTTACATCGCGCACTTCTGCAGCCGCAAACAAACGCTCGTCTTTGGGGTTGTCGTGGGCCACGGCGTGTAGAAGATAGACGTCTGCGACGGATGGCAGACGCTCGATCTTGAAGTTGCTGAGGCGCCAGAGATGCAGCCTCTTGCCCATCATCGGATGTACTCCGCGGTAGAGCGTTTCCTCCTCGTACCCTCCGTCTCTTGGGCGATAGGTAAAGTGCTGCATGCCGCTCACACGTGGGCCCTGGCTCGCGTCAGCAACTGCCACCACGATGCGACGCACGGGACGAGGAAAGGAAACCTGATTCAGCATCACCTGAACTTCCACTTGTGTCGTGTCCGTGGCACTCAGCTTGCCATTAGAGCAGACGTGAAAATCCAGGACGACATCGTGATCAGCCGGCACTTCGGCAATCACAGGAAGCAGGGCCGTCGCCACCGCAGAAAGATTGCAATATTCTGCGTAAGCGGCGAAGACGTGAATGCGCTTGTCCTCATGGTCATATTCAGCGGAGACGTAACAATGACCGTCGACCGCCGATGCGTTCGGATTCCGGAGGGTCCGAATCTTGTAGTACCTTGAGGTAAGGACCTCCAGCATCGTGAGCCGCAGGGCGGGATCGGCGGCGGGAAACCGCCCGGCGAACAGGCCCGCCAGGAGTTGCGGACAATCGATCAGGGTGCGAATCCTGCCGCGGCAATCGTCAGCGTCGGGATGCGCAGCCAGATATGCAAGATGCTCTTCCGCTTCGGCGTACACTTTGTTTCTCGCCTGCTCAAACAGAGGCTGATCGAAGTAGCGATAGCGCACTTCCCGGGCAAGATCGCTCACCGAAGGATAGAGTTCCCGAGTAATCGAGATCATTCGATCAAGGAGCGTCCGAAAAATTCCGTTGGGACGAGGCTCCGAGGCTTTGACGAGACGCAGGCGATGCTCAAGGATGTCCACAACGAATGCCGCTTGCTGTTCCATTCGCTGGTGTGATTTGGAGACCCACAGTAAGGTTTCCTTCAAGTTGGGTGAGCCATCCAGAGTGCGCACACCATAATGGGCCAACGCGCGAACCAGCGCATCGACAAAGGCCTGCGGGAGTCCTTCACCGTTGGTCTCGACCATACGCAAATAGGAGAAGAGGTACGCCTCCGCGCTGGGATCTTCCCCCGCAGTGTAATGATCCACTTCCGGTTCGCGTTGAAACAGAGAACATATGTCGACAAATATGTTAAGGATCTCGATTTCGGCCTGTCTGATTTCGTCGCTATCTGCAGGGCAGTTGTTACTCCAAGCCGAGAGCCGGCGGGCGCCGGCTGGGTCGATATCAAAGCCCAGCATGAGTTGACGGAGTTCTTTGAGGCTCTCGCGGCACCGGGGCATAGCTGCCGCTGCGTCGCCGGGTAAGCTTTGGGAAAAGCCGAAAACTATCCGGTTCAGCGGCACGGTCGCCTCGTCAACACCGGTGGCTTCGATTTGAAGCAGCGGAGCGCCGGTGTCCACCTGCACGTTCGGCATTGTCATGACACTTCGGACCTTGCCCGAAAATGAAGCGACCACTTGCGTTTCCATTTTCATCGCTTCGAGTACCGCCAGTCGGTCGCCGACAGCGACCGTGTCGCCGGGCTTCACCGCAATCGAAACCACCACTGCCGGAGCTGGCGCATGCACTATGCCACCGTCATCTCGATCCACGCCGTGCGACACACCATCGACTTCAATCCTGAAATTCACTCCTTGAGCGACCGAGACAACATGAAAGCGATGCCCGAGGACAGTGAGCCAACACTCGAACTGTCCCAGGCGGTCGATATGGGCCTCGATCCGGGTGCCGTCTACTTCCACTCTATAGTCTTGTGGACCCAGGCGATGGGTTTTCATCGAATAGAGTTGCCCGCGATAGCGCAGTACCAGAGTACGGCCAATCTCACTTCGCACTTGCGGCCGCCCGCGTGCAGCGGACGCATAGAACTGGGCTTGCTCCACGGCCAACTCGGCATCGTAGGCATCGATGGCACTCTGCACGAGAGCGATGTCGGCATGTCTTTGAGAGAGATGATCGCCGGCCGCCGCCACGCGGTCGAGCCATCCAATGTCCGCTTGCCCGTTCAGCACTTCGCTGCGGTTTAGCATTTCGAGGAGAAACGCTTTGTTACTCGCCCCACCCTTAATGACGACGACGCTATCCCGCAACGCGCGCCGAAGACGGGACAGCGCTTCTCTCCGGTTTTGACCGTAAGCGATGATCTTGGCGACCATGGAGTCAAAGTCCGCCGGAATGGTTTCACCCTCGGTCACCCCGGTGTCCACTCTCACGCCTGGGCCCGTTGCAATCCGGAAGCGCTCAATGAATCCCGGCGCCGCGGCAAAGCCGCTCTCGCAGTCCTCGGCATTCAGGCGTACCTCAATCGCGTGACCGGTGCTGCGCGGGCACTCCTCTTCCAGACGACCGCCGCGCGCGACGTGAATCTGAAGCTTTACGAGGTCGAGGCCGGTCGTGCACTCGGTAACAGGATGCTCAACCTGCAAACGGGTGTTCACCTCCATGAACCAGAAGTGATGGGTGTCCGGTTCGTAGAGGAATTCCACGGTACCGGCATTGCAGTAGCCGGCCGCCCTGCTCAGACGAACCGCGGCTTCGCGTATCGCCTCATCTTCCTGCTGAGAAAGGACCGGGGACGGCGATTCCTCTAGGACTTTCTGATGGCGGCGCTGTATCGAGCAGTCACGCACGCCCACAGCCCACGTCGTCCCATAGCGATCGGCGATAATCTGCACCTCGACGTGGCGCGCGCGTTGGACCAGATGCTCAAGGTATACGGTGGGATCTCCGAAAGACTTGGCCGCCTCGGCTCGGGCACTCTCAAAAGCCTGGGGAAGTTGGGCCATAGATTGCACACGTCGAATCCCCCGACCACCTCCACCCGCCGTGGCCTTAATAAGGAGGGGAAAGCTCAAGCGCTCAGCGTGGGAGCACGCGTCCTCAAGAGTCTCGACAGGTCCACCGCTCCACGGAGCGACCGGTATCTGGGACTGCTCTGCCAGACGTTTCGCGGCGATCTTGTCACCAAGCCTGCGCATCACCTCTCCGGGAGGGCCGATGAACACAATGCCCATCTCCCGGCAAAGATCTGCGAATGCCGCGTGTTCCGCCACAAAGCCCCATCCTACCCAAACCGCGTCTGCGTGACTGTCTGCAAGTGAACGTTCAAGCCGCCTGTAATCGAGGTAGCTACTCTTGGGTCGATGGGTATCCGGATCGATAAATTGAGCAGCCCCGAGAGACACCGCCTCGTCTGCTTCGCGGACGAACATGGCGTGACGATCAGCCTCTGTGTAGAGCGCGATGGTGCGTAACGGGACGCAGTGCTCGTCCCGGAACTCCCGCGCCGCGTGGATGAAGCGCATCGCGGCTTCGCCACGATTCACAATGGCAACGCGTTGGAATTCGTCTTGCATGAGCGCCTCCGGGAACATCCGGGGTTCTATCGGGGCATGCGTCAAGCTACAAGAACCGCCTCTCCTGACATGATGGCCTGCAGGCTTTTCAGATTTCCCTTGTTAACGGCATCGGAGAGAGCCACTGTTTGGTAACCCCTGAGACGCAGGTAACAATTTCCCTTTTCGTCCAGAACTTCAGCGTCGAAGGTTCCTCGAACCTCATCAGGAGTGACCACTGCGTACATCCGGCTTGCGGCCGCGTTCTGCGAATGGAACGGGGAGACTTGGTGAACGCGCTGTGGCAGCCCCATCCGCCCCTGCATCCCAAGCTCCCAGACCCCGGCAGTTTGGAAGCAAAGTTCGATCAGACGTGGCGCCACGACCGTGTCTAGCTGTGCTGGATGGTGATTGGGGGGCAAGCCTGTCGCCAGTAAACCAGTGACATGCTTTCCATCCCACCATGCCCTCTCGATCACCTGATACGCGGGCCCATGGAAGTAGAGTCGATAGATATCAGCTGCTTCGACGCTGGTTCCGGCCGGTGCGACAAATGCCCTCACACCGGGCGTCGGGACGGCTTGCTTCGTGAGCCGCACACGCGCAGTGAAGTGCGTTGTTACTTGAGGCTCTTTCAGATTTGGCAGGGAGCGGTAGCCGATCAACCGGCAATCTGCCACTAACGCCTCTCCGTGCGGATGAATCTGTGTCTCGATCCGAACGATGCGTGGTTCGCTTCTGTAGAACTTGAACGGCGCAATGAATCTTACGTCTTCGATCGCCTCGACCCGCCATCCGGGAAGCAGGCACAGGGCAGCTTCAGCAAATGCCTCGATGCCCATGACACCCGGCAGAACCGGAGTACGGTCAATCTGATGATCATGAAGAAACGGTTGAGCCGGCGGGTCCAGTGTCGCTTCGATCGAATAACCGTCGTAAAGATTCAAGGAGGCAACCTTACCCGCCATGGGTCCAATGGCCAGTACATGCTTTCCTATCTCCACAGCCGAAGGGTCCAGCCCACCAGTCGTATCCCATTCATTCATCAAAACGCCGAGGCGCTGGCCGATCACAATCTCACCGCGCGTTGCACCAGCGGTGAGTTCACGACGGATCAGCGGAATGCCGGCTTCCGGTGGCAGCATGTCGATTCCAGCGAGTTCCATCACCTTTGGGATCGAGCCGCGGGTGGCCATACCAATTCCGCCCCACGCCGTCCAATCGATCGCGATGCCCCGCGTCGCGGGGCGGGTGGCACGGAAATTCGACGTGATCTTGCACAGCAGATCATTGGCAGAACTGTAGTCGGTCTGTCCGGCGTTGCCGAAGCGGCCTGCAATCGAGCTGAATACCACTGTCGCACCAAGGGGCATCTCGCCAATGGAATGCAGCAGATTAAAGAATCCGTCGCACTTGACGTCGAGCACCAGATCGAATTCTCGGGGATCCTTATCTGGCAGGGAGTGACTTCGCTCAATACCAGCAGCATGCAGCAGCACGTCGATGCGGCCGCTGTGCTGACGCACCTGGTCGACGACCTTACTGACTGCCTCCGTATCCGCCAGGTTGACGGTGAAATAGTGTGGCGTGCCGGCGGCCGCACGCACGGCATCGATTGCGCTCTGGGCAGCCTGTGCCCTCTCCAGAGCGGCGAGTTCTTTTTCGACGAGAGCTGGAGTGGCCCGTTCGCCGCGGGCCTGGATGCGCGCAAACAGGTCGCGTTTAAGATTTTCCCGGTCGTTCACGAAGCGCTTGAGATCAGGATTGTCCGGATCGGGCTTCGGCACGAGATCGAGTAGGTAGAAAGTGCCGCCGGATGCAGCGGCCAAATCGGCCGTGATGGCGGAGACGATGCTTCCCGCCGCGCCAGTAATAACGAAGACGCTATTCTTGTCGAGCACCATTCCCGTTTGTCCATCAGCTGCGGGTTGCTCCTGCAAGCCGACGGTCCATCGCTCGGCAGCGGTGTATCCGATTTCGACCGCTCCCGGATCGCGCAATGTTTCCTCGATCAGAAGATCGGCGACTTCGTTCGGGTTACGGTTCGCTTCAAAGTCGACCGCCTTCACCAAAGATTCGGGGCGTTCCCGCTTATACGTTTTGGCAAAACCCGTTACAGCCCCGCCAAGCGGAGCCACTGCTCCAGCGTCGTCATATCCGTGATGTCCGCCGAGTTTCGTCGCGGCTACGAGGAATGTGCCCGGGCGGCCTACATGCTCATACAAGGCACGCATCGTTGTGTACAGCAACTTCACTCGTACCCGCACCGCGTCGCGCCAGGAATTAGAGTCGAGTTTGCGTAGATCACCTTCGTTGTCGAGCGCAGGCAGCCAGAAGACTCCATTCACTGCGCCCGTTGTGGTCCAGGCTTTTAAAACGCCGGTCAGGGTGTCGGCATCTGGTGTGCCTTGAATGCAAAGTACTTCGACTCCCAGTGCACGGAGGCGTTCCATCAGGGCTTGGCCCACACCGCCCTTGTCGCGCATAAGTACGACGCGGCTGTTGCGATCGAGTTTCAACCCGGTTGCTTTGCAGATTGTGAGCGGAGGTCGTAAGGTCGCCATCGGCACGCGTCGTGGAATGCAATTGGCCGCATCGAAACTGGCGAGCACGGGTCGGGCAGGCAGGACAGAAGCCGAAGCTGCAGGGTCCGCTAGTCTTTCTTCCTCGGGTGCTAGTTTCACGGAAGGGACCGCGACGGGCTTTGCAAGAGCTGAGCGGTCGTGCGCAAATTTGATCACATGCGCCAGGGTTGGAAAATCACGCAACTTCAGGGTTTCGTCGCGCGGAATGTTGTACGCGGCTCGCACGGCAGCAAACATCTCCGCCTGTTTCACCGTGTCGACACCCAGGTCCGCTTCCAAGTCGAGGTCCAGATCCAACATGTCTTCTGGATAGCCGGTCTTTTCAGCCACGATCTGGAGAACCATCTTCTTGATGGGATCTTCGGAATCGGCCGACGTCACGAGTAGTGCGGGAGCAGGCACGAGCACCTCGGACGTAGTCGGCGTGATTGAGACCGGCAACGGTGAACCCTGCGAAAGCGACGGTCCTGCAGTCGCGCCGCCCAAATCTGGCCGCTTCTCGTACACGAATCGGATTACATGAGCCAGAGTGGGATAGTCGCGCAGTTTGCGGTTCTCGTCGCGCGGAATGTTGTATATCTCCCGGATGGCCGCGAACATCTCTGCTTGCTTGACGGTGTCGACGCCGAGGTCGGCTTCCAGGTCCAGGTCCAAGTCCAGCATGTCTTGCGGGTATCCAGTCTTCTCTACCATCAGCATCAGGATGCGCTCCTTCACGGAATCGCCGGCGTCGGCAGACGTCTCCGGGGGCACCACCCACAGCGCTTCGGCTTCCGCATCTTTCTCGACTTTTGGCGCGGGGGCTTCTGTTGCTGGTACCGGAATTAGTGCGGCTTGCTCCGTACGAAGTTCTGGCCTCTTTTCGTACACAAATCGGATCACATGGGCAAGCGTCGGAAAATCTCGCAGCTTGATTTTGTCGTCACGGGCGATGCCGTACGCTTCGCGGATCGTGGCCATCACCTCCGCCTGCTTTACGGTATCGACACCCAGGTCCGCCTCGAGATCGAGATCAAGGTCGAGCATGTCCACCGGATAACCAGTCTTCTCAGCTACCAGCGCTAAGACCTTGTCCTTTACCGCATCGCCTGGGGCCGCAGATATCGGAGCGATTGGTGGCACGGGAGGGGGCGTTTGCGCTTGCACTCCCGATTCGACGACCGGGCTCGACGGGGGCATCTGTTGCACAACGACCACGGGAACCGGAGGCTTCGCAGGCGTGGCGCGGGGGACGTCGCTGGATTTCTGAGTAACGTCTGCCACTCGTGTGGCGCATCCTTGATCGCGTATCCGCAGCGTGCGGTGCACGACTTCCGTTTCAGTTGTTGGATACCCTGCGACTTGGCTCAGCCAGTTCTTCCAGCAGTCCTCATCGACAATTCGATAGGCATAGCCCAAGTCATTGGGACGGCGGCGGGCCCGATCTTTCGGTGCCACCCAATGCAGCAGCGTCATACTGATTTGCGAACCGAATCCGGCGCCGAGTCGGATTGCATATTCGACGGGGTATCCACCACCCTTGGACAGGTTCAATGTGCCCAACTCAGGATCAATCTCTTTGAAATTGGCGACAGGAGGAACCACCCCGGTTTCCAATGCCTTCACCGCAACCACATCTTCGATTCCGGTTCCCATAGCATGACCGGTCATGCCTTTCGTGTTAGCGATCACGATCTTATCGGCCGCTTCACCAAACACATGACGTAAGGCATGAATTTCCGCCGACGCACTGCCACCGCGCGCCGGCGTGTAGGTCTCGTGGGACACGAAAACCGTGTGTGGCGCGATCTGATCGCGAGAAATACCGCTGTGCACTTCTGCTTGAGAGATCAGGTTTTCCATCATTTGGCCGATGTGCTGCACATCGAGGCGAGTGCCGTGGAACGCACTGTTGGCCGTTATCGTACTCAGCACCTCGCAGATCGGCTGAATACCGCGTTCGCGTGCGGCGTCCGCGCTCTCGACGACGAGGCCCGCAGCGCCCATCCCGACGATCAAGCCGTGTCGGCGCCGATCGAAGGGAGTCGCAGCTTCTTCCACCACTTCATCGGTCGCAGCTGCTCCGCTGGCCAGGAATCCGGCGCCAAACCATTCGATGGAATGGTCGGAGGTGACGTCGTCGGCCGATATAACGATCACGCGGCGGCAGCGACCGGAGCGGATCCAGTCTTCCGCCATTGCCACGGCTTGTGTCGTGCTGGCGCAGGCGGAATTGATCTGCGTATTGGGGCCGCGGGCGCCGATAAATTCGGCAAACTGTGAATGCCCCATCGACAAAATTCTGAGCAGGAAGCGCCGGTCGAAGACGTATGGTTCTTTCTCGATAGCGTCTCGCAAGTCTTCTGTGCGGCGTTCAACCTCCTGTTCGAGAACGGAGTCCCCATTTGCCCTGGCCTCCTTCGCGAGCAAGCTTTCCAGCATCCCTAACTGCTCCCGGCGGGAGTGATCGGTGTAATAGCGCGACATTTCATCCGCGAACGAGTCGCAACCAGGGAAGGCAGAAGCGAAGATCACGCCGGTGTCATCGCGCAATGCGTCGGGCAGGGCCCACCGATCCTGTAATTGCGTGCCTTTCGTCGTCGTCTTGTAACGCATGACCAGGGGAATGCCTGCATCGCGCAAAGCATCGATGCCCACCGCCATTGCCAACTGGGTGTCGCGATCAAGGGCTGCCTTGCGCTCGGCGGAAACACCGAATTCACTTTCCAGATCGAATGCGCCTCCGCGCCCCGCCAGCTTGATGACATCGGCCACATTGTTGATAGTTTCGAAGGTTGGCCCACCGTTGTCGCTCTTCATCAGGCGCGTAATGTGCTTGTCGAGCATTGCCTTTCGCAGACGTGTGGGGATGAGATCGATGAATTGATCGCCACGCAGGATGCGTGCGAGGTTTGCATCATCAAAGATGTGCTCGGTACCCGGCAGACCCAGAGCAGCACCTGTAATGACGACTGGCTGGTTCGCCGGACGATGGTCTGGTTCACCGTTAATTTTTCGAGCACGCTCAAGGACCTCGGCCAAGAGGTGGCCGAGTTCAGTGAAATGGTCGCCATTCGCTCGCACTGCCTGTTGAGTGGTGGATGCGGAAGGCTTCGCGACGAACTTGTGCGACTCGGACGGTGTCGGTGTAACTAGAATGGATGCTTCTGCTTTCTGCTCCGGGACTGCAACCGTCCCGCGTCCCAAGCCCGCCGCGTATAGGCCGCACAGTGCCTGATTGAAGGATGCAATGTCGCCGACCTTCGGATGATTGGTAAAGAGCGATACCACGTCGCCACGATCGCCAAGGACGTCTTCCGCAAAACCCTGCAACGCCTTCTTCGGCCCAACTTCCACGAAGATGCGCGCCCCGGCCTCATAGAGTGTGCGAAGGCCCTTAATGAACTGCACAGGAGACGCAACTTGCCTGGCGAGGAGGTCCAGCATCTGCGGCACGACACCCGGACCGGTAGGATAGAACTCGCCGTTTACATTCGCTACGATGGGCAGGCGTGGTGATTCCAGATGGAGGCGCTCCAGTTCCTTCCGCAACGGCTCACTCGCTGGTGCCACAATCGAAGTGTGGAAAGCATGGCTGACCGGTAGCTCCGAAGCGTCGTAACCAGCGCTCCTAAGAACTTCCATTGCTTGCGTGACCGCATCGCTGGCGCCGCCAATCACCGCCTGATGTTCGCTGTTAATGTTGGCAATCACTACGTAGCCGTTGACCGTTTCCAAGATTCGTTCGATCTCTTTCAGCGGGGCAAACACCGCTGCCATCCGGCCTTTGTCGGCTACTGCGACCTGCGTCATCCCGCGGCCCCGGGCGCTTACAGCTTCCAGCGCATCTTCAAATGGAAGAGCGCCCGAAGCGACTAACGCTCCGTATTCACCCAGGCTGTGTCCCATTGTCATGTCTGGCCGGATGCCGTAAGCGGCCAGCAACCGTGTTAGTGCGAGATCAATCGCGAGAACGGCCGGTTGCGTAATCGCGGTCTGCCGCAAATCTTCATCGCACTTGGCGACCGCGCGGGGGTCGGTCTGGTCAACAAAGACAAAGTCGGTGAGTGGCTTGCCCAACAAGGGGATCATCACGCGATCCGCCTCGGCGAAAGTTTGCGACACAATAGGTTCGGCATCGCGAAGAGTTCGAAGCATGTTCACGTACTGCGACCCTTGGCCCGTATAAAGGAATGCCACCTTGGGAGCGGGTCCCTGACCGCGGAAGATGCCTTGCGCGCGCAGGGCTTTCCACACGACTCCCTGGTTAGCTGCCAGCGCCTTCAGTGCTTTGGCGGCCTTATCCGCCAGGTCCGCGGCATCGACGTAATCAATCGTCAGACGTTGGGGAGCCCGCAGGTCAGCCTCAGTCGGTGCTGTGGGTGCAGGTACGTTGCCCCCTTGAGCATCCTTCATTACTGCGCGAAGACGCTCGGCGAGTGCAGCCTCGGAGGCCGCACCAATTACGAGCGCGCCGCGCAGCGGCGGCTTGCAGGCGTACAGAGAAGCAGAGGACACCGAAACAGCGGGAGCTTCTTTCGCGTTCATGACAACCTCATTGATCGCAGTATGTGGGAGCGTGCCGACGCTGACCGACCGCTTTCCATTTCCGGTCAGCCTTCCGGGAAGGTGCTCTTCGAGCACGATGTGAAAATTTGTGCCGCCAAAACCAAATGCGCTCGCCCCAGCGCGCCGCGGAGTGTCGGGAAGGACGGTCCAGGGTTTCAGTTCGGTATTGACATAAAGGGGGGAGTGGGCGAAGTCGATATCCGGGCTCGGGTGTTCGCAATTCACGCTAGGCGGCAACACCTTGTCCCGCAGGGCCAGCGCGGTTTTCAGCAGACCCGCTGCGCCAGCCGCTCCTTTGAGGTGCCCGATATTCGACTTGACCGAGCCGAGCGCCACTGAGTGGGTTGGAAGATGTTGACTACTGAGCAGATTCGCCATGCACTGAGCTTCGACCACATCACCCACTCGAGTGGATGTACCGTGCCCCTCAATCAACGTAGCGGTGGAAGGCGATAAGCCAGCGTTCTGCCATGCGCGCTCAAGGCAAAACTTCTGCCCGACCGGGTTGGGGGCGGTGATCCCTTTGCCCTTGCCGTCGCTTGACGCCCCGATACCACGCAGCACGGCATAAATCTTGTCTCCATCGCGCTCGGCATCCGCCAGTCGTTTCAGCAGGAAGATCGCGGACCCTTCGCCCATGACGAAGCCGTCCGCCCCCTCCGCATAAGGACGAGTTCCGGTTGCAGACAGCGCGCCGATCTTACAGAACTTGACGAAGGTCTGCGCTCCCATGTTGCGGTCAATTCCGCCGGTGATGACTGCGTCAAAATTGTTCTGTATCAATCCCTCTACCGCGGCCGTCATAGCTGCCATCGCGGACGCACACGCCGCGTCGCAAACGTAGTTCGGACCATGGAAGTTGTAGATATTCGCGATGCGCCCGGCAATACAGTTGGCCAATTCGCCGGGCATGCTGTCTTCGGTTACCTCTGGGAGGCGCTTGCCAATGCGGTCGTGCAACTCGCGGGTAATGTCCGCGCGCACCGCCACCGGAAGGGCGGCGAAGCTCTCGCTTTCCGCGAGTTCGTGCGCATATTCCGGAAAATTCAGCCGCAGCGCGGTCTGATAATGTCTTTCACCTGCCATGGCGTTACCCAGAATTACAGCCACTCGATCCGAGTCGAGCGGCCGCTCGGGGTAGCCGTAATCTTCCAGAGCCTCGCGCGTGGCCGCGATTGCCCACTTCTGTGCCAGATCCATGGCGTCGGTGACACGCGGCGGAATCGGCAGATGCCACTTCATCGGATCCCAAACCCATTCACGAACCCAGCCGCCGATCTTCGAGTAGGTTTTGTCCGGAGCGCTGGGATCGGGGTCGTAATAGAAAGCCGGATCCCAACGATCCTGCGCGACCTCCTTGATGCTGTAACGGCCCTTCTTCACGTTTTCCCAGAAAGCCGCCACGTTGGGGGCATCCGGCAGAATGGCTCCCGCTCCTACAATTGCTATCGCACGATTGGCCGTGTCTTCCATGATGAATGCTCCTGTGCAACCTGCTTGCAGGTTGCTCATGACAGATAGTCAGGCGCCTTGGGACTTATGCGGCGAGTGCAGGCTTGGCTGCACGGGCGTAGAGGACGTCGGCTATAAAGTCCATGTCAGAAATCAGGCCCGCTTGCGCACGGTGAATGGCGGGCAAACCTAAATTCGTTTCAAATGCAGACATTTCAGCGTCACTCACGGCGCCGGCTCCGCTTACCCATCGCAAGCCTTCGTCAGCGACCCTGAGCGCTGCTTCGCGCGAGAAAACGCGGCTCACAGCCGCGATTGCGGTTGCGTCAAAGCGACGGTTGGCTTTCTCGTTCAACTTTCCTTCAGCAATGCGGGCAGCGCGACGAGCCAGACTGCTCGCGCTTTCCGCGTAAGCAATCCACTCGCCCAGGCGCAGCAGAATATGTTGATAACGGGTGAGGCGCGCGACACGCGCTTTCTCCATCAATTCCGCCAGCGCGTGATGCGCGAGCGCCGCGAAATTCGCACCGAGATTCGGATGCTGAGCATGCAGAGCCTCCAACTCGCGCGCCCGCTCGTGATAGTGCTGACCGCGTGTCTTCAAGTGAAGTTGCCAGCGGTCACGGCTGATGGTCATCTCCATGATCTCGGACGTGCCTTCGTAAATCGTGGTGATGCGGACGTCGCGGCTGATTTTCTCCACGATGTATTCATGGGTGTAGCCGTAGCCCCCGAGCGCCTGGATGCTGGCGTCGGCAGCCTGATTTCCGGCTTCGGTCGCCATATATTTCGCAATGGCGCCTTCGGTGTTGAGGGTACCCTCACCGGCGTCGATTCGTTCAGCGGTCTCTTCGATGTAGGCGCGCGCTGCTTCCAGCCGCACGACGTGCGGCACGATCAGTTTGTGCGTGTAGCCCTGCTTTTCCGAGAGAGGTGCTCCGGCCTGGATGCGCTTCGTCGAATACGGAATCGCGCGATCCAGAGCAGCCCATCCTCCCCCCAGGCCAAATGCCGCTACCATCAAGCGCGTGTAACCGAAGACTGCCTGCGCCTGAATCAGGCCCTGGCCCTCGACCCCGCCGATCAGGCGGTCGGCATCGACATAGACATCACTGAAGGCGAGGGCGGCGGTGTTGCTTAGACGAATGCCGTGCTTGTCTTCCGGTTCGTCATGGTTGAAGCCTTTTGCCCCTTTTTCAACGACGAACCAGCTCGGCCCGCTCGGAGTATTGGCCAGGACGGTGTATGCGCCGGCGATTCCGCCGTTGCTGATCCATTGTTTATTGCCGTTGATCTTGTATCCGATAATCTTCCCGTCCTGCAGCACCGGATCCGCCGTGGTGCGCAGGGCTCCCAGATCGCTGCCAGCCTCTGGTTCGGTGGCGCCGTAGGCGAACAACAATCCCTCGTTCGCGATGCGGCTCAGCCAGAGCTTCTTTTGTTCCGGCGTTGCACCCACAGTGATGGGATCGCTGCCGAGAAAAGTTGCCAGCACGGAAGTCGCGATCCCCAGATCGATGCGCGCCATCTCCTCACAAATGCAGTAGACGTCGAACGTGCCTCCGCCCATCCCGCCGAACTCTTCCGGGATGAACAAGAGTTGAATACCCAGTTTGTCGGGGCTGCACATGTCGCGGACGATTTCTATGGGACATTCGTCGCGAGCGTCGAGGTCAATCAGCACATCGTCGGGCAGACGCTTCTTGGCAAATTCCTTGAGAGACTTCACGCTCAGTTTCAGTGTCTTATATGCAAGCATGAGTACGACCTCACTTCGCGGCAACGCCGCGCATTTCGCGGACTTTATTCGTTAGTTCCGGCAGGAACTCCAGAACGTCGTCCACAATTCCGACATCGGCCACCTGAAATATTGGGGCTTTGGAGTTTTTGTTGATGGCGATGATGAACGGGCTTCCTTTTATGCCGGCCAGGTGCTGAAACGCCCCGCTGATACCACACGCCAGGTAAACCTTGGGTTTCACCGTTTTCCCCGACGATCCGACCTGGCGAGATTTCTCCATCCATTTCGCGTCAACGACGGGCCGCGAGCAACTCACGGCAGCGCCCAGCGCCTCGGCAAGTTCTTCGGCAAGCCCCACATTGTCTTTTTCTTGCATGCCTCGTCCGATGGAGACCAGGACGCTGTGCTTCGTGATATCCACATCGCCCGCCTCGGCAACGATGGTCTCGAGATAGCGTCGTCGCGCCGTAAGAGTGCCCACGGCGGAGGACTTATCGAAGACCACGCTCGAAATTGGGGTGACTTGCTCCGGTTTAAATGCGCCAGGGCGTACGTTGATCACCGCGCCTGAGGAGATATCGCAGCGCACGTGAGCGCTGACTTGTCCGCCGAATTCCTGGCGCACCAGCCTGAGGGAGTCCCCCTCGATCCCATCAATTCCCAGCACATCGGGAACAAAGGCTGAATTCACCTTGATGGAAAGGCCTGGCGACAGATCGATCCCAAAATGATCGTGCGGGACCAACAGAATACTGTTGGCCGGCAGAATGCTCACCAATGCTTGCCGGACTAACTCGGCGTTGGGATAGGAGAGTGCTTCGTTGGCTACCTTCCAGACCTCCCCATAGGAAGAGAGGAGCGAGCTACAAACGGCATCGAGACCCGCACCCCAACCGGTAACAATCGCGGTGGGAGGTACAGTGGGATCTATTTTTCTCGCGACGGCTGTGAGTTCTGCAGCAGAATCGTCAACCGTGCCCCCTCTATGAACGATGTAGGAAAAAATGCGAGCCATTATTTCAGCCCTCCCCTGGCTGCTACCAACTCAAAAACCGTGTGGGCGTTCTCTTCTCGGCTGCCGTGCAGCATGTCCGCTCCTTTGCTGAGTGCTGGAACGAAGTAGTCCACTCGCCTCACCTTCGCAGCCGCTTCTCCGACCGAGTCTTTCTCAACACCGAGGTTTGAAACTCCCAACGTCGGGATCGGGACGGAAGCCACCTGCCGAATACCGCGCATCCCGACGTAACGCGGCTCATTAATACCGGTCTGAATGGAAAGGACGCACGGGAGATCGATCTCATTGATTTCCCGATTGCCGCCTTCGATCTCGCGGCCGACTTTCAGCTTCCCTCCATCCACTGTGATGGAATTCACGAGCGACGCGAACGGATAGTCGAGCATCGCCGCCAGCATTCCACCTACCTGGGCAGCGCCGTCGTCGGCCTGAACCCCCGTCAAGATGAGGTCGTAGCGACCTTTCTTTACAAAATCCTTGAGAATGGTAGCGATGCCCCGGCCGTCGGATCCGTTGAAGTCTTCATCAGAGACCAGCACGGCCTGATTTGCACCCATCGCTAATTCACGGCGTAGGACCTCTTCGTCATCTTCGCCGCCAACCGTCACGACGGTGACGTTGCCGCCGACACGATCGCGGATCTGCAGGGCCTCCTCGACCGCGTAGTTATCCGCCTCATTCACCGAATAGACAAGCTCATTGCGCTCAATGTCGTTCCCGGCCGCATTGACCTCAATCTCGTTCTCCGAGGTATCGGGCACTCTTCGCACACAAACGAGGATTTCCACGTTCAACCTCCACAAGTCGCAGTTTCTAATTCATCAGTCTTTTCAGTACAGACCTCGCGAATCAGGTGCTGGTCTACCAGTTCGGTCAGATCGATGGCAGACATCTTGCCTTCCAGACCCGCCACTTTGATCGCATCTTCTATGTTCACCATGCAGAACGGGCACGCCGTCACGATCACATTCGCCCCTGCTTCAGCAGCCATGCGGACTCTGAGCACGCCCATTCGCTGCTCTTCTTTGGGCTCGTAGAAGAGCATGAGACCGCCGCCGCCGCAGCAGAATGACCGGTCTCGCGACCGCTTCATTTCAACTCTCTTCAACCCCGGAATGGCGTCCAGCACAGCACGGGGCTCGTCGTAGATCTGGTTATGGCGTCCCAGATAGCAGGGATCGTGGTAGGCATATACCTTGTCTTCGTTTTCGACTCGACTGAACTGGATGCTGCCAGCCCTCACTTTCCGGGCGATCACCTGGCTGATGTGTTCGACCGGGGGCACATCCTTATAGTCGTGTTTCAGCGCGTTGTAGGCATGCGGGTCGGAAGTGACGATTCGTTTCACTCCCGATGCCTTGATAGCGTTGGTGTTGTGATCCCGCAGGGCCATGAAGAGCATTTCTTCGCCGAACCGCCGAACTTCGTGGCCACTATCCTTTTCTGCGGCGCCCAGGATTCCGAAGTCTTCTCCGAGATGACCGAGGATTCTGGAAGTGGATCGCCCGATCGACTGCATGCGGTCGTCGTAGGAAGTAATGCTGTCGACGAAGTACAAGGTGCCAGCGCTATTGTTTCCGTCGAGCGTCTTGACCTTGGAGGTTTGCCGGAACTCTTCAGCCTTCGCCCAGTCGGCCTTTTTCTTTTCCATCTTCCCGTAAGGATTACCGCGATTCTCCAGAGCCTTCAGGGGCTTCTGCAGCGATTGGGGCACATTGCCGTCATCGATCATCCCGCGCCGCAAGTCGACGATCTTGTCGATGTACTCGACCAGCAGCGGGCACTCTTCTTCGCATGCGCCGCAAGTTGTGCACGACCAGATTTCATCTTCCGAGTAAATGCCGCCGATCAATGGCTTGCCATTGTTGGCCTTGCCGAGTACCGGATAATGATGGAACCCATAGTCCCGGGCCTTGATAGTGAGGAATCTTGGAGCTAACGGACGTCCCACCGCATTAGCAGGGCAATTGTCGGCGCAGCGGCCGCAATCGGCACAGGAATAGAAATCGAGAATGTGCTTCCAGGTGAAATCTTCGAACGTCTTCACGCCGAAAGATTTCACTTGATCGAGATGTTCGTCGGGCACGTCCCATCTCACCGGCTTCAGCGTCCCTCGTTCCAACTTTGAGAAGTAAATGCTGAAGAGCGACGTTTCCACGTGGAATTGAATTCCGAAGGGCCGGTAGCAGAGCAGAAAGTAAAAGGTTACTTCGTGGACGAGATACGCGGTGATATTCAGGACCCAGAGTGTGGCTAATGGCATGGAGCCAATCGCAATCTTGAGCATCCATGGTAGGGAGAGGATCGCCAAGGCTTCAACGGGTTGATCTTGCCGTGCGTGACCCGCGGCGCTGCTCGCGGCAAACAAACTGTCGGCCACCATCAGAACGGCGATCAGGCCGAGCAGGAAAACGGCGTCGCCGGTGCGGCTCTTGCCGTACTTTGCGGGCACAGCATAGCGGGCGGGCTTGAAAACAAGCCGACGGAACGCGGCCACCACCATACAAAGAAAGACGATCGTCGCAGCGTAATCCGTAATTAGGTCGTAAACGCGGCCGGATTCTCCGGAAAGACCCGGCATCACGAAACCGGAGGAGACTCCTACGATCAGCACGGAGAACGCGCGAGTTGCCAGGAGAAGAAATCCTGTGAAGATCAGAATGTGGAGAGCACCTGCGAATCGGTAGCGCGGATGTTTCCACTGCCCCAACCAGAACTTGAAGACTTTTCCTAAGCGGGTCAATGGCCGGTCAAAACGAGGATCGCTCTCAGCGCGCACCAGTGGAACTAACCGCTTCGCCACGATATATGCGAAGCAGGCAATTCCAAGGACATGGATGGTTAGAAAGAGGTTGCGTCCTGGGACCAGCCACTCACTGCTCAACGAGGGTGAATAGATACCTACCACGGCCTACACCCCGATACTCGGTCTACCTACGCAACAACGAACCGTGCCTCATCATTCTCTCGTTTCGTTGTCGGCGCAGCTTCTGGTACTCGTTTCGATTCAGAAGGAGGAAAGCTAACCACAACTGGAACTACGACTGGTGCTGGCATCGGCGTGGGCGCTATCTTTGGCGCGGTGGCCGTCGATGCGGCCTTCGTCTTCCGGTGCACTTTCTTTCTTTGAGTCGGCCTGATGCCGGCCGCATCTCGCAACTCGGTGAAACTCGCATGCAACAATTTTTCCATCTGCTTGAGGTCAGGCGCTGCATGCGCATCGCCACTGAACCCGAAGTACACCGCACCGTTGTAACTCAGGATGGCGCAGTTGACGGCCATCTCGCCGCCGACTGGGACATACGGATAGCAATGCAGCATCTTGTGGCCCAGCAGGTACAGAGGGAATTGCGGGCCCGGTACATTCGTACAGACCATGTTGAAAGGCGTAATCGGCAACTGGCTGATAAGTGGCCCGGTCATTCCCTGCATCGACGAGGGAAACATCCCGATCAAGCCCCCAGCCAAACTCACCAACTCGGCAGCATGTACGCCTTTGAGAAACTCGGTCCGCTTGTGGACCGCGACAAGCAATTTTCGGGGCTGCCGAATATCAAGTGGAATGGTGACAGGAACAAGGGAAATGCGATTCCCTAGCTCCGCTGCGCTGCCGTTGCCACGAAGGTTGACCGGCACCATGATCCGCAGTAGTTTCCCTTTTACCGGGTCACCGTGTAGTTCACAGTAGCGGCGAATCGTCGCGGTCACCAGGGCAAGGATCACGTCATTTACGCTGGTACCGCATTTTTGTCGAATGGCCCTAACATCCGCGAGTGGAATCTCAGTGCAGGCGAACTTCTGCGGTCCACGGTAGATCACGTTGAATCGGAGCCGCTCGGTAAATGCGGTGATTTCCGGAAATAGAGTCGCAAATTCGTCTCCCGCCACGCTCCCGCCATCCGCTGCAGCGCGCTGAGCCATGCTGAGAAGATCGGTCATGGCAGAGAGAATTCGTTTGATGAAATCAGAATAGGAGTCAACGAAGCCAGCCGTGAGCGAACTTAACGGATCGAGTGGCCGCGGAACACGGAACGTGACTTTTTTCGTGTGCAAATGAGGCACTTCTGGACTCGCATCCAAAAGCTTGCTCAGGATTCCGACTCCCGCAATGCCATCAGCCAGACAGTGGTGCAGGCGGAAAATCATTCCTGTGCGACTGCCCTTCAGACCCCGGACAAGGGTTATGTCCCACAACGGGTGCCGCCGATCCATTACGGAGCCAAAAAGTTTGGCGGCAACAGCCTTCAGTTCTGTGTCGGTACCGTGCTTCAGTGTCACTTCGCGCACATGGCGGCGCAGATCAAATTCAGGGTCGTACTCCCAACTGGGAAGGCCGAGACCGAACGGCGCGGGCACGACACGTTTGAGATAACGGGGCAGGAGCGGCAGTTTCGATTCGATGAACTGCACGCAGTCTTCGAATACTACTTCACCCTCGAAAATGCAGATGCTGGCCACGTTGAGCGGCATACCTTCCCGCTCCAGATGCAGGAAAACCGTGTCGCCCCAGGAAAGTCGGTCGCTCTGTGGATGGTTCTGCACGAAAGATCTCCTATCAGTTGCCTGACGTGCGTGACTCTTAGTTCACGAACGAGAAGCGCTGGGTCAGCTTCACCAGCTTGAGCACCTTATAGACATCGACGTTGACGCCGCGTAACACAACCTTGACGGCCTTCTCGTCGGCGATGCGCGCGAACTCTTCCATTGCTCGCAGCGCACTCGAATCGATCCGGCGAACCGAAGAGAAATCCAAAAACGCTTCGCCTTCTGCGCTGCCCAGCTTTTCTCTAGCCTCTTTCAACGCCAGAGCCACACGCTGTTCATCGATGTTAAGGAACACAGCAATGATCGCCATACCCACCGCCATCCTCTACTTGGTTTGTTCCTGCGACGAATCAGCCAACTTGGCCGCACCTCGCCCCTCATACGCTTTCCAGAACAGTTCGGTCATCTCGCTCATCAGGGGCATGCGAGGGTTCGACCGCCAGGACGGATCATCACAGGCAATCTTGACCAGTTCGGGCACCGCGCGCTCAAACTCTTCCGTTGAGATACCCAGTTCGGCGATGGACCGTGGAAGTTCCAATTGGTCGAGCAACTGCTCGGTCGCCGCTATCAGGTTCTTCACCTTCTCAT
>AR_comb_assmDRAFT_10445977_pt1 | contig 28429 bp, 48 predicted proteins | sample ArasoioldDNA_FD_10543 | JGI IMG/M metagenome (IMG submission 10543) | reverse complement strand
AATGTATTTGTAGTCCTCGTCGGACAAGGTCTTCAGCCACTCTTTGCACTCGTCGCTATCGCCGATCGCATCGCGTGTCTCAGCATCCCAAGCCGCAAGAGCAGAAACGAAGGTTGGCGGATCGCGAGGAAAAATGATGCGGATCGTCTTCTTCTTTTTTTCCTGAACGGCCGCCACGTAGCCCACCCGCGCACGAGCACGCTCGAACAGCTCCTCCATATCGTGTGCCACGTCTGGCCTGCTGCTGAACATCTCCTGCACAGTGTCGCGCGCATGGAGCGCATCGACCTGCGCCGCGCTTTCGCACTTGTCCAATTCCGCTGACAGCCGCGCCAGCCACCGCGCAGTGTTTTCCAACTCTATCAGATGATGGGATACTTCAGGCCAGCGACGGTGGATTAGGCCAGCAACCACGCGCGCATCTTCGATCGATTTACTGCCGTCGAAGTCGATGGTAAATCCGCCCTTAAGATGTTCGATAATTTCACGCTGCCGCCAGCTCGCGCCTTGAGTCGCCACACGATCGCTCATTTGTCCCTCCACACCCCCGCCAGCGACGAATGCTGACGGGGGCTTTGTGCCCTCAAAACGGGATTTCGTCTTCCAAGGCGTCCACACCACCATTGGCAGGCGGCTTGGGGGCGGCCGGAGCCGGCACTGTGCGCCTACCAAACTCACTCGTGCGCGCGGTCCAGCCGACAATAGTGAAATGCGGCGCATATACCGTGCGCGAGCCGTAGTTAATGGGCACAGTCTTGGTCAGCTCGACGATCGGTATCTTACCTTCTCTCGCCTCTGGAGCGACGCGGTAGTCATTATACATGTGCTCGACAACATCCACTACCGAGCGAGCAGCCGACGACCACTCCCGTAATCCATTAAGCACCCGACCAAACAGCTTGACTCGAAACGCCTCTTGATATTTCAGCCGACCCTTATCATCGACGTCTTCCGGCTGTTTCGGCGGCGGTGAGCCCTCCGGTACCATTAGAAAGTCAGGACCGTTAGCCGAAAAATGCACAAAACCGATTTCGAGGGAACCGAAGTCGATGGCAAACCGAGGTGGTGGTGACGTGATATCAATACTCTCTTTCTCACGCAGCGCCGGGTCATAGTCGACCCTGAACAATCTCCCTGCATTCGCATCGTATTTGACGATATCGGCAAAGTCGCCACTAGAGCGCTGTTGAGTAATCAGACCAAACGCCATGTCTATATTCCTTCTGTCGCATGTCGCATGTCGCATGTGCGCTGTTAGACGTGAGGCCCGCGCACAACTCCCCTTCGCTACAACTTGCGTATATACCGCAAGGCCATAGTCGCGCACAGCATCGCTAACCGGCGCTTCTCGTCTCGTTGTAGGCGGTATCCTCCGCTGTCAAGATCGCGCGCCGCTTCTTCCAAGGTGTCAGACAATTGCCGCAACGGCGCCTTGGCAGATATCTGCTCGCCGCGCAAGACGTTGGCCTCAAGTTCTTCCAGTAGCGCTTTCATTCTTTTCTTTCATTTGGCTAACGTATTGCTCGTGGATATCCTGTGCCCTTTCCAGGGCACTCGCTTTGGCGGCATCGAGGGTTTCCCAACTTTCGCCCTGAAATCCCGTCTCTTGATACCAGCCGTCTGGACGACGGGTCAGAAAAGTTGGGTCATCACCAACATCGCACGCAACGATTGGAACAGCATAGGGGTGGGCATTGCTAAACTGTTCAATGCGCCAGGCCACGACGGCATAGCGTTCAACGATAATATCTGTTGGCTTAACGCTATAAAGCACATTCGGCACGAGAAGTAATACTTCCTGGCCGGCGACGGCGGGAATAAGCGGTGCGGTCAGGTCATCAAATCGTTGCTCGCTGCTCTTGCCCCACCTCTCATCCTCACCGATCACATCACCGTCTGGGCCGTAGAATGTTGCGATCGTTCCCCTATCGTTCTGGCGCTTTATGCGCCTCACGATGATTTTTCTAACCAACTCCAGGTTGATTACCGTGCTACCGAAACTTGTTTCGTAAAAACGCGTCATTACAATCTCCACACCAGCACGGCCAGCGCACCACCGCCGACCAGCAGCACGTATTCGATGAAGTAAAGCGTGACACGCCGGCAGCGCTGACGTCTAGCGGGGCTCACCGCCCCACCTGCATCGCCATAAACATCCCCTGTCCCATGCCGATGAAGAATGAGCCACCAGCGAGCACGAGAGCCCACAGTCCGCCATTCGAGAAGGCGAATAAACCGACGCCAGTAGCGACTATGATGGGACTGATCATCTTCACCGCCCCACCTCCATCGCCACCGGCTGGCAGCGCAGCACAAACCCCGGTGAGGGCGTGAGCAACGCTGCCGCCTGGGCACATAAGGTCAGCGATGAGAACTGATGCACGTGATTGCCGTACCAGATAGGCACACACACCGCGGTGCCCATCTGACAGACCATCAAGAACACCCATCCCATCGCCATCTCCCTATGCGGTAGGCACGTAATGCGTATCCAACAGCGCACCGTGCGGGATGCGCCACCCCGTGTCGGTCGAAAAGATTTCCACCCCCGCGCCTCCGGTGGATGTGCCTTTCGCCACCGTGTAATTTTCGGCGGTGGAAAATCGCAGAGCCGCGAGCAACGTGTTGCCGTGCCAGAAATCCAAAGCTCCTGCCGCCGCGTCATACGAGTAGCTATCCGCTGCGAGCTTCGGCAGATCAATTACCCCCATATATGTGTTAAACTTGATCTCCCCGGCGAACCGTCCCGGCTGGTCGATTTGCAGCAAACTGTAGCCGCCGGCTGCGCCATTGATCATCTGCACGGTCTGCCCCGCGCTGACTGACTGCATGAACTCAAGCTTGCCGTACGACGCGTGATCCGGCGTTTCCAGCCATGAGCCGGTGCCGACCACGTCGGCATTGATCACCGCGGTGGTGCCATCAAAGCCCCCGCCGCTCCCCTCGTTTTGGAATGTGCCACCGTCGATCCGGTAGCTCATGTAGCCGCTAAAGCTTGCGTCCAGCACCCCGCTATTCTTGATCGTCGCGGTCAGTCCTGAACCGCGCGGCACGTCAGGGTACAAGAATAGATGACTGTTGCCCGACGTGCGGACCGTAACGTTGGCCTGATGGCCGGTAATCCACGCGTCAGAGTTAATTAGGTTAACGGTATCCTTAATCGGCGTGTTTCCCGGCCCATAGCGGCCGGTGAAATTCAAGTGATCGCCGGTGGTGCCGCGTAGATTGAGTGTCGCGTTGCCGGTGACCGTTAGCCAGTCGCTTCCTAACGGGTTGTCGGCGCCGATGTTGATCGTGCCGCGGTTCATTGTCAGAGTGTCGCCGGGCTGCGGCGCCCCGCCAGGTGACCAGTCGCGAGCGTCGTTGGCATTATTGCCGCGTCCGCCAAGCCATGTACGCGCAGTCATTTGTTTCCTCGGTTCAGTAAAGGGTGGTGTTCCCTCAGTTTCTTATGGGGCTTGCGCCTTAGTAGTGGTCCCGGCCCGATCCGTGGCACATCCGGGACCTGCGGCGTGCGCACCGCTTCATGACAGTGTCGTTGCCCAGTAGGAGGTTGGGCCGCGGATCAGGGTCATTGGTCATCGCGTTTGGGGTCCGCCGCAAAAAACCGATCGCAGGCTTCCTGCGATCTATGCTGCATTTCTTCTGGTCTGATGCCCGCGAGCATGTAGGTGCGAAGTTGGTCTTCAAGTAGCTCATCGGGAGGTTCGTACATAGCCCTAGTCCAACCGTCATCCAGCCAATACGATTGGCTGAACCGTAGGTAGTGATACAGATGCCCACGTAGCGCCTCGATCTCCGCGAGGGTGTAGCTCGTGTTCACTGCACCGCTGGCCCTTCCGGTGGCTCTGTACCGGCACCAGCCGCCGCACCGTTTTGCTGATCTTCGAGATAGCGCTTGAACATCGACGGCCGGGCGATGCGCGGGCGAAACTCCCAGACCACGCCTGGCACCTTCTTGGCCATCGGTAGCCGATCGGCAATCAGCTGCAATTCGTGTTCGCTGCAGTTTGCCAGGTCGATGGTGAGAGGAATTTGGGTCATGTGTCTTTCCTTGTCACGCTAACCATCTGCCACCAACGGTGGCGCGGTGGTTCGTATTCCGGTGGCTGGTATTGCATGGCGTTGCTGATTTCCAAGCTCTCGTTGCGCTCCTCTAAGCGCCGCGCCAGCGCTGCATAGGCGGTAAACGCCTGCGCCAGCACCATCAGTTTACGCTGGAACGGCCCCTCGTACTTAGCTAGCGCTACTATGAGGCGCTTGGCCTCCTCCAACTGCGTGGAGAGTGGCTCGCTCACGGCTCCATCTCCAATACCTCCTCCAGCGTTTTGAGGGTCTTTCTCTGCATCGGCGGTGGGCACCGCCGAAGCAGCCTTTCGAATACCAGCGTCATCGCCATCATGATCTCTGGCGCACCCTCAGAACTATCCATTAGCCAATCGAACAACTCGTCGGCGAGTTGGTGCGCGCTTTCGTAGCTCATGGCTCCAGCGTCCTGCCGTAGTTGACGCGCACCGGCTCGTAGCGGTCGAGCACGTCGAGTGCCGCGAGGTAGCTCTGACGCCGCCTACCGACCACGATGCGATCGGCATCGTCCTCACGCAGGATGGCGAAATGCTGCCCGCAGGCCCGAATGCGCCGCTCGATCGCCGCGCGTATCGCCATGCGATCGACGGCGCTCCGTAAATTGTAGGCCCGGTGCGGGTCCATAAAATGACGCAGCGCCCATTGATCTGGATGGCCAGGGCAGTCAAGGTCGACGCGACCCGTGCCCATACAATCCTTGACGATTCCTTCTTCCACCAGCGCGCCACACGCGATACAGGTGACGTTGTGCATGATGATGTTTCCTCTGTTGGCGACGATCATAACCGGGGAAATTTCCCTGTGTCAAGAACTTCTGCTTCTCAGCCGGTCGTGTTCAATCGACCAATGAACCCCAGTACGACGCCAAATACGCCGAGCGCGACGGAGCAGCTCGAGGAGGCTGCGTTGCTGGACTTTTGGCGTAGTTTGACTGGGGCGGGTAAAGAACGGGTCGTTCGCGCGGCTATTTCTGAGGCGATGCGGTTGCTCCGTGAGGCTGGGAAGTAGGTCTTCCACCGAACAGTCCAGCGCGCGCGCGATCAGCTGCAGCTTGTCTGCCTGTGGCTCTTTGAATGTCCCGTTGAACAGGTCGCGAAAATAGGTCCCGTATTTGTCGCCGATTTCGTGCGAAAGCTGATAGGGCGTTCTGCCCGTAGCCATCGCAAGATAAAAGATTTGTCGCGCGATCGGCGACATCGCCTCCAAATTGTAATGCTCGGGCTGTTTCTGCCGCGCACCACGCCGCGGCTGAGCGGGGATGTTTCCCTTCGAATCGTAGCCCTCTACCTTTTTTTGGCTTGACAGGTTGGCCTCCCAGTCTGACAGTTATGTGACTTACCGCCTTGAGTTGATTAAAAGCGTTTCCTCCAAAGTTGCCTGACCGGCTTCTATGCCGCCCCCCGGCTTGAGGCCGGTATTTTTTGCCTATCGTCCGCATCACTTCAAGGGGAAATATCCCCACACCAGGGAACGTCACCTTATGTTCGGTAACGCACACTGATGGCTGTTCATCGCGAATGGTCATTGCAAAGCTGCATTAAGTGGTTTGTGGCACGGGCAATTGCCGTCGAACATGAATTCGCTTGTCACGATCGTGGAGCGGCCCGCTCCGCGCTTGAGCATCTGCACGAAGCGTCTCGCGGCATTCGTTCCGGCTGGCCCGACACCGAGTTGTGCTTGAACGGTGGCCGTACGTTCCGCTGCGAGCTGAAGGCGCCAGGGAACAAGGTACAGGAAGGCTCCCAGCAAGAGCACATACTGGGCCGCCTCGCGGCTATCGGCCATCCCGCCACATGGGTCGACAGCGTCATGGCCTACGGCGAGGCGTGCGAGCGCCACAGCGTCCCCTTACGGGCCAACTGGCGCACCGTCGCGCAAGTCGGTGACGAACTCTACGCCGCGGCAGTCAGACGGCAGGAAGCCAAAGAGGCAGCCAAGGGCCACCGCCCTGGTGGTGCTAGTAGCGGCTGGGAGACAAGGCGAGAGAACGCGACGGCCTTCATCGCCGACGAGAACGCCCCGCCCGCCCCGGCCAACGACCCGGAGCCACCAACCAAAGGCCACCGCCGGCGCACCCGCCCTACAGCGCGCCAGCTCGCCCGCTCTGCTGCTACCCAGCGCGCCCTGTTGCCGTGATCCTACCGGACGGCCCCACCCCCGTGAGGCTCCCAGGCGGCCCCATGACCATTGTCGCGCTATGATCCTCCCAGGGCTCGTCTGCGCCGTCTGTGGCACGCCAGACCTGCATATCGTCGATCCTGGCGAGGCCCCCGCCACCTCCCTTTTCGAACTGCCCGGTAAATGGCGCGCCAGGGCGCCCCGCGCGCTGTGCCTCTCGTGCTGGTCTCAACCTCTGCGGTCCGACCCTATGGGGTCCCAACCTTTGCGGTCGTCCGATCCCGAACGGAAGGAACGTGCCGATGCCGAAAATCCCAGTGCTGCCTCCGCCACTCGTGGCGCAGCGTGCCTGGGAGTGCGCATTCGACCTAAAAGAGGAGCACCAAGCCGCCCTAAAAGGGCCTGAGGCGCTTTTCGTCGCCGCCTGCTTGGTCAGTGTGGAGATCGCCACCCTATTCCGCCTGCACCGTGCCGTGTGCGCACGATGAGCGGCTACACGCCTGACCCATCGTGGCCGTCAATTGTCGAACTGGCGATCGAGCTATGGGGTCAGCCCACCAGACGCGCGCCCAACGAACTCCGGTTCGGCGCGAAAGAAAGCAAATCCGTCCGAACGGACAAGAACGTCTGGTTTGACAATGAGACCAACGAGGGCGGCGGCTACCGCGACCTCCACATGCTGGCGCGCCGGGTGCCACCGCCCGCTAACGATGCGCGTCCGCGCACTAATGGCCATGGCCCCCGCCTCCCCCACGAGCAGGACATCGCCCGCCTCTACGATTACCGCGACGCGGACGGAAGCCTGGTCCTCCAGGTGGTTCGCACGCTGTCCGGCAGCCCGCGCTTTCGTCAGCGCGCCCCAGATGGCCGTTGGTCGGTGGCCCATATCCCAAACCACGACCGGCTGCTCTATCGCCTACCTGGCCTGATTCACTCCGGGGCGGAAACCGTCTGGATATGCGAAGGGGAAAAGGACGCCGATCGTCTGCATGGCGAGGGACTGATCGCCACCACCAATATCGGTGGCGCGGAAAAGTGGCGGGCTGACTACGCGTCCCACTTCGCCGGCAAGCCCGTGGTGGTGCTGCAGGATAATGACGCACCCGGCGCAAAGCACGCGGCCCAAGTGGCCAACGCCTTGCGTGGCACCGCCGCCTCGGTGCGCGTCCTGCTGCTGCCCGATCTGCCCCCAAAGGGTGACGTGTCTGACTGGCTGGACGCCGGCCATGACGTCGAGGAATTGCGCGAGCTGGCGGAAGCCCAGCCTGAAGTAGGCCCCGCCGCCCCACCCCCTAGCCGCATCGTCACGGGTGCCACGTTCATGTCGAGCCTCGTCGTCCCCGACTGGCTGATCGATGGCATTGTGCAGCGCAGCAGGCTTTATTCCTGCACCTCCAATACCGGTCACGGCAAAACCGCGGTGTGGCTCTACAATGCGTGCATGATCCAGGCCGGCCGGCCGATTGTGAACATGGAAGTGACGAAAGGCTTCGTCGTCTACCTGGCCGGCGAGAACCCCGAAGACCTCAAGGCGCGGATGGTCGGAATGGCGCAGGCATTCAGCCTACGTGCCGAAGATATGCCCTACGTGATGCCGCACTCGTTTCCCTTAAGCGACAGCGAGATTGACGCGCTGATTGCGGAAATCAACGCCCTAGGCGTGCCGATTACGGCGATTATTGGCGATACCGCTGCAGCGTTCTATCCCGGCGACGATGAAAACGACAACGTGCAGGCGGGTGCCTATGGCCGTTCGTTCCGTCGGTTCATCGCAGAATGCACCGGCCACCCCGCGGTTATCCCACTGTGTCATCCGATCAAGCGGGCGGCGGCAGACAACCTCTTACCCCGTGGTGGTGGCGGCTTTCTCAATGAGATGGACGCCAACCTCACCTTGTGGGCGAGTGACGCCCGCGAAAAAACCGAAATGCACTGGCAGGGGAAAATCCGCGGTCCTGATTTTGCGCCGCTTACCTACGACCTGCGACCCGTGCCGACTGGGCTTCTCGACAAACATGGCCGGCCCTTTATGACTGTTGTCGCTGAGCCGATCAGCTCTGAAGCCGCGGCACATGCGGCCAAACAAACCCGCGCGGATGAGAACGCGGTGCTCTATTGGCTCAATCAGCGTCCCGATATCTCGCTTCGGGAGCTGGCCAGAGAGGCCGGCTGGGTCAATGACGCCGGCATTCCCAATTTTTCCAAGGTGCGCCGGCACCTGCAGCAGCTGACGACTGACAGGCTGGTGCGGGTGTTTCGCGGCAAATACCTGCTGACCGAAACAGGCAAAATCGAGCTGAAACAGCGCCCCGAAGATTAGGCTGAAACAAAAACCGCTGAAACAGCGACCCCTACACCCTAAAAAATGGCGGAAATCTGCCTGTTTCGGCTGTTTTGAAACAGCCTGAAACAGGCGAAACAGAAGGCCTTATTTTCTACTTGCAAAAGTTCCCCGTTTCATTTACCCGTTCACCCCGGGAACGGGATAAATGAAACGAACTAAAATGCAACGAACCCCCGTTTTGTATACACAAAATCCTTTTGTCCGCGGCATTCCGTAAATGCCATTCGACCCGGCCGCTTTGTTCCGCGTCCTGGCCTATGGCCTAATCGTGCTACTCGTGCTGATCCTGGCCCTGCTGCTGTGGATCGGGGCGGTAGAGGCGAGTGGGGGCCAAACCTACCCCCTGCCTTCGGCCCCTGAACGTATCGGGATCATGCCGTAGTGCAGATCGCTCCCCAGCTGCTTCTCGGCAAAATACAGCGCCACCAGTATCCCGAAGCACGCCAGCACCCATAACAGCAACGCGCCCCAGAGGAGCGCGCTGGCCGTAACGGGCCGGAGAAGCCTCCACATTGGCGGCGGAGCTATGGGCCGGTGGGTAGGGTGCCCTTGTAGTCCAGAACGCCCTGGCGGCGCTCCTGGGCGACGGCACGGCGGTATTCGCGGCGGATTACGTCCAGTAGGGTGGACTGCGTCGCCTGCAGCGGCCTCCCGCCGTGGGCCAGCAACTCGCACACCTCGTGGTCGTATCCCCATCGCCCGTCATTGCTCTCCCGGATGACGCCACCCTCCTGCGGCACCCAGAATTGCCGCCGCCACTCGCGGCCAAGGAAGTCTTCGTCGCGTAGTTCGACAAAGCCCGCCGCCGTCCGGCGGATGCGCCAGTGTGGTTCTTCTGTCATTGTTTCCTCCTTGCTCGAGCTAGATCGGTCGCAGACCTTTCTCCTGCGCCCGCTCCATGCACGTGTTGTAGTTCGAGGCCGCGACGATCGCCCCGATGATCCCCCAGCCGGTGGCGCTGCAGCCCCCGACCCAGTGCCCGTTCGCGTCCTGGAATTGGGCGTGCCGGTCAACGCAGCCGCCCAAAGCGAGGCATAGGAGCGCCATTAGCGCCGCGCGTTTCATTCCTCCGTCTCCGTTGCTTACGCGGCAATCGTGGTGATTGCCGCCTCGATTCGGTTAACGTAGCGGTTCCATACTGCGGCTTTGGCGCTGCATCCCGCCGCTTTCGCGCGGTCTGCGCGTTCCGCGCAGTGGTCCACGACGAGCTCTAACAGCTGCGGCACCGAGTAGGTGTCGATCAGCATGCCCATCACGCGGATGTCGAGTTCGGAGGGCTGAGTTTCATAGCGAAGGTCGTTGTCGTTCATTGGTTTGTCCCCGGTTATTTTCGTTCCTGCTAGCTTCGGCTACTCCAGGCTAGGGCAGCGCCCCACGCTGCCCGGTGTCTGGGTTAGCCGCCGTAGCGCGATACCTTGCGCTTGCCGCGATAGACCATGCCTTCGCCGAAGCCGCGTCCTGTATAAGTTACACTGTTAACGATGGCCTCGATTTGGTGCATGTGGCTGCTGATCCACGAATTGACGCGCCATGTCGAAACTGATCGCCATGTGCCGATTGGTCGACCGTGCCAGTCTCCAAGGACACCATTCTTCAGCGGATAGGCGATGATGTAATCTGCTGTGACAGCTGCTCCACCAGAAGTGTAGGACTTGCCTTCGTGTGTGATGGTGCAGTCCTGTTCGATGTATGGCTTATTCATTGTTCCCTCCGTTCTTCTGAGGCTTTTCAACCAACTCGGGACTTCCCCAAGAGCACTATCGACTGTTCCGCCGCTTCGCCTCTTGCTGTATTCCCTTAGCCTCGGTGTTGGGTTCTGTCTCGCATCTGAGATAGTCAGGAACAGCGAGACAGTCAAGGGAAATATCCCTGTTCTGTGTATCACGTGTTCGTGAGGTAGCGGAATTCTTGTAAGTCGTGGTAAGTGCGGGAAATGAGCGAAACCGCTACATCAAGCGGATCGGCTACCGGAAATTCGGCTAGCGGAAGGGAACTGCTGCCGCAGCCGCATGGTGGTCGTATTGCGCCTCCGTGGAAAAAGGGCCAGCGCGGAAATCCTTCAGGAAAATCAGGGGCTTATCTGGAGTGCCAGAGAATCTGCCGGGAAGCCTCGCCGCGCGCCGCTGCGCGCTTGGTGGAGCTGATGGAGGACTCTGACACGCGTGTTGGCCTCATGGCAGCGCAAGCTGTCATGGATAGAGGCGTCGGCAAACCGGATGTGATTCACGAGGAGCCGCGCACCTTGAACGCGGACAACCTGACGGATGACCAGCAGCGGGCACTTTTGATATTGCTCAAAAAAGCCATGGGCATGTGAGCCTGGGAGCGATCCAATGGGCACCAACGCCATCCTGGCCGTGTGGCAGGTAACGGGTGACGCTTTTGTCGGGCTGGTGTCCGGCCTTGGGCTAGTTGGTACCGTTGTCCTTATACTCTGTGCTTTGGGAGCTGAGTGATGGGCGCGATGTCTCTCGCACACTGGGCGATCGTGCTGGCTGTCGTGCTGTTGCTGTTCGGTGGCAACAAGGTCAGCAAGCTGATGGCCGATTTCGGCCACGGACTCAAGACGTTTCGCAAGGCGGTGAACGAAGATGACGAGCCGGCACAGATCGCGACCGATCATCCGAAGGTGACGCCGATGCCGGAGCGTGTTGTGCGATGAGTGCTGCCACCGACTCACAAAACCGCAGGATTCTCGCCGCGTTACAGGAAGGGCGGGCAATCACTCCGCAACTTGCACTGCGTCGCTTTGACTGCTTTCGCCTAGCCGCGCGGATTTATGAACTGCGTAAGGCTGGGCACCACATCATCACGCATTGGGAAAAAAGCCCCGACAAGCGTTGGGCGCGGTATGTACTCCTGCATACGGCTAGAGCGCGGTGACGCAATACTCCGCCCTCGACGGCGCGATGGAGCGTCGCGAGGTGGCTTTTAAGGCGCTGCAGGCGGCGCCCCATCCTACGGACCCTGTATCGCGCCGCGCTTATCGTGAGGCATGCGAGGCTAACCTCGAGAGTGAGAAGTGTGTCCGCAATTGCTATGCGCGAGAGATGCTGCCGCGCATTCTCGGTGGTGAGTGGCGGGAAACTGGGCGCGGCCTTTATGTGAGGCGCGGATACTATCGCGAGTTCATTGCCGGCAATCACCATGATCTGTTGGACCATTGGAAGCACTATCGGCAGCTTGGCGCGCGCGGCCCGAGTTCGTTCAAGAACACTCTGATTATCGCGCATCCATATAATCTATGGCCACGGGAGAGCCGCGCGCTCGATGCTGAGTTGCATTCGGGGATATGCGCGACCGCAAAGGAGTGTGCTGCACGCTACGGCGTGGGCATCTGGGCGCGACCTGATCTGTCGGTGCATTATCCTGGTTGGACGTCTATGGTCCTGTTTGCCGGCGGCCTCGCTGGCCGGGCGGATGATGCTGGGGCGTTCGGGTTCGTGGCGCTGGCGTGAACGCTGCACCGCAAGGGTCCGAAAATGGTCACTTATCGGACGTAGAACAGGGAACGAACAAATGACACCTGCGGAGGTCGCGTTGCTTATGCGAACGCTGCTGACGTTGCTGATAGCGTTGCGGCAGACCGCCGCCGGCACCTATGTGCATGAAGCGATCGAGGAGCGTATTCGCGAGCTGCGTGAGCATCTGGCGGAGGGGGGGAAGGAATGACGACTTATAAAGAGGACGAGCACGGTAGGACGCTGATTATCGAGGACGTCCGAGTCGAGCCTGGGCGCACCGACACTGTATGGGACGCGGAGCAGGCGAATCAATTCACCTATAATCCCGAGCAGGTTGAGGCCAACACCCTGGATGCGATGAAGCGCTTGGTCGCGCACCAAGAGCACATCATCTGCCGGCGTGATAACACGATCGGCGACCTGAACACCGCGCTGGTCACCGCGTCGGCGCAGAACGAGTTGGCCAACCGGCGCATCTTGGCGCTAGAGGCGGAGCTTGAAATACGTCGGCAGCAGGTCGGCAATATGGAAGCCCAGCTGCTTTTGGTGGCCGACTCTGAGGACAAGGACGGCGGCCAGGCGATCGAGCGCGTGCTGAAAGACCTGAGCGAGCAGACGGTATCGCGACCTAATCGCCAGCGCTTGCGTGAGGGCTTGGATCGGGCAGACGCCGGGGACGCATTGCGGCGGGCGATCGGGTCGTGATGGCTTGGCACAAGCCAGACCTAAGCGAGCACTGGGAGTGTTGTATTCAGCCGATGGTGCACATGAGTTTTTACAATGGGTATCGGACGGCCATTGCGGCGATGCGCAAGTGCGCTGACGAGCAAGGCGACGAGTCCATTCGCGACTGTGCCGATATGCTGGAGATTGCGATAGAGGGTTTGGACGGCGGTGGCTGACGATATTCCTCTAGAGGTCGGCGAGATTGTAGAGCTGGGCATGAGGCTGAATGAGCTATGTTGTGGCCAGTCATGGGATGACGTGGTGGCTGCGTTGGCTACGTTGTTAGTGGCTGGGCTGAAGGCGGGCTATGGGAGCGACTTTGAGCCATACACGGCGCAGATACTTGAGATTTTGCTGGAGCAGTTAGAAGATTTGTCCGTCGTGTGGGCGGGTAGCATCGCCGAGACTGAGCATTGAGCCAATGTTGGCGGCGCCATTGGCGGATCGGTATAGGGCGCTGCCTATTTCGATCTGATCAGCGCTCCACGGCTCGCCTTGGGGGCCAGCATTAAGCACCGCGTTTAGGATAACGAAGTAGTCGCCCCACGCCTCCATCTCCCATGCCGCTGCATCCACCACTGCATCCACCACTGTATCCACCATTGTTGCTGCTATTTCCGCCGCTTTCAATGCTGTCCATGCTGCTATATCTGTTATTGTCTCTGCCGTCGCCTTCGCTGCATCCGCCGCCTCTGCTGTTGTCATCGTCATCGTCCACGCCTTCGTTTCTTCTGCCTCCGTCATTGTCCGCGCCGCCTCTGCCCATGCCGCCGCTGCTGTCTTCGTTACCATCCATGCCGTCGTCTCGGCCCTTATGCGCGCTGCTGCTGCTTCTGTATTCGTCTTTGCCGTCGCCTTTGCCCTTCTTCGCGCCGGCCTGACGGCCGCTAGGCATTTTACCACTGCCGCCGTTATGTCTACGTTGTCAGGCAAACTCCGTAGCGTGGCTGCATGATCGTGTAAGCCAGCCAAGTCCAATGCACGTGGGGCACATACACGCAATGCGCCGAGAGCAAGAATGCGTGTTCGCGCAACTTGATGCGTCTTGCTGCGACTACCCGCGATTCGGTGCAAGTACGGCAATAGGTTTTGCCGTACGTCATCTGGCATCGCGTCGTTTCCGCGAATGACATAAGATGTAATGACGGGGCAGGCGCATTCTGGTGTATCACCATGTTTACCGTGCACTAGCCAGTTCACTGCATCCATTGCACACGCGCCACCAGCTGGGTTGTCGTTATGACCGCGACGCAGGACATATGGCCAAGTTATGATATTCATCTCTGTTCCTATCCGGGGTTTAGTGAATGTATCCGGCGCCGCCGAGGTAGCCGAGAAACAGAAGACTTAGCAACGCCATTATGAACACTATGTCTTTCACCGGCTTCCTTTCGGGGGTTTGCTTTCATGTGGCGGGACGCCTGCGTGCGCTGACGCCCCGCCAATTGCCGGACTACGCTCCGGCCACGATCTGCGATGCTCACGCGCGCTCATCGCAAATTGGGGTTTAGGCCATCAGTCCGCGTATGGCATCCACGCAATGACCGATAGCTCGGTTATACGTATCGTCATCTGCGTTATCCGGGTCAGATACGCGCTCTTTTTCACAGGCCGCAATAGCCTGTTCTAGGGCAATACGCCGCGTCTCAATGAAGACTTCGGAAATTGTCTCAAAGGGGTCCATGGCTTCTATCCGGGGTTTCCTACTAGCCTTCCTGATTGACAATATGAGACCTTTACTATACCCTGTCAACGCTTAGTTTGCGGAGTGTATAAATCAGCGATGTCGCGCAGCAAGAAAACGTTGGATGGCATGCGTAAGGCTGCCAAAAAGGGTCGCCTTCCTGGTCGGCCGGTGACGGTATCTGACGACAAGATACGCAAGTTTATGACGCTGGGAACTGGGGCTGGAGCGCGTGCTGTGGGTCTCAGCAGGGCACAGTTCATTCGGCGACGCACGAGACTGGAGGATCAGCATGGGGGATAAGCAAACGACACTTACTCCCGGCACCCCGGAGTGGGCCGCCGAAGCTGAGCGCGCTCTCTCGAAGGCACGCTCCCGCACTCTCATGGCTGCCAAGCACCTCTCGCGTCTCATGGCGGAGTTCGACGGTGAGTTGAAGTATTGCGAGGAGGCGTTGACTGAAGTGTTGGATGCAGCCGATCAGCTTGAAGCTATCGAGCAGGCGATGGAGGTGGTCGGTGAGTGACGATCAGAAACCCACATCCCAAACGACCCCACCTCGCCTCGAAGTGGAGCGGGCAAACAACCAGGTTCGCCTGATATTCCGGTATTTTGGCTGTGGATGAGGTTTGGCAAGCGGGAGGAACATCTAAATGGCGAATAACGAAACGACCGAGGGGCTGCTGGAGAGTATGGACCGAATCCTGCAAAGAGAGGGGGCTCTGCGCTGGATTGGCCCTGAACGCTGGCCTCGGCTTCAGCAACGCATTCGCGACCGCGATGGGCGGCTAATATGGGTGACGGTTCCGCTGGTGGAGGATCAGGATGGCTAATGAGCAGACGACCCGCTGGACGGAGGCCGAATTGGACGCTGCGGAGATTGATCGCGTAGCTCGTGCAATTGCTGCGAACCTTCCGCCGAACCCAGAGTGGTCTGACTTCCTAGAAGCTGCATCAGAAGCAATCGCCGCCCTTCGTGGCGGATACTACACTTCGCAGGACAATCAGCATGACCGATGAAAATACGACCAAACCGGACGGTTGGCAGGAAGACCGGGGGCCGCTGTGGTGGCGGGAGATGTATGCGGGGCAGCAGCAATACATGGGGGACTATTCCCATGCGGCAGGATCGCTGGGCACTGCGGGGCACCAGCATGTGGCAGGATCGCTGGGCACTGCGGGGCACCAGCATGTGGCAGCATGGTTGGGCACATGCCCTACGCCTGACCGCCTGACTTGATCCGACGCGGGCGCATCGGCTAGGCCCCTCTGGGGGCTACAAATGAACGAATGGGACACGGTGGCGGTTTTGCTGCGGTTCGTCGTCATGTTTTGTGCGCTGTATGCGATGAGTATGTTGCTGGCGATGTGCTGCGTCTATGCGCAGTTTCGGCTGGGCGTTAGCCCGTGGCTGATTGCTGTGGTGATCATTCCTGTGACTGTGGTTGGGGCGGTTGGTTTCGTGATGGGGATGATTGCTGATGCATGAGTGGGATCAGTTCTTCTACTCCGAAGTTTCGCACGGTGCGTTTTCCGCGCTGGAATGCCGCGCCATCTTGGAGATGGCAGAGGCGCTGCCGGAGCATCGGTCGGTGCTGCACCGCCATACTGGGGAGCAGATCAGGGACAGCGGCATTCGGTGGCTGTATGCTGAGCAGGGCGCGGGGTGGGTGTTCGATCGGATCAACGCCCGCGTCGACGAATACAATGCCAAGTATTGGTACGACATTCAGCCGATCCGGTCGGGGCAGCTGACGCGGTATGGCGTGGGACAGGAGTATCGCAATCATGTGGATATCGGCGCGGGGCCGATGAGCCGGCGGAAGATTTCCGTGTCTATCGAGCTGACCGATCCCGAGAGTTATGAAGGCGGCGGGCTGGAGGTCGGGGGAGATCGGGTGGAATTAAGGCGAGGGGACATGGCGCTGTTTTCGTCGATGATGCTGCACCGGGCTTTGCCGGTGACGTCGGGCGAGCGCTGGTCGTTGGTGTGTTGGATTTTGGGCGAGGCGCCGCTGCGGTGAGCGTCACGGTCGGTAACTTTGGGGCCAGGGGAGACGGCTCGACCGACGATACAGTGGCTATTCAGGCGGCAGTCCGTGTGTGTCTAAAGGATAACCAAACCCTCCTTGTTCCGTCTGGAACCTACGTCTGCACAGCGCCGATCACCGGGACCGGACGCCTACACATGTTTGGCGCTGGCGTGCGCAACACGATCTTTCAGTTCCCTGACAATGCTGGTTTTAGGTTTACCGTGTCGGATCAGTTTCATTCGGTGCACCTGAGGGACTTCAGCGTGCTGGGGGGCGCAACTGGCACAGGCAACGCGGCTATCAAGCTGTTCAATTCCGCCAATGCCATCCCCAACCCTGGCAATACTGAGCTATCGGACATCAGCAACGTGTGGGTGAGCGGCACCGATGCCCCAGCTGCAGCGAACTACTGGTCGTACGGTATAGACCTTCATTATGTGTCGAATGTGAATCTGAGCAACGTAATGGTGACCGGCAACGCCCTGGCACAAGGGACGGGGTTGTTGGTGCGCGGCAGTGAGGTTCTTCCGCCGGTGGTCTATAACCTAAGCGGCTGCACATTCAATTACTTGAACGCTGGTGTTGAGTATGGAGACTACGTTCAGGGGGTGTCGATCACTGCTGGGAATTTCACTGGCTGTATGGTGGGGGTCGATGCTGTAGCCGGCTTAACTGGGCTGGATCAGCTGAGCATAAGTGCCTCGCAATTCAACTGCACGGTTGCCGCGGTCAATACGGCCACCTTCATTCCTGACCTGACCTTCAGCGGGAACGTAGTATTTATTCCTGGCCCCAAGTCTGGACAGGCGGTTGGACTGAATCTGATCGAGACGCATCGTGGAGCGGTCGTGGGGAACTGTTTCTCGGGGTTCAATGAACTTGAGCGCGCTTATGGTGTCGTGGTTTACAGCAATTCGGGGGCTGGGGTAGCTATTACCGGTAATAGCTTCAGCACTTTGCGGGCTGGTGTGGTGCTGCAGGCCACGTCCAAGGGGAACAATGTGCAGTCCAATGTTTACAGCGATGTCAAAAACCCGGTGATCAATACGGGTTCGGGTAATGTGATTGGCGGTGGTTCTCTATGACCCCCCTCCTCTTCCTAGAGCGCTGCGTCGAGCCTGGGCTGGCGTTGCTGCCGGGGTATATGACGCGCGATGAGGCGCGGGTGATGCTGGTGGCGATCGCCGGGCAGGAGACCAATTGGGCAGCTCGTAAGCAGCTGGGACAAGGCACGGCGCTGAGCTACTTGCAATTCGAGCGGATTGGAGTGGCGGAGGTGATGCAGAAGCTGCCGCATCTGGCGCGGCAGGTGCTGGACACCAACGACATACCCGTGGCCTCAGCCTTTGCTGCACTGCAATATCACGACCCGGTGGCGTGCGCATTTGGTCGGCTGCTGCTGTGGAGCGACCCTGACCCGCTGCCGGCGATCGGCGAGCAGGACGCGGCATGGGAGTATTACCTGCGGCTGTGGAAGCCAGGAAAGCGGCGTCCGGCGGACTGGCCGGGGAACTATCAGAAGGCGGTGGGCGTGGTTAAGCCCGCGCCGGCGTCACCGCCGGCACCGGTGGCCGCAGCGCCTAGCATTTGGCCTGCGCCACAGTTTGTGCACTCGTTGGCGCCCCCGCCCCCATCTTTGGGCTTGGAGGGGCTAGGGGTCCCGCCAGCGCCGTCGGACGTGCCGTGAAGCTCTTAGCGCGCGTAGCGGCGGCGATCGAGGATGCGGACTGGGGTGACTATCGGCAGTGCGCGCGGGAGGCGCTGCAGGCGGCGCGCGAGCCTGATCCGGTGATGATCGACGCGGTAGCGTCATGGATCGGCAATCGCGATCTGATTGTGGCGATGTGGCAGGCGATGATCGACGCGGCGGTGAACGATAACGCCCCCTAACCGCCCCTCCCCCACATTTAGCGTCTACGGGTAGCGAAACGTCCCCTGATTGTGGCATGGGGTCCCTGAGATACGGGGACTTTGGGCGCAATGTTGAGGCGGCGGCGACTGCTGGGCGGGATTGGCGCGGGGGTGTTCCTGGGCGCTGACCCGGTCGAGGCGTGTCCTCGCGATCAAATACAGCACTCTTTTCTAGGCACCATCGGCGGCCTGCTATTCCCGGATGCCTATGCGGCGTGTGGTGGCGAAACGCTGGCGATCGATACGATCGGTACCCAGGCGCCCCTCACGCCGTTTCAGGTGTCGGGGTCGATCGGCAACATGACGGTGGCGCCGACCCTGGAATATCGCGACAACAACACCGGGTCATGGCTGCCGTTGCCGGCGGGCTCGTCGGTTACCTCGACGCGGTTTTCGTTCTCTCATCCAGGGCTGGCGGGTGGCACTTCGCCGCCTGGGCCGCCTCCACCACCGCCTCCGCCTGCCGCTGGAGCGCCTGGGGCGCCTGTGGTGGCCTCGGCGGGAACGACGTCTAACTCGATCACGGTTGCCTACACCGTGCCGACGACGGGGGGTGCACAGAACGCCGGGGTCTATCAGGTACAGTATAAGCTGAGCACGTCAGGGACGTATTTGAACGCGACGACGGCGCGCTACACCACGCTGAACGCGCCGTCGTTCACCGACAGCTTCGGTAACGTTTACACGGTGGTGCCGAGCGCGGGCGGGCAGGTCAATGCGCTGATGGCGAACGGCGTCTGGACCGGGGCCTGGAATCTCGGGCAGGCGCTGCTGGTCGGCAACAACCTGTATCACGTGAATATTGGCGGCACGTGGTACGTGTGGTCGTTGACAGGAACGATTACCGGAACGTTGAATTGGACCAGCATTGGCACGACCTCGCCCTTGGTGACGCCTGGGATCGTCATTTCTGGGCTGAGCACCGGGACGTACAATGTGCAGGGCTTTGCCACTAACACGACGGGGCAGGGGCCGAATAGTACGGTAATCAACGTGCCGGTTAGTGCGACGGCGCCTCCGCCGCCGCCTCCACCGCCGGGGGTGCCGGCTGTGGCGGCTGCGGTTGGCTTTACCAGGCGAACGGCGGGACCGAATGTGACGCTGGGAGTCAACGTGTTCCGAACTCCAGGTGCCGGCGGCAACATCGTGCAGAATGGCGACGGCACGATCCGGATTCCCGGCGGCACCAGTCCGTTCAACGACGAGCTGAACACGTGCGCCGGAAATACCGGCGTGGCGTTTGGCGGTGGCGGGTATTTTGAGGCGGTAATATCGATCGCCGGTACTGTGGCGCATTCCAATGGCTGGCCGGCGTACTGGACAAATGCCGCCGAAAGCAATGGCAATTTTGGGTTAGGGCAGCTGAATAATAACCAAAATCTAGAGTGGGATTTTTTTGAGTTTCAACGTGACGGCGATAACTCAGAGTTCGACTCAGGATGGCACCATTGGTATGGCGCGGGTCAAGACTACAGCGCGCTGACTGCCGGCGAGAGCGGCACATGCAATCTGCCGCCCGGCACCAACATCAATCAGCCGCATAAGTACGCTGGGCTCTGGGTGCCGGCAACCTCGACTACGCAGGGTTACATCACGATGTTTTTCGATGACATCGAGATCATTCCGCAGCGCCACCGCTACAACTTGTATGGCGGCGGCAGCACGCCGGGTCAGGCGAACAACTCTCCTGGATCGATTATCGATCTGCAGCACTGCCGAATTATGTGGGGGACCTCCAACGTAAATGCCTTTACTCTGCATTCCTTCTCTGTATGGCAGCGGGACGACAGCAGGAACATCCGCGTTGGCGTGGCGCTGCCGCCGTGAGCCACACCTAATGCCGACTTAGGACAGCACATGGCACAGACTTTCATCGACAATTTTACTTCGTTCAATTCCACTCTTTGGAACCGTGAGAGCTATGACGACGGCGGCAACGCGTGGTGGACCACGCAGTCGCCTTACGTCGATCAGATTTACACCTATCCCGGACATCTCGATCTTGCGCTGATCAATAAGCCGGCGGGTGCCGACGATGGCGGCACTGGTCGGCAATTCCTGTCGGGTCTGATCGATACCTTCAACGCGCCGAGCAATTTTACCCAGCAGTACGGCTATTGGGAGTTTACCGTCGCGGTCGACCGGGTGCCTGGGCTGATCTGGGAAGTGCAGATACTGACGACGCCGACGGCAGGACGATCGTGGCAAGCGTTTCTTTTTTATATTTGGACCGACAGTTCCGGGGTGCAGCACACTCTGCAGGGGTGCACCGGTAACGGCGCGACTTTCGAGATCACGTCGAACGACGGATATGATGCGCGACAGATTCATACGTTGGGAGTAAATTGGACGTCGTCGCGTGTGCAGTTTTATCGCGACCGAGCGTTGGTGGTTGATTTTCCTAATCCTGGTGGTGAATTCCAGGGGGCGGGGCCATTTTATCACAAGACGGCGTGTCAGACGGGGTATGGACCGCTTAGCTCGAACGCCAATCCGTCTAGCTTGCCGGCCTACGCGCATCTGTATAAGTGCACCGTTGATACGGTGCTGCCGTTTACGCCCGGCTCGCCTCCGCCGCCACCGACACCTCCACCACCGACACCGCCTCCACCGACGCCGCCTCCGCCGACGCCGCCTCCGCCGGTACCGGTGCCGCCTCCACCTGCTCCGCCTCCACCGCAGGCGGCGGGGCAGTATGTGGTGAGTGTGCGTGATGCGGCACGCACAGCGATTACTGCGACCTCGAACGTGTTTTTTGTCGGAACGGGGCCTGCCCCACCGCCGCCATCGCCCCCACCGGCAGGGCCGCCTCCGACCCCACCCCCGCCGCCGCCTGGGGCGAACGCCTCGGTTGACTGGTCGACGGGTACGGGCAAGACGCTGCAAAAGACGATCTGGGGTTTTCGTTCGTCGATCTTTGGCCAGAACTTTGCCAACGCGACTTTCCGCACCACGGTAAACAACTTCCTTAAGCCGGCGTTGATCTCGATCAACTCAGATTGGGCGCTTGATCGTAAGGTTGCGGCTGGGGATATGACCGACATCAACAACCTGGTGCCGTTCATTGCCGGGTTCTCGCAGCCTGGCGTGCGTGGAATCATGGGGGTGGCCAATAAGATCGGTGACGGCAGTGCGAGCACGCTGGCATCACGCGCCGCTACCCTTGCGACGTGGCTGAATAATAATGGCTACGGCGCGATGTTTATGGACTTTGCCATCGGTTCGATCTGGATGGATGACGGTGGCCTCGGTAATGGCGAGGGCCAGTCGCAGGGCACGGTCAATACTTATTTCAATACGATTTTCGATGCGCTCAAGGCGGTCAATCCGAATTATCGGATTTGGGGACCGGCGCAGTGGAATCCGGGGTTCGGTGCTAACAGCTCTTTCGCGTCTGCGGTTGGATCGGGTCGGGCACCTAATGTCGGCGTGCCGTGGATGGACTTTCCGGTTAATCCGGTTAACGGGCCGGTCGGCGTGCCGATAGCCGACAGTTTGACCACTGCTTATGGTCCGAAGGGTTACAACTCTGGCAAGTCGGCAACGCAGCGCAACGCTTTGGTGGGGACGCCGTTGGCGAACGTTCCGCTGGGTGTCATCGACTGGAATATGAGCGAGTTCGCCAATGAGACTGGGCATTACATGGGCGGGGTGTTTGCCGCTTTGTATTTGCTCGGATGTTTTAAGGGTACCACCGGGTTCGAGGTGGGGGCGCTTGAGAACATCAACAACATGGGGGTGATCGGGGCGGTCGGTAATCCTGCGCAGGGCGGCTCGAATAGTGCGGTCAGTGCGTTTGGTTATGTGCTTGGCAAGGCCGGCCAGTCGGTGTTTGGGCCTGAGTTTACGTCGTCGACGACGTTCCCCGACATGGCGATCGTGGCGGTGAAGCCGACGACGAACACTGGCGCGATCATGCTGGTGAACTACAATCTGACGACCAATCGCACGGTCAATCTGGCGCAAAGTGGTGTGGGGTTCTCTGGCACGGTGGCGCGCTGGGAGATTGGTAAATCGTCGTCGGGCGCGCCTACTTCACCGGTGCCGGCGAACAGCAATCAGACCTCGCTCGCGACGATCTCAGTGCCGTCGGAAACTGTGGTCATCTTGACTGGGAATCTGGGGACAGCACCGCCGCCCACGCCTCCGCCACCCCCGCCGTCGAGTGGCGCACCGCCGCAGGCGGTTGCGGTGGGCTACACCATGCGCACACATGGGCCGGCTATCACATTGGGCACTAACTGGTTCGTGTCGCAGCAGACGGCGAGTCAAAACAGTGATGGTTCAGTATTCTTGTCGCAGGACGTGTATCACTTCAACGAGAACATCGCGAGTGATCATATGTTGCCGAATGGTAATATCGGCGGCGTGGCGTTTGGTGGCGGGGCGTATTTTGAGGCTGACTTTTCAATGGCCAATCCACCGCCGGAGTCTGGTAAGGGCGGACCTGGTTGGCCAGCGTGGTGGCTGAATGCTGCGGAGAGTGTCGGCTATAACAATCTCGCCAGCTTGTCCAATAATCAGAATCTTGAATACGACATGGCTGAGTTTCTGGTGGTGTCGAACAGCGTGTTTTCGACCGGACCTATCCACTGGTACACTGGTGGCAACTATAGTGATCTGACCGCCGGTTTCCCGAACGGTAATCTTACGGTGCCTAATCCAGGGAGTAATACATTTGGAGCGCGCCATAAGTACGGCCTGTTGTGGGTGCCGGCGACGGCGACGACTCAGGGCTATTCCAAGCTGTTCTATGACAACGTCGAGGTGGGGAGAACGCATACCTGGGACCGCTATGGCGGCGGCACGGTGCCGGGACAAGCCGGATGTCCGCCGTTTTCGATTTTCGATCTACAGCATTGCCGTCTGCTGATAGGGGCGAACGCTGGTAATGCGCTGACTGTATATACAATCACCGTATGGCAGCGCAATGATGCCTCGAACATTCGGGTGGGCGTACCGCTGCCGCCATAAGGGGAACACTCATGTCGGGAACATTGACTGGAACCGTCGTCGTCACGTTGAACACAGGACAAACGTTGCGTGGCACTGTGGTGGCTGACGGTGCGCCACCACCTCCCCCATCTCCACCGCCGCCGGCGACACCATCGCCGGACGGCACGCAGGTGACCAATCCGTCGGGGACGCTGGTAGATAGCCGGCATCGGACGTTCCGTTTAGTCGGGGCGGCGGGTAGCTATAAGATCGATTGCGACGGCAAGGTCACTGGCGCGCTGGTCGAACGGCTCTACGCCAAAGGTGGCTTATGTTATCAGCAGAATGCGCACAAGAACTGGTGGAATGCGCCGAAGGACGGGCCGGTCGATAGCGATGACGACTGGGTGGCGTGTCCTGATCCGACCGGTGTCGCGCCACCACCGGCACCACCGCCGAGTGGCGCGCCGTCGATGGCCGCCGCGGTCGGTTACAACACGCGTACCTTTGGCCCAGCGGTGACGTTGGGGCAGAACTGGTTCATATCGCATTCGGGAGTGACGCAGACCAGCTACGGGGTGCGCATTACTGGCGATGGCAACTATGCGGCCAACGATCACATGCGCACCGATCACGGCGGCGACAATGGTCGCTTTGCCGGCATCGCGTTTGGTGGCGGCGGGTATTTTGAAGTCGACATGCTGATTGAGAATGCGCCGCCGTCCGGCTGGGGAAACGACAATTCCGGTTGGCCGGCGTGGTGGATGAATGCGGCTGAAAGCGTCGGTTATAACGGTCTGCCGCAGCTAAACAACAATCAGAACCTGGAGTATGATGCGTCCGAGTTTATGGACCACTCAAACCTGATGTATGCCGCGGCGGTACATCACTGGTATGGCGGTCAGGACTTCAACGACGCCAATATGGGGGTCAACGTCAAATGTAATCTGCCGGCCGGCACGAACATGGGCCAGCGACACAAATACGGCTGGCTGTGGGTGCCGGCGACGAATAACACGAAGGGCTACATTAAGAATTTCTTCGATCGGCAGCAGGTCGGTGCCACCTACACGTGGGATATCTACAAAGGGGGTAGCACACCAAATACATCGCAATGCCCGTGGATGTCGGTGATCGATATTCAGCATTCACGGTTGATCCTAGGAACGGGAGGCAAAAACCCGCTGCAAATCTACTCGGTCGATGTTTGGCAGAAAGACGGCTCAAAGAACCTAACTGGATGATTCCTGAGCTAGCAGACTTTTTGGAAAACATCGGTCTTCCGCCGATGGTGACCATCGACGCTTTAGAGTGGGCCGATCTGGAGCGCGATCGGCGTGAATGCGAAGCCTCGCTTTACACGTATCTGCAGCGCGCCTGGCCGCAATTCGATCCAGCGGAGTTTTGTGGCTCGAAGCATCTGGAGGCGATCTGCGAGCATCTGGAGGCGGTCAGCCGCGGCGAAATTAGGCGGCTGATCATCAACATCCCGCCGCGAATGTGTAAGACGAGTGCGGTGTCGATCGCCTGGCCGACCTGGACCTGGGCGCGGCAGCGCGACCCAGACAATCCGCTGGTTGGGCCTGGGGTGCGGTTTCTGTGTGCGAGCTATGGCGCGAAGAAGGCCGAAGAGGATGCAGTTACTGCGCGCCGTCTGATCGGCTCGAACTGGTGGCAGGATCGCTGGGGCGATCACTGCCGCATCCGCGGCGACCGCGATAATGCTGGGCAGTACGACACCGAGGCGGGTGGTTCGCGCATCAGCACTGGTATCCCCGAAAGCCTGGGTAAGGGTGGGCTGATTCGCATTGTGGATGATCCGCACAAGACCGATCAGGTGGAAAGCCAGGCGGTAATCGAAAGCCAGGTCAGAGCTTACAATGAGGTGTGGCGCACCCGATCGAACGACCCGTCGCAGGGCGCCGAAGTGATCATCATGCAGCGGCTGGGCGAGGCGGACCTGGCGGGTTTCTTGTTGGACAATGAGGGAGGCGAGATCGTGCACCTCTGCCTACCCTGCGAGTTCGAGGCTGACCGGCGCTGCGTGACGGCGTCCGGCGGGCGGTGGATTAACGCCTGGGGTGAGGAGCTTGGGCGCACCCGTTACAAGTTCGCCGACTGGCGTCGCGACGATGGTGAGCCGCTATGGCCGGTACGGTTTGACAGTGACTGGTGCGGTAAGCAGCAGAAACAGGTGGGCGAGTTCGCCTGGGCGGCGCAGTTTCAGCAGCGTCCGGCGCCACGTGGCGGCGGTATCATACGCAGCGAATGGTGGCAGCGCTGGCCGCCGGATGACGAAGAGGAGAAGTGGCTGCGGCCGGCGAAGAGCGAGGACGGCCGGCTGGCCTACGTGACCGCGTGGCCGGCGTGGGAATACCAGATCGGCTACGTCGATACCGCGCTCTCTGCGCAGGATGACAAGGAAAACGCCTGGTGCGCGATGACCACCTGGGGGGTGTTTGCCGACAGCATGAACCGGCCGAAGATCGCCATGACTGGCGCCTGGCGCGACCGCCCGACCCTGCGCGGGCTGGCGCTGAAGATGCTGGAGACCGTGCGGCGGCGGCAGTTGGACGTCGTGGTAATCGAGAACAAGGCGGGTGGCGAGTGGGCCAAGCAGGAGTTGTTGCGCCTGATGGAGCCGGGTGAGTGCTCGATCGCGCTGGATGATGTGCGCGGCGACAAGGTGGCGCGGCTACGGGCGGTTTCGGTGTTGTTCGAGAACGGCATGGTCTACGCGCCAGACACGACATGGGCGGAGATGGTGATCGCCGAGGCGTCAGCGTTTCCCAAGGGGCGGTGGAAGGACCTGACCGATACGGTATCGGGGGCGCTCGGGTATCTGCGGCGCTCAGGGCTAATCCGGCTGGCGGAGGAAGTCGATCGCGAGGAAGCCCGGCGCAAGGTGTGGCACGGACGGCAGCTGACGATCGCCGAGCAATACGGTGTATGACCTGGATCGAACTTTGTGCGCTGATTCTGCTGACCGTGGCGTGTGGCGCGGTGGTGTTTGTCGTGGTCTGGCTGGTGGATTGGTGGGTGAATAGGCCATGAACGGCATTCTGATAGTCCCTAACTTTCTCGCGCCGGAGAAGTGTGTCGATTTGGTCTATATGTTGAGCCAGGCGGCGGAGTTTCGCATCGGTGCTTTAGCCGCGAATCGCGTTGAGATACCTGCATGGGAGATGCCGGCCGCGGGGCGGACGATTATTCGCGAGTTCCAGACGCAGGCTACTGCGTTGTTGCGCGAGCATTTTGCGGACTGGGTGCGAATGGAATACTGCGTGCTGACCAGCAACTATACTGGCGACAGTCACGTGGCGCATTGCGACAACTGCCTCGACGACGGCAGCCCGAACCATACGCCGTGGCGGTCACACACCTGTAATCTTTACCTCGATGATAACTATACAGGTGGCGAGTTCGCCTTTCCTGAGCTGGGCATCGAGATGGTGCCGACGCCTGGAATGCTGCTAGCGTTTCCTTCGGGACGTGAGTTCAAGCACCAGGTCTATCCGATCGATGGGGGCGCCCGGCATTCGGTGCTGAGTTGGTTTACGGCCGATCCGGCGCGGGCAATGCGGGAGCTGTGGTAATGGACTTTGTTGTCGAATTTGTGGAAGTAGATGAACGTGACGTTACGGTCGAGACTTACGTCGGCAAGACGGGCCTGGTGGCGTTACTTTATCAGGTGATCCACCACCTGCAGTGCGATCCGGACTTGCTGATCAATTGCGAGGCGGGTGGGCTAAACATCCGGCGTATTTACGAGGAAGGTGACTGAGATGGTCGAGGACATCAATGCCGCCAGACGCACTGAGTTGGAGGCGGCGTTGGCGCTTATCCAGCCGCAAATCCGCGGTCTTGATGACACGAAGAACGATACAATAACTGCCGAGTTGAAGCGGGAAGTTACTGAGCTAAGTGACCGCCTGAAGCATCGGCGTGATCTCATCCAGGCCGAGCTTCATGCCATGGATGCCTGCAATTCGGCACATGCCGCGTTGCTGAATGACGGCTATCCGGAAGTGATTGCTGCCTCGCTGCCCGATGATCTCTATACCGAAATGCAAGGCCAGCTGTTCGACATCGAGGCTGGGCTTGGCGTTTTCCAGAAGGAAGCGTCGGCGATGACCATCGACCTCGGCAAGCCAGTGCCGAAACCCGCCGCCCCTGCGGGATGAGGGGCTTCTATCCTGAAAAGGGAACATACCTATGGCTGATCTAACGACTGCCCAACAGTTCAATCCTACGCTTGCCATCACCAACGCTGCCGGTCAGCCTGCGCAGGTCGATGGCGTGCCGGTATGGGCAACTTCTGACGCGACTATCGTTACTGTCACCGCCGCCGCAGATGGCATGAGTGCGGTTGTCGCCTCGGTTGCTCCAGGCGGACCGGCCCGCATCACCGTCTCGGCGGATGCCGATCTCGGCTCCGGCGTGTCAACGATTACAGGCGTATCCGAGGATATCATGGTTACGCTCGATCCGACACAGCAGGCTTCAGTGATGACCATCAACCTCGGCCCAGCGGTGCCCAAGGCCGCACCGACGCCGTAAATACTGTGGCGATTGCGCCGACGCGGCCGGATCAGTAATGATCCGCACCGCAAATGCCACCGTTAGACAATGCTTTTGACGGCACTATTCGGCAGGCTCCTCCGCCGCGGGAGCCTGTCGAGCCATGGTCGGGGTGGATACCGGAGGATAAGCCGCCACCAGGCTCCACGATCGTCGAGGTCGGGGACGACGGTAGCGTCAAGGTGCGCGAGGTTGCGCCGGACGACGCCCCCGCGCGCGATATGGGGTTCGACGAGAATCTGGCGGAGCGGCGGGAGCTGGAAGGCTCGCTTTCCCTGATCGCGCACGATCTGCTCGACGGCATCGAGACCGACATTCGCTCGCGGCAGGGGTTCATCGACAACTACCGCGCCGGCATCGACGCGCTGGGTTTGAGTACTGAGTGGCCCGGCCACTCTGGCGACAGCAAGGCCGCGACGACCGGCCGCAAGGTCAGTCAGCTAAAAGACACGACGATGTTAGAGTCGGTGGTCAAGGCGCAGGCACAGGCGCGTGGCGAGCTGCTGCCGGCTGGCGGCCCCGCTAAAGTTCAGGAAGTGGCAGGGTC
>AR_comb_assmDRAFT_10291001_pt1 | contig 28433 bp, 24 predicted proteins | sample ArasoioldDNA_FD_10543 | JGI IMG/M metagenome (IMG submission 10543) | reverse complement strand
GCCGCTTCGATTGGGTTGATCATCGATGATGCAATTGTTGTAGTAGAACAAATTCATAGAACGCATGAAGAACATCCTGATGAATCTTCTGTTACACTTGTACAGAAAGCAGTTCACTATTTGTTTCCCGCGATGGTTGGATCATCATTGAGCACAATTGTAATCTTTCTTCCGTTTGTTTTGATGAGCGGTGTTGCAGGAGCTTACTTTAAAGTGATGACCAACTCAATGATCATTACTTTGGTTTGTTCATTCTTTGTTACGTGGTTAATGTTGCCGGTAATTTATTTGTTGTTCACGCGAGAAGGAAAAAGTAAAAAGTCAAAAGTAAAAACAGTAGAAGCGCATTCAGTAAAAAAACAAAGATGGGTAAGTTTTTTTATAACGAGGCCTTATATAAGTTTTATCATTATTGCAGGATTTATTGTTTCCATTTTTCTCATTTATCCTTTGCTTGAAACAGGTTTCTTGCCTGAGATGGATGAAGGAAGTATTGTATTGGATTACTGGTCACCCCCCGGAACTTCATTGCAAGAAACAGATCGCATATTGCAACAGGTAGAAAAAATAATTGTGAATGAACCCGACGTGCAGGCATATTCAAGAAGAACAGGAACGCAAATGGGTTTCTTTATCACTGAGCCAAACACAGGAGATTATCTTATTCAATTAAAAAAGAACCGGGATAAAACAACGGATGAAGTCATAAGTGACCTGCGGCAAAAAATTGAAAGCACGCAACCTGCACTGCGTGTAGAGTTTGGGCAAGTGATCGGCGATATGTTGGGTGACCTGATGGCTTCTGTTGAACCCGTTGAAGTAAAAATTTTCGGCAATGATCAAAACAGGTTGCAACAACTTTCAAAACAGGTTGCATCGATTGTTGAAAATGTAAAAGGCACTGCAGATGTTTTTGATGGTATTACAATCGCAGGACCTTCCATTAATGTTGAACCGAATTCTACTAATCTTGCTCAATTCGGCATCACTCCGTCAGCGTTGCAAACTCAGGTGCAGACTGCATTAGAAGGAACTGTTGTGGGAACAGTGTATGATAAAAATCAGCTCACTGATATTCGGATGGTGTATCCGGGTAACAGAACATTAAGTGTGAACGACATTAATCAAATGCAGATTTTTTTACCAAACGGAACACTGAAGCCAATCATTTCTTTAGCAAATGTTCAGATCAATCCCGGTGATGCAGAAATTCAAAGAGAAGACATGCAATCGATGGGTGTCGTAACCGCGCGTCTCGAAAATCGTGATCTTGGAAGTGTGATGAAAGATATTCAGCAAAAGGTATCATCAAAAATTTCTTTGCCGCAAGGTTATGCAATTGTGTACGGCGGCGCATATGCGCAACAGCAACAATCATTCAGTGAATTGCTCATCATCCTTATCACTGCAAGTTTGCTTGTGTTTGGCGTGATCTTATTTCTCTTTAAAGATTTCAGAATTGCATTTACTATTTTGCTTATTGCAGTGCTTGGCATTGCAGGAAGTTATCTCGCTTTGTATTTAACGAATACTGCATTGAATGTAGGAAGTTATACAGGTCTTATTATGATCGTTGGCATAATTGGCGAGAATTCAATCTTCACATTTTTGCAATTCAGAGAATCATTGAAAGAATCGCATAATGTTGATGAATCTGTTGTTTATTCCATCTCCACACGGCTTCGTCCAAAACTCATGACAGCACTTGGCGCTATCATTGCGCTAACACCTATTGCACTTGGTATTGGAACAGGTGCACAGTTGCATCAACCACTTGCTATTGCAGTGATCGGTGGTTTTATTGTTGCAATGCCTTTGTTGTTGATTGTGTTGCCGAGTTTTATACGAATGATCTATAAAAGAAGAACTGAGCAGTGATTAGGGAACTTTTGAAAGATCATAAGAAAAAGGATTTCAACCACCGGAATCTTTGTAATTCTTCTGAACTGCTGATGGTTTAATGCTACAACAAATTATTTATTATCTGGTTTCAAATTAAAAGAGCATATTCATTGGGAAAGATAATAAGTTATTAGTGGGATTATTTTTAATGAAACTATTAGTTATATTTTTGCACCTGATAAAAAAAATTTTATGAAAAGAAAATGTTTTTTGATTGCAGCATGTATGATGGCAACTGTTGCCTGCACTTCAAATCAGAACAAGGAAAGTAGTACTTCATCATCTTCAAGTGATACAAGTTCTGCAAATGCCGCAAATTCTAGCGAAGAGAGCAATAATCCTAAGGGTATTGGTAAATACGAACACGTTCAATTGACACACCCGTTAGATCAGAATATGATAGCTGAAGGCACTAAAGTTTATGATGTTAAATGTGCTTCTTGTCATAAACTAACAGATGAAAAACTTGTTGGCCCGGGATGGAAAGAGGTTACTGATAGAAGAACCCCTGAATGGATAATGAATTTTGTTACCAACACTGAAGAAATGATTGAAAAGGATACTGCCGCAAAAAATTTATTGGAAGTTTGTTTGGTACAGATGCCCAACCAAAATCTTTCAGAACAGGACGCACGATCTGTATTAGAGTTTATGCGTAAGAATGACGGTAAACAATAAGCGGAGACACGAGGAAGATTAAGACATTACAGTTTTCGTTTTTTCTTTTTCATAAAGCTTAAATCTTGCTGACATAACCAACGTTGCACCCAATAACAACATTATTGCTGCTATCTAAAGAAGCCAGTTATAAATTGAACTGTTGGTTTTAAAAAGAATGCCTAATCCCTTAAGCATTAAAATTGTTTCGTTAAATATAATAGCGAATGAAAAAATATAAAATGGATAAACAATAACCTTCCCGTTTCTTGAAAAATGATCGTGCTCAATCAAATTGCTGAGTATATAAAATGTTACAAACCCTAAAAAAACAAGGTGCAAAAAACCTATTATTACGGGTCTGTTTCCATAAACTGCATTACCCAATTGCAACAATGCATAAATTAAGCAGGCATAAGTTTATCCAGAAACTTTTTTTCATGAATAAAATCTTCAACTTTTATTCCGCAACAAATACACCTTGCGCACCCATTTCTGCATCGGCAAAAGAGTGATCAACAAAAGTATATCTGCCTTTTTCAGGAAGTACAAATTCCATTATTGCACCCTGTGCCGGACCTAAATATACTGCCTGTAAACCCACAAATTGGTTAGCAGGATTTCCGTCTAACCATACTTTGTCAAGTATTGTTCCTATCACATGAAAGCTTGTTGCGTTATTAGGACCTACATTTAAAAAATACAATCTTATTCTTTCACCGACTTTCACTTTTATAGGATGAATTGCATACTGATTGATCTTCCCGTTAAACGAAACATAAGTAGGCTGTTTATGCATTGCCAATGCTGTATCCGGTTCAAATACTGATCCGCTTGGTTTTAAATAATATTCGTTTTGTACAATAGCAAATTCAGTGTCGACCTTTCCCGGAAATCCATCTTTGGGTTCAACAATCACCATTCCTACCATACCCGCTATCATATGAAGCAAAACCATAGGTGTTCCGCAGTGGTACATGAATACACCCGGATAGTTTGCGGTCCACATAAAGCTGATTGTTTCACCGGGGTTAATGGTCTTGTATTTATCGGCAGGATTTACCATGGCGGCATGAAAGTCGATAGAATGCGGCATCGGTTTCATATTCATTGCCATCGTTAGTGAATCATTAGAGCGGTCTGTCATGGAAAATTTTATAGTTTGTCCTACACGCACTCGTATAACAGGTCCGGGTAGAGAATCCCCAAAAAGCCATCCGGTAAAAGAAACGTCCTTAGACACGTGCACCATTTTATGCGTTACATCCATTTTTATTACAACAGTGTCCCCATTTTCCACCATAGGAACTTTAGGGGCATAAGCAAGTGGTCCTCTAATTTGTGTTTCAGAATTGTATTCAGTTGTTACAACCGCTTTAGGCGCTCCCATCACCATACTTGTGTTTGAAGATTTGTTTTGTTGACAGGAACACAAAATGGCAATTCCGGAAATAAAAAAAATTTTTCTCATGATTAGCGATGTTAAAAAATGATGAAACAAGCAGCAATCTATTTACTGATTCCTTCAAATTTATTAAATAAAATGAACGCTGCTATAAGAAAGTAAGGAAGATTACATCAAGGTTGATGGGCAACACTTTTATGATACTCTATAAAACAAATAAAAATTGTAGTAAAATTGTTTAAGTACACAACAGAAAATGAATAGTGATATTCAGCCTGCTCAATAATCCCTACAAAAAATTTTTATTCTTTAATAAATTTCTGGCTAAGTTGATTATTTGTCGAAAGAAGTTTTGCAATATAAACACTGTTAGCAAGTGAGGAAATATCTACTGAGGTAAATGAACCTGCAATATTTTTCTTTATCACTAACATTCCTTTTGAATCGTAAATATTGAGTATAACATTACGGTTCAAAGAAGATAAAATATGCACCTGCAAAGCATTTGAGCGTTTTGTAACGATCGCCCATTTATGTTGTTCTGTACTAGTTTTTATATTGTTTGTTGCGAAGGAAGTATTTGCAGAAGTTAATTTGGAATAATAAGGATTTAAAAGAGCAGAAACATCAAACTGTTCAAGCCTTGCTGGCGTTGTAATACCGAGCTTGGAAAATCTTTCATTTGTTGTAAAAAATTGAGTAGTTGTTTTTGCACTGATACCTTCTGTTTGCGTGAGACTTTCATTCAACAATACCTTGCGTTTGTTTGCAGAAAAAAAATGATTACCTGAAAAATCGTACAACAAATAAAGAAAAGGACTAAGCGTAGAATTATAACCGCTTAATACTATCGCTCTCTGCGTTGGTAAAACGTCTGCGCCTGTTATCAATCCCTGCACATCAAGTTCTGCTAATTTTACTGCCTTATATGTTCCTGGCTTTTTTGGCAATCTGTATAATCTTGTTTTAAGATCGATCCAATCTTTACTGAACAAATACAAACTGTCGCCATACGCAATCAATGCTTCACAATCAAAATTGGTATTATTATTTCCCTTTGCGCTGAAATCTGTTTGATCACTATAAGAAAAATTAATGATGCCCGCTTGCACAGAATCGCCAGTGTTCACATTTGTTTTTGAGATCCTGTAAATCTTCAGATTTGTACGGTTACCGTTAGCATTGTTACCAAAATCACCAACATAAATAAAACCATTATCCTGTGCAATGTCTTCCCAGTCAACATTTGTAGCGTTCTTAATAACAACAGTTCGTTGAATTGTATTTGTTGTAGCATTCATTCCATAGATCACAGGTTGACCGCCGCTATCGTCGTGCGTCCAGAATAATTTTTTCCACCATATCAAACCTGAAGATTCATTAATAACCGTATTCAAATTGTATTTTAGTTTGGGATTCAATGTTACACTGTTGTAGGTGCAGGAACCATCATTAACGGTTGCGAGAGAATTATAATTATTTGCAGCAGGATCAGGGCATCCCTTCAATTGCGCTTTTGATATAATAAAACTTAGGGTAAAAAAAACAAATGATAAAATTTTTTTCATGGTAAAGGAATTGAAAAGTTGATTAAAGAATAAAATTAAGTGAATAAATTTTATTGCATTTATTTTTTTGTACTTAGCAGTGAAGGGAGCCGAACTGCATTGCTACTATCAGCTTTGCTTGTGTCGCACTTTTGTACTTGTGTAGTTCTTTTAAGCAACAAAAAAGACACAGCCTTATTTGCTCTGTGTCTTTTCAATTATCAGATTGGTATTGTGAAACTAAATTCTCCAAAACAATAAATTCATTAAGGTGATATTCGCAGCAACCAAAACATCAGAGCGAATATTTTTTGTTTGCATAGCATTATTTTTTCCCGGTAGTTTTATTGAAGCAAGCATTCTGCCTTTCGGAAGATACTTCGAAGAGAAATAATAAAGATTCAATGCGATGTTGGGATTGCTTTTCTGCAGTTCCAATATTTCTTTCACAGGGATGGTCATAGATGCATTAGCACCGGTTACATCTTTAAATTTCCATTCTTTTAAAACATTGCCCTGATCATCTTTAATTTCAATACTTCTTCCGGTACCGGTAACCCCGCAATGGCTGTAATAAATTTCAAGCTCATCATTGTAATTCGCTTTCGTTAATGGCAGGCTGTTCAAATCAACAGCAGTTGTATTAAGCACTCTTTGTTTGAAAACAAGTTTATTGTTCAGATAAATTTCATAAGTGTCTCCTCCGGCAATAGCTGCGAAAGAAAATGTGGTTAAAAACAATGCGGTAGCAATAAATGTTTTTAACATCGGTTGTTTAAAATGAATGTGTGACATAAAATAAATTTTTAGTAAATAATTGTTTAAGAAATATTTCTAAATACAAAAGAAAACAATCCAAATGCGGTTAAATGATCCCTTTGACGAGAAGAAAGAATTCCTTGATGTGGCGTATGAAAATTATTTCAAAGAGGACCGTTAAAGGGGGTGTGAATTTATTTTCGCAACTGTGTAATCCATTTCCGCTACTCTTAATTGAAACGTTGCTTTTACCCTGACTAACGTCAGAGCCTTTTTATTTACAATTCTTCTAGCCTTTTTAAAAAATCATCTTTTCTTCTTGTAGATACTTCCACTTCAGAATTGTCAGCCAGGATAACGGTTCCGCCTTTTCCTTTGTTGTAACTTTTGATATAAGAAAGATTGATGAGATGTGAATTGTGTACACGAAAGAAATTGTGATCAATAAGCAGCTCCTCAAATTCTTTCAATGTTTTTGCAACCGTTATTTTTTGTTTGCCTTTCAAAAAAATAATAGTGTAGTTAATATCGCTCTGACAACGGACAATATCATGTACCTGCAAAAATTCAAAACCCTTAATTGTAGGAACCGTTATACGTTTTGATGTGCTTTGTATATTCTTTAAATTATAAAAGAGGACATCAAATTTTTTTGATACTTCTTCTTTCGATATTTTTTGCTGCAGTTTATTTATTGCCTGTTTCAAATCATCCGCATCGACAGGTTTTAATAAATAATCAACAGCACTAAACTTAAATGCCTGTACCGCATATTTTTCATGAGCAGTGGTGAATATTACTTCAAAATTTATTTCATTGAATTGCTGAAGCAGATCAAAACCGGTTTTGTCCTGTAGTTGAACATCAAGAAACAAAAGATCCGGCTGTAATTTTTTTATTGCGGTAACGCCTTCTTCAAAAACTTGAAAAACTCCGGTTAATTCAACAGATGAAGTGCAATGCTCGTTCAGCAAGTGTTTCAGTCTGTCAATACAGTGTTGCTCATCATCAATTATTATTGTTCGTATCATTTTAAAACATAAGTTCTAACGGTAATTTTACTTCTACCCTCACTCCTTCTTCTTTGTTGAACAAATCAATAGCAGCTTTCGATTTTTTTATTTTATTCATAATATCGATCCTCGCTTTTGTAATTTTCATTCCCAATGATTTTTTATCTATCAATTGATTGCTTTGTATTCCCGCTCCGTTATCTTCCACAATACAATTGATCATTTCTTCATCTTTTTTTATCTCTATTAAAATTTTTCCTGCACCGTCAATTTTTGAAATTCCATGCCAGATACTATTTTCAACAAATGGTTGCAAAATCATCGGAGGCACAAGCGTATTTGCTCTGTCAATATTTTCATCCACTTTTATTTCATAAGTGAATTTATTATTCAACCTCGCCGATTCCAGTTGCATGTATAATTCGAGAGCTTTTAGATCTTCCTCAAGCGTTACAGCTTTTTGTTCTGAGTGTTCAAGCGTTAACCGCATTACTTTCGCAAACTTGCTTAAATAAGTATCAGCTGCTTTTATATCATGCTTCTGCACATAATCGCTTATCGAATTAAGTGAGTTAAAAATAAAATGAGGATTCATTTGCAGCCTCAGCACTTTCATTTCTGTATCAGAAACCTGGGCTTTAAATTCTGCTTCTTTCTTTTGAGCTTCCGTATCACGTCTGCGTTTGTAAAAAACAAAACTTACAAAGCTGCCTGCAAGCAAAATACCTGCGCCACTCATTACGGCATATTTTACAGTTTGCTCTTGTTTGATTTCTGCCTGGTGAGCAGTATTTGATACGGCTTCTTTTTTATCAAAAGCATATTGCATTTCTTTGCGCATAATGTCTTGCTTATTTTCATCACTCATTATGCTGTCTTCGATGGTTGTGTATTTTTTATACGCTTCAAAAGCACTTGCAAAATCCTTTTTCTTTTCATACACTTCGCTCAGGTATTTCCATGCGTCACCCTGCACATCCAAAGCTTCTATTTTAACGGCTAACCGAAGTGCTTCATCTAAATATTGTAATGTTGTATCATACCGGTTCGAAAGCGGTACTCCGTTATTTAATAACAAAGAATCCGGCGCTTTTAAATACAGTGAACCTATATTGCATAACATAAAAGAAGCGTTGTACTCATCATGCAATTGCATACACAGAGCAGCACCTTTTTTATAATATTGAAGAGCCTTTGAAAAATCAGATCTTTTATCATACAAAATTCCGATGTTGGAAATATTGCTGGCAATACCGTATGTGTAGCCAATCTCTGTGGATATGCTTAATGCTTGTTGATAAAATTCCAAAGCCTTATCCGAACTGTCTAAGTCATCATAAGTATTGGCAACATTTCCAAATGCATTTGCAAGACCTTTTTTATCTGCCACTTGTTCAAATATGCCTATTGCTTTTTTGTGGTATTCAATAGAAGAGGAATAATTTCCTATATGATTGTGCACAATTCCTATGTTTCCGAATTCTGTTGCTATTCCAACTTTGTCATCTATTTCTTCATACGCTTTTAAAGCGATAAGATAATAATCCATTGCTTTTGAATTATCAGACAAATTCAGGTAAACGTTGCCGATAGAGTTAGAAACATTTGCTATTCCTTTTTTATAATTTAACTGGTTAAATATATTCATTGCAACATTGTACATCTCCAATGCTTTCATTTGCTCTGCCATTGCCCAATAATTTATGCCTTTATAATTGTATGCCTTCGCAAGTTTAATCTTATCATTTATTTTTTTCGCCAGTTCAATGGCTTTATCGGCTGACTCCAAGCCCTTATCAGGATCCACACTGTAGTAAGCATAGCTTATTGTATTCAGTAAATTCAGTCTCATTGTATCTTCCTGTTGATATGTATCTAAAAGAGCGGTTAAAGAGTCAATTGTTTTTTGTTGGCCAAAACATATTGCTGCTTTAAAAAGGAAGATGAACGTAATTATTTTTTTCATAAACAACGGTTCAGCTTTGGTTTAGTTAAGAGTGAGTTTGATGACAATGCAAAATTTTTACTGTAGGAACACATCCTGTCATTAAATGCTTCCATGTAAGATAAGAAATTATTTTCCTGCGATTATTATCTCTTTCGGTGCAAAAAATAAGTGATCTCTCACAAAAAATAAATGAAGATTGACAAAGCCTTTGCTCCCGTATAAGTTTACATAAAAAGTTTTTAAAATGAAAATTTCATGAACAAGAGTAAATACACGATGAGAACATTGGAAACGACATTAACCAGCGGAATAAAGTTATCTATCATAATTGATCATGAATCGCTGATAAAATAAAATAATCTCTATGCTAAAACTACATTCATCTTTTAAAAATAAAAACATGAGACCGATTATTAGAACCACAGCTAATTTCGACAGGACGGTAGCTAATACAAACAATCAAATTTGTAAAAGAATAGTTCCATTTTTTTGCAGAAAATGACTTATATTGTTAGAGTGTCACTTAAGTTTGATACAACCTTTTCCTCCACTTTTTATCACATACAAAAACTAAAATTATGAACGATTCAACCAAACAACCGGCATCTGTAAATATACAATTGCCAACAGTCGAAACTATTGCTTCAAAACGTTCCCTTATTCCTGTTTCATTTGCAGTCATTATTATTTTTTTCTTCTTCAGTTTTGTTGATTTTAAATGCAACGGAACTACCGCAGAATCTTTAACAGGTTATAATCTTGTTTTCGGAACGCATTTAAAAAATCCAGTAAACAGTGCATTCAATCAATCTCAATCCGTTTTTGATCAGCTTGATGAAAATGCAAATTCAAACAAACAACAATCTTCATTAGAGGGAGGTAAAGTTGGGCCAAGCATTTGGGCAATATTTGCATTGGCAGCCGCTATTGGTGGCGTAGCGATTTTCTGGAAAAGAAAACAAATTGAATCTTTAGCAGGCGCTGCCCTGGGAATAGCGGGATTTATTTCACTTATCGTTTTACGCTCGGTAATAAAAAGTAAAGTTGATGAACAAACGGGCGGAGGTTTTGTTCAGATCGAAACAGATTTTCAGTTTGCATACTGGGTTTCGTTACTTGCATTTATTGTGGCTGGCGGAATAAGTTATTTGCGGTTGCGAAGCGGCGACAAAATACAAAAAGGAAATGTTGAGCCAGGCATTAATAAACTGAATGTTTTTATTTCTTCATCTGCCCCTGATAAAAAAGATGCCTGAGATAATTTAGTGGACAGCGAAGAGTTCGTTACAGTCATTCATGAAAACAAGTTCGCACACACGCGTGAAGGTTAATGTCTTTTTGTGTGCGGACAGGTAGGCGTCGCCAGCAATTGAAGCTATAAACCATTATAATAAAAAAGAAAAAATGTTGGCAAGGGTAGCCAACATTTTTAGGGTTCGGGTTTTACATGGTTAACAATAAGGTGCGGATTAAAAGCGGGTACGAGAAATATAGGGTACAAATTGGGTACGATTCAGGGTTTAGGGTTTTAGTTTAGGGTTTCGAATTATTTATCAATATTCTTTTTATGATTGTTGTTTGCTTTTGACAACACAATATTACAATTAGCAACATTCTATTACTTTAAGCAATCGTTGATTAATCTTTGGTAGTCGATGAATGGGAATGAAATATCGGTTATGGAAAAAATTCTTCTGATTTCAATAAAGGAGATAGTAATAGAGGCAATAGTTATATGCTTATAATTTTTGAAACCGATTTGGTTCAATAAAGCAAACCGTGCTCAAACAAATTCTTATGCGGTAAATAATTTTCAAACCAACGCATCCGATAAGCATTCATTGCAGTGCGTCCCAATTTTTTTATAAGACGATAATTTACAACAGCACCAACAGGTGCACCAATTATCGGAACAAGTTGCGCCATTTTTGCAAGGTCGATGTAATCACGATATTCCTGCTGCAGGATTCTCCAGTCAAATTGATGAATATCTTCAGGTAATAGCTTGCTTTGTTCTTCCCAGTTGATCATTTTGTAATAAATATTTTTCCTGTGCTCATGGCTTGAGAAAGCAAGTTGAAAAATGTAAAGAATATACACACGCTCTTTGTAATCATCAGCGCGACATCCATACAATGCTGCAATTTCAAAAAGCATTTTTAATTTTAAAGTCAACAATAATGGAAAATCTGCAAGACCAAGCAGTATGCCGCCTGCACCGGTTACAGCACCTTCTGCAGCTGATGTTGTTTGATAAAATTTTATTTTTTCTTCCACTCTCGCTTCTCTTATCTCAAGTGAAGCATATTGTAAAGGTTTTCTTGTTGTAAGTTCTGCACCAAATAAAACAGCACGGATCATTTGTTTTATTGTTGTTGTAATTACACTGTGCACCTTTTCCGGAATTGCTTTGTTTATTTTATCCTGCATTCGTTTTGCCATTCTGTTGAATAAGGATGGTTCCCGCTGCATTGTTTTTTGCCAGCTATGTAATACCGGTAATATTTTTTCTGCATATTCCATTATAAACATCCATGTGGTGCAATGAAAATTTTTTATTCTTCATCTTAAAAAATTTATTCATTACATCTTCAACCAAAAATGATTTTATAATAAAAAGAAAGTTAGAAATATAAAAACATTTCAGTAAAAAAAGCTCCGTATTCACAGAGCTTTCTTTTCCGATATATTCTTCAACTTAAGTACGGTACTAAGTGTTTGGGATATTATCATGATTATCTCCTCCCAAACTGTATTCATTATTTTCTTCGTCCTCTTCGCCAATATCTTCCATCGGATCATCATTTTCTTCACCGGGCACGTCAAGATCTTCTCCCGATACATCTTCCGCTTCATTCAAAGGTTCACCCGTAAGATCCTTATCATCCAGTTCCGCTCTTCTTAATCTTACATCATCATCACTTGACATACTTACTGATGTTTCCTCCAATCGTTCTCTTTCCTCATCTGTTACGTTGCTGTTATCTTCCATTCCTTCTGTATTATCAAATAAACCTTTTCCTTCCTCATCATCAGAAGAAATTGTTGTATCTGCCATTTCATTCATTTTCGGAACGTGTACATGTTTCTGTCCCGGAATATCACTAACATCGGGAATTTTTATATTGGCCTGATCAGGCTGCAACTGTTTCTTATCGTCAGAAGATTCAGTAATGTCTTTTGACTTTAATGCCTTTTTTATTTTCTCATTTCGTTTAGCCATGATAAAAAGTTTTATTAGTTATCAGTTCACAAATAATGCCAGTATCTGTTCATTTTACAAGAATGTATTTCACAAAAAGTGTGAAGATTAATCTACATTAAAAATTTTTAAACCATTTTTTAAAAAAATTTAGTGAAGTAGATTTTAATGATTTACCGACATGGCGCATCATTTGTGACAGCTATAAAAATATTATTTCATTAAAATGCACAAATTATGAAAAGAGTAACCGCATTTTTATTATTCGCAGGAGTATGTTTAACCCAGGCTTGCAATAATGCTAACAATAATAAAAACACTACAGACAGCGCCGGTACAGCTTATGGAACCGATACAACTATGACTCACAATGATTCAATGTCCACAGCTTCGTCTGGAGGAGTAACTTCCACTGCACCGCTTGGTAAAGATGATTCAGAGTTTGCGGTTAAAGCAGCAACAGGCGGAATGATGGAGGTTCAACTTGGCCAGATCGCACAAGGTAAAGCAATGAATCAGCGTGTAAAGGACTTTGGAAATATGATGGTCCAGGATCATTCAGCAGCAGATGATGATTTGAAAAAATTAAGCTCTGCAAAAAATTTAACATTGCCAGCCACTTTAACAGACAAGCAGCAAAGAGAAATTAATGATCTTAATAAAAAGAACGGAGCTGATTTTGATAAGGCATATATGAAGATGATGGTTGACGATCATGAAAAAGATATAAAAGAGTTTGAAAAGGCAGGGAAAGATGCGAAAGACGCTGATCTGAAAAATTTTGTGATGAAGACATTACCTACATTGCAAAAACATCTCGATTCTGCGAAAGCAATTACAGGTAAAAAATAATTCACATGATAAAATTTAAAAAGGGATGCGACTTTGTATCCCTTTTTTTATTGAAGAAATTTATTCACTTACACTATTGCTATTATTTCAACTTCATTGTGCTCGCTCAGTTATATTTTAATGAGGGAACGGAATTCAATACAAACTCTTAAACGATTGATCATCCAATATTGTTTGAATTATTTTTTCAAGTGATTTTATTGTTGACCGGTGCACCATAGTTGCCATACTAATTCTTCTCACTCCCAGTTCAGACAATTCATTGAAAGTTGGTAATGCAGGTGTGGCAAAAACATTTACAGGTAACGTTGTTGATTCAACTATTTGTTTTATTTCATCTTTATCAGCTAAGAAAGGGACGAAAATTCCGGAGGCGCCTGCCAATTCATAAGCTTTGAGACGTTTAATTGTTTCTTTCAAAGGATCGGGAAGCTTTATTACATAAGCATCTGTTCGCGCATTGATGAACATGTTAATGTTTTTCCTTTCAAAAACTTCTTTTATTGAAGAAAGTATTTTTTTGAAATTATCCTCAGAAAGCATGTATGGTTTTTCTGCTTTTACAGAATCTTCAATATTAATTCCCACCGCACCTGTTTCATAAATACTTTCAATGTTTTGAATTATCTGTTCAATGTTTCTGCTGTAACCGCCTTCCATATCCACTGAAAGCGGAATATTGATATTACTGATGATTCTTTTAACCATTGTCAGTAACAGATCGAATGGAATTTGTTCGCCATCTTCATATCCCATTGTTCGCGCCAATGCAGCACTTGATGTTGCAATAGCTTTAAAACCTTTTTGCTCAAAAGCTTTTGCACTGATTACATCCCATACATTTCCTATCAGGAGCGGTGTTGATTGATAATGTAGCTGTTTAAATTGTTCATACCGGTTCATAAATTATCTTTTAAGATTTTCCTTTCGTTTGTCAATGCTTTCAGAAAATTATAATGAAAAAGCCGTCGTGAATATTCGCAATACAACTTTCTTTATTCATTTCAAATGCAATTTGCCTACCTTCTCAATACAATCTTTTCCTGAGCAACTTCTTCACTTGTTTGCAAACGAAGAATGTACACACCTGAAGATAATTTACCCGCACTAAAATTCAAAGTATGATTAATATTTTTTTCTGTTTCTTTATTGTAAAGTGTTGAGATCAACCTTCCATTTAAATTATATATGCGAAGAATTGCTGGTCCTGATTGAGATGCTTTGAATGATATTGTCACATGATCGGTAAATGGGTTGGGATATGCGGTAATTGAAACAGGTTGCTGTGTGCTGTTTGCATTCAACATTGAGTTGTTTGATACTTTTCGCGATTGCTCACAAGCTCCGAGATAAGCGCCTTTCTGAATAAATCCCGGTGCGGCAGAACGATCAACACAAATATTTTTTCCATTAAAACACATTTCAATTTTATCTTCTTTTTTATTCGCATTTCCGCATAAGAAATTGGGAAGTGCTTCATAAAGTGCTTTGCCTATTGCATAAATATCAGCGCCATGAAAATTGGTAAGCACAACCAAAGTCATTTTTCTATCGGGTTGATAAAACATAATGGAACGATAACCCGGAGCATTTCCGTCATGACCAATAAAATAATCTGTAGCACTCAATTTTGAAGACACAAAAACTCCATAGCCAAGTTTATCACCGTCCTGGTCCGGAACAGGGGAAATTGAATTCAGCATTGCATCAAGCGTCGCTTTGCTTGTTGCTCTTCCTCCAAACAATGCATTGCCCCATTCCGCAACATCTGCAACATTTGAAACAATGCCGCCACCTGTGAATGCAAGTGATACAATCGCATCCATCGGGAAGCGCGAAATATTTGTATAAGCATCGGGAAAAGTTGGTTGACCCGTTAACTGAAAAATAGGATTAAACGCACTAATGTTTTCATGTGGTGATGCAAGGTATCCCCGGTTGTCAATCGATTCTCTTCCTCCAAGAAACATTGAATGAAGACCTAACTTATCAAAGAATTTTTCCCTGAAATATTGCTCAACCGGTTTGCCTGTTGCAGCCTCGATGATGGCGCCGAGCAAAATATAATTTGTGCTTGAGTATTTTCTTTCCGCACCGGGTTGAGCAATTTGATGAACAAATGATACCATTTCATAAGGAGTCCAGATATGAGTCGGGTTAAAAGCCACGGCAATTTGAAGTTGCATTTCATCTGTATAATCAGAGTAACCACTTTCATGCGCAAGCAGTTGATGAATGGTCACTGAGCTATTAATATTCGGGTTATACAAATTCAGCGAAGGAAGATATTTAATGATCGGTTCATTCAGTTTAAATGCACCTTTATTTGCAAGTTCTAAAACCAATGCTGCAGTAAAAGTTTTGGTTACACTATAAATGCGGGAAAGTGTATCAGTAGTGAAAAGAGTGCCACCGGGCAAAAGATTATTTTGATCATCAATGTTACGCGCAGCGTAACCTGTTGCACCCTGCCACGATGCTAAACCATCTACTTTGATGGCTGCAACAATTCCGCCAACAAAAGGATTTTGCGGATTGTTTTGAAAACTGTCAATTACTTTTTGAAGTCTTGTTTGTGTTTCAGTTGAAAAGCCTTGTGCAAATGAATAAGCGCTTACGAAAACAAATGCAAATAAAAAATTGATGCAGGAAACAGGGTAGTGAAAAAATTTTTTCATGACGTGGTTTTTAAAAGTGAAAGAATGAGAATAGTATGTAATAATTGAATAAGCTTAGTTTGATCGTAATTTTTTTCCGGTATAAAAAATGTTAACACCAAACTAACACTGCTATTATCACAAATCAATACTCACTTAACAGTTAGCATATCACAGTTGATAATTATACTTATTGGCTCAATTAAAAAAGCTGTCCATCAAAATGAATGAATTATTAATTGAAACTTTTATAAATAGTGAAAAGATTAGTAATCTTTAATTGCAATGATCACGGCAAATAATGTTGCAATAGCATTTTGGTAAGAAGCGCCAATATCATGTCGAATCCATATTGCCGGATGTTTTTGTTTAAATGCAAGCCCTGCAACATGTTCTCCATTGGGTTTTACAAGAATAATATCAGCGGCAAAGGATGAATAGATTTGCATATAAAGAGAATCATTTTTCGTCTTAAGATAACCGCCGGAGATAGAAGCTTCAGGAAGAAACTGCGCTTCGGTTTGCCTCGAACCGCTTGTAAAGTTTTCGATAAAAAATTGCCACGATGATGAATCTGCTATGATAATTCCGGGAACATTCCTGTTGTAATCTAATACGGTTGCGCCAGTACTTTCACCATTCTTACTCAATATTGTGCCAAGGAAACTTTTTTTCTTTTCATGCGATATTGATGAAATCGCAAACACTGTTTCTGTTGTATCAGAAACATCTGAAAGTTTAAGCCTGTAAAATTTTTTCTTTTCTATTGTCATGAATTTGCCCAGGTCAAGTTCTGTTCCTTTATCACCAGAAAATTCTAAATCTGAGTATGAACTGTCTTTGGTTTTCTTCTTCATAACAGGCGAATCGACTTTTGTTACTTCAAGCGTAATGTAAGAGGCGAAGGCGGGTTTTGATAATCCAAAAAGACCTTTGTTTTGTTTCACTTCCCATTTCTCGCTGCGTGCAAGTAAAACTGAATCTTCGTTCTGACTGAAACAACGAGCATTGCAAATGATGCATGCAATGCAAAGAATAATTTCAGAAAATTTATTTTTAGCAGATGAAGTAAAATTCATAGAAAAATCATTTATTTTTTGCAGGCATTAATTGAAACCGCATAGCCTGTTCAAACAGCAGGCAAATATTTCATTTTACATCCTGAAAAATCAGGATGAATAAAACAATACAATTAAAAATCATTTTCAAGTTTTGAACATTTCAAAGTCTTATTTGCTGAAATTAATATACGGAATTAATTTTTGAAATGTTTATTTGATACGAGCTATTTCCGAATGAACAGTTAGCAAGCTTTGCTTGATAACCTTTCAAGCGTGAGAAGCATTTGATTATGAAATAGGGAAAAGAATATTTAAATTTAGACAAGACATTTCATTTACTAAACCTCCGGCTATGAGAAAGATATTAATCTCCCTCTTTGTTTATGCTTATTTTTTCTTTTTGATTTCTCTAAGCGCTTTTTCACAAAATGACTCCCTGATTTTTTATCCCGTTAATAATCCTGTTATACAGCAATATGATCTACGTCAAATTACTGCTGCTAAAGATGGTAAACTGTGGTTGAGTACGGGAAATGGATTGTTATCATACGATGGCAATGATGTGCATGTTTTTTTGCCTAAAGAAAACGACAGCACTTCTTTAAGCGGTCATAGTATTTCCAGAACATTTCTTGACGATAAGGGAAATTTGTTTGTAGTAGCGATTGCTGACGAACAAATTAATTATTTTAATACAACGACAGGGAAAGCGACTCGTTTTAAAATAAAAATTAGCAGGGAAGATTCTTCAGGGTATTTGTTTCCGTATCCTTATTGGTGTATATGTACCGCCAACAATAATACTATTTTGGCCGGACGAAGCAACATGGGTTTTATTCGAACTCGAAGCCAAAGCTCTCCGCGCACAAATGAACCCGCATTTTATTTTTAATTGCATGAATTCTATAAAATCACTCATTCAACAAGATGAAAAAGAAAAGGCAACAACTTATCTCACCACATTTTCAAAACTCATTCGTACTATCTTTCAAAACTCCGATAAAAGAGAGATCACTTTGTTTGATGAAATAGAAACATGTCGTTTATATACACAACTCGAAGGCATGCGCTTTGGTAATAAACTATCTTATTCTTTTGATGTTGATGAAACAATCGATCTCAAATCAATTATGGTTCCTGCACTTATTCTTCAACCTTTTATTGAAAATGCGATATGGCATGGTATTATGCCCACAGAAGAAGGCGGAACAATTCATGCTACTATTTCAAAGAAAGAAGATAAAATATTTTGCATAGTAGAAGATGATGGCATTGGAAGGGATGTATCTATGCAAAAAAGATTAAACGGCTCGCCTTCAGCTCATCAGTCAAAAGGAGTGCGGCTTACACAAACAAGATTGGAGTTAAGTAATATTTTAAATCAGATAAATGCAAGTATTGAAATAATAGGTAAAACAAACGGCAAAGATGAACCAACAGGTACAAAAGTAGTTCTCGCATTCACGGAAGAGTAGAATGAGTAAACGTTATCGTTTAACATACTTATCGACAAACCGGGCAAATGCTTCCGCATCACCATTAATCTCGTATTTCTTTTTGGAAGTAGCCCCAACGATACTTCCGGTTATAATACCAACGGGAAAAGTAATAACTGCCGCATATCCACCACCTTCACCAAAAAATGCCGGCAAGAAACCAACAACACCACCAATTAAAACACCTTTTAATAATCCCCCACGCTTTTTAGTTTTTATCATTCGGATATTTTTATAATTAAAGCTTATCACTTTATGAGTGTTTTGTTTATTGTATTCATCTATAGTACCTTCGTAAACAAACAATATGCTATCAGAAGCACCACTGAAAACGCCTTTGATCTCTGTATTATCCTGAGTATGCACCCAGATTTTTAAAAGTTTTGCAGGTTTAGAAATACTGTCTTGTGCAGATGCCCACAAAGAACTGACTGCAATAAGTGACATCAATGTGATTTTTTTCATAATTAATTTTTGCAATTGATAATCTCGGGCATTAAATTATAACAAATATATACGCGTTGAAATAAGGATTTGACAGGTATTGATTGTTGATTAATACCTGCTTTGTTTCGTTTAACAAATTATGGGATGGCATAGTTATTAAGCACTGCAGATAAATTATTAAATGAAAGCGGTGAATTGTATAAAGAAATTAGTGAATCAAAAAAAAGAGTTTTTAAATTTAAAGAAAAATCTATCAATATTCTTGTTTGATTGGAATTCAATTTTGTTGTTTTCGTATTTAAACATTTCCGCGGAAAGACAAGATGAAAATATTTGCTGCATTATCGGGAATGAGGGAATAAGGAGAGAAATATCAATACAAAATAAATCTAAAGGCACCGGAGCGCCACATGAATAGAAGGGAATGTGCTTAACACAAAACCGCCTGGATTCGCATAATGCATTAAATGAAGGTGCTGCCGGTAGAGATTATTGATAAAAAGATGAAAATGGAAAAGCACGGGAACAAGAATCGCTTTGTTGTTTAAAGAATACTAATGATTCCGACAAAACTTTCAAAGGTCGTTTAAATACAAAGCAGCAATGGCAAAAATTACTTTTACACTTCTTCTCATAGTCGGAATATTCAATTCAATCCGGGGGCAAAAACAAAATCCGCCGAAAAGAGTATTTATTCGTGTATATGATATGGACTATAAAAAACTGGCAAAAGGTAACCTTTTATACAGTCCGGATAGCACAATAAAGATTGCACATCATGGCAAAACCGACTCTTTTACTGTTAAGAAAATATTCTACATCAAAACAAAAAGAAGCATAGGGCACAGTGTATTAATGGGAACGGGAGTAGGAACGGGAATAGGATTGACAGTAATTACTGTTGGAGTGGTTGTAGTGAACGGAGGTGAAGGAGAGTTAGCTACGAATCCACCAAGAGATCATACACCTGCCATCGCTTTCATCTTTCCTGTTGCCGGTGCCGCAGTGGGAGGTTTAATTGGCATTTTAATAAAAAGGGAAACATTTGAAATCGATGGCGAAATTGAAAAATGGAAAATCGCGAAAAACAAATTATTAAATGTTCAAGATTAAACAGACTTCCAGCTATGGATCCTTCGTCAATTGACGGTTAACAATTCCTATTAAACGATTGATTATTTAGGCAAAAGAAGCGCTGTCTTCAAGTTATCTATTTAAAACATTTAATTACTAAATAAAATGGATAGTTTATAAAAGATGCTTTGTAATAAAGAAAAGGAGTTATTAAATTTAGAAGCCCGTATCAGAAAGTATCTACCGATGCAGAAGAGAATTCAAACAATCATTTTTCTATTACTTACTTTTCTTAAAGTTTCTGCACAACAGTTTGAAACTATTCCTAAAGATGTGTTTTCGGGAATGAAGCCTCTTACTTTTAAAAATATACTTTGTACCGACAAAGGCTCCGTATTGATAACAAATTCCATCGGTGTGGCAGAGGAAGATCGAATGCAGATACAAGTTATATTCAATAATGGAAATGCGACAGATGAAAAAGGAAAGCAAATGTATTTCGGAAAAAATTCAAACATCTTTAAAGATATCTATGAGTTATCCGAAGGTATAAAACTAATCTGCAAAGGTCCGGGTAATGTGATCTACGTAGTAAGTGAAAACAACAATTTTGGTTTTATAAACTACAATGAAGGAAACGGGATAGGCTTTGCTCCTTTTAATTTTCCCTCAAGTGCAAACCAACACATAGAAATAGAAAGAATCTGGATGGATAATAAAGGAACGCTGTTCGTTGCGGCAAATACAGATACTATTTATAGTGTTACAGATGCGAATAAGATTTATAAATTTAATACCGACGATAAAGCTTTTGGATATATGTCAGGGCTTGACAAGGACAGCAATTTTGTTGTAACAATCGGCGCACGTGCTGTAAAGAAATTTAACCTGGGTGCAGGAATAATTCCATTCTCATTTTCGCAGGATCAGGATGATGATAGAACTTTATTAATCGGGACAAATAAAGGTTTGTATGCGTACGATAAAAAAACGGGACAATACGCTAATTACTTTAAGCCCCCAGAAGCAGGAACTCTGACTATCACAGACATTCAGCCGGAAACATCAGGCACAATAATTTGGTTTTGCACATTAGAGAAAGGAATGGGAAGATTTAATGAACTTTCTCATACAATACAATACTATCCGTATCCTAAAAAAAATACTTCAAACAATACAATTTATCCGATAAATAATTTTTCAAAATTAACAGACAACACTTTTATTGTTGCTATTGCGGATTCGGTCCCGGCAATCTTTAATAAAGAGACAGGCAAATATATTTTTATTGATGACTCAATTTTTAATCATACAGAAAATAGAACATCTGATATTAAAGTAGATGCGTCCGGCAATATGTTTATAACAAAAGGCGGTGGACTTTATTGGAGCAAGACATATGTAAAAAATAACGCCAAAAATTTTGTTACAGACAGTTCCTTATTTGGTCCGTACATTACTGATATTACTGTTAACGGAATGGCATATAAGGACCTGATCAATTCTTATCGACGAACCGATTCATTAAAAGAAATAAATTTAAAGTATAACGAAAACTCTATTCAAATTCTTTATGCTTGTCGCGGGATAGACCCGGACAGTCTTGTCTTCAAATGGAAGTTGGATAATTTTAGCCGCGATTGGATGCAGGTTCCTTTTTCCGTTCTGAATGATAAATTAAACTTATTAACGTTCGATTATTTGCATCCCGGAAAATATTTGCTTCATATAAAAGCAAAAAGTGTTCATCAAGATTGGTTATCCAATGAAGCTGAATTAGTAATCAATATTCAACCTCCTTTCTGGCAAACATGGTGGTTCTGGGCAACAGCAATTATCACTATTTCAATGATTGTCTTTGTTGTAATAAAATGGAGAGTTAAAGCCGTTCGAAAACAAGAACGTATAAAAGCGAAATATGAAAAAGAAACATTAGAGCTCGAAGCCAAAGCACTTCGTGCACAAATGAATCCTCACTTCATTTTTAATTGCATGAACTCCATCAAGGCATTGATACAACAAAAGGAAGAAGATCGCGCTGTAAATTATCTTACTACATTCTCGAAACTGTTGCGCACCATTCTGCATAACTGTGATAAACGGGAAATAACTTTATTTGATGAGCTGGAAACATGCCGCCTCTACACGCAACTTGAAGAGATGCGTTTTGGAAAGAAGCTTTGTTATTCTTTCCAGGTTGAAGAAGGATTCGATTTGAAATCGATTATGGTGCCTGCCCTGATTATGCAGCCTTTTATTGAAAACGCCATCTGGCATGGCATTATGCCTATGGAAGAGGGTGGCAAATTAAGCATAGTGGTAGAAAAAAAGAACAACGTAATTTATTGTATCATCGATGATAACGGAATTGGCAGAGAAATGTCAAGGCAAAACAAATTTAAAGGAGAATCAACACACCAGTCAAAAGGCGTTCATTTAACACAAGCACGTCTCGATCTTGATAACCTTATCAATGAACGCAAAGCCTCCGTAGAAATAATCGACAAAAAAGATGAACATGATAAAGCTACAGGCACAACTGTGATTCTCGCCTTCAAAGAATATTGATGGTGTACATATCCATTAGAAGTTGAGAGTGAGTCCTTCGCTTAATTTTTTTGTTTCAAAAATTTACGCCATACAAAAATTTCCAATTGAAACAAAAAGATATAATTAACGAAATAAAAACATTGATGATTCAAATCAAATCCCGGAGTAAAGTTGACGTTACTTAACTTTATTTCATGAGAAGCAAGCCCCGCTCATTATTAATTTTTGTTTTAGTAATCTTATCAACTTCAGCGTGGGCGAAGACCCGTCCTGTAAGGCACTTTGAACGCAGTGCCTTTTCAACTGAAGATAGTCTTCGCCTCCTTAATGAATTGGGAAAGAATAAAATATTAATTCCACAATTTGCTTTGCAAACTCTTATAGCACTGTCGTACTATCCGGAATTAAAGGATGCCCACATTAAATTTATTTACGAGCCTGCAGTTTCTACGCTTGCTACAAAACCAACTTTCCCGGGTATTGTATTAAGCAGTAATAAACGAACATTTATAATAATTATCAGTGACAGCTCAACGTCACAAATTGAACCAATCATGGTAGCAAAAATGGATTTCAATGCGCAGATAGGAATTATCGGTCATGAACTGAGCCATGTAGCAGATTTTGAGCAAAGAAGTTTATTCTCGTTGATAGGTTCGGGTATTAGTCACATATTTTCTTCGCGCTATATTGATCGGTTTGAATTCAGAACAGACAGTATTTGTATTGCTCACGGTCTCGGTTATCAACTACTTGCGTGGAGCACTTTTATTCGTAACACCATGCATACAAAAAACTGGCAGGGTGCAGACAACATTAATAAAATGCCGATGATGCATGAGCGTTACATGAATCCCTCTACAATAGAAAAATACATGAGCGAAATGGCTATCTATAAAAACACATAGATACCAACTCCCTCCCAGCATGTTAGCGCAAATTGTTCAAATCTACTTTTTCGGTTGTTTCAACTGTTTTAAGAAAGGCATTAATAACTTTTTTTACTGCATCAAGTGTTGCTGCATCTTTTATTTCTCCGTTCTCATTTAGTTTGGCTCGAACGAATGGTATCACTAAAGTTGCTTCCTCTGCAACTTTTGCTGTTAACGCAGAAAGAATTAATAAAAGCGCAGCATGGGCATTCTTTCCAATCGATGCGGCAGTTATTAAAGCCACAGGTTTGTATGTAAGTTCTCCTGATGAAACGGTCCAGTCCAAAGCATTTTTCAAAGTACCGGGAACACCAAATGCATATTCAGGTGTGCAGATAAAAACACCATCCGATTCACTAATTAGTCCTCTAAACTTTTTAACTTCTGCAGGAACATTATCACTATCATCAAAATGTGGCAGGTTACCCAAATCTTTATACACATTGAATTCTACATTGGCAGGCATTAATGCTGCCACATGATTTAAAACAAATGTTGCAGAAGAATTTGGACGAAGACTTCCTGAAATGGCAAGGATTTTTACCCGGTCTTTAAACATAAATACGATTTTAAATAGTAATTGAAACTATTAAAAGAAAAAAACAAGCTTCAGAAAATTTTCTTATGGCTTTATTGATTGTAGTTGTTTATTACTTATTATGTAACATCCATTCTTCATAAGAAATAACTCCAAGTTCGGGCTTTGGTTTACCGGGAAGCATCGAAATAAATTCCAAAGAGTGATTATCGGGGTCATTAAAATAAATCGAAATAGCAGGCATCCATGCAAAAACCATCGGTCTTTCAGAGCCATCGTTCAAAAAATTATGAAAAGGCAATTTTCTTTTCTTAAGATATTTTGTCGAGAGTTTTAAGACATCATCCGCATCACAGCGAAAAGCATAATGTTGTTCTAAAACCTGCGGTTGCGGTTTTTCCCAAATACCAAGCATGGCTTCGCCCCAATTACCCAACCAATAGAATGCGACTCTTCTCTCCTCTTCATACCTTCCTAATTCTAATTCCAACATTTCACCATAAAATTTCATTGATCGTTCAAGTGAACTCACATTGATATGTGTTTCAAATAATCCTTTTATCATAACCTAATTTAGATATAAAGTACTTGAAGTTTACATTTGTAATATTCTTGTACATCATGCCCCTCTTCCTATTCCACTCAACGGGCTTTACGTGTCGATACTTTAATAACAACAGTTTTAAAATCTCTTATAATATTCATGTGATTTAAAAGTTCTTCCTTTATTTTCTCACCGGGTAACTTTTGTTTTAGCATGCTTGCAGAAGTATAACAAAAGTATCACAGTTTAGTTAGTGATGGAGTGAAAATTCTTTGTTTGATGCACAAAGTTTCAAACGACACGATCGTTATTTCGACAAATTATTTTCGGGAACTGATATAATTTGAAACATACTGTTCATCACATGGCGCTAATAGGAGTTGACATTAATGAAGTGTCTGCAGTAAAGGTGTATTCTCGCCCCTGCTATTACATGTAACATATCCAATCATCTTCCATGGCGTTGCATATTATGGTACTTTTTACTTGTTTATTATTATGCCGAAGTAATCGTAATTCTATATTATCTGTTTGTCCACAATAATATTTACATGTCGGTTCACTCTTCACTATGTAAACATAATCCCATAAAAAATGGCTCATTAAGAGCCACTCCATTTAAGTCGGGTGGACTGGATGATGTCTATGTCTAATAAATACTTTAATATCAATGCTTTCCAAAGAACGTTTTAAATGAAGGTCACCTTTTGGTTCTCATGAACTTTCAATGCAAATTTACTACTTGATTAAGAATTTACTGCATCTTCAATGGATTCAAAAATTGAAAGCATTACGAGTATTCTTCTGACCGCACTTTTTTCTGTAATTGTATATTTTTTCAGTAAGGGCACGAACCATCCTATCTTTTTAGCAACGAACGAAAGCGCTTATAACGGTAGAATGGAAACATAATAGTAAACGTTTGGCGATATGTACGACTCGTCTGACTTATGCAACATAGTTGGGGCAAGGGAGTGCCGCTCTTTTACTTCTTTGGGACATGAGACATTGGATCGCTTCTCTTTTTCCTGCCGCTAAATAATTTTATAACCCAATTAGACAAACCAACATCAACATAACTGGATAAAACATCACCAAATTTTCCCGATCAATAGATACTTCTGTTTAAGCAATACAAATTTTTTTGAAAGGTCTATTTTATATTGACGATAAATTGATGAAAAATTGAAGCCTCTGCACCTGGCTTAAAATGATTAACAGAAAGTTCTTTAAAAAATGTGTGAATGCTTTTGCTGCGGTTTTGGTTATCGCTGCTGCATTTGATGTTGCTTTTGTAATAATAAACTTCATCCATGTTTTTAGATTATAACATGCTGAAGCCATTATCAGTACTTTATTGGCTGCTTCAAGTCCTCGTGCATTGATGCGCCTTGCTGCCATAAAATTCATCAGTGCCCCCCCAAACCGGTTCTACTGTTGAGCTTCGCTTTCTTCGCATCTTTCTTCCGTTTGCTCCTTGCGTTCTTTCTTTGACTCTTCATACAGAGGTGTGTAATCATCGCGTTGTATCTTTTTTTTGTTTTGCTTTGTCGCTAATGCAATTTTTTCTCAAAGGACATTTGTTGCAATCACTTCTGAGAGAAAAATATTTTTTTACGGGATTACCTTTACCATCATCTACTATTTTTCCGTTGCCTTTGAGTATTTTATTATTTGGGCAGATGTAGCGATCATTTTTTTCATCATATACAAATCCTTCACTCGTTACAAGTACGCCACCGAGCAATGGATATATGCATCGATCTTTCTCTGCTTTAAAAAATAATAGTTCTCTTCGCTGCTGTAGGCTGCAAGTGCTTGTTGTATATGCATTGCATGTTTTTCTAAACGTTGCTCTGTTTTGTTAATGATTTACAGAAACGAAGTTAGAAACAGCCAGAGAGTTTTTTATATCCACTTCAAATTCGAAGGGGATATAACAGTGCAGATATTAAACGCATCTATACTTTTGATCTGTGAACGAGATTAATGAAAATGAAAAGAATAAAATGCCTAACACAAACACAATCGCGAAAGTTTTTGATACGGTTTTAAGTATCCGGGGAATGAATGACAATGTAAAAAATTCGACTCCCCATTCCAGAAAAAAATGTTGTGCTCTTAAGCAAAGTAATTGAGCGTGGCCTTTATGCAAAAGCCGTAACGAAGAAAGCAATATTCTAATGTTACTCGGAAAGAAAGTGTTATGCAATTGTCAAAATTGTAGGCACCGAATAACGAATTTATCTTTTAACGTTATCCTTCCAGAGGCAATGTTGTTATTTTTAGCGCAATTAGTTTCATATGAAACTTCCGAAGTGGGTTAGTTACTGACCCACTTCCGGAAATTCTTTTAAAACACAACTATTCAGTATTACACTCAAACTACAATTAAATATATCTGTTAATTAAATTTTCAAGATATTCTTGCCTGCCGCTTCTTGTTTCCGGTTCGCCAGCTTCAATGGCATAGGTATGTAAATCTTCTAATGAAATTTTACCTTCTTCGAATGCTTTGCCTTTACCACTATCATAAGAGGCATAACGTTCTTTGCGAAGTTTTTTAAAGTCTGATTTCTTGAGAATATTATCAGCAGTAATTAATGCTCGTGCAAACGTATCCATGCCGCCAATGTGCGCATAAAATAAATCTGCAGGGTCTGCTGAAGAGCGACGAATTTTTGCATCGAAATTAATACCGCCACCTTGTAAACCGCGAGCTTCTAATAAAACAAGCATGGCTTCTGTAAGTTCATTAATGTTGTTTGGAAACTGGTCAGTGTCCCATCCGTTTTGATAATCGCCGCGATTGGCATCTAAAGAACCTAACACACTTGCATCCGCTGCAATCTGCAACTCATGTTGAAATGTATGACCTGCAAGTGTTGCATGATTTACTTCGATATTAATTTTAAAATCATTCAGCAAATCCCATTGACGCAAGAAACCAATCACCGTTTCACAATCATAATCGTATTGATGTTTTGTTGGCTCCATTGGTTTTGGTTCAATGAGAAAAATTCCTTTAAAACCATTCTTTCTTGCATAATCTTTTGCAGTATGTAAGAAGCGGGCAAGATGTTCTTTTTCGCGTTTCATGTTTGTGTTGAGCAAAGTCATGTAGCCTTCTCTTCCGCCCCAAAAAACATAACCGTCGCCGCCTAATTCAATAGTTGCATCAATCGCGCCTTTCACCTGCGCTGCTGCATGTGCAAGTACATGAAAATCTGGATTGGTTGATGCACCATTCATGTATCGAGGATTTGAAAAAACATTTGCTGTGCCCCACAACAATTTTACTCCGCTGTCTTTTTGTTTTTGCTTTGCATATTCAACCATTGTTTGCAGGCGCTTATCATTTTCTTTTACATCCTTTGTATAATCCACTATATCCATATCATGAAAACAATAAAAAGGCAAATTCATTTTGCTAATGAATTCAAAAGCTGCATCCATTTTATCTTTTGCTCTTTCAACCGCATCGGCTTTTTTATTCCATTCAAAAACATGTGTACCGGGACCAAAAGGGTCGCCGCCCTCATTTACAAATGAGTGCCAGTAAGCACATGCAAAACGAAGATGATCTTTTAAAGTTTTACCGGCAATCATTCTATTTTCATCGTACCACCTAAAGGCAAGCGGGTTATCGCTTTCAGGTCCTTCATACCTAATTTGATCAATGCCTTTGAAATATTCTTTTTCTCCTAATAATACTTGCATCATAATATTTATTTGAATTTGTTATCGGTTGCGAATTTCTTATTAATACGAGATAGGTTTTATATTTCCTCTTTACTGCTATAGTTTGATAATTATTTTTTTCTCATTAGCAAGAAAGGTAAAGCAATT
>AR_comb_assmDRAFT_10098479_pt1 | contig 28448 bp, 24 predicted proteins | sample ArasoioldDNA_FD_10543 | JGI IMG/M metagenome (IMG submission 10543) | reverse complement strand
GCGATAGCTCTCGCTTCTTCGCTGTCATAAGGAATGCCACTCACCATTAACAAGGTGCCCAGGTTAGCATAACCCAGACCCAATGTTCTGTATTCATAGCTCAATTGAGCAACTTCTTTAGACGGGAATTGTGCCATCAACACCGAAATCTCCAACACAACTGTCCACAGTCGGCAATTATATTCATAGCCTTCCACGTCAAAAATATTCGTCTCAGCATCATAGAACTTCATGAGGTTCGCAGAAGCAAGATTACATGCGGTATTATCGAGGAACATGTATTCGCTGCAGGGATTCGATGCTCTGATTTCCCCTCCGGCGGGGCAGGTATGCCATTCATTGATCGTAGTATTGTACTGAGTGCCAGGATCGGCGCAACGCCACGCAGCATACGTAATCTGATTCCAAAGTTCCCTTGCAGGAATTTTTTTCATTACTCTGCCATCCATTCTTCCTTTAAGTTCCCAATCTTCGTCGGTTTGCAATTTTTCAAAAAATGAATTCGGAATTCGAACCGAGTTATTTGAATTCTGTCCGGATACGGTTTTGTAAGCCTCCCCTTCATAATCACTGGAATAGCCAGCTCCAATCAATGCCGCCACTTTTTTTTCTTCTTCCACCTTCCAATTCACGAACTCAACAATTTCCGGGTGATCAAGATCCAGGCAAACCATTTTTGCTGCTCTCCTTGTTGTACCACCCGATTTTATAGCCCCCGCTGCGCGGTCACCAATTTTCAGGAAGCTCATCAACCCGCTGGAAGTGCCACCTCCGCTTAATTTCTCACCCTCTCCACGAAGATTGGAGAAGTTGGTGCCAACGCCCGAACCATATTTGAAAATCCGAGCTTCACGAATCCACAGGTCCATAATGCCTCCGTCATTTACCAAATCATCCTCTACGCTTAAGATAAAACAAGCATGCGGCTGAGGGCGCTCATATGCAGAAGTAGATTTCTTGAGTTCGCCATCGGCCTCATCAACATAGTAATGCCCCTGCGGCTTTCCTTTTATGCCATAGCTTTCGAATAGACCCGTATTGAACCATTGTGGACTGTTCGGTACGCACATCTGGTTCAGGAGCGAATGGACCAACTCTTCATAAAATATCTGGCCATCTTTTTCTGATGCAAAATATCCATAACGCTCACCCCATACCCGCCAACAATTTGCCAGTCGGTGTGCGACCTGTTTCGCACTTGTCTCGCGACCCAAACTACCATCAGCTTGCGGGACGCCCGCTTTGCGAAAATATTTTTGAGCAAGAATATCCGTCGCAATCTGGCTCCACTGTTTCGGTACTTCCACATTATTCATTTCAAACACAACCTCACCAGTTGTATTGCGAATCACACTCGTACGATAATCATATTCGAACTGATCAAAGACATTTACATCATCTTTCGTAAAGCGACGACGGAATTGCAATCCCCCGTTGGGGAAAGCTTTTTTTCTATTAACCATAATTAAAAAGAATTTAGTTGGGTTCCTTGGTGACTCTCTGGCGAGAGGTGCTAACGAAAGTATTTTTTACTATCCTTATTTCAAACGCACAAATATTAACAGAATGTGGAAAAGAAACCAAAAGGCCGATTGCCATTGCCTTTGATTAATTTTCAACAATTTCAGCCAAAAAAAATTTTGGAAAATTCACGATGTATTTGTAAAAAAATTTCTTCGGGATTTTTTTGTTCGGAAAAGCCAAAAGCGGCAACCGTTTTTAGTAGTTCATTCCTTCGAAACCATTGAATTTGCTGACATTTTCACATTTGAGCTCTTTGAAAAGCTCGCCGCTAAGTAACTCTCCGATTGTCAAGAAATAAAAAAATGCTACTTCCGAAAAAATTCATCCCTGAAAGTTTTTTATGAATCATTTTTATGCTTATTTGCAACAGATTTTTTTACCTCGTGATTTTCTTTACACGCCATCTTCCCTCAGCCCGTTAAATCGCTAGCTACTAAACACTAAAAACCGGAAGTTTTTTTGCATTTTTGTATATCAACGGAATTGGATGAAGACGAAAATTTACAAATCGCTGGAAGAAAGGAAAAAGACAGGACATAAATCATTCGCAGTGTTGATTGATCCCGATAAAGTGGATCATTCTATGCTGGATGAACTGATGGATCTTTCTATTTCTGCAAAAGTGGATTACCTGCTTGTAGGCGGAAGTCTTGTTATTAGCAATCACCTCGACGATGTGGTGCAGCACATCAAGCAGAATTGTTCCATCCCGGTGATCCTTTTTCCCGGCAGTCCCACACAGTTAAGTAAATATGCGGATGCTTTGTTGTATTTGTCCCTCATTTCCGGGCGCAACCCGGAACTCCTGATTGGTCAACATGTTGTTTCGGCCCCTGCCGTAAAACAAAGTGGACTTGAAATATTGCCAACTGCCTACATGGTGATTGATGGAGGTGCGCCCACTACTGTTTCCTATATCAGCAACGCTTCTCCTATTCCGCACGATAAAAATGAAATTGCAATGTGTACGGCGATGGCCGGTGAAATGCTGGGCATGAAACTGGTCTATATGGATGCAGGTAGCGGCGCCAAACGGCCAATCAGCGAGACGATGATTGAAAAAGTAGCACAAAGCATATCCGTCCCGATGGTCATTGGTGGGGGCATTATCGAACCCGAAAAAGCGTATCGTAACTGCAAGGCGGGAGCTGACGTTATCGTTGTGGGGAACGCCATTGAAAAAGACCCTTCACTTATAAAAGAAATGAGTGCTGCCGTGCATTCGGTGCCAGTGAAGATTTAAAGCCGGCTCACCTTAATACTTCGCTAATCGATACATGCTACATCGGGTGATAAACGAGAGAAGGATACTTCAAAATTTTTCTTGCTATCTCAATTCTTCCGGTTTCACTCTGCTTGGCGTATCCTTTCCACTTACGATAGTTTTTGAACTAAGTGCAATCGATCTGATAATCATCGCCATATTTTCCAAATCAAGTGTTTCCACCTGGTCACTTGGTTTATGATAATTGGGTTCACTGTCCATCTTGGACGTTGAGATAGTATGAGCAGGAACACCGAGTCGGGCAAGCGTTTCGTTATCTGAACGGTAAAACAATTGTTTATCAGGATAAGGATCTGGATAAAAATTAAATCCGGTCCCTCCTAAGTTCTTTTGAAGAATGGTACCCATATCGGTTTTTTCAAAACCGGTAATATATGCCGAGTTCTTCCCCCATTTGCTTTCAGTGCCTATCATTTCGATGTTGAACATAGCAGCAACTTTTGAAGGATCAAACTGCCTGGAAAAATATTGGGAGCCGTAGCCGCCAAGTTCTTCCGCCGTAAAGGTGGCAAACACGATCGTTCTTTCATTATTACCTAACGCCTTGAAGTATCTCCCGAGCAAAATAACTGCCGTCGTTCCAGCTGCATCATCATTTGCGCCGTTGTAAATGGAATCCCCATTGACAGGCCTGCCAACTCCTAAATGATCATAGTGTGCTGAAAAGATAACGTACTCATCTTTCTTACTCTTGCCAGGCAAGACGCCCACAACGTTGGCAACGGCACTTTCGCTGATCTCGTGTTTTGCTTGGATTTCAAATTTTGAAGGCACCGCATTTGCAAGCACAAACGCAACATTTTTATCCGTCTTGAAAATTGAACGCTTCAAAAACGCCAACCTTGGGAAGGTTGAAGCAAAGCTTTCATCCACCAACACAATTGTGTTTTTATTGGCAAGGATAAATTTTGAGGCCGCAGAAAAAAGAGATTCCCCTGCCTTAATGTTTTCAAATGAGTAGCCTGAAGTTTCATTAATGTGCAAATCGGGTTGGCAAGTCACGACAATGATATCTTTCTGATCGATTGCATTTCCATCGAAAGTCGCGGCGGCGCTGACAAATTTCGGACGAACGAGGGAGAATTCCTGTTTAAAGGATTTAGCGGCATTGAGAGTTTGCAAGCCCGCCTTTTTGAATTCATCGGCAATAAAATCTGCGGCGCGATCCACATCTGGAGTAAACGCTTTGCGACCCCGCATGTCGTCTGACGCCAGCACTTTCTCAATTCGTTCAACTTCCCTGGAGTTAACGATATCATCAACCTTGGATTGTGCAAATAAAAAAGAGGTTGTTATTAGCAACAACCCCATGATCAAAAATCTATTCATAGTTCACTTATTTCATTGTTAGATTCTTTGATTGCGAAATTATTGGCGTAACGGGGATTTAACCATTTAGCAACGTAACCGTCCCGAGTTACAGGCTCATCATCTCTTTAAACTTCACCGTTTGCCTGCGGCTTACTTCGATTTTTTCACCACCTTTTAACTCCAGCAATAGCCCCCCGTTAAAATAAGGCTCGATCTTATCAATCATGCGAAGATTAACGATGTGCTTACGATTTGCGCGAAAAAAAGTCTTTTCATCAAGTCTTTCTTCCAGCGCATTCAATGACTTTAAAATTAAGGGCTTATTGTTTCCAAAGAAAACCTTTGCATAATTGCCCACACTCTCGAACAAGCGTATATCACTTAACTTTACGAACCAGCAACGCTCTCCGTCCTTCACAAATACCTGGTCATTTTCTGAAAGCAGGCTGCGGTTTATGTGTTCGCCATTGCCTGAGGACTCTTTTGATTCAACATAATGCAATTTCTGAATTGCATCGGCCAGCCGCTTGGGCTCAACTGGTTTCAGTAAATAGTCAAGAGCGTTCACTTCAAACGCTTTCAACGCATATTCATCGTAAGCAGTGGTAAAAATTACATTCGGTGACCGTTCCAGGCTGGCTAGCATATCAAAGCCTGTCTTGCCGGGCATTTGAATATCTAAAAAAATGAGGTCAGGGTTTTGCGCTTCGATCTTTGAAATTCCCTCCTCTGCGTTGGCCGCCTCATCAACAACCTCCACTTCGGGAAAGTCCTGTAACAATTTGCGCAGCTCTGCCCTGGCCAGCCGTTCGTCGTCAATGATAATTGCTCTCATGTAAATCTGTTTAGTTCACTTGTACGGGAATAAGGACCTTGGCCTCTACAGTTGAGGGTGTGACCTGCCGGATCTCGAAACTCGCTTTGTCACCATATAATAAGCCCAAACGATTTTGCGTACTAGATAATCCAAATCCTTCCGCGTTTAATCCACCATTTAAATTACCTGTGTTCTGAACAGCCAATTCGTGATAATGATTTTTATAGTCAGAAATTATTTTTATCACTCCTCCCCTGATGTGCTTACTGATACCATGTTTAATGGCGTTTTCTACAAGCGTTTGCAGCATCATCGGAGGCACTTGCTGATCAAGGGTATCTTCATCAATTTCATATTCCACTCTTAATCGATCCTCGAATCGCATGTTTTCCAGGGCAAGGTAATCTTTTACAATATTCAATTCCTTTTCAAAGCTCACCGTTTCCGTTTTATCGGCCTGCATGCTGCTTCTTAAAATATTACTAAGTTCAGTGATGGCTGTTCTTGCCCTCACTGGGTTTTCGTCGATAAGTGCCCTGATGCTGTTTAGTGAATTAAAGATAAAATGCGGGTTGATATGCGCTTTGATAGTTTTTAATTCCAGTTCCTTGATCAGGGCTTCGAGCTGCAAAGTCTCAAGTTGTTGTTTTCGGCTTTTTTCAATGAAGTGATAAAAGTAATAGAGCAGTACCCAGGCCAGGATCAATAATCCATTGTTAACTGTTGATGCTAACAGCCTGGCGGCAAAAGTTTGTTTCTCGTGCGGTAAATTAAAAAGTCCAATACACGCTAAAATAAAAAGGCTAAACACCAGCGAAGTAATAACCATGGCGGACGCGAGCTTTGGAATTACCTTTTCGACCGACTGCAGCATCCACCCGCGCCATTTAATGAACAGTCGAAGGACGTGTGTAGTCAAAATGCCGCCGACAAAAACAATTGCAATTCTTCCAAAAAGCACATTTTTTGAAATCGTTATATTGAAGGCACGGGCAAAGAAAAGCATACTTGCCACAACCATTCCCCAGCCAATAAGCTGGCATAACCAATATCTCTTATTCCTCATTGACATAGCGCCAAAACTAGATATTTCTCGTTCCCCCCGCCGCTGTAAATATACCAGTGGAAGATAAGTCTTACAAATGGAGCAAAAAAATTCTTAAAAGCCGCGGATTTTCGCATGGGAACTGGCTTCCAGCGACAATGCTGTAGGTGTTTTCAATTAAGGATCTGCGAAATATGCTATTTTTACACCTTAATAAATGTACATGGAAATTGGAGCCGGCGAGCTATTGAGCCAAATCAACACGCCCGAAGATCTCAAGAAGATTCCGCGCGAAAAACTTCACCAGGTTTGTGATGAACTGCGACAATATATCATTGATATTGTGAGCGTACACGGTGGTCATTTTGGAGCGAGCCTCGGCGTTGTTGAACTCACAGTAGCCCTTCACTACATCTATAACGCACCATATGATCAGCTGGTGTGGGATGTTGGTCACCAGGCTTACGGTCACAAGATTCTTACCGGGCGCCGTGATGCGTTTATAAGTAACAGGAAGTACAAAGGATTAAGTGGCTTTCCTAAAAGAAGTGAAAGCGAGTATGACACTTTTGGCGTCGGGCACTCGTCTACTTCAATTTCTGCTGCATTGGGCATGGCCATGGCGGCGCAATATAAGGGCGAAACAGAAAGGAAAATAGTTGCCATAATCGGAGACGGCGCGCTAACTGCAGGTCTTGCCTTTGAAGGGTTGAATCATGCAGGCGTTTCCGACACAGATTTGCTTATTATTCTCAATGATAATTGCATGGGAATTGATCCCAATGTAGGTGCATTAAAAGAATACCTCACGGACATTACTACTTCTCCAACATATAACAAGGTAAAAGATGATGTTTGGAAGTTATTAGGCAAGCTCCCTGTAGGAAAAAATTTCACAAGAGCAATGGCTCACAAGCTTACAGAAGGCTTAAAGGGAATGGTGAGCAGCAGTGCTAATTTGTTTGAGGCGTTGAAACTTCGCTACTTTGGCCCAATCGATGGGCATAATGTGACCAAACTAGTTGATACACTAAGGGACCTGAAAGAAATTCCTGGTCCAAAACTGCTACATATCATTACCGTAAAAGGAAAGGGGTATCAGCAGGCCGAAAAAGAGCAAACCAAATGGCACGCCCCCGGTTTATTTGATAAAATTACCGGTGAGATCTATAAAAAGAAGTTCGACATTCCGCAACCGCCTAAGTACCAGGATGTTTTTGGACATACGATCATTGAATTAGCAGAAAAAAATGAAAAAATATTTGGCGTCACTCCCGCAATGCCTTCAGGCTCTTCATTAAAGTTCATGATGGAGAAAATGCCTCACCGCGCCTTCGATGTGGGCATTGCTGAGCAGCATGCTGTTACGCTCAGTGCAGGTATGGCCACACAGGGCATGAAGGTCTTTTGCAATATTTATTCGTCCTTCATGCAAAGGGCGTATGACCAGGTAATTCATGATGTTGCCATTCAGAAACTACCGGTAATATTTTGCCTCGACAGGGCCGGGTTAGTTGGCGAAGATGGTCCCACTCACCACGGAGCCTATGATATTCCATACATGCGTTGTGTTCCCAACATGATCGTAAGCGCACCAATGAATGAAACTGAATTACGCAATCTCATGTATACGGCCCAACTGGAGTCAACAAAAAGCCCTTTTGTGATTCGCTACCCGCGTGGTGAGGGCGTAATGCCTGAATGGAAAACCGAAATGAAGGAAATTGAAATTGGTAAGGGAAGAAGATTAAGAGAAGGTAAGGACCTCGCTGTTCTCTCTTTGGGTCATCCCGGCAATTTCGCGGCGTCGGCTATTCGTGATCTAAAAAATGATGGACTAAATGTCGGCCATTATGACCTACGTTTTGCCAAACCGCTTGATGAAACTCTATTGCATGAAGCGTTAAGAACATATGAAAAAATTATTACGGTAGAGGATGGAACAGTCGTGGGCGGTTTCGGAAGCGCGGTTCTTGAATTTGCCAATGCAAATGGTTACAAAAACGAAATAAAAATCCTTGGCATTCCCGATAAAATGATTGAACACGGTTCGCCAAAAGAATTGCATCGCGAATGTGGTTACGATGCACAAGCAGTTAAAGAGGCGATTTTGGAAATGATGAAAGGAAAAATTTCCGTATCGCCTTCGCGAATGGGTTAAATTCCTATCAAAATTTCACAGCATTACCATTTAAGTCTTAGCCATCTGACCTAAGCATCTCTAAGTTATGCACATGGAAAATTTCTTTTCACAGTTCCAGCGCAGCCCTTTCCCAGCTTGTTTCTTTTGTAGCTATTACCTGCATACTACCGTTGGATGATAGTTGCACATTCTTGAGTGTGTACAATCCTGGCATCAAATGTTTGCTGACTTTTAATCCCTCCACGATCGCCTGCTTGGGGATCTCGCCACCGTCTCCCTCAATGGAAGTAGAAAGCACTTCAATCGATCTTAGAGGGCAAAAATACATGACCATGCCGCCGAAGCTGTTTTCCAGGCGTACTGGTGATAGGTTTGCGGTTACCACTTCACCGTGTGTTAGTTTTTCCTCCCTCATTCTTTGTTGCAAAACATGGGGCTGGGAATAGGAGGTGATAGTTACGGGGATCGGCTGTCCCTTCTCTGAAGTGCCCTTCGCGCCAAATAGATTTCCGAAAAAGGATCTTGACTCTTTTTTCATATCTCTCAATTTTTAGGTTACTAAAAACTTCAATCACGTCAAGAATCCAACGTCAAGAATCAAGCCATGAGATGTTAATCGGTTGTTCTTTTTTCATACTGGGCAGTCTATTAGCAGTGTCATTATTCCCCATCGTTCAAATTGTACAGCTAAAGGCAGACAGCCTGCCTTAAGTGAAACAACAGGCCACTTCCTTGCTCCTATTTTCTTAAATTTAAGAAAGCAATTCCACCGATGATCTCCAGGGTGAAACATACCTTGTTGATTATACTTGTGACGCTGGTCACGAGTCACGTAAAGGGCCAGCCCTTTAACCCCAACTATAATTTTAAACAGCTCAACGTACAAAATGGCCTGACTCAAAATATTGTCTACCACTTTTTACACGACAGTCGCGGATACATGTGGATCGGTACCCAAAACGGACTGTCGCTATACGATGGAGTAAAAACCACCAATTTTCTCCACAACGAGCAGGATAGTGCTTCGATTGGGGGCAATTTTATTTCAAGCATCCTGGAAGATTCGTCACAACAGGTTTGGATAGGAAATGAAAACGGCATCGACCTGTATAGCCGCCTTGATAATTCATTTCTACATTTCCCTGTTGACAGGCCAAATGGGCTAAGGGACAAAACTTTTTGTGTGCTCCTGGGCTTCATTTCCGCGTCAGAATTATGGTTCCTCGATACAAAAACAAGGTCAGTCAGATCCTTTAACGTAACGGCGAAAACATTTTCATTTGTTTCTGAGTTGAATACCAATCATGCTTTTCTGTATAAAGGATCGCGACAGATAATTAATATTTGGTCATCGTATGATAAGGGAACGATTCACCAGGTTTATAAAAACAAGAAACTGGTCGATCAACAAGTGTATTTTGCTGGCAAAGAAGGCTCAATCAATCGCCCAATACTGGAGGTAAGTCATGTTCTTCAGCAAAACGATAGCGCTGTTTGGCTCTCCACAAATGAAGGCCTGGTGAAATTGAATCCCCTGGTCAATAAATACACTGTCTTTAACAGCTGGCAACAGCAACCTGTCAGAGAGTTAAGATATGCAGCGGTTTCGCCGAAGGGTCAATTATGGTTGGCGACCGGACCGCAGGGCGTTTACACCTTTGATATGAATACCAATCAATTCCTTTACAATTTCAGAAATGACAAATTAAACCCATACAGCATTTGCAGCGATAACATTGTTTCCCTATACTTTGACAGGACCGGTAATATATGGTGCGGGAGTTACGGCAACGGAAGCTGTTTCGCAAGCACAGAAAATGTCCTGTTCTCAAATCACATGGCGAAAAATGAAACAAAGGATTGGGATAGCAACAACCATATTTCCTGGCTGGGCACTGACGGTGACGATAACCTTTGGTGTATGCTATCAGATATTCCCGGATTTTGGATCCTTGACAAATCTTTTAAAATCAAAGTCCATAAAAAACCCGTGCTGGCAAATGGCGCCAGCTTCAATGGCTATCTCTTTAAGCTGCTTTTTGATAAAGATGGAAGCGCCTGGTGTATCACTAACCGTGGATTGTATAAATTTCATATTGCTTCAGGAAGGATGACGCCAGTCAAATATGACCTGGTGAGTGACGAGGTCATGGGAAGCATATGGATTAAGGACATCATAAGATTAAAGGACAGCTCTATCCTGTTTTCGACATTCGTGGGACTTTATCGCCTGGCGATTGAGGGAGGCAAACCCGTGATAAGTTCAATTACGTTTCTCAAACCCGGAGAATATAATGGGTTTGGATTGCTTTTCCAGGACGGGAGCAATTTTGTGTATGTAAAATCGCTCGGTCATTTTTTGTACATTCTTAAACCTCGCAACAACGGGAAAACATATGAGCTTATCAAGTCGCTACCGTTTATCCCGGAGGTGAATCATTTCTATAACGAACCTGGCGATCCGAAAATTTATATCGCAACCACGGATGGGGTTTACCATATTGACACAAAGAATTTACAACTTGAACAAGAGAGCTTTAACGCTAAACTCCCTTTTCTAAATGTCAGCAGTGTATTTAAGAAAAATGGGAAGTTTTGGGTGTTTGGAGAAAAGGGACTTTATTTTTTTGATGAAAAAACCAGGGAAGGAAGAACGTATACTGTTGAAGACGGGTTACCCACAAATGAATTTAGTTCCGCCGCTTTGGTGGTTGGATCAGATGGACGGTGTATAGTGGGAAGCACAAATGGGCTTGTCTCCTTCTATCCAAATCAAATAAAGGATTCAGTAACTCCCCCACAGGCACAACTTTCCGGTATTTATATCAACGACGTTTTGCATGTTGCCGCGCCCAACTCGAATGAAATAAAAAAAATAAACTTAACATTTAGACAAAATACTTTTTCATTCGATTTTTCACCGATTACATTCCACCATTCAGCAAGCTGTAGCTTCGAATACAAGCTCGAAGGATATGATGAGAACTGGGTTAAAACAGATGCGGTGCGGTATACACGATACAGCAAAATACCACCCGGAGGTTACGTATTCAAACTGCGCGTATTCGATGCTATGGGACGAGTGAGTCCGTATACTAAGACACTACAAATTGAAATAGCGAGAGCCTTTTGGCAAACAAGTTGGTTCAGAATCGCAATTCTGGTAATTGTCTTATCAGCTGCATGGCTGACCTCGAGATGGTATTTCCGTCTGAAAATTGGGCGACAAAAACAGGAATTCGAAAAACAACAGGCAATCGAAAAAGAAAGAACTAGGATTGCTACTGACATGCACGACGACCTCGGTGCGGGTTTGTCGAGAATTAAATTTTTAAGCCAGTCAATTCTCAATAGGAAAATGAAATATGAAATAATCAGGGCGGAACTGGAAAAAATAACCTCCTTTTCAGACGAAATGTCGGAGAAAATGGGCGAAATAGTTTGGGCGCTGAATGAGAAAAATGATACGATCGCGGATCTCATCGCTTACACGCGTTCTTATGCAGTTGAATATCTCGCCAATCATGACATTAAATGTGATGCGATTACTCCTCCTCATTTGCCAGTTACCTTTATTACCGGTGAAATGCGCCGAAATATTTTTTTATCAGTGAAAGAATGTCTTCATAACATCGTAAAACATGCCGGGGCAAGCAAGGTTTGCTTTTCGGTACATCTGGACGGTGATATGCGAATTGTAATTCACGATAACGGGAAAGGAATTGATTGGAAAAACCTGAGAGCTTTTAGCAACGGAATGCAGAATCTCCAAAGACGAATGAAGGAAATCAAGGGAAATATAGAGTTTGCCAATGAACAAGGAGCGAAAGTATCCCTGACCATTCCCTTAATTTTATAACGTTCGTCCTATTGGTAAATGAAAAAGCTGCATTTAATTTTAATCTTTAATGCCGATACGCGTCTCCATAGTTGAGGATCTTGCTGAAGTTAGAGAAGGTTTGGTTGAATTGATTCAATCAGATGAGGAACTTTCAATGATCGGCAGTTTTAAGGATGCTGAGTCTGCTGTTCAAAAGCTTCCGCAGCTGCAGGCGGATATAGTGCTTATGGATATCAATCTGCCTGGCATGAGTGGAATAGATTGCATTAGAACGATCAAAGAAAAATGCAAGGGGACTCAGTTTATGATGTTCACAGTGTATGAAAACGACGAGAAAGTGGTACAAGCGCTGCGTGCAGGGGCGACGGGCTATCTATTGAAGCGAACAGAGCCGAAACGAATTCTTGAAAGCATTAAAGAATTGAACCAGGGCGGCTCACCGATGAGCAGCAACATTGCGCGCAAGTTGCTCACGATTTTTGTCCATGAAAAGGTAGCGACTAAAAAGGAGATCCTTTCCGACCGCGAGAATGAAGTCTTGCAATTACTCGCCGATGGTTTATTGTATAAAGAAATTGCCGATCGTCTTTATATTGGACACGGTACCGTGCGCCAGCACATACACAATATTTACGAAAAGCTACATGTGCACAACCGCACCGAGGCTGTAAACAAGTACTTTGAACGAAACTAGGGGCAGCAGCTACAATCCACTCACGAATTACCTTATTGCCTTAGTAATATTACCTCATACGTTTCTTCGGCCTTATTACCTTATCGTTTTAAGCAACCGTCGAATAAGATAATAAGGTTGGGTGTTTGGCGAGTTCACGCACTATGGTGATAAGGTCGATGTCCCAGCCATATGCTTTAGGCGTCAACCACGTGTTCGTATAACATTAGTTATAGCAAATACTAATCATTTTCCTATTGACCCGCGGAAACCAGCTATCTAACTTCAGCCTGTGAAGTAATTCTTACCATTCTTTCAAAATCACTGGTTATGAAAAAACTACTTGTGCTGTTCATGCTGGTTATGCCAGCTTATTTCATTCAAGCCCAGCTTCTGAAAAAAATGAAGGAAAAAGTGGATAAGACGGTCAATAACACAGTTGACAAAAAAGTGGATGAAACAACCAATGGGAAAAAGGATGATAACACGACCGGTAACACCGGTGGAACCGAGTCAAAGAATTCGGCGGCGCCAGCAACGTTAAAGTCTTATAGTAAGTACGATTTTGTGCCCGGAGAAAGAATTATTGTCTTTGATGATTTCATGCAGGACGCAATTGGCGATTTTCCTGCGAGGTGGAATACGAATGCTTCGGGCGAGACAGTCACTATTGAAGGAAAGGCCGGGCATTGGCTTCGGATCAACAAGCAAGGTATTTTTATGCCAGAATATATTGACTCGCTTGGCGAGGATTTTACTTTTGAATATGATTTGCTCTGCGATAATCCTGGAAAAATATGGGCTCTTTATACAAGCATCGTAACACTCGCAGACCGCAACCACCCTGAAGGCTGGAACACGGCGAACAGCCGTTTTACATTTACCGTGGCCCCGCAGGCTGACGGCACCGGCTCGGCAATAGAAAGAAGAATAGACGGTGTCGGTGGAGCGGGTGGTTCCACAAACACGAAAAAATTCACCGATGGAACGAAGCCCGTTCATGTCGCAATATGGCGGCAAAAAGAAAGAGTACGTGTTTATTTCGATGAAGAAAAGGCCTGGGATTTACCCAAAGCCATGTCAAAAGATGCAAAGTACAATGGCATTGTCTATTGGTTACAGGGACCCGGTGAGGGCGCCAGCTATTACATGAGTAACCTCCGACTTGCAGTTGGTGCACCCGATACACGCAAAAAAATTCTCGAACAAAATAAATGGGTCACACACGGAATCCTATTTGACGTGAACAGCTCCACCATTAAGCCTGAATCCTATGGTACATTGAAAGAAATGGCGACTGTGCTGAAGGAATATACAGATTTAAAAGTAAAGATTGTGGGCCACACAGACGCAGATGGAAAAGACGCTGACAATCTCGATTTGTCTAAGCGCAGGGCCACTTCGGTGAAAGAATCATTAGCAAAAGACTTTGGAATCGAGGAAAGTCGAATGGAGACCGACGGCAAAGGTGAAAGTGAGCCGATTGATAAAAATGACACACCGGCGGGAAAGGCGAATAACAGGAGAGTTGAGTTTATAAAAATATAGTGAAGTTAGAAATTGACGTATGGATGATATCTCCAATGACGGCATGTTAGCAAAGCTGTTGAAATGAACAATCAAATCACCATCCTTCTTCTTTCATTTCAGTGTGTTGTTTTCTTCCAGCGGGCCCTTTGCTGAGCTAATTGCTCTCCATTAATTACGTAGCAAAAGACCCGCTTTGGCATTCCACGTTGTAGATAAATGATTTTATGAAAAGACAAGTCCTCATGCCTCTTATTCTCGTTTCGATTCAGCTGGCAGCACAGAACGCAAAATTTCCCAAATTAAAAATTACTGGTCCATGCTCAGATGAATTCATCAATCACTACAAAGGAAAATGGCTGATCCATGAGCCTATCAGCGTAACCGAATACCATGATGAAGTGATGAATTGTCACAAGAGGAAAGTAATCCGATGGTCAAGGCGAAAGTGAACCGATCGATAAAAATGATACCTAGGCCGGGAAGGCAAATAGTCGAAGAGTCGAGTTTCTTTCAGAGACCGCTATTATGATGTTGGCAAGAATACATTTGATGTTCTCCGCGGCCATCTCCATGAAAGGACAAAAAACTGGGGAACATATTTAAGTCCTGAGCGAAATCGAAAAATTTGTAGAGAAGTTTCCTTTTGAAAAGTTACCGAAGGCGCTTGATAAATGAAAATCATTTTAAAGATGAAATTTCAAATAACGGTTTTGATTTTTATCGTATCGATCTTTGGGTTGACCGGCTTTAAAAAGCAATCGTGGAAGAAAAGAGTTTCGTCGGAGGATAAATGGAGCGGTACAGTTAATTTTCATGAAAAGAAAATGGGTCCCACCCTTGTCCGCCATGATTGGTGGATGACGGCTACACTTGTAGGCAATAGCGGCGAAGCCATGGACACTGCATACATAGAAAACACGGACGGCGACAAATGGCACTGCCGAACAGTTGCTAAAACAGAGCTGGAGCTTGGCATCGACGAAGAAAAAGGAAAATACGGAATTACTGTGGCCGTACCAGGATGCTATGGTGTGAGCATTGACCGTTATGGTGTGGTATATCCGGGTTATGGACTCACTGACGAAACTGCCATCGTGATCAACGATCAGCGACTCGGGACCAACCATAATGTTCTATCAGGTTCAATTGTCCTAAGAGATAGTTTTCCCGATGGCAGCCGGGCCATTACAACGTACACCTGGAACCTAAAGAAAAGCAATTAACCCCCATATATTCGATGCAGGCGTCACAATCATTGGCATCATGTCAATGCGCCCTGAGGAGAATCACGCAAACACTTGCCCCTGGTTCGCCGTCGCTTATCGGCACACTTCAGTTCTGTCCTTAGAGAAATTCTAAGTAAATTTAAATATGCAACGAACCACAACCATTGTTGCATTTTTTTTTGCCTGTATTGACTGTTTTTCACAACTCGGCGGATCCGTCGGTCTCGCAGAGTCCGGTGGACAGTTCCCATTTGTTTACTACACCCCTAAGCAGGGACTGGTGAATAGCCGCGTCCGTAATGTCATGCAAGACAGTAAAGGACGAATGCTTTTTCTCACTTATGGCGGACTAAGTATTTATGATGGAACCCGCTTCGTGAATTACACGCAGCAAGACGGACTTGCCTATGAATTGGTGAACGATGTATTCGAAGCAGCTCCTGATTCCTTTCTGGTAGCTACCAATTTCAAAAAACTGAATACACTGGTGCGTGGACAGGTAGGTGTTTTTAACAGCATTGACGGATTCTATCCCGTGGTGAATCATTTTTTAAAAGCCAACGATGGTAACTTGTATATAGCTGCAGATGAAGGTTTGTTTCTGCTAAGAGGTGGAAAATTTCTTCACCTCTCCCTGCGTGACGGCAATGGAATGGAGATCGGAAGAAATCTAGAAGGAATCTTAGAATGGAAAAATTTTCTATTCCTCATTCCCTGGGCTGAGGTAAAGGAAAGATTGATCGTCTATGATAAAAAAGAAAAAAAACTGGTAGCCATCTCTTATGACAGAAAAATTCAAAACATAACCCAAAGCAGCCAGGGCCAGCTATGGGTAAGTTATGCCGACGGGTTACGACTGCTGGATACACACGAGCTGGTTAACGGGCATATAACTTTACTGCCTCCTCCATCCGTGTACTCGCTCATTTCGAAGACCCGGAATCCCATTATTTTCTTTGACAAAGAAAATAATCTTTGGCTAAATGCAGGCGGACAGCTAAAAGTCTTTTCGTTGAATTCGCCGGAAAAAGTTATTTCGCTCGGTCTCAAAACTTACACTTTGAACGGAATTATGCAGGATCGTGAAGGTACTACCTGGATATCTACAGACGGAAATGGCGTCATAAAAATTCCAGGTGTAAACGTGCAATTGATGAATGGATTCGGGCTGCACCACCCGGGTTATATTTCTGCTATTCAGAATGCCGGCGACACAGTTTGGCTTTTTTGTCCAAACGATCATTCCGTTGTTCGTGTCATAAAAAATGAAGTAAAGAACTTTCCCTTGCACAATGATAGGCGAACGGTGGTAGCCTTGCATGTAAGTAATAAAAGCCTTTATGTCGTTGGCGATAAAAAAATGTGGCGCATTCCCGATAAGAATGACATCAAGTCCTATCAACATCCCCAGGTTGTCGTTATCGACTCTGTTTCTGCTTTTGGTGCTGGTTTGGTGGATCCGAATGGTACAATTATCTCGCATCTGAGGTTTGATTCCACCTATTATTTATCGGTAATAAATGACACAAGGGAGCTGATGAGATATGAGATCAAATTCATGGGCGATCAACCAGCTGTTGATGCAGTCGGCCGACTGTGGGTTATCATCCGGCATAATCAACTGCTGGTGTTTTCGCTTCATCCCGAAACGCCCGGCCACTATCTCAAACTTGAAAAAGAGTTTTCCGAACAGTTGCCGGCTACGGATATGCGCTCGATTACTATCGACAAGAATAACCGTGTATGGGTAGGTACAAGGAATTCAGGGGTGTTTTGTTTGACTCTTGATGGGCTGGCACTTAAATCGGCTACTCAATTCACCACGAAAACTGGTTTGACAGATAATTTTGCTTTCTCCCTTTGTTCCGATGATGAGAACGTCATATGGGTTGGAACAGAATCAGGGTTGGATAAAATTTTTTCAAAGAATGACCAATATATTGTTGGCAACGTTAGCAGGGCCAATAATTTGTTCCAGGCGATTACAAGGATTGTCACACCGAAAGACAGTACCGTCTGGGCGTTGACCAATGAAGGTAGTATTCTAAAAGTTTTCAAACGCTCCCACACGTCCACCTATCCAACGCTTCCTTCAATACTTGCATCACTAAAAGTTAACGGCTTAGTACAACACGAGCTTCAAAAAAAATTCTTTTACTGGGAAAATAACCTCACTTTTTATGTGGCGGCACCTTCTTTCATCGACGAAAAGTCGATCCAGTATCGATACCGGCTGAAAGGGAGCAGCAATGACCAGTGGAGTGAGCGTTCAAACAATTCTATCTTTAATTTTATCAACCTTCCTCCCGGCAACTATGACTTTCAAGTTCTTTGTGATTTTCCTGAATCCATTTATCCCACTCAAAGTTTTTCATACTCCTTTGCTATTCGTCCGCCGTGGTGGCAAACCTTGTGGTTCAGAATTCCGGCCGGATTGTTTGTTGTTGGTCTGCTTGTTTTTTCGTTCCGCTTTTACTATACAAGAAAACTTGAAAAGCAACAGGCATTTCTTGAAAAGAAACAAGCGGTTGAACGGGAAAGAACCCGTATAGCAGCTGATATGCACGACGATCTCGGCGCTGGCTTATCCCGTATCAAATTCTTAAGTGAAATGATTGGTATCAAAAAACAACAACACCAGCCGATTGAAGAAGATATCAGTAAGATCCGCCAATACTCGCACGAAATGATTGACAAAATGGGTGAAATTGTTTGGGCGCTTAATGAAAAGAATGATTCATTAAGCCACCTGATTTCCTATACACGTTCTTACGCGGTGGAATATCTTTCACAAAACGGTATTGCCTGTACTGTGTGCATCCCGGATAATCCCCCGACGCTCTTTGTTAGCGGGGAATTCCGGCGGAATGTTTTCCTTTCTGTTAAAGAAACCTTGCATAATGTCGTTAAACATGCACAAGCGGACAAGGTAGCATTCACGATTAATGTAAACAGGGAGTTAACTATTTCAATTCACGACAACGGCATTGGCTTTGACAAAAAGAAAATAAGAGCTTACAGCAATGGTCTGCAAAATATGGAAAAGCGAATGAGAGATATAGATGGCTTTGCAGACGTCCGGAATAAGGAAGGCACGATGGTGACTTTGACAGCACCGTTATAACTTTCGTTCTATTGGGACAGATGAAACGATAAATTACTTTAGTTACCCACATGAGTATTTCGCTGGCAATAGTCGAAGATCTTGATGAAGTAAGAGAAGGATTGAACCAATTCATTTCTCTAAATCCCGAATTCAAAGTGCTGGATACCTTCAAGACCGCTGAAGAAGCTCTTTATGAGATACCGCGACTACAGCCTGATATTGTGATCATGGACATTAACTTGCCCGGCATGAATGGCATTGAATGCATCAGGCAAATAAAACACAAGAGCCCCAGGACCCAATTCATGATGTTTACGGTATATGAAAACGATGAAAAAGTGTTCGAAGCACTCAAAGCAGGGGCATCTGGATATTTATTAAAAAACACCGGCTTAGTACAAATGATCGAGGCGCTTAACGAGTTACACAACGGCGGTTCTCCAATGAGTACTACTATCGCACGCAAACTCGTCACAGTTTTCCGGGAACAGGAGAAAAATCTGACGCCGGTGGAAGCGCTTAGTAATCGCGAAAACGAAATATTGCAACTTCTTTCCAAAGGCTTGCTGTACAAGGAAATCGCCGAACAACTTTCTATCTCGACAAGCACGGTTCGACAGCACATTCATAATATTTACGAGAAACTACACGTTCAAAACCGTACTGAAGCAATTAATAAAGCGTTGGGCAAAAACTAAGCGAGGTGCCATTCAGAGACCTGACTCCGCTTAGCCTCATTGAAAATGCAACTTTTGTTCTATTGACCTACGCTGAAAAACATTCTACCTTTTTCAAAACTTTTTTTATGAAAAAGACAATCCTCGCCTTCATGGTAATACTGCCCTGTTTCGCATTTGGCCAGTTTGGTTTAAAAGCGGGGCTCAACTTTGCTAATGTGACCAAGGTTTCTTCCATTGATAACAGCAGTCAGTCCGGTTTCCACGGGGGAATTATTATCTCGCCGGCTTCGAAAGGAGTGATGGGCTATAGAACCGAAGTGCTCTTTTCCCGACAGGGTTACAACTTCAAAACGAGCACCAACACGGGTAACGTTAATCTTGACTATATTCTGCTGCCACAACTAATGGCCTTTAACATCAGCAAGTTTTTTCAAATCCAGGTGGGAGGGCAGATGGCTTTTTTAATCAATGCAAGCGTTGACAGTGCCAACAACAGCGGGGGAACTAACAACCCTTACGGTAAATTGATGGATTACTACAACAAGTTTGATTTTGGATTGGGGGGAGGAATAGAAGTGCATCCGTTCAAAGGTCTGTTGGTTGGAGCCCGGCTAAATATAAGTTTAACGAATTTGTACAACGTACCGGAGTCAGGTCAAGTACCATCATTTATTCCCACCGTAGATGTAAAGAATAACCTCTTTCAATTATTTGCTGGCTGGAGGTTTGGCAAATAACCCTTAAAAAGTATAAAATGAAAACGTTCTTCCTGATGCCGTCATTAGTCACGTCGCTCATGGCGCTGGCGCAGGCATACCCCAACCCGGAATTTACAAATGAAATATACGCCTATCAAAAGCAGGGTAATGCATTGACCCGACTGGAAAAAGGCAGTTCGAAAATGGAGACAAAGACAAAGTTTGGTGGTATGGGTGGCGCTGAAAATGGCTACTCGCTGGACAACGAAAAATCGACAGTGCGCCTTGCGAATATCGGTCAGTACAGCTTTGTGTATTGGAATGGCGCAGAATCCTCTTCGGCTGCATCCAATGCGAAGTCAGATTCAGTGATGAGAGCGAATGGCCTTGACCCAAACATGTATTCAGGAATGGGGATGGATCCGTCACAGACAATTTCACTTTATAAGACCGAACAGTCAAAAGGAAAACGAAAAATTTTGCTTATGTCAGCGGGCCCGTTCAAAAAAAATAGTGACAGCGATAAATACACGCTAAGTTTCAAAAAGATACGAAATGGTTATTATGAGATGATTGTTGATAAACCTCTCCCAAAAGGAGAATATGCCTTTGTGATGATGGGAATGGGAAGCATGGATGGCAGCGTCGCATTGTTTGCTTTCGCTGTTGAGTAATCTTATAATTTCCTTTACATTATTTGTGTAATTTCTGGCGTTATGATTTTATATCGTAACGCCAATTTTTTGCCGTGAAAAAGGTTATTGCAACTTTCCTGTTGCTTCCGCTTCTCACCGGAATGGCCTGGGCATGGTTAAACCTATCCGGGGAGGGAAAGAAATTAAAATCACTCTATGTTCCTAAGGAGAAGGCTCAGTTCGCAATTGCCACCGTCAGTTTGCGAAAACTCCAATTAAAGGCCTTCGACGTACGCCAGTTTGTTGAAAAAAACAAATTCAATAATAGAATCTGCTTCCTGGTAGACATGAGTATTGCTTCGGGCCAGAACCGATTTTTTGTTTATGATCTGAAAAATGATACCATTCAGAACGCAGGCCTGGTTAGTCATGGTCGGTGCAATCGAATTTGGTTGAAGGGAAGAAAATATGGAAATGCCTTAGGGTGCGGTTGCACCTCGCTCGGTAAGTACAAAATCGGAGCTTCATACAATGGAAAATTTGGGCAGGCTTTCAAATTATATGGTCTTGACGAAAGCAATAACAACGCATTTGAGCGGTTCATCGTGCTTCATGCGCATGAGTGTGTGCCCTCCACTGAAGTAAAGGGCGAAATTTGCCAAAGCGACGGGTGCCCCACCGTCTCACCTGGCTTTCTTCAACAGCTGGCCCCAATAATAACCTGCTCAAATAAGCCGGTGTTATTGTGGATTTATGAATAACATGGAACAACGCCGAATCCTTCAAATTCGATCAGGCATGAACGGTTCGCGTGAGTATTGCTTCGGAAGTAATTTTTGTATTAAATAGTTTGCTGATTGGACAATTGGCTCTTGCTTCGGCCACACATTCATTAAACTTTGCCTCGTCAATATTCGGCACAGTGGCCTTTACTTCAAGATGACTTTCGGTAATGGTACCATTTTCCAGGGTAATGGTACATTTTGTGTCAATACTGTCAGGAGTAAATCCGGCGGCTCCCAATACGAAACTCAATTTCATTGAATAACATCCTGCATGTGCAGCAGCCGCTAATTCTTCGGGGCTGGTGCCCTTTACTTCTTCAAATCTTGTATGGTATGTAATAGGTGCTGCAGAAAAAATTCCACTTTGCGCCGTAACTGTTCCCTTTCCTTCTTTACCTGACCCTTTCCAGTTTGCCGTTGCTGACCGTTTCATTGTTTAAATTGTTTAAATTATTGTAATTGATTTTCTTCCTCTAACTCTGCGAGACGATTTTCTGGTTCATTATACTCGATAATAAAATTATTTTTGCCGACCCCAATGATGATCTTCAGAAACTTTTGCTGTACCAATTCAAGCAGTGATAGAAACAAAAAAATGGCATGAACCCTGCCTTCACAATCATCGAAGATCTTTTCAAACGATACCGTCTTTTCTCTCTGCGCGAGGCTTAACATCGCGTCCCGGCTACTCTCCATCGTGTAATCGTACTGTACCACGGTGTGAGTGGGCTTATTGACCCGGTCATGGAGCTTAATCATTACCTTTTCGAACGCTTTCATTAATTTGAAAAGAGTAATGGTTTGAATTTCGGTGCCTTCTCCACTTTCTTCACCGATTTGCGACAATTCCTTCTGAATGTTTCCTCGCTTTACCATCAGCATCCTTGTAGCTTCCATTTCCGCCATTTGCGCTGAAGCCTCCTTGAACCTTTTGTACTCAAGGATCTTGTCCACCAACTCCTGTCTTGGATCAATCTCATTTCCCTCTGCGTCAAGTTCTTTGCGCGGCAGGAGCATCTTTGCCTTTATTCTCATCAATGTGGAAATGAAAAGAATAAATTCACTTGATAGTTCGATGTTGAGTGTTTCTTGCTTGTGAATATAGTCGAGAAAATCGTTAATTATCCGCGTAATTGGAATGTTATAAATATCCAGTTCATCCCTTTCGATGAAAAAGAGCAAAAGATCAAATGGGCCCTCAAACTGGGGAAGCTTTATCTGGTACGAAGGATTATTCATGGAATTTTTTTATTGAAAAGAGGGTATACAAACTGCATATTAGGAATTCAAAAATAGTGAATATTTCCCGGCGGCGGCCCGAACCCGCATTCGTTTTCTACCGGTTCCTTAATGAATCCCTGATTTCACGCAGCAGAATAATGTCCTCGGGAGTCGCTGCCGGTGCCGCCTCTTTCTTTTTCATGACCCGGTTTATTCCTTTAACAAATAAAAATAAAACAAATGCGATCGTTACAAACTTTATGATGGCGGCAAGAAAATTACCGTATTTAATAGTTCCCCATTTCAATTGGCCGATATCCTTGGCGCCAATGGCATCCAAAGCGGGTTTTAACAATAAAGGTGTAATAACGTCATCAACGAAAGATGAAATGATCGCACCAAATGCTCCGCCGATGATCACTGCCACGGCCAGGTCTACGATGTTCCCCTTTAACGCGAATTCTTTGAATTCTTTAAGCATTCCCATAATCTAGGTTTTGTCCAAAGGCCAAAAGACGCTCAACGACGCGGTCGCGAATCTTTTAGAAAATCCTTCAGAGGTTAAAAAATCATTTTTTTATTCCCGGATATTCCATGTCGAAGCCTTTCAAAGTTTCAAAAATTTTCGAAGCTATTGAATATTCTTTATACCAGTTTTGATCGGCAGCCACAATATTCCAGGGAATGACATTACAATTCGCAAAACAATCCTCATACATCTCCATATAAACATCCCAAAGCCTTGCCTCGGAAAAATCGTTTTCGTTGTATTTCCACTGCTTCTTTGGATCGCGGATGCGCTCGCTTAATCGTTTCAGTTGTTCTTCAGGCGATACGTGCAGATAAAATTTGAGGATGGTTGTGTTGTTGTGATCCTTCAACAGTTTTTCGAAGTCGTTAATAGCTTCCATTCGTTTTCGGGCGATATCATCATCTACCCATTTATGCACTCTTGTCACAATAATATCTTCATAATGTGAGCGATTAAATATCTGTATGATGCCCTTCGATGGTGCATGGTAATGCACACGCCATAAAAAGTCGTGCGCTGATTCTTCTGCTGTGGGAACCTTGAACGACTTTACTTCAACACCCTGTGGGTTGAGCTTTCCAAACACATTTCTGATCACTCCGTCTTTACCACTCGCATCCATTCCCTGGATTACTACCAGCAGGGAGTGTTTTGATTCAGCATACAAAAGGTTTTGTAATTCATCCAGATTTGCCAGTATCTCTTCTGTTTCTTTTTTCGTTTTCTCTTTATTAAGATCCTTCGGAGCTCTTGTGTCAATATCCTTCAATTTGATCTTACTCATGGTCGTATTTGATAACACAATATAAAAAAACGTTTCATATGAAATGATTTAAGACCTTTGCGGTTCATTTTTTTAAAATGGCAATGAATAAGCTCATCAATTGGTTGTTATTCTTGCTCCTTTGTATAATCTGGGGCAGTTCTTTCATTTTGATGAAACACAGCAAGGAACAATTGACGGCTTCTCAAATTGCGGCTCTAAGAATTTTTTGTGCCGGGATGCTATTTCTTCCCTTTGCAGTTTTCCATCTCGCAAAAGTTCCGAAGCAAAAAACCGTTCTTGTAATTCTTTCCGGAATTACCGGCAATCTTATACCTGCCTTCTTATTTGCGTCTGCTATTGCAAAAAATATTGATAGCTCCCTGGCCGCCATTCTGAATTCCTTTACGCCTATTTTCGTTGTGCTTATTGCCGTCGGCATCTTCCGGGATAAAATTAAGAATCAAAAAATTATCGGGGTGCTGGTGGGTTTCATAGGATTGGTTTTATTGTTTTTATCCTGGAAAGGAATAAGCTTCGAAAATTTTAAATATGCACTGCTCATTTTGTTTGCTACCATCTGTTATGGCGTTAATGTAAATATGGTAGGACATTTCTTAAAAGAACTCAATCCGGTGCATATCGCCACCATATCACTTTCATTCCTGATTGTCCCCACCGGGTTCATATTGTGGCAGCAGGACTTTTTGCAGCTCGCCTTCGGCAAAAGTTCCGTACAGTGGGCATTAGTTGAAGCAGCTGTATTAGGGGTTGTTGGGAGTGCCATCGCTACAGTCATATTTTATATGCTAATCAAACGAGCCGGTGGGCTATTTGCTTCTCTTGTGACATATGGTATTCCGTTTATTGGAATTTTTTGGGGCATTATTGACGGGGAAAAAATCACCGCTAAACAAATAGGGTGCCTCATCATTATCCTCCTCGGTGTTTTTTTAGTGAACGTTCCGGATAAGAAACAAACGGAAACCAAAGTTTTAAGTCGTGAATTGGCTGAGGAACGGTAGCTAGACTGACATAATCTCTTTTTCCTTTGAAGTAAGATGCTTTTCAACAGCAGCTATGAACTTATCAGTAAGGTTTTGAACATCTGTTTCTGTATCCTTAGCAATGTCCTCACTTAATCCATTTTTTTGTAGCTTTTTGATGTGCTCAATTGCATCCCGACGGATATTTCGAATTGCTACCCGGGAATGTTCTCCTTCGCCCTGGCACTTCTTTACCAGTTCCCGACGACGTTCTTCTGTAAGCGGAGGAAGAAAAAGCCGAATTTGATTACCGTCGTTTTGTGGATTAATACCAATGTTTGCCGCTATAATAGCTCTTTCAATCGGTTGAAGCATATTTTTTTCCCAGGGTTGAATGCTCAGAGTTCGGACGTCCATCACACTAATATTACCTACCTGGTTGATGGGCGTAGGCGATCCATAATAGTCGACAACAATGCCGTCAAGCATCTGTGGATTAGCTTTGCCAGCTCGTATCTTGGTCAACTCCGTTTCCAGATGCGTAATTGCTTTTTTCATGTGATCTTCCGCAGTAGGAACTATCGTGGAAATATCTTCTGACATGGGTTCAATTTTTTTAGGGAAACAAAGCTATGAAAAACGAGGCACAAGACGCAGCATGGCAGAAGAAGCAAGGCGCAAGCTACAAGCATGCCGTAAGGATAACTCGTGCCCTGGACCTTGTATGGTTATGCCCTCTATAAATTATTGTTGTTCTACTGCAGCCGTTTCTTGCGTAAGTGCCACAATTTTTGAGGACGGAGGATTTTCATCCAAATGTTTGGCAACAAACATTCGCGGTTTAGGCCTTTTGTAGTAAAATAGGACTGCGAAACCTGAAGAAGCGATGGCAAGGATTATCAACAGCAAATAAGTTGGCCCCAGTGATCTGCCAAAATAAGCTACCGCAATGAATAAAACATTCAGCAGTAAGCAAAAAAATGTAATACCAGGATGCCTAAAGCCACGCTCGAGTAACAAGTGATGAACATGATTTCGATCTGGAGTAAAAGGAGAGCTGCCTCTAAAAATTCTTATACTAAAAACCCGAAGTGTATCAAGTAGTGGAATAATCAATATTGCAAAGCCCACTGCCACTGAAGACTCTATGGGTATGGAAATGGCAGCAGAATCCGCCACCGTTATAAATTTGATAACGAGAATTGCATTCACAAGCCCAATCATCAAAGAGCCCGAGTCACCCATAAAAATCCTGGCCGGATGATGATTAAAAATCAGGAATGCCAACAGGCTGCCAGCTAATGCGAATGCAAGCAGAGCGTAGGCGGCCATGTTAATGGCAAAGAAATAAACACCAAAAAGAAGCATCGTCAGCAGTCCCAGCGTCCCAGCCAAGCCATCAACTCCATCGATCAGATTAAATGAATTTATAACAACAATAATGGTAAGATATGATAAAGCTATGCTAAACCCTTCGGATACCTCGTTGAATCCAAACAACCCATGCATACTTGAAATGCGAATTCCGCCCAAATGAATGAGAATGGAAGCCGCTATGACCTGCCCGATGAATTTTTTAGTAGCCGATAAGACGATGAGATCATCTTTCAGACCAATGAAAAATATGACAACGAAAGCCGCGAAAAAATACTGAAATTCCGGATTCTTAAATGCAGAAATAGATAAGAGACACGCTAAGAGGAAGCCGCCAAAGATCCCTACTCCCCCAAGAGAAGGAACAGGAACCTTGTGAATTTTTCTTTCATCGGGAACATCATACAACCTTTTTTCCTCAGCGATTTGCAAAATAATCGGTATGGCCAAAAAGGTGATAATGAACGAAACAGATCCCGTCAGTAATACATCCAGCATTCATCCGGTTTTGGGTGGTACAAAAATACTCTTAATATCCAAAGTTCCTAAATCTGTTGACAGTTTTTTAATATATGCCGCTCTTCACAGAAACAAACAAGGATAATTGGAGCTAAAGTATTGATTTACTCTTGGGTGGACTGATTAGAAAGATTACACTTTCATAGCGTTGTTCATGGATTGGAAATAATAAAACCAAAAAAGTTTAAAACACTTAATAAAAATTTATGCCGGAATTAAAACAAGGTTAGCACATCAAACATGATGGATTTCTTATGAACGCTTTACAATCGCATTAGTCAGGCTGATTTTTTTCAATAGTCAACTTTGAATTAGTCAGCACCAACAAAAATTAATTTAATCTGCTGAAAAAAGATGTCTTCATCATTTTATCAAATCCCTATGTCTCATGATGGTGCTGCGTAAAATCAAGAAGGCGATGATTTGCTTCACGAGATAACCAATCTTTGGCAAATAATTTTTATGCGATGATGGGCTCGGTGCGAATCAAGAGTTAGTTTCCATGTTAAAAATTATGAATCTTTGCAAAGTATGATCGGGTTCAGCGACGAAATGGGATGCAGAAGGGCGCAAATGTGGTTTTTTCTCTACATGGGGCTAAAAGAAAATTGCAAAAAGCATTAATGAAGGACGCAGGTCATCGGTGCTGCACTACTTTGTGATAATTGCAGTTCCCCCGCTATCAGGTATTGGAACAAATGTTATATCATTTTCTTGGCAGAAGAGTAGCACGGCTTCCCGGACCCCGGCATATCCGGCATTATTGAAGTCATGAATGAATATGTAGCCCCCTTTCTGCAGCCGCGGATAAAAAAAACTTAGTCCCTGGTAAATTGGTTCGTATAGGTCAGCATCTAAACTAACAAAGCAAAAGGTATCGTCTAACCCTTCCGCCGTTTCAGGAAAATAACCTGGTTTAAAAATGCAGTTTTGAGGATGCGGCATTTTACTTTTTACCAGCTCAATGCTGGTATTTGAGAAGTTTTGGGCAGCAGCAGAGAATCCTTTTTGATGCTCAATAGTGATGTCTTTATCACTAAATCCTTTAAAGGTGTCGAACAAATAAAGCTTCCTTTCGTGAAAAAGCTGATTCAATCGTTTTGAAAAATCCCCCCTGTATACTCCCAACTCGGCGACATTTCCTTTAACCCGTTTGGCCACGATTTCTTCGTAACACAACTCAAGCGTCGCGTACCGTATATAGTCAATGCTTGGGGATAATTGGTTAAGCTGCCGCCTAAAAGAAAGTGATTTCGTAATGTATAGCCTTTTTGCTGAAAGAGCTTTTGCTACATTAAGAAAAATGATTCGTGATAGTGCCATACCTTGCAGCTAATAAAAAACAAGTTGAGAGATCAAGATAAAGAGTTTTGACGATTAGAGTCACGATGCGCAAACAACCCAAAGGGCGAGGTTTGCACCTGGTTGCCATCAGCCTTCTCCTCAGATAGTCTTACTCGCTCCTCAATGAAAACTCGTGCAGGGCTGCTTTGCGTGAGGGTATCCACGATGCCAGCAAAGCGATAATAATTACGGTAGCGGTCACAAGGAAAAAATCTCCCGGTTTCAGAGTCACAGGGAAATAGTCAATCAAAAACGATCCGCCTTGTAAGGGTATCAGTTTGAAATTCACCTGGGCCCAGGCGATCAGCAGGGCAAGCATCATTCCCAACACGCCCCCGATGACAGCAATCAATAAACCTTCACTTAGAAATATTTTTTGAATGAAATCGCGATGACCACCGAGCGCATGA
>AR_comb_assmDRAFT_10002845_pt1 | contig 28499 bp, 29 predicted proteins | sample ArasoioldDNA_FD_10543 | JGI IMG/M metagenome (IMG submission 10543) | reverse complement strand
TGATACCAGCCCGACCAGCCCCCGATCGCCGGGTCATACCACTTGTGCCAGAGCTGACTGCCGGCTCCCCAGGCGAAGATGTTGAGCTTGCCTTTTTCTGGGGCCGAGACAGTCTGGTCTCCGAAGATGTAGCCGCCGAGGTTGTCGCTTTCCCATGCGGGCGGGAACGGGTTGCAAAAGCTGACCTGGATCATGTCCTCGTAGGTGCACCAGGATGGACGTTTGTTCCCGTTCACGTCCTTTAGGCCCGAGTGGAAGTCCCACGGCGCACCATTGATGTCGCGGTAGTCGTACCAGGCAACATACGGAACGTTAAGGGTTGCGCTGTTCTGGACAAGCCATGTGAACGAATTGTGGAGATATTCCGCCTGCTGGATCGGGTACACAGCATGTTCACCTTCGATAGGCCAGCCCACCTCGGTGACCCAGATCGGCTTTGAGTTCCAACCCAGGTTTTTTAGTGCCGTTCGCGCGGTCGATACGTTGCCTTCCACGGTGGTGCCGTTGAACGCGTACGGATGCAGCGACAGCGCCGTGAACGAGTTGAAGATTTCCGAGACGTTATGAGCTTTATTCAAGAATTCGGTCACGCTCATCCCACCCGGTGAGTAGAGTCCGGCGAAGAGAACTTCGGCCCCGGCGCCTCGTTCGTTTTGTGCTGCCTGCAGGGCTTGGTTCGTACGCCGGAGGAATTTGGCGTAATTTTCGGGCTGCGCTTTTTCGACCCATTTCGTGCCGTCCCAGTACAAGGGGTTGTATTCCGGAAGGTTTGGCTCGTTCCACACCTCCCACATCGTGACCGGCTTGTAGGGAAGGAGCGGATTTGCCGTCCAGAAGTCCCCGTTGATGCCATACCGGTGGACGACTTCATAGATCCAGTCTTCCCACGGGCTGCTCGGTGGGCCGTATTCGGCTTCGGTTGGGAAGCGGGTTTCGTTGGCGCTGGGGTAAGTGGCTTCGCTCTTGCCGAGTAAGATCGGGAGGATCTTGACGTTCTGTTCCGCGGCGAGCCGAAACGCCGTGTCATATGGTTCCCAGCCTTCGTGTTCCTTCCGGTTCTGGTTGAGTGCCATACGGAATGAACTCACGCCAAGTTCGTGGATGGCTTTCCAGTCTTCTGAGCTTCCTTGATACCCGAGGTTGCCGTTGAGCCCCCAAGTGACAGCTCCGGCAGCCGGTACGTTCACCGTGAGGAGCGCCAAAGCCACGAGAAGCGCGCCGAGAAGGAGTTCGAGGCGGTGTGCGCACAGCCTCCGAGTAGAGGGACCCAGGCGCCGATCGTTTGTGCTCATCCGTCCTCCGATCTAAATGCCGAGTTCGACCCAAAGTTCCAGGAGCGCACTCTGGACGAGAGCTCCTCAATTAATCAGCGACTGCCAAGGTACCATTTTTCCATTGGAAGTGGCCGGCTGAGTGCGCAAGCAGTTGCCTGACGAGCAGGGGCATTCAGGCGGGGCGGTAGCCCCGCCGACCTGCTTACATTAATCGCCTGGTGGGTGGCTACCGAGGAGGAGGCAGATGAAGATGTGGACATTTTCGTCAAGGCGGTCGGACTTCGAGCAGACGGTTGACCTGCGACTTGCTTGGGAGGCAACCGGCGACCCGGTATCCGACTACTACACGCCCGAAGAAATGTCGGCGGCCGAGCTCTGGTCAATTTGGCGCGACCAGTATTCGGAAGACCGGCTTGACATTGCTTGGTTCGTCCGAGGGGACAATGTTGCCGAGTTCGCTCCGCGCAGCGGGCTCGGGGCGCCTGGCGATGATTTCCTGACGTACTTCACCTGGCCCGTTGATGCCGATGGAAACCTTCTTCGCTGGACCGACCTCCCGGTCGAAGACAAGCTCTGGAACAGCGTCCGCGCTGACAAGGGCGGCTTCATTCAGGAGCACTCGGGTTGGAAGCCGAGCCCCTTCCAGCAGCAGATGGATGTTGCGTTAATCGAGCGCATCCTCGAAGGTTCGGCGCGTCTGATCCCGTAGCGCGTGGGAATGCGATCCAAAGGAGAAGCGTGAGCAGTCAGATGCATCTAGGTTCCGCATGCGGTCACCCCGAAAACTTGGTCCCGAAATTGGTCCCCGACTCCACCGAACTCCGCGAAACTCCTCGGAATGACTCCGCTCTAGGAGGCCAAATTTGGCTCGCTAGAGCCGTTTGAGCGCGACTCATAATCCGTCGGTCGCTGGTTCGAGTCCAGCCCGCCCCACTCAGCGACCACCGAAAAGGTCCTCGACCGAATGCCTGAACGAATCCGGATCGATCGCCGGGAACCGGTACAGCTCCGGCTCGATTGCCTCGAACTGAGCGATGGCGTCGGTGGGGTCGACCAGTCCGTCCGCGATCATCTGCTGCACGTCTCGGCGATCCTGCTCATGGCCGCGCTCTGCCTTCGCCAGAGCCTGAGCGACCAGCTCGAAATGGTGGAACGAGATCGTGCCCTCCCGGCGGATCAGCGGGCTTCGCTCCTCCCAACCGCTGGCAACTGGGATGAAGTCCGACGGGGCGGCGAGCTCCACGTTCAGGTTGAGCCGCTCCTTCAGCCTCGGGATCTCGCGCAGCAGGTCATCGTTGTCGGGAACCACCTTGATGTCGACGTCGATCGTGCTCTCTCGCCATCCGTGCAGCACGGCGGTGGCGCCACCGGTCAGGTAGACCCGACCCTCCGACGTCGCCGCTTGGCCGAGCGCCCGCATGAACTGGTTGATGTGCGATTCGTCAGCTAGGTCGCGCATGCGCTGCTCGCTCGAAGCTGACGAGGCGGCGGATGAGCGCGTTGTAGGCCGAGTGTGCGGCGTTGCCCTCTTCTTTCGCCAAGTGCAGGTAGAGCTTGTGCTCTGGAGAGTCAATGGGGGAGGCAAGTTCTATCCCGAGTGATCGCAGCCGGCTTGCGCCGATCGAAACCAGCAAAGCCTCGGTCGTCTCTCTGCCGGAGGCCAGATCCGCGATGCCGCGGCCAATGAGTTCTCCTCCGGGCAGCGCCTGCATGCTGTCGAAGGCGGCGTTCATCGGATCGAGACTAGCGGGCTGTTGCTACTCCAACTTGGCGGGGGAGAGATTGGCGTCGTCGGCACTTGAGCAGCCATGGCCATGTCCAAGTCAGGAGTGCGCGGTGCCTCTCAGGGGCTGGTTGAGGAGTTGATGGGCACCGTGGTGACGATCGATTTCGTGCTGCGGACCCTGATGGCCCTACCCGAGGACGCGCTTCCGGGGGCGGACAAGACCGAAGCGATGCGCAGGCTGCTGACCGACAGCGCCTGCAGTGAGGTGGAGGCCTTCGGAGAGGAGGCATGTCGGGCCGCCACTGCACTGATAGACGCGGTCGTCGGCCGGATCGCAGACGACGTCAGTGCCGTCGCGCAACTGACGGAGGCGAGCGGGCAGCGACCCTGTTGAGACAGGACTACACGAATCGTGCATCCCTGTGTACGCTTCTTCTGTGGCGGCACCTCCCCGGCGGATCAACGTGACGCTTGACGAAGAGCACGCCGCCAAGCTGGCCAGGCTTGCCCAGCGGACTCATGTTCAGGAGGGGACGCTGGCTCGCTCGCTTCTGTCGACTGCGCTTGACGACGCCGACCCCGACGCCTCCCGCATCACCGACGTCCTCGACGCGACTCCAGGGGCGTGGGAGCGGACGCAGGAGGGGCTCGCGCAGGCCGCGCGAGGCGAAGGCACGCCGCTCGACGAGCTGGCCTGAGTGCCCCAGGTGATCGCCACCCCGCGCACCAGGCGGGATGTGGACGAGGCGATCGCCGCACTCGCCCTTCCCGGCGACAGCTGGGCGCGGGTTGCGCGATCTCTTCGGGTCCTCGAGGTCCTTCCGCTTGCCGGCCCGGAACTGGAAGGGCGCTGGGCGCCCAGCAGGTTCGTGCTCGGTCCGTGGTCCTGGATGATCCTTCTCTACAGCTACGACGGGGCGTCGGATCGCGTCTTCATCCTGGCGATGCACGACGCCAGGTCCGCGAGCGCGCCGCGGTCCGGCGGAGAATGAAACCTGTTCAGAGGACGGGACGGACGATGAGCATTCCCCTGCTGGAGACCAGGTGGGCCAGGTCATCCTCCAGGGACTGGACGCGTTCGCTTCCCTGCTGCTCGAAGCGCTCGACTCCGTGGATCTCGGCGATCAGGACGTAGTCGGCCTGGTCGACCGACTGGCCGGGGACGTCCGCGGGGCGGGTGAGGTGCCAGTCCCCCACGGTGTCCAGCGATCCCCGGACGACGTCGCGGTCCCCTGCCATCAGCTGCTCGAAGTCCTCGGCCAGCTCCGGCGAGCGCAGCTGGAACCACATGAGCAGGGTCGCGGGGGCGCTCATGCACCAAGCGTAGTCGACGGTCGCGCCTGGGATTGGCCGTTCGGCCCGGCTTTCCGCCCGCGGCGCGATGGCCGAAGATGGGCGGCGTGGAACTCGCGCTTGCCGTCGGCTTCTCCGTCGCCTTCGCGCTGACCAACGGGTTCCACGATGCGGCCAACGCGATCGCGACGCTGGTCGCCACGCGGGGCGCGCGGCCGGGGCAGGCGATCACGCTCGCGGCCACCTTCAACATGCTCGGCGCGCTGCTCGTGGGCAGCGCCGTGGCGGACACGATCGCCGGCATCGTCACGGTCTCGCCGGCCGAAACGGTCGCGGTGATCGGGGCGGGGGTGCTGGCCGCAGTCGCGTGGAACCTGCTGACCTGGTGGCGGGGGCTGCCTTCGAGCTCGGCGCACGCCCTGGTCGGCGGCCTGGTCGGGTCGGCCTTCGCCGCCGCCGGCGCCGACGCGATCCGGTGGGGCGGCCTCGAAGGGCTGAAGCCGGTGGGCATCTGCGGGGTGCTGATCGCCCTCGCGGTCTCGCCCCTGCTTGGGCTCGGCTTCGGCCTCGCCTTCGCGCGGCTCAGCCGGCGGGCGTTGAAACGCGCCGCCAGGCGCGTCCGCAGGCCGATCCGCGGCGCCGAGTGGGCGATGTCCGCCGCCCTCTCCTTCGGGCACGGCGCCAACGACGCGCAGAAGTCGATGGGGGTGATCGCCGCCCTGCTGCTCGCGAGCGGCCACCTCGAAACGCTCTCGGTGCCCCTGTGGGTGAAGCTGACCTGCGGCGGCGCGCTGACCCTCGGCACCTCGATGGGCGGGTGGCGGATCATCCGCACGGTCGGCCGGCGCATCTTCAGGCTCGCCTCGGTCGACGGGTTCGCCAGCCAGAGCGCCTCCACCGCGGTGATCCTTCCCGCCTCCTACCTCGGCGCGCCGGTCTCGACCACCCAGGTGGTCGCCTCCTCGGTGATCGGCGTCGGTGGCGGGCGGCGGCGCTGGCGTCACGTGCGCTGGGCGGTGGTGCGTTCGATCGGGTTGGCCTGGCTGCTCACCCTGCCCGCCTCGGCCGCCCTCGGGGCGATAATGCTGGTGCTCTGGAAGGCGGTCTTCTGATGGCGCGAACGCACTGGTTCATCCCCCGATCCCCCGACGTTCTGGGGATGCTGCACGAGCAGGCCGGGATCACGGTCGAAGGGCTCGACGAGCTCCTGGCCTGGGCGAGGGGCGACGCGGCCGCCGCCGACCGGCTGCGCGCGGCCGAGCACCGCGCCGACGACAAGAAGCGCGAGCTGCGCGGGGCGCTGACCGAAGCGTTCTCGACCCCGCTGGAGCCAGAGGACATCTTCGAGCTCTCGCGCGGGCTCGACGACGTCCTCAACAGCGCCAAGAACATCGTCGGCGAGGCCGAAGCGATGCACGCGCCGCCGGACGGCGCCACCGCCGAGATGGCCGAGGAGCTGGCCAACGGGACGAGGCGGCTGGCGGAAGCCTTCGCCCTGTTCGCCGAGGAGGACCGAACCGGCGCGACCGCCGCGGCCGACCGCGCGGTCAAGGACCAGCGTCATCTCCAGCACAGCTACCGCGAGGCGATGTCGGCCCTGATCGAGAACGAGAACCTGCGCGAGGTCGCCTCGCGGCGGGAGATCTATCGCCGCCTGGCGCGCACCGGCGACCAGCTGGCCGGGGTCGCCGAGCGGGTGTGGTACTCGGTGCTGAAGGAAACCTGACCCGACGCATGCGCGCGGCTGCGCGGCCGCTCTACCCTTCGGTGGATGCCCGACGCGCCCGAGATGGACGAGTTCGAATCGCTGGTCGCCGACGCGATCGACCGGCTGCCCGCGGAATTCCAGGAGGTGCTGGCGAAGCTGGCGGTCGTCGTCTCCGATCGCGGTGCGGAGGCGCACGCCTACGGTCAGTACTACGGAGACGGGGTCGCGCGCGACAACTACGAGGACCGGATAGTCATCTACCGGGACACGCTGGAGCGCGACTTCGGTCACGACAGGGCGCTGCTCGCCCGCCAGGTCGAGCAGACCCTGCGCCACGAGCTGGCCCATCACCTCGGCTGGAACGAGCGCGGGGTCGGCGGGCTCGGGCTCTAGAAAGCACCGCGCCGCCTCAGGGCGAAGCCGCCTGAGGCTCCGGGCGGCGCCGACGGCCCCACCACCCCTGGGTCCAGGCGAACCAGGTGGCGCCGGCCAGGGTCACCAGGCAGGCGACGAAGAAGTTGAGTCGCATGCCGAGGACGTGATGGGACGGGTCCACGCGCAGGGTTTCCTCGAAGATCCGAAAGCCGGCGTAGCCGGTGACGTAGAGGGCGAAGAGGCCGGGAGGGCGGACGTCGCGGTGATCGTCCAGCCAGACCAGGGCGCCGGCCAGCGAGAAGTCCCAGATCGCCTCGTAGAGGAAGGTCGGGTGGAAGGCCGAGTACTGGGCGTAGCCCGGCGGGCGGTTGGCGGGGTCGATTTCGATCGCCCAGGGCAGGCTCGTCGGCCCGCCGAACAGCTCCTGGTTGAAGTAGTTGCCGAAGCGCCCGATCCCGTGCGCGACCAGCAGTCCGGGCGCCCCGGCGTCGAGCGCCTTGGAGATCGGGACCCCGGCGCGATGGATCCGCCAGATCGCGACCGCGATCCCGGCGGCGAAGCCGCCGTAGCTGCCGAGGCCGCCTTCCCAGATCGCGAACGGCCCCCACCAGTGGTCGGGGACTTCGCTCATGCTCGTCAGGTCGAAGTAGATGCGGGCGCCGATCAGGCCCGCCGGAAAGGCCCAAAGGGCGACGTCGTAGACCAGCTCCCGGGAGCCTCCGCGCGCCTCCCAGCGGCGCACGGTCACCCAGATCCCGGCCGCGATCGCGACCGCGTAGACCAGCCCGTAGAGGTGGATCTCGAAGGGCCCGACGGCGAAGCCGTTGGTCGACGGGCTCGGGATCGCGCCGATCACGGCGCCAGGCCCTTGGCCCCGCGCCCGCCCTCGCCGGCCTGGCGCGAGCGCCACCAGCCGAGGGCCGTCGCGACCAGGACGACTCCGATCGCCGCGTCGATCGCGAGGTCGGCGAGGTTCATCGACTTCGTGCGGCTGGTCAGCTGCAGCCAGTCGACGACACCGCCGCGCAGCGGCGCCGGTTCGCGCAGGAGGCGGTCGAGCAGGTTGCCGATCGCGCCGCCCAGCAGCAGGCCGACGGCGACGGCGCCGGGCGTCGAGGTCACGCGGAACGCCACCGCGACGAGCACCGCGGTGGCGAGGATCGCGAAGAGCGAGATCAGCACGGTGTGGCCGGGCAGGATGTCGTTCGGCCCGGCGAAGTTGCGGTAGAGGTGGAGGTCGATGAGGCCGCCCAGGACCTCGACCCGGCCCTCGCCCGAGAGCGTGCGCAGCGCCACCTCCTTGGTTGCCGCGTCGAGCAGCACGACCCCCCCGGCGATCGCCGCGGTCAGGCCCATCCTGCCGCCGTACGGCCCGAGGCGATCCCGCAGCCGGCGCTTCGATCCGTGCGGGGCGTTGCTCATCGCCCGGGGCGATCCCGGTAGGTCGGCCCCGGGGGGGGAGCCGGTTTGGCGGGTGCTGAGCCGATGCCGGCGGCGCGCAGCGCCGCGGCGATGAAGGGGCCGAGCGTGCGGGCGTAGGTCGCGGTCAGGTGCTGGCGGTCGCGGTAGACGATCGCGTTGCCGATCACCGCGCGGCAGAGCCCGCGCGGGCAGACCTCGGGCAAGAGGTCGATCAGGACCGTTCCGGGCACCGCGCGGGCCGCCCGCACGTCGAATTCACGGGCACCGTGGCGGACCCAGGGGAAGGCGCAGTCCCTGAGGTGGCGGGGATGGTTGGCGACGCAGAGCGGCATGTCGCGTGGGGCGACGGGCATGTCCCGGATCACGACCGGGCGCGGCCCGGCGGCGAGGATCCCCTTCAGCACGGCGACGTATCCCGCTTCCTGGGCGTGCCCGTTGGCGAGGCCGCGCAACTCGCGCCCGTGAGCGTAGGCGGTGTAGTTCGTGTCGCCGCTCAGGATCACCGCGGTCCGCGGCCCGAAGCGCTCGATTCGCGCCAGCTCCGCCCGCCGCCACTGCTCGCAGGCCAGGTAGCGACCGCCGAGGAAGCCGCGGATCGGTACTGCAAACGGCGGGCATTCGCGCTTGTTGAGCACGTACAGGCGCCAGTGTCTCGCCTTCGCCAGGCGCTGCAGCGGTGGGAAGTACTGCATCGCGTGCGAATCGCCGAAGAGGATCACCGCCGGATTCCCATCGGGGTCGCCGAACAGGCAGCGGCCCGAGCTGGTCCCGTCGATCCCGACCAGGCACCCGGTGGTGACGATCCCGGCCCGGTCGCGCGGCGCCCGCGCGGGGCTCGGCCGAACGTAGGGAGCGGTTTCCTGGGGCGTCGGCTGCTGGGGGAGCGCCGCCGCGCCCGCCACGACGGGAGTCGGGACGTCGTGCGCGTCGGGTCCGGCTGCGGCCCGAGGGAAGGGCAGCAGGGCCGCGAGGAAGAGCAGCGCGCCGGTCGCGGCCGCCACGCGCGCGGGGTCGAGCGCGTTCCGCGGGCGCGCCGGCAACTCAGCGGTGTGGGCCGGAGGGGAGCCCCGCCCTGCTCAGCCCGGCGGCGATCCAGGGGCTGAGCGTGCGGGCGAACGTGGCCGAGAGGTGCTGGGTGTCGCGATAGGTGAGGGCGTTGCCGATCACCGCCCGGCAGAGGCCGTGGGGGCAGACCTCCGGGACCAGGTCGATCAGCTCCACGCCGGGCACCGCCCGGGCGGCGCGAACGTCGAATTCCCGGGCGCCCCGGCGCACCCGGTGGAAGGCGCACCTCCGCAGGTGGTCGCGGTTTTCGATCACGCAGCCCGGCATGTACCGGGGGGCCGGCGGCATGTCCCGGATCACCACCGCCCGCAGCCCGTCGCGACGGACCCGGCGCAGCGTCTTGACGTAGCCGCGTTCGAGCGCGCGGGCGTTGGCCGCGCCGTGCAGCGCGCGCCCGTGAGCGTAGGCGGTGTAGGCGGTGTCGCCGCTCATCACCACCGTGGTCCGCGCGCCGCCCTTGCCGATCCGGCCCAGCTCGTTGCGCTGCCACTTGGCGCAGCTGCGGTACCGCCCCCCGGACTTGCCGCGAATCGGCACCGAGAACGGCGGGCATTCGCGCTTGTTGAGCACGTAGAGGCGCCAGTGGTTGGCCTTCGCCAGGTGCTGGAGGGGCGTGAAGTACTGCATCGCGTGCGAGTCACCGAAGAGGATCACCGTCTGGTGCCCGCGGCGCACCCCGTACGCGCAGGGGCTCGAACGCGTGCCCTCGACCCCGACCATGCACCCATCGGAGACGATCGGGCCGCGGTCGGCCGCGGCGCGTTCGGGATCGGGACGGATCGTCGCCGCGGTTTCCTGCGGCGCCGGTTCTTCGGCCAGCGCGCCCGCCCCGCGGACCTTGGCGCCGGTCGCAGAGCTCGAGCTGGAGACGAGCAGCGCTGCGCCCGCGACGACCGCCGCGGCCGCGAGCCCGCACGCCAAGAGGAAGGAGCGATGGCGCCGCACAGGGAAGACGATACCGGGCGCGCCACGCCTAAAAGTCGGGTAAAACGCGCCGGAATGCAGGCAAAGCGGGGCTAAGCTCCGTCGATGCCCTTCGTCGGCATCGGAGAGTCGGTCTCGCGTCGCTTCCGACGCTGGCCCGTGCGCTGGCGGCTGACCTTCGTCTCCGCCTCGCTCACCTTCGTGATCCTGCTCCTCTTCGGCGGCATCGTCGGCAACCTGGCGGTCGAACGGGTGCGCAGCGACTTCGACCACGACCTGCAGGAGTCCGCCTCGCGCCTGGTGACGAGGACGCGGATCGTCGAAAAACTCTTCCACACCGAAGTGAAGGCCCCCGAACTGAGCGGCGTCGCCTTTCCCGCCGACTCGGCCGCGCGCGTGGTCGAACCGAGGCCGGAAGGGACCCTGCGAATCGTCGAAGCCACGGCCGCGCCGGGGGTCGAATTCGGCATCCCCCAGCCGGGGATCTCCGACCACGGCTCCTACGCGGTCGCGACCGCGCCGGTGACCGGGGCCGAAGGGGAGATCGTCGGCTACATCCAGTACGCGCGCAGCACCGAGACGGTGACGACGACGATCACCAAGCTCTGGCTCTTCATCGTCGCCGGGGTGCTCGGCGGCACGGTCTTGGCGATTTTCGCCGGGATCGCCCTGGCGAGCCGGGCGATGCGCCCGATCGCCGCGCTGACCGAGACGGCGCGCGAAGTCGCGACCACCCAGGACCCCTCGCGCCGCATCCCCGAGCCGACCACCGAGGACGAGGTCGGCGAGCTGACCAGGACCCTGCAGGAAATGCTCGCCGCCCTGGACACCGCCCGCAACGAGCGCGAGGCGACGCTGCGCAAGCAGCGCCAGTTCGTCGCCGACGCCTCGCACGAGCTGCGCACGCCGCTGACCAGCATCCTCGCCAACCTCGAGCTGCTCGAGGCGCAGCTCGGCTCCGCCGCCAAGGACGAAGAGCGCGACACCGTCGACTCGGCGGTGCGCTCCTCCCAGCGCATGAGCCGGCTCGTCTCCGACCTGCTCTTCCTCGCTCGCAGCGACGCCGGCCAGCACCGGGCGCGCTCGGACTGCGACCTGGCCGAGATCGCGACCAGCGCGGCGCGGGAAGTCGCCCCGCGGCTCGCCGAGCGCGAGCTCGACACCCGCGGCTGCCGCCTCGCGCCGGTCTACGGCAACCAGGACGACCTGCACCGGCTGATCCTCAACCTGCTCGACAACGCCGTCCGCTACTCCCCGCCCGAGGCCGCGATCGCGGTCCGGACCGGCGTCGAGGGGGAGACGGCCTTCGTCGAGGTCGCCGACAGCGGCCCCGGGATCCCGCCGGACATGCGCGAGCGCGTCTTCGAGCGCTTCGTTCGCAGCGGCTCGGGCTCGGACACCAACTCGATGGACGGCACCGGCCTCGGGCTGGCGATGGTGAAGGCGATCGCCGAGGACCACGGCGGCCGCGTCGCGGCGGGCGCCTCCGAGCGGCTCGGCGGCGCGAGCATCCGGGTCGCGCTGCCGCTCGGCGACCGCGCCCTGCTTGAACTGAAAGCTGGCCAGGTCCTGCCCGAAGGTGGGGTTGAAGACGACCTGGTCGAGGTCGATCGCGCTGGAGACGAAGGTCGCGACGGTTAGGTTGCCGTAGGCGGCCCCAGGGCGCCTCGCGCATGGCTCGCCGGCGTCGTTGCGATCGCAATCGGTACGGTTGTGGTGGCGAGCGGGCAAAAACTGGACAGGGTGTCCAGCATCGCTTAGACTCGCGCTGGTTGTCGGAGAACCTCGATTTTGGGAAGTGAGGTCTGATGGCACGCTGGAACGACGGTAAGCGCTTCGGGGAGAGGGTCGCGGTCGTGACCGGCGCCGGCGGCGCGCTGGGCGGCGCGGTGGCGCGGGCGCTGGGCCGCGAGGGCGCGACCGTGGCGCTCGGGTACCGCAGCTCGGAGGCCTCCGCGGGCGAGGCGCTGGCCGAGATCGAGGCCGCCGGTGCGAAGGGGCACACGGCGCAGCTCGAGGTGACCGAGACGGCCTCCGTCGCTTCCTTCGTCGCCGACGTGGTCGAGCGCTACGGCCGGATCGACGTCGTCGTCAACGCCGCCGGCCGGATCGACCCGGCCGACGCGGTGCGCTTCTCCGAGTCCGACCCGGACGCGTTCGCCACCCTGCTCGACGTCGACCTGCTCGGCACCTTCCGCGTCTGCCAGGCGGCGCTGCCGCACCTGCGCGCGACCGGCAACGGCGCGATCGTCAATTTCTCCGGCTCCTACGGCAACGGCGTCAACCAGGAGAACGTGGTCAACTCGGTCGCCGTCACCTACTGCGCCGCCAAGGGCGGCGTGCGCGCCCTCACCTCCTCGCTGGCCCGCGACCTCGCGCCCGAGGTCCGGGTCAACGCGATCGCCCCGGGCCCGATCGCGGCCAACTGGGAGGAGGACTGGGAGATCCCGAAGGAGCACATCGACGAGGCCCTGGCGATGACGCCGCTCGGCCGCATGGGCAAGCCGGAGGAGATCGCCGAAACGGTGCTGTACCTGGCGTCCGACGGCGCCGGCTACACCACCGGGCAGGTGCTCGAGGTGAGCGGCGGCTGGATCATGGACGGGTAGGGGAGGGACGATGACCGAGCTCGACGTCGACCTGGGCGCTCTGCTTCCCGCCGACCTTCCCGACGGGCGCGAGGCGGTGCGCGCCGGCCGCGACCTGGCCCCGGGCGTGGAGCGGGTCCGTTCGCTCTTCTGCGAGGAAAACGGCGTCGGCTCCGAGCGCGAGTGGCGCGAACGCGCCCGCGCCGAGGGCTTCACCTGCAGTTGCATGAACATCGGCCTCGCGACCTGGGCCGACACGCGCGAGGCGCTCGGTCTGATCTACGAGAACGCGCTCTCGCGCGGCGTGCGGCCGCCGGACCGCTTCAACCTGCTGGCCGAGCGCCGCATGGGGCTGCCGAAGGACAAACGCGCCGAGGCCCCGCAGGAGACCGGCCCGGCACTGTGGACCGATCAGGACTGGTGGGAGCTGGCGCACACCGTCCCGATCCAGCCCGAGGCCGCGGACAACATGATCGGCGGGCCCGGCTCGGTCGAAAACGCCAGGGATGCGCTGCGGGTTGGGATCACCCACATCGGCGTGCTCTCCCAGTACTCCTGGCGCTGGCCCTACTGGGACGACGAGGTGAGCCAGACGATGGCGGTGCTGGAAGCCGCCGGCCTGCTCGCCGCGTTCAAAGCCGACGGCGTCTGCTTCGACTCCTACCTCGAGGACGGCTACCCGGGCGTCTTCCACGACTACGCCAACTACGTCGGCTGGTCGATGCTGGAGCGCTACGTCAGCGAGGAGCTGATCGGCGCGGCCTACTCCTGCTCATGGGGCGGCCTCACCCAGGACCCGGTGGTCAAGTCCGCGGTCACGCTGGCGCTGCACGCCGCGAACCCCGACGGGGTGCCGGCCGGGTTCGTCCAGGGCGACACGATCGGCAACACGCCGGACTTCGACTCCAACATGGCGGTGCTCAGCACCGACGTGCTGTTCATGAAGATGGTCGACCGCCGCTACGCGCTCGGCGGCGCCCCGATCGCGGTCCCGGTGACGGAGACCGAGCGGATCCCCTCCTGGGAGGAGGTCGCGACCGTGCAGACGATCGGGCGGCGGCTGGAGGAATACGTGCCGCTGGTCGACCCGGTGGTGGACTGGGGGCGGATCGAGGGCATGCGCGACCGCCTGCTGGCCGGCGGGCGCGCCTTCTTCAGCGCCGCGATCGAGGGGCTCGGCGGCGCCGGCATCGACGTCCGCGATCCGGCGGCGCTGCTGCTGGTGCTCAAACGCCTCGGTTCCAACCGCTGCGAGGAGCTGTTCGGCGCCGGCGACCCCGACCCCGAGTTCCCGCGGGGCCGCCGCCCGGTCCTGCAGACCGACCTGGTGAAGAGCACGATGGCCGAGCGCGAACGGCTGCTGGCGCAGCTGCGCGAGCGCGGCTCCCAGGAGGCGATCCGCGGGATGAAGGTGCTGGTCACCTCGACCGACGTGCACGAGTTCGCCGAGTTCCTGCTCGCCTCGGCGCTGGCGGCGGTCGGCACCGAGGTGATCGACTTCGGCATCAACCGCGACCCCGAGGACATCGTCAAGGCCGTGATCGAGACCGACGCCGACGCGGTCGTCATCACCACCCACAACGGGGTCGCCCGCTCGTTCGGACAGCGGCTGATCGCCGAGCTCGGCGTGGCCGAGGCGGGGGAGGTGCCGGTCTTCATGGGCGGCGTGCTGAACGAGGACGTCGACGGCTCGGAGATCCCGATCGACGTCCGCGCCGACCTCAACGCGACCGGGATCGAGACGCCGGGGACGATCGACCGGCTGATCGACGCCCTGATCGCGCGCCGCGAGCGCGGCGTCCCGGTCTGAGCTTGGGCGTCCTCGCGACCGCCGATTTCGGCAGCACCTACACCAAGGTCCGCCTGGTCGAGCGCGAGGGGGGCCGGCTGCTCGCAGCCGCCCAGGCCCCGACCACGATCGGGACCGACCTGATGGAGGGCTACGCGGAGGCGCTCGGCGCGGCCCGCGCGGAGCTGGGGGGGCCGGTCGAGCTGGAGGCGGAGCTCGCCGCCTCCAGCGCCGGCGGCGGTCTGCGGGTCGCCGCGATCGGCCTCGTCGCCGACCTGACCGCAGCAGCCGCCCACCAGGCGGCGCTGAACGCAGGCGCCCGGGTGCAGACGGTGCTCTCGGGCAGCCTCGGCGAGCCCGAGCTGGCGCGCCTCGCCGCCGCCCGGCCGGAGATCGTCCTCTTCGCCGGCGGCACCGACGGCGGACAGGGGGAGCTGGTGTTGGAGAACGCGCGGCGGCTGGCCGCCCACGGGATCGACTCCCACGTCGTCGTCGCCTGCAACGCACAGGTGGCCGAGGCGGTGGGAGAGGCGCTGGCGAGCGCCGGGATCCGGGTCGAGCTCGCTGCGAACGTGATGCCGGAGCTCGGCCGGCTGGAGATCGAGCCCGCCCGCGAGGCGATCTCGCGCGTCTTCCTCGAGCACGTGATCGGCGGCAAGGGCCTCAGCACCGCCTCCCGGTTCGCCGAGATGGTGCGGATGCCGACGCCCGAGGCGGTGCTGCGCGGCGTGCGCCTGCTCGCGCGCGGCGCCGCGGGCCACGCGGGCCTCGGCGATGCGCTCGTCCTCGACGTCGGGGGCGCGACCACCGACGTCCACTCCGACCGCGCCGAGGAGCCCGCCGTGCCCGGGATCGAGGAGCCGCTGCTGCCGGCGCCGCTGACCCGGCGCACGGTCGAGGGCGACCTCGGGCTGCGCGCCGGCGCCGCCGGCGCGGTCGCGGCCGACCGCCGCTGGCTGGCCGAGCGCTGGGGCCGGGACGACGGGGCGCTGGAGGCGGCGGCCGCCGAGCGCGCCGCGCACCCGGCCTGGGTCCCCGACGAGCCCGAGGAGGCCGAGCTCGACCGCCTGCTCGCGGTCGGGTGCGCGACGCACGCGCTCGCCCGGCACTGCGGGACGACGCTGCTCACGCCCGGGGGCAGGGGGGAACCGCCGACCCTGGTTCGCGACGGCCCCGACCTGCGCGAGGTGCGGTGGGTGATCGGCACCGGTGGCGTCTTCGCCCACGGCGCGGCGGGCGAGGAGATCCTCGCCGCCGCGCTGGCCCGGCGCGGCCCCCGCTCGCTCGCTCCCCGCAGCGCCGGGGTGGCCGTGGATCGGCGTTACGTGATCGCCGCCGCGGGATTGATCGAAACGATCGACCCCCGTGCCGCGTTCTTGCTCTTGAGGGACGAGCTGGCGGGGAGCGGACTTGACTGACCTAAAAACTAGACACTGTGACCAGTACCGTGGTAGGCTCGGGTGGTCGAATGTTTAGGCGGCGCCCCCGCGAGGAGACGATCAGCATCTTCTATGCCGGCGACGTGCACGGCTCGCGCGTGTGCTGGAAGAAGTTCGTCAACGCCGCGGCTCACTACCCGGCGCAGGCCCTGATCATGGGCGGCGACCTGACCGGCAAGGCACTGGTGCCGATCGTCCGCGAGGGCGACGGCTCCTACAGCGCGGAGGTGATCGGCGAGCGCCGCGAGGCGCGCAGCGCCGAGGAGCTCGACCAGATGCAGGCGGCGATCTCGACCAACGGGATGTACCCGCTGATCGTCGACGCGGAGGAGGCGCGGGCGCTGGCCGGCGACCCGGGCAGGCGCGCCGAGGCCTTCGAGCAGGCTCTCCTGGAGGAGCTGCGGCTCTGGGTCGAGCTCGCCGACGAGCGGCTCGCGGGCACCGGCGCGCGCGCCTACGTGATTCCCGGCAACGACGACCCCTGGTCGATCGACGCGGTGCTCGCATCTGGGACGATGGTGGAGGCCTGTGACGAGAGGGTGTGTCAGGTGGGAGCGCATGAGATGGTGTCCTTCGGGTTTGCCAACCGGACCCCGTGGCACACTCCGCGGGAGCTCGACGAGGAGGAGATCTACTCGCGTTTGAGGGCACTGACCGACCAGCTCGAGAAACCGCAGTCGGCGATCTTCAACATCCACGTGCCGCCGCGCGACAGCAGCCTCGACACGGCCTTCGAGGTCGACGAGGAACTGCGTTACGTGATGAAGGGAGGGCGTCCGCACGAGGTCTCGACGGGGAGCTCGGCGGTGCGTCAGATCATCGAGGAGACGCAGCCGCTGCTCAGCCTCCACGGTCACATCCACGAGAGCAAGGGCGTGACCAAGATCGGGCGCACCGTCGCGCTCAACCCGGGCTCCGACTACGGCAGCGGTCACCTCGACGGCGCCCTCGTGCACGTTGGGCCCGAACGCGTCGTCAACCAATACTTGGTCTCAGGATAGGAGTGGGAAATCCGATCGAGAGGGGAGAGTCATGAGTGAGCTGGGTGGAGAGGGAGTCTCACACGCGAGCACGCAGGGAACGTACGCGCGCAAAGCCACGGGGTTGGTGCGGGAAGTCTCCCCGTTCTCGACCTTCGTCTTCAACATGGCCGGTCAGCCGACCGCGATCTGGCTGGCGGTCTCGATCTTCCTCGGCCTCAGCTTCTTCCCCGGAGGCTCGATCTGGCTCGGCCTCGCGATGGCCTTCGCGGTCGCGATCGTCATCTGCGTCTGTTACGGGCTCTTCACCTCGGCGATCCCGCGCAGCGGCGGGGACTACGTGCTCGTCGGCAGGCTCACCCACCCGGCGCTCGGACTGGTCTCCTCCTTCTTCTGGGTCTCGGGAGTGTTCCTCTCGATCGCCTTCACCGCCTTCGCCTTCGTCACCGTCGCGCTCGGACCGTCGCTGACGGCCGTCGGGCTGGTGAGCGGGCACAACTCCCTGGTCACCGCCGGCAACGACCTGGCGACGAGCGAATGGTGGCAGTTCGGAATCGGCACCTTCGTGATCCTGGTCTCGGCCGCCCTGCTTGCGGGCGGCTGGCGCTGGACCACGCGGATCATGAACGGGCTCTGGATCGTCACCATGCTCGGGCTCGGGACCGTCTTCCTCGTCCTCCTGTTCAAGAGCAAGGGCGGCTTCATCGACAGCTTCAACCACTTCTCCCAGCCGATCACCGGCGAACCCGATTCCTACCACGGGCTGATCAAGTCGGCGGGGAAGGAAGGAATCGACGTCACCCCCGGCTTCAGCATGAACAACACCTGGCCGACGTTCGCCGCGATCGCCGGGCTCTCGCTCTACGCCTGGCTCTCGATCTACATCTCGGGCGAGGTGAGGCGGGCGCGCGACACGACCCAGGTGAAGATCATGGGCTCGGCCACCGCCGTGCACTTCGCGATCGGGACGATCCTCGCGATCGTCTTCTTCTGGAAGTTCGGCCACGACTTCTTCGTCGCCGTCAATGCCCTGGGCGCGACCGAAAGCTACCCATTCGCGGCGCCGCCGTACTACACGTTCCTCACCTCGATCGCCGGCGGCAGCACCCTGCTCGCCTGGTGGCTGTTCATCACCTTCGCGGTGGCATATCCGCTGCTGATCCTGCCCAACATCGTGATCGCCGTGCGCACCTTCTTCGCCTGGGCGCTGGACGGGCTCCTGCCCTCACGGCTGGCCCGGGTCTCGCAGCGGACGCACGCCCCGACCTATGCGATCGGCCTCACCGTCGTGATCAGCATCCTGATCCTCTACTGGGCGACGAGCAGCGGCGAAGGGTTCCTCAAGGTGCTCTACGAGGCGGTCGTGCTGCAGCTGGTGACGATGATCCTGCTCGGGATCGCAGCCGTGCTGCTGCCCTACCGGCGGCCGGACGTCTGGCGCGCGTCGGCGACCACCGCGCGCCTCCTCGGCATCCCGATCGTCGCCCTTGCGGGCGGCCTCACCGCGCTGCTCCTGGCGGGGCTGTTCTTCATCTACATGCACTATCCGGCGCTCGGGATCGAAAGCAAGGGTCACTTCTTCCGCGACTGCGGGATCATCCTCGGCGCCGCACTGCTCACCTTCGTGATTGCCAGGTGGGCGCGCCTGCGCCAGGGTGTGGACGTGGACAAGCTCGCGATGGAGATCCCGCCGGAGTAGCGATGCCGGCGCGGGGAAGGGAATGACGGAGGGGGGGCCGCACCCGGACCCGGTGCAGGAGGGCGGCCGCGTGGTCGACGCGGCCGCCGAGCGGCATGTGCCGCTGCGGCTGGTCGGGGGCGTCGCCGTGGCGCTGCGCTGCCCGAGCGCGGCCCGTCCGCCGCTGCGCCGCGAGTACGGCGACATCGACCTGGTCACGGTCGGCTCCGGGCGCGACGCGATCGTCGAGCTGATGCGCGAGCTCGGCTACGGCGAGGACCGTGAGTTCAACACCCTGCACGGCCACCGCCGGCTGTTCTTCTGGGACGAGGGGAACGAACGTCAGGTCGACGTCTTCGTCGACGAGGCGCGCCTGTGTCACACGATCGACTTTCGCGGCCGCATCGAGGTGTCCACCCGTACGCTCGGCCTGGCCGACCTGATGCTGATGAAGCTGCAGGTGGTCGAGACCAACGAGAAGGACCTGCTCGACATCTGTGCGATCCTCGCCGACCACGACCTGAGCGCCGACGAGAGCGGGGTCAACTCCTCCTACCTGGCATCGCTCGCGGCGGCGGACTGGGGATTGTGGAAGACGCTCGACATGGTCTCCAGCCGCGCCGAGCAGTTCGCCCTTTCCCTGCCGGGGTTTGACTCCGGCGAGCTGGCGGCGGATCGTCTGCGGCGTCTGCGGGCCGCTCTGCAGGAGGCGCCGAAGACGCGGGGGTGGAGGATGCGCGCGCGGATCGGCGAGCGTAAGCGGTGGTACGAGTTGCCAGAAGAGGTGCACTGACATCGCCGCCGCCGCCGTACCCTGGAAGGCCTCGGGTAGTCTCGCTTGCTGATGCGGCCCTTTTCCTTCGACATGAGGGGGAGAATCTGATGCGTCCACGGCGGGGCGAGCCCCGCGCGCGTACCAAGATAATCGACGCCAGCCGGCGGCTGTTCTCGCGCCGTGGCTTCGCCGACACCTCGGTCGGGGACATCGCCCGCGCCGCCGGCGTCGCGCGGGCGACCGTGTACAACAACTTCGACGACAAGCAGGACATCCTCGCCGCGATCATCAGCGAGTACATGGCGGGATACGCGCAGATCGCGCAGCGATTGCGCGAAAGCGCGCGCTCGGGCCAGACCTCCTTCGAGCTGATCCAGGAGATGGTCCGCGAGGCGCTCGCCTGGCGGGTCGAGAACGCCGACCTGCAGCCGATCGTCGCGGTCGCGCGCAACCTGCGCGGGTCCGGTTGGGAGGAGGCGAACAAGGCCGCCGACGACGCGATGCTGGGCTGGATCCTCGCCGTGCACGCCGCCGACGAAAGCGCCGGCCTGATCCGCAAGGACATCGACCTCGAATTCGGCGTCCGCGCCGCCTACGCGATGATCGAGGCGATGCTCTCGAGCTTCGACGTCTCGGCGGGCGAGGAGCAGATCGAGCGGGCCGCCCACCAGCTGGCGCTGCTGCACTGGTACTCGATCTGCTCGGTCGATCCGGCCGACGCGCCGCGCAGCCCGCTGGGCCGCAAAGGCGTCCAGTAGCTATTGAACAGAGTGTCTAGTTCCGGTACCGTGGGTCGGTCGGCCGCGCGCCACGCGGCGGCTCGGAAGCGAAATGACAACGCGCGCACCCAACCACGCCGAGGTCGACCTGGCCCACCTGATCCACCCCCTGACCGACCATTCCCAGTTGCCTGAGGCGGGACCCCTCGTCCTCGTCGGCGGCGAGGGCTGCGAACTGATCGCCGAGGACGGCCGTCGCCTGATCGACGGCTCGGCCGGGCTCTGGACCGTGAACCTCGGCCACGGCCGGCGCGACCTGATCGAGGCCGCGACCGCCCAGCTCGAAAAGCTCCCCTACGCGGCGACCTTCGGCGGGGTCGCGGCCGCGCCGACGATCGAGCTGGCCGAGCGGATCTGCGAGCTCGCCCCCGCCGGGCTCGACGCGGTCTTCTTCGTCACCGGCGGCAGCGAGGCGAACGAGACCGCGATCAAGCTCGCCCGGCGCCACTGGATCCGCGCCGGGCGCCCGTCGAAGTCGATCGTGCTCGCACACGATCGCGGCTACCACGGCCTCGCCGGGGTGACGACGACAGTCACCCGCCTGGAGCCCTACCACGCCGACTTCGGGGCCGACGCTCCGGACGTGGTCGAGGTCCCGGCCCCCTACACCTACCGCTGCGCCGCCGGCGTCCCCTGCGACCCCAGCACCTGCCCGGTGTGCACCGGCGCCGCACTGGAGCGGCAGATCCTCGAGCTCGGCCCCGAGCGGGTCGCGGCAGTGATCGTCGAGCCGGTCTTCGGCTCGGGCGGGGTGATCGTGCCGCCGCCCGGGTACCTGCGCCGGCTGCGGGAGCTCTGCGACCGCCACGAGGTGCTGCTGATCGTCGACGAGGTGATCACCGGCTTCGGCCGCACCGGGTCCTGGTTCGCGGTCGAGCACGAGGACGTGGTCCCGGACCTGATCACCTTCGCCAAGGGCGTCACCAGCGGCTACGTGCCGCTCGGCGGCGTGATCGTCTCCACGCAGCTCTGGGACGAGCTGCGCGACCCGGCGGCGGAGCCCGGCTTCCTGATGCACGGGTTCACCCACTCCGGGCACCCGGTCGCATCGGCGGTCGCGCTGGCCAACATCGAGGCGATCGAGCGTGAAGGGCTGCTCGACGTCGTGCTGGAGAAGTCGGCGCTGCTGGCCGGGCTGCTGGAGCCGTTGCGCGCTTTGCCGGAAGTGGGGGAGGTGCGCCAAGCGGGCCTGATGGTCGGGATCGAGCTGGTCGCCGACCGCGCGACCCGCGAGCGCTGGCCGAGCGAGCTGGGACGGGGACGCCGCGCGGCCGGAGAGGCGCGCGAGCGCGGCCTGCTGACCCGGGGCCTGCTCGACGACATCCTCTGCCTGGCCCCGCCGTTCACGATCTCCGAGGCGCAGCTGCGCCTCTCCGTGGAGATCCTCGCGGAGAGCGTCGAGGCCACTACTATACACACTGTCTAGTTAGGTGTAACCTGACCGAGTGAGGCTGGGAATCCTGGGAGCCGGCGCGGAGGGGAGCGGGCTCTCGGCGCTGCTCGCGGGGCGCGAGGGGATCGAGCTCCTGCGCCTGGCCGACCTCGACGAGCCCCGCCTCGGCCTGGCCGAGTCGCGCCTGCGCGAGCTCGGCACCGGCTTCGAGCTCGAGGCGGCCGTCGTCGACGCCGCCGACGTTGACGCGGTGGGGGAGTGGGCGAAGCCGCTCGACGCGGTCCTGAACGCGACCATGCCGCACCTCAACCTGAGCGCGATGGAGGGCTGCCTGGCGGCCGGGACCCACTACATGGACCTCAACGGCGGCCCCTTCGAGGTCCCCGGCGTGATCCCGCGAACCGACACGATCGACGCCCAGTTCGAGCTCGATCGTCCCTTCGCCGAGGCCGGCCTGACCGCCGTCTCCTGCGCCGGGGTGGCGCCGGGATGGGTCGACCTGGCCGCGCGGCGGGCGGTCGAGGGGATGAGCGGCGCCGAGGCCGTGACCGTGCGCTGGGTCGAGTGGAACGACGGAACCGAGCTGGTCTCCACCGTCGGCCCGGACCTGATCGCCAACTTCAACATGCCGACCCCGATGCGCTGGGAGGACGGTGAGGTGGTCGAGGTCGACCTGATCGCGAGCGAGGAGGTCTACGAGTGGCCCGAGCTCGGGCCGATCCCGGTCTTCACGGGGTTCATGCACCCGGAGATGCGAACCATGCACAACCTCGGCGCCGGCCTGCGCCGGGTCGAGGTGAAGAGCGGCCTTTGCAACGGGCGCTGGCGCTCCTCGCCGGAGATCTGGGTCGAGGCGCTGCGCCGCCAGCTGGCCGAGGGCGGGGAGCCGGCGCCGCTGGCGGAGATGCTCGGGCGCTCCTTCGTCCCACCCGAGCGCTACGAGGAGGCCCTGGCCGACGGGATCGTCAGCGAGGGCGCCTTCGCCGTCTGCGTCGAGGTGCTCGGCGAGCGCGAGGGTCGCACCGTCCGCCACACCCAGGGCCTGATGGCGACGCTCGCCGAAGCGCGCGAGGCGATCCCCTGGGGTACGCACATGGTCTACGCGACCTCGGGCTCGACCCCGGTGGTGCTGCTGCCGATGCTCGGCGCCGGCGAGATCTCGCGCGCGGGCGTGGTCGGCGTCGGGGCGCTGCCGGAGTGGCGGCAGATCCTCGAGGCGGTGCAGGCGCGCGGCCTGCGCACCTGGGAGCGCCTGGAGAGCGGCGTTTAGATCGGGCTCAGGCCTGGGCGCCGCCGCGGCGACGTGCGTGTCGATCCTTCATCTCGCGGCTTTTCTCCTTCGCGTCGGCGTAGGAGGACTCGACCAGCGCCTTGCCGCCGCTCCAGCCGAAGACCCAGGAGACCATGCCGACGGCGAAGACCACGTTCCAGGCGGAGATCACGAGCTGCTGGCCGATCGAGTAGGCGGTCGCGGTGGCGGCGTCGGCGTCGCCCGAGAGCGCCGCGGTGTTCATCGCCTGGGTGACCCCGACGCCTCCCGGGGTCGCCGAGACGCTGTTGGAGATCGAGTTGGAGGCGGTCACGGTGGCGACGTTGTGGAAGGAGACGGGGATGCCGTAGGCGCCGAGGAAGACGGCGACGATCGCCAGCCGCGCCAGGTAGCTGGCGAGCTCGGGCAGCACGAGGTCGGTCAGCGAGCGCCGCCAGCTGCGCAGGATCGCGCCGCCCGCGGCGGCCTGGGCCCGCAGCTTCTCCAGCCGGGGCCAGAAGATCCGCGCCAGCAGGGCGAGCAGGACGACGCCCCCGGCGAGGATCAGCACGACGAGCCCGGTGTGGTCTTCGAGCAGCCCGAGCTTGATCCCGAACGAGCCGCTGACCGAGAGGAAGAGGTAGAGGTAGAGCGCGACGTTGAAGACCGAGAACGGGATCTTCTGCACGACCAGCGCCGAGAAGACCAGGGTGAAGCTGGCGGCGGCGAAGAGGCTGGTGAACATCAGCAGCATCACCCAGGTGCCGACGTTCGCCGGCAGGAAGCAGTTGAGCGCGACCGCGACCGAGTAGCAGGCAAGCACGAGCCTGAAGGAGACGCGGGTGCGGGGGAGGGCGGCGCGGAGGATCCCGAACCAGGCGAGCGCCGCGAAGGTCGTCTGCGCCGTGCCCAGGAGGACGCCGGCGATCACCGCCCAGGGCGGGATCTCGCCGATCTTGCGGAAGAGGTCCCGGATCCACTCCCCGGCCGGCACGCCGAGCAGGTCGAGCAGGAAGATCGCGAGCGCGACGCCCCCGACCCAAAGCCCGATTCGCGCCAGCCGGATCCCCACGCCGGAGGCCTATTCGAGCAGTTCTTCGGCCTTCTTCTTCGCTTCTTCGACGCCCTTTTCGGCTTCGGCCTGGCCTTCTTCGATTCCCTTTTCGGCCTTGTCGATGCCTTCTTCGACGCCCTTCTTGGCGCTGCCCTTGCCTTCTTCGGCCTTCTTCTTCGCTTCTTCGAAGCCCTTTTCGGCTTCGGCCTGGCCTTCTTCGATGCCTTCTTCGGCCTTGGTGACGCCGTTTTCGATTTCCGTCTTGGCCTGTTCGGTGGCCGAGGTGTCGCCGCCTCCGCCGCAGGCCGAGAGGACCGCGCCGCCGGCGAGCGCCGCCAGGATCAAGAGCGTGGCGCCGAGCGCCCGGGCGCCGGTCGAAGTGGGTGGCCGATCGTCTCCCATGGTTCTCCTCCCCGAATGTGTCATCGGTCGATTTCCCTCGTGCGGGCTCAGCGTACCCGGCAACTGCGGCTCAAGCTCAAATCCATATCGAGGCCGGCGAAGTGGAAGCGGCCGCGGGCGAAGGTGAAGCCGATGCCGGGGAACCCGGGCGGCGCCGCGCAGCTGGCGCTGAGGAAGGCCACGCGGCGGCCGCGGTAGGAGAATTCCCGGCCGAGCTTCAGGTCGATGCTCGTGATCGAGCCGAGCCCGCCGGCGAGGCGGGGGACGTCGGCGGTGAGGAGCGTCCCGAACCTGCCCTCCGCCTTGCGGGAGATGACGAACGGAAGCACCAGCGTCGCCTGCACGGGGCGATCGGCGTGGAAGTGCAGGAGCAGCGCTTCGCGGCCGTTGGAGCTGCCGTTGAAGGCGAGCAGCTTCCCGCCCACCGGGATCGGGCCTTCGGTCGAGTCGAGCACCGCGGTGAAGCTTCCCTTGCCGACCAGGGCCGGCCCGCAGCGCCGCAGCGCCGCCTGGCTGCTGGTGGTCTGCAGGACGGCTCCGGTGCAGCGCGGCAGCCCGCGGGTGAAGATCCTGCCGTGGCGGTTGACTTCCACTTCGAGCGTGCGCAGGGCAGGCGGGTGGCTGCCGTCGGTGGTCGAGATCCGGCCTTCGAGCGTGACCGTCACGGGTGCCGGGCGGTCGCGCGGCAGCGAGTGCGGCGCGAAGCCGCCGTCGAACGCGATCCGCACGTTCTTCACCTGGCGGATCTCGGCCCGGGCGACGGCGACGGCCCCGAGCGCGACCAGCGCAAGCGACGCGAGTATCGGGAGACGGTGGCGCATTCCCAGCCCGAGTCTAGTTTTCGCCATCCGGGCCACGGTTAGGGTTTCGGGAAATGATCGATGGGCAAGCCTGGGCCGATTTGTCCGAGGGCGACGAGTTCGCCGGCTACCGGATCGAGCGCCGGCTCGGCCGCGGCGGCATGGGGATCCTCTACCTGGCGATGGAGCCGGGGCTCGAGCGGCGCGTGGCGCTCAAGCTGATCGCGCCCGAGGCGGCCTCCGACGAGGTGTTCGCCCGGCGCTTTGCCGAGGAGTCGCGGATCGCGGCCTCGATCGAGCACCCGAACGTCGTCCCGATCTACGCCGCCGGGAAGCAGGACGGGATCCCGTACATCGCGATGCGGTTCGTCTCCGGCTCCGACCTCGGCCGGCGCATCGCCGCCTCCGGCCGGCTCGAGCCCGAGCGCGCGGTCGCGCTGATCGCCCAGATCGGCAACGGCCTGGACGCGATCCACGCCGCCGGCCTTGTCCACCGCGACGTGAAGCCGGCCAACGTCCTGCTGAGCGGCGAGGAGGGAGCCGAGCACGCCTACATCACCGACTTCGGCGTCGCCCGCAACGTCGCCACCCAGTCGGGGCTGACCCAGACGGGCCGCTTCGTCGGCACGCTCGACTACGTCGCCCCCGAGCAGATCTCCGGCGGCCAGGTCGACGCCCGGGTCGACGTCTACGCGCTCGGCTGCCTGCTCTACAAGCTCCTGACCGGCGAGGTTCCGTTCCCGCGCGAGGGCGAGGCGGCGCGCCTGTACGCGCACCTGCACGACCCGCCGCCGGCGCCGTCGCTGAAGGCTCCGCAGGTGCCGATGGCACTCGACGACGTCGTCATCCGGGCGATGTCCAAGCAGCCGGACGACCGCTACCCCTCCGCCGGCGACCTCGGCCGGGCCGCGGTCGCGGCGCCGAGCGGCGCCGAGGTTGCGATCCCGGAGCGAACCGTCGCCACCGGCGCGGCGGCGACCGTGGAGACGCCGATGGTCGGGGGCGCTCATGCGAGCGAGACGGTCGAGTCGAGCCCGCGCGGGCCGGGGACCGTGAGCGAGACGCGCCCCTCGGGCCTGCAGCCGCCGACCGAGCCGACCCCCCCGACCGCCGCGACGCGCAGGCTCGAGCCGGGGGAGGACGACGGGGGCAAGGGGCCCTCCGCGGCCGTGCGCCGGCGCAGGCTCATGCTCGGCGGCGGCTTGGCCGCGCTTGCCGCGGTGATCCTGGTGGTGATCCTGGCCTCGGGCGGGGGAGGGGGAGGGAACGCGGCGACGACGGCGGACAACGCCGCAAACAAGGCGCGGCTCGAACGAGAACACAAAGAACAGGAAGAAGAGGCAAAAGCGCGCCTAGAAAAACGAAGAGAAGAAGAAAAGCCGCTGCCGGCGGCGCAGCTGATCAGCCAGGCCGACTCGATCTGCGAACGCAGCAAGGAAGAATTCGTCGCCTCGGGTGAAAAATTTAAGGGCGGCGAGGAAGAAGCGAACGTTCCGTACTCCCAGGAACTGATCGCGAACTCGACCACCGCGACCCGCGAACTGGAGGACCTGAATCCCCCCGCCGACCTGAACGAACCCTACGAACGCTTCCTCGCGCTGCAGCGCACGGTCGTCGCGCTCGATCGTCAGGCGCTCGCGGCGGCGAAGGCGGAAGACATCACCGCCTACCTGGCAGCGCGCGAAACGCGCAACGAACTGAAACCCGAGCGCCAGGTGGTGGGGGAAGAAGTCGGCTTCAGCGTTTGCGGGATCCCAGGCGGATGAAGACCGCGACGCCACACCCCCAGATGGACGGCAAGATGGCCGGGTGAAGAGCTTGGCGACAAGGCTCGAGGGCGAGCTGGTGGTGCTCGAGCCGCTCGACGAATCGCACGCCGAGGGGCTCTGGGAGGCGGCGCAGGCGCCGCAGACCTGGGACTGGCTGACCGACATCGGCGCCGAGCGCGAGCTCTTCGAGCGCTGGATGGCGATCAGCCTGGAGGCCAACGCCGCCGGCACCGAGGGCGTCTTCGCGACCCGTCGTCGTGCCGACGCCGCCCTCGTCGGCTCAACTCGCTATCTCAACGTCCGCCTCGAGGATCGTGTGGTCGAGATCGGGTGGACCTGGCTGCACCCGGGCGCCTGGCGCAGCGGCATCAACCTCGAGGCCAAGCTGCTGATGCTCGGCCACGCCTTCGAGCGGCTCGGCTGCAACCGGGTCGAGCTCAAGACCGACGCGCGCAACGAGCGCTCGCGGGCGGCGATGGCGGCCTTGCCCGCCCAGTTCGAGGGGGTCCTGCGCAAGCACATGGTCGTGCCCGGCGTCGGCGTCCGCGACAGCGCCTACTACAGCGTGCTCGACGAGGAGTGGCCAGCGGTCCGCGCCAACCTCGAACGCCGCCTGCGCTGAGATAGAACACATCGACTTCCCTTGGTTGACCGAGAGGACGAATACCGGCAACTTGCCTGTTATGAGGAAGCGGAGCGCTCGCGCAGGTTTTTCGACTCTCCTCGTACTGGTGCTCGGCGCGGCGATTGCACCGAGCGTCTGGGCACAGGGAACAACAGCTTTCACCTGTGCCGAAGGGACGGCCGAAGCAGGCTTCGCCGATGAACACTGTGATAGTCCGACCACCGGCGAAGGCGTGAAATTCGTGCACAAAAGCATCCCTCTCGGCGCTTCCCTGACCATCTTCAGCAACGCGAAAACGGCAGAAGAAACAAGTGCGGCGGTCCCCACGAGCTTCAGCTGGACCTTCGGTGGGATCGCCGTTCGGGTCGAATGCACCAAAGCGAGCGGTGCGGGCACGATCGAAAACCGCACCATCGAAGGGACGATGCAGGCAATCGGCACCACGCAGATCGAATACAGCGGCTGCTCGGTGACCAAACCCTCCGGAAGCAGCTGCAAAGTGCAGGAACCGGTGATCGAGAAAGTGAACTTCAGCACCTACGAGGCTGGCGAAGAAGAAATGGGCGTGGAACTGACGCCCAGCGAAAAAGGCGTGTTCGCAACCATCGTGATCGAAGGCTGCAGCATCAAAGGGACCTACAAAATCACGGGCAACGCCCAGGGAACACCCGGCGGCTCCCCGAACGGGCGCGGCGCGACACTGGCGTTCACCGAAGGTATGGGTTCGCTCGCCTTCGGTGGATCTCCGGTCACCTTTCTCTCGACGGTGACAGAGCAGACGAAAGCGATCTTCGGCCTGCCCGAAGACCCGATCGTCCTCACAACAACCGAATAGCCGCGAGCTTCAGTCCTCCTCCCGGCGGCGGTCCAGCGGGTGGGCGAGCCGTTCGGCCCGCTTGCGCATTTCGTCGCCCGCCTCCTTGGTCGCCGTCGCCACCTCCTCGCGGGTCGCGGCGATCCCCTCGCTCGGCTTGCCGCCGACGATGTCGCGGAAGGCTTCCTTGAAGCGGTCGGTGCGCCGGCCCGGGTGGAAGCGCCGCTCGGCCTTCGCCTGCTTCTTCGGCCGGCGCTCACCGTAGTGGCGCCGCGCCCAGGGAGACCCGGGCTTGCCGATGCGGCAGGCGCCGTAGAGCGCGATCGGGAAGACGAAGAAGCCGATGATCCCGTGCAGGTTGCGGCCCTTGAGGAAGCAGACCGCGACGATCGCGAAGAGGACGAAGCCGGAGGCGATCGTGGCCGCGACGCCTTCGGATTCGCTGCCGAGGTCGAGCGGGTTGACGCCGACCACGATCAGCCCCATCGCCGCCGCGGCGATCACCGTCGCGTCGATCGAGGCGCGCCCCTCCTCGGCCCAGTAGACGTCGTCGAGGTAGACCCAGAGGGCGAACTCGT
>AR_comb_assmDRAFT_10632384_pt1 | contig 28665 bp, 20 predicted proteins | sample ArasoioldDNA_FD_10543 | JGI IMG/M metagenome (IMG submission 10543) | reverse complement strand
TAAATCCAACTCTTGCGAGTCGCTCCCTTGTCGTCGTAGCCGCCGAAGATTCTGACCGAGCCATCCATCACTTGAATGGCGGCGCAATTGAAGCGAATGGCGTCGAGCGTTCCATCAACTTGTCGAAAGGCTCCGGTGTGCGGATCGAAAATCTCCGCCGACGTCGCACCACCCACGATGAGAGCACGTCCGTCGAGCAGGGAAATAACCGGAAGCCGGCTGCGACCTTCATTCAGATTGCCAGTAACCGTGAATGTCTGCGTCGCGGGGTCGTACAATTCCGCGGAAGTGAGTGCGGGAGATGTTTTCGTTTCCAGGCTGGTCCCACCCGCGATCAGAACTTTTCCATTGGCCAGAAGAACCGCGGCGTGTTGAAAACGAGGTTGATGCATTTCTCCCGCGAGCGTGAATTTCTTTGTCTTCGGATCATAGATCTCGGCACCGGCCAGAACTGCGTGCTTTACTCCAACTCCGCCCACAATGAGAACGCGACCGTCCGGTAACAGAGTGGCGCTATGTCCAACGCGCGGTGTGGACATCTTCCCCACGAGCGCCCATTTGCCCGTCAACACCGAGTAGGTCTCGGCGGAGTCAAGAGACTGCACGCCGTTGGTACCGCCGGTGACGAGGGGGCTGCCATCGCGCAACACGGTGACACTGGCGCGTACACGAGCGACGTGCATGCTTCCGCGTGGCGTGAACTTGCGGGTGTCATATTCGTAGTCTTCGGAGGACGCGAGAGCTCCGCTCCGGTTGGCGCCGCCGGCGATCAACACTTTGCCGTCCGAGAGAACGGCAGCGATGTGGCCCTGGCGCGGCACGGTCATGCGTCCAGAGGGTGTAACTTTCTCGCTGGTCGGATCGTAAACCTCTGTAGATGCGAGAACAGCGCGCTTGTCGTCGGTTCCTCCGGCGATCAAGACTTTGAAATCCGGCAGCACGTTTGCAGTGTGCGCTCCGCGCGCGACGTTCATGTCGAAGCCGGCAGTCAGTTTCCCTACTGGTGGAAGAGGCCGGTGCGAAGCAGTTTGCTGAGCAGCAGCGCAGAGCAGGAGTGTGCCGAAAAATAACGGTGCGGCATGGCGAAGATTCATAGGAATGGCGGTTCGACCGCCGTTCAATTGTAGCGAGCGGTATGACCCGAAAGATTGAGTGATGTGGTTCGGATGGTTACTGAAGGTTAGGTTCTGGAAACAAAATGAGCAAACCTCGCCTTCGGCTGTTTTATGGGGGAGGACTTTCAAGCCGAAGACGAGGTTTTCCGTCGCTAATTAATTGACGGTAAGCTGAGTGGTGACGGTCCGCGTCCTGCTGCCCTGGTGGGCGAGCACCGTGATGGAATAAGTTCCCCTCGGCGTGCTCGACGTGGTCGTCACTTTCAATGTGGCGGTACCTTGTTTCGTAATCGAACCAGGAGTGAGCGTTGCGGTCAGGCCCTTGATTCCCGTAACTCCGTCGAGTGACAAGTCGGCGGTGCCGGTGAAATTCAGCGGCGTGAGTGCCAGGTTGTAGGTGACGCTCTTGCCCTGTTTAGCGGTGAGCAGAGCGTTATCGATGGTGATCCAGTAGTCGTTGCCGACCGGAGTCAGGTTGCACGCGGACGACAGACTGCCCGAGGGCTTGGCGAAACTTGAAGAACCATCCTTATTCGTCGCATCCTTCCAGCCCGAGAAGTCTTCCTTCGTTCCCGCCTTCGGAGTTGGCAACCAGTATGGAGTCGTTGAATTTTCTGGGTTCCACCAGGTGTTGTACGAAGATTTCAGCGTGCTCTGGAATGTATTCCAATCGTTGCCATCCAGATAGCTGTCCTTGACCAGGAGTTGACCGCTGTTGTTCCCCTGAATCGTGTTGGACTTGTTGGTGAAGTTCTGCGTGATCAGGTTCTTGGTGACACCCGTTTCCCAATTGGTGACTTCAATTCCGCCTTTCAGGCCAATCATGGCGATCTGGGCGTTGTTGTTGTCGAGGATCACGCTGTTGGTCAGCGAAATATCTTCACTATTGCGCAACACGAAGCCGCCAACCGCCAGAGTCGAGTTCTGATGACAGAAGTAGCTGCTGTCGAACGTCATCGGACCCTCGTTCTTCTCCACGAATACGCCCGTCATCAGGTTGCTCGTCGCGTTGATGTTGTTGACCGTGACGTTGGCGTTATCGGTGTCCCAGTGAACGCCGTACGTCTGGTTGAAGCTGATGGTCAGATCATTGAGGGTGTCATGGTGTACTTCCCAGGCGTGCAGGCCGGAGGTATTGCAAGCGTAGAAAGCGCCCTGCGCGCCGCGCCAGTTGTTATAAGACGCACTGTCAGACTGCCAGAGCCCGTGATTGGTCTGGGACTCCTGGAATCCGCTGTCACCATTGTGGACGGCAGTGCTGTTCTGGACGGTGAAATAGGTTGTCGGATTCTGGATCGACAATCCCTGCCCGTTATTCCATTGGAAGGTGTCGTTATCGAACAAGATATTGGTGGAACTGCCCTGGACCTCGACTGCGCCGGAGGCGTGGCAGGTATTGGCGTATTGAAACGTCAAGCCGCGGAGGACGATGTTGGATTTGTTCTGGATGAGGAAAAGCGTGGGTTTGTCGGCGACGTCGACAGTGGAAGCGTTCATGTCGGTTCCGTTTTTCGGCCAGACATAAAGCTGGTCGCCATGTTCATCGACGTAGAAGGTGCCCTGGCGCATGGCATCGATCGACATGACCTGGGTCAGCACGACGCCATTCACGGCTACCATCTCGCGCCGCATCACGATGTCCTGCTGATAAGGGCATGAGGTCTGTTGCGGGCAGATGCCCCATTGGTGCGTCCAACCAGTGGTGGAGATGCTGTCATTCAATGAATATTTGGCCCAGCCTGTGTACGTCTTGGCGCCGCTGATGATGACTGTTCCGGGTGTGGCAGCTTCAAATGTGATGGGAAGGGTGGTGTCTTTCTTGTCTTTCTTGAGCTCGATGTACTCGCGGTAGGTTCCGGGATTGATGGTGACGAGTGTTCCGACACCGCTCTGATTATTACTTTGAGCGATATCAGCGGCTGCGCCGATCGTCTTCAGTGGTTTTGAAGAGGTGCCTGAATTGGAATCTTTACCGGTGGAAGCGTCTACGTAGATGTGAGCAGTTTCCAGCTTTTCGTTGACTGTCGCTTGCCCTACAGAAAATTGCCCGAAGAGAATTACCCCCAATCCGCACAAGGCGGTCCTATAGATTTGCATTGTACAAATACCTCCCGACAACAGGACTCGGAATGGACTGGACTTGCGACCTACTGGCCAGAGGTAAAGAAACTCGTGTTCGCACAGATAATTGCGCACGAGCAGGCAACTACCGGGACTGCGCGAACAAGAATATTGACGCGTCGACGAACGTGGCAAGGGCAGGATAGCTGATGGATGGAAATTCGCAAACTAAAGAATGGAGAAGAAACTACTCAAAGGTTCATAGACCAATCGGCGAGTTGGGTCGTTGCACTAACAGGCCCCTTTCCCGGAATGGATCTGTCCGGGAAAGGGGCCGCGAGTTTTGTTTCCTGATAGCTAAATCACCGTCTCTGTGAATTCGACGGGCTGCAGCGTTCCGTAGCTGGCATCGATCGTAACCACTCCGGGTTGGCTCGGAGTTGTATAGCCAGTGGAGGCCTGACCATTCGGCGCCGTCACGGGAGACGCATTCGTGAATGATCCACCCGCGTGGTTATCTGTGAAATTTACGGTGAGTCCTGAGAGCCCGTTCCCGTACTGATCGGTCACGGAAACGATCAGCATCTTCGCGAGCTTGTTGTTGACGTGGGCTGTTTGGTTGTTGCCTTGGATCATCAACACCATCGCCGGCGGGCCGGGTAAAGATTGCTCAGTGGCGTGGACGACGATCGATCCAGAGGTGGCGGTCACTGTAATCGTCTTGGCTACAATCGGCAGCGTATAGATTGTGCTGGCTTGTCCAGTGGAATCAGTGATCGCGCTCCTCGGATTGAAAGTGCCGCCCCAGTTGTCGGTGAAGTTGATCGTCGCGTTGGGAACGCTATTGCCGACGGCGTCCTTGGCCTTGATCACAATGGGCGAGGGCAAGGTGGTGCCGACGGTGCCCGTCTGCTTGCCGCCGGACACAACCGAGAGTGCGGCGACGGGACCGACGACATCCTGCTCGGTGAAAGTTGCGGTGGAGAATCCGGGACTGCTCGCCGTGATGGTGAGCGTCTGTGGTTTGTTCGGCAGTTTGTAGGTCGTGGATGCCTTACCAGTGCTGTCTGTAGTGACCATGGCGTTGCCGAACGTTCCGCCCTTGTTGTTATCGCTGAAGGTGATCGTCAGCCCAGAGACGGGAACGCCCGTATAGGGATTCGAGGCAGTGACTGTGAGAGAAACGGGCAGAGTAGTGCCGGCGTAACCGGTCTGATTATTTCCAGCTGTCGCGCTGATCTGCGGGAATAGTCCGTAGGCTACGACCTGCGTTTGGGTGCCGGCGTAGACACGACCGTTGGCGATGGTCGGCGTCGCGAAGTGAGGAACCGTTCCCAGACTGTCGCGTCCTCCTGCCGCCATGCCGGAGTCGTACATGAGGTAAAGGTGTGTTGCTTCGTAGGCAGAGAGCAGGGGCACTCCAGCGATGCTGCGCACAATCCAGACGACTCCGTTGGTCGTGCCATTCCCTGAAACTTCAGGCAGCCCGACTGTGGTCAGCTTGTTGGAGGTTTGCGCCACCGGCGTGGCCGAGAGGTTGCCGTTGTTCAGCGAATACGCTTTCAGAAAGTCGTTGTGCGCCAGGTAGTAAACGTATTGTGTTGTGCCGTCGGTCCAGTAGTTCGGGCTGCCGAAGTTGTACTTGCCGAGCGCGCCCGGCAGGTAGGTAGGAATCTGGTTGTTGTCAGTCGTGTTGTACTGCCCCATGTCATCGCGATTCAGCAGATAGACGTCACCGCGTTTGCTTCCAGTGGCAAGCAGGTGTGCGGGCCCGGAGGACTGATCAGGCAAGATTGCAACCGCCGCCGAGCCCAGATCCATGTCGGTGGAGGAAAGGGTGGCCTCGTCGAAGGGCGTGAAGTAATCGACCAAGTTGAAGGCTCCGCCGCTCAGGTTCAGCTTGAGGATGCTGTCACCAAGATCGGGGAAGCTCGAGAAATCAAATGTGCCGTTCGCTGTCGATAGATACACGTTGCCGTCGCTGTCGGCGGCGGGTCCGGTGCCACCTTGCCAGATCGAACTACCGTAAGTGCCGTCCGGTTGCGTCGTCATGACACCGAGTTGCTGCAGGTTGGATGAGTTGTACGCAAGCAGCCAGCCTCGCCCCGTGAGGTCGCAGCCATTGGATCCGAACGCGATGTAGATCGTTCCATTCGACAATAGAAGAGCAGGACGCTGCATTTCGGGCTTGCTGTTCAGGTTCAAGGCCCCCGAAGAACCGGTGATCACAACAGGACCGCCAAGCTTCTCTGCGCCCGTGGTTACGTCGAGGGCGTGAAGGCGGAAGTAGTAGCTATTGGTTGTACCCACGGTCTCCTGCGTCTTGGCCACGACGTAGAGAGTTCCCGTGGACGAATCGATGACGGGAGTGCTCAGGATTCCGACTTCGTTGAACTTCGTGACATTGCCGCAGCCCTGGACATTCATCGGCACGGTGTTAATGCCCGCGGCCGGATTGATGAAGCTGACCTGCCAGAACAACGCGCCGGTATCGGCATCGATGGCGTAAACGCTGTCATGCTGGGTGGCGACGAATAGTACGTTGTGCACCGCGCCATTAATGGTCAGTCCCGACATGTAGAGCGGCTGGGCCTGGACATAGCCGTCTACATTGAACGCGAACAGTTTTCCGAACTGCGTGGAGTTGACGTTGGAGAGTGTCAACAGCGTTTCCGCTGTGTTCCCGCCTATGCGCGCATTGCTGTATTTGTTGGTCAGCACGTTGACTTGTGCGAAGGCGCAGGGCAGGCAGGCGATCAAAGCGGCCAGAGCCAGCGTGGTGCGGATCATGCTGGTGCTCAGGGTCGGTCTGTAATTTGAATACATTTGTCGCGTTCTCCAAAAAGTAAGAATTGGTGCGCCTATCTACCGCTTAACCCAGAATTCCGATCACTAGCATTGCGTCGCGAGTTCACGACTAGTTCACCGTCTCCGTAAATACGGCCGGAGGAAGAGTTCCATATGTGGCATCGATGGTCACTGTTCCGAGTTGTGACCCGGTTGTGTATCCGGTGGAGGCCTGACCAATCGAATTTGTAACTGGATGTTGGGGCGTCAACGTTCCGCCAGCGCTGTTGTCGTCAAAGTCCACCGTGAGTCCCGAGATGCCGTTGCCATACTTGTCAACCACGGCAACGATGAGCATCTTGGGCAGCTTGTTGTTCTTGTGCGCGGTTTGATTGTCGCCCTGAATCTTGATCACGCTGATTGGTACGTCAGGCACCGACTTCTCGCTCGCATTCACGCTTACGGAACCGGCAGTGGCCGTGGCCAACAACGACTTCGCTACCGTGGGAAGCGTGTAGCTGGTTGTGGCTTGTCCGTTCGAGGCGGTGATGGCCGGGTTCGGGGTGAATAATCCGTTATTTCCGTCGTTGAAAGTAACCGACGCTCCAGGAACCACGTTGCCGACTGCATCTTTCGCTTTGAAAACAAGTGGCAAGGGTAGAGTTGTGCCTACGGTCCCAGTCTGCTTTCCGCCGGAGACGACCGTGAGCGTTGCAACCGGTCCCACGGTGTCTTGCTCCGTGAAAGTAGCTGGAGCGAGACCGACGCTGGAAGCAACGATCGTGATGGTTTGAGGCAGCGTGGGCAGAGTGTAGGTGGTGGATGCCTGTCCGTTGCTGTCGGTAAATGTGTCTGGGTTGGTGATCGTCCCCTTGCCACCGTCGCTGAAATTGATTGCGACTCCTGCCAGCGGACTCCCTGTATATGGATTAGTGACCTTCACCGTGAGTGGGACAGGCAGGGTAGTGCCGGCATAGCCGGTCTGATTGTTTCCGCCTGTCGGATTGACCTGCGAAAACAATCCGTACGTGACCAGTTGAGTCTGCGTGCCAGCGTACACATGCCCGTTGGCTACCGTAGGAGTAGCGAAGTGTCCGATCGTGCCCAGCGTGTCGCGGCCATTGGCCACCATACCCGAGTCATAGAGCAGCAACAGGCGCTTTGCGTCGTACGCCGAAAACAGCGGCACACTCTTCACAGTCCGTACGACCCATAGGATGCCGTTCGACGTGCCGGTTGAGGAGATTACGGGCAATCCAGTGGTGGTCAGCTTATCGGTTGTTTGTGCCCCCGCGGTCAGGATGCTCTTGCCGGTGCCATCGACGCCGAGCGTGTAGGAACGCAGATAATCCTGATGCGCGAGGAAGTAAACGTTGTTGTTCCAATAGACAGGGTTACCAAAGAAAAAGCCCTGGAGCGCGGCAGGCAGATAGAGTGGGATCTGGCTGTTGTCGATGGGATTGTATCCGCCGAGATTGTCGCGGTTGATCAGATAGATGTCTTTATCTTTGCCGGAAGTAACGAGCAAATGTGGAGTGTTGCTCCGCCCTTGAGTGGGCAAAAGAGTAACGCCGCCGGAGCCCAGGTCCAGATCATTCGCCGCCATGTTGTCTTGGTCGAACGGCGTGAAGGAATCCGCCAGAGTGAACCCGCCGAATCCAAACGATAACTTCACGATGCTGTCGCCAAGGTCGAATGCGCTGAAATTGAATGTGCCGTTTGCCGTTGAGAAGTAGATGTTTCCGGCTTCATCGGCCGCCGGAGCAACTCCAGCTTGCCAGATCGAGCTGCCGAAACTGTTGTCTGGCTGGGTGATCATGGTGCCGAGTTGTTGCAGGCTGGAGGGGCTGTAAGCGTACAGCCAGCCGCGCGCGTTCAGATCACAGCCATTGGAGCCAAAAGCGATGTAGAGAGTGTTGTGGGAAAGCACCAGGCCTGGACGCTGAATGTGTTGCAGCGGAGTGAATGACAAAGTTCCAACCGTTGCAGAGATCGTGACGGGACCGCCGAACTTTTCCTGACCCGTTGTGACATCGATCGCATGCAGCGAATAGGCAGCGACTCCGCCTGCATAAGTCTTAGCTGTCACATACATCGTTTTGGTCACGGCATCGATTACGGGTGTGCTCAGAATTCCGATTTCGTTGAAGCCGGTGACGCCGCTGCAGCCTTCTGTGGCGCTGGGAACCGATGCTCCGAAGTTGACCTGCCAGAGTTGTGCTCCCGTATCTGCATCAATGGCGTAAACGCTATTGTGAAGCGTGGCGACAAAAACGACGTTGCGCGTGGCGCCATTCACGGTTAGCGCCGACATATATAAGGGCTGGGCTTGAATGTAACCATCCACGCTGGTGGCGAACTGTTTTCCGAAGCGGTTCGGAGTGACGTTTGAAATGGTGAGCAGAGTCTCGGCTGTGTTCTGGCCAGTGCGCGCGTTATCCATCTTGTTGGTCAGAACGTTGATCTGACCGAACGCCGAAGGAAGGACGACGGCAAAGGCCAAAACTACTACGAGCGGCCGTAGATTCGGCCGCTGGATACGATTTACGAGCATCTGCCCGCCCCTTTCAAGACTTGGCACACACATCCACTGCCGGCGTTGCTGGCGGAGTTAACGTCGTTCCGTTCAGCCTTCCTCGACGAAGCATCCACACTTCCAGGCAGGGGAGAAATCAGGATCCCAAACACCTTCAGGGTCTACTCCAGGCACGTCGAACAGGAAACCAAGATCCGGCTCTGGAACAGCCCCATTCCATTGATAGCCAGATAGTTGGCGCTGTCAGACGCCAATAACGAAGGGGGAGCTTGCACGAACAAAAATTCGCGAAAGTCGTTTCATCATTTTTGGTTCGCTACTATGCAAAGTCAAGGGTGAAAGTTCTTGCATACTACCCAGTCGTGCCATGAGCGTTTCACTTGAGTCTTTCTTCTCCTAGTGCGGAGATCCGCGAGCGTGTTAGCCTTTGGCATCTCCCCTTCGCCAACCCGTCCGCATTTGCAAAACCAAAACCGAAACTGGGAAAGCTATGAGTATGAAGTCGATTGTTCTGGTCCTGTCGTTGGTTCTGCCGGGTTTGGTTGCGGCACAAACAGTAACCACTTTCGAAGGCATTGATGCGTCGCAGATTTCGGCGCCCGGTTTCGATGTCGACCCCAATGGGGCAATAGGCACCAAGCAGTACATGGAGTGGGTGAACACCTACTACCAGGCGTTCGACAAGACGTCACACAAAACGGTGTGGACTGTGCCGCAGAATGGGGATACGCCCTGGCGGAACAACAACATGTCGGACTGTTACGGTGCTGGCGGTGGTGACGGGATCGTGACCTTTGACCGCATGGCGTCGCGCTGGGTGATCGCCCGACGCGCGAGCAACCACGGAGCTTATTTCTATTGCTTGGCAGTCTCGAATACTGACGACCTGTCGTCGAGCTCACTTGCGTGGTTTACCTACGAATTTGCGCTTGATCCCGTGCTTGGCACGAACACCTTCGGCCACGTCTACTGGCCCGACTGGCCCAGATTCGGAACGTGGGTTGACGGATACTACTTCAGCTTCAACCTGCAGGATCCGGACAACGCGTATCAGAACATTGGTGTAATTGCGTGCGTGCTCGACCGGACGAACATGATCATTGGCGGAACGGCGCGCGCCATGCAGTGTTTCAGCGATCCGAGCCCGATTCCGTTGAACGGGGCGCTGTATCTTTCGCACAGCTTGATCCCCGCTGATTTTGAAGGAACAACGCTACCGCCCACGGGAAGGCATGAATTCTTTGTGAGCATTCAAAATCCTCCGAACGATGGCGTAACGACGACGTCGAAGAAGCTCAACGTCTGGAACTTTAAGGTGAACTGGAAGACGCCAAGTAATACCACGTTCACCCACACGCAGGTGAGTGTCGCGAGTTACACGCCGGGATGCTATGACGTCGAGGAGCCAGCACTTACGAATTGTGTGAATCAGCCATCAAGCCGTACGACGGGATGGTTCCTGGATTCGGTGGGCGATCGGTTGATGCCGCGTTTCGCGTACAGGAACTTTGGAAGCTACCAGTCGTTTCTGGTGAGCTTCACGGTGCAGGTGACGCCGGGAACGAATCAGCAGACGGGGATTCGGTGGTATGAGCTGCGCGGTGCCGGCAGCCCAACGGTTTTCCAGAGCGGGACTGTGACGAACGGGACGCAGGTCTACCGCTTCATGCCGAGCATTGCACAAGACAAAGTGGGCAACGCCGCGGTGGGCTACAGCGTGTCAGCCAACAATACGCAGCCCGGAATTCGAGCCGCCTATTGGAGCTTGCCCAACAAGACCAAGGCCACGGAGATCAATATCAAAACCGGTGTGGGAGACGAAGAGAACACCGGGCGCTACGGCGACTACACCAGCATGACCGTTGATCCTGTGGACGACTGCACGTTCTGGTACGTGAATCAGTACTTCGCCGCGAATCAGACCGGGTCACTGATCAATTGGGATACGCGGATTGCGAATTTCAAGATTCCCGGCTGTCAGTGATTAGCAGTCCTGAGTCTCGAGTGCTGAGTTGCTTGAGTCGCCTCGTCTCCTACGCTTTTGGCTGCTTCTTCGATTCCGTATTACAGCATCGGTTCATTCGCTGACGTACGGTCCCTCACCCGCGCTTTGCGCGTGTTCAGGATGACATCGCGCTCGCGACTCGCGACTAATGACAATATTGAATAATGTCGGCTGCGATCTGCTGGGCGGCGGTTGTGAAGTTTGGAAGGTCATGCTGCACTCCTGCCAGGCATGCGAAGCGGGGTGAGGGAGAAGACGGGGAAGGTGTGACCCGACCTTCCCATGTTGTCGCCTGCGGGACCGCGTTGCTGGTGTCGTTGTCGCCGAGCAATTGCTTCACAACCGTATTCGGCAGGTTGATGTTCTGTGTCGATCCTCCATACAAGATGCTGTCGGAAAGCAACCGTGCCCCCAGGCTGGGATTCGCATTGTTGTGGAGCCCATCGGTGCAAGGAGTGGGCGTGGATGAACCTGCACTTTGGTAGGCCTCGTCGATAATCTTCGCGTCGGCATCCAGGTAACACATGTTGGGAACATTGTTGGAATTTGCGCAGACGTTGCTGACTGCGCTTGCGCTGCACGGGCTGCAACCGAGGTCGAGCCGGGAGGTGACGGGCCCGCTTGTTGGCTCAATCATGGCAAGTTCCGAATCCAATCCGTACTCAAAGACTGCATACGCGATGGCGGCCGAGCCACCGCTATTGCCAGTGGCGCACATGGGCGCGCTCGTGGACACCGAGACATTTGGATTGATTAGCTGTGGGTGGTTGTAAACCCAGTCGGCGACGGCTGCGTATCGGCAAGCGACCCGGCGCACACCTCCCGGGCCCTGCAGCCATCCATTCTTCTGATTGTCGTTGAATGGGGCCCCGAAGGAAATCTGCACGGTGTTATAACCGGCGACTATCAATCCCTGGACAACGTTCTGGCCGAAGTCATATCCGCCGGCGGTGGGATCGTCGTAAAGACCGCTGCCACCCGTTCCGACGTTTAGCAGCACCGTGCCGATGGGAGCGTTTTGCGGATTGTTGACCTTCAGGTACGCGGAGAGATCGGCAACGCCAGGACATGAGACTGCCATCGAGAAGCAGGTTGCAAAGGGCACTGAACCAGAGCAGGAAGGCAATTGCGTGAAGCTGCTGATCGTGCCTAACGGGTCGGTGGCCTGCACCGTAATGGTGACCTGTGCGGTCTTCGCCGCATCGGCATCGGCAGCGGCAGTAATGGTGACGGTTGCCGGAAACGTCGTGGGTGCGATGAAGATGCCGTCGGAGTCGATCGAGCCGGCGCTGGCGTTCCAGGAGACGGCTTGATTCGATGTGCCAGTAACGATTGCGGAGAATTGATAGTTCGCTCCCGCTCCGATGGTTGAAGGTGCGGTGGCGATACTGACGCTAACACCCGACGGAGGGGTGCTATTGGAGGAGCCACCGCAGGCTGCCAGGAAGAACAAGCAGAAAATTACGACCGCGGAAACAACGAGGTTCTGAACTTTCGGACCAAACAAAGGACACCTATCCAGCAGTAAATTGAAAGAAACCCGATCGGAAGGAAAAGTCTCGTGGAATCTCCCATTAAATTTCGCGTGCCAGCACGAAATCAGTCTAGCTCAGGAGAAGCGCTGCAGATAACGCGCTAGTGCATTTTAAGAAGCAGTGTGCGAAAGGAAGACATACCGCAAACGAGAACGTAGAGGGCTTAACGGGCTGTTGGAACGCACCCAGGTGTGCCCTTGTTCAGGCCGTCGTCTCTATTGTTCTTGCCGATAATGTCGTTGGCGATATCCATGGCTCCATCGCTATCGTCAGGCACTTCGTGCGTAGCGTTAGCGCTGCACGCCTGATTCGGCGCAGTGCCGAATTGGTTGATCCAGGCCTGGCTTTGCGGGATGCCGGTAGTTGTGTCCATGCCTCCGAACCTCAGGTGAATCCTCACGCCGGAGGGAGGAATAATCGTCTTGTTGGGCTGATAGATGTTGCTGTCAGATTCAAATCGATTTGCATTGATGACGTCCGTACCGTTGAGGCCGTCTGAGCATAGAGTCGGAGATTGGCTCTGTCCTTCCGGTTGATACGCAGGATCGATGATTGACGCTTCGGAATGCGTGTAACACATCGTGGTACGCCCGAGATCAGGTGCGCAGGGTGAGGGATTGCCAAGCTGATTTTGATTGCAGACACAGCCTTGATCGAGCCGTGAAGTCACCGGTCCCGCGGTCAACTCCGACATCGTAAGTTCCGCAGGCATGCCACCAAAGCCTGCAAGCCCGTACTCGATCATTGCGTAGGCCAAGGCACTGGCGCCTGCGCTGTTTCCGGTTGCACACAGAGGCGCGCTGGTCGTGGCAGTGCTGTTTGGGTCAATCTTGTGGGGGTTGTTGTAAACCCAGTCGAGAACCGTGGCGTAGCGGCAGGCCAAGCGCCGGACTCCTCCCGTCCCCTGAAGCCAACCCTTGGGTTGAGTGGTAGTAAAGGGTTCACCAAAAGAGATCTGAACCGTGTTGTAGTGAGCATTGAAGGCCGTCTCAACCGTCTTGTAGCCGAACTGCCAGAATGAATCGTAAAGTCCGTTTGCTCCGGAACCAATCAGGAACATTACCGTGCCGACAGGTGTGGTGGCGGTATTCACTTTTAAATACGCCGTTACATCAGAAATAGCGTCGCACGACACCGTCATGGAGTAGCAGTTGGCATTATCGAGGCCGCCATTCGAGTCGGCAGGACACTCGGCCGAAGACAGCGCCTGAAGATTCGAGATCGTACCTAAAGGATCGGTTGGTTGCACGGTGATCGTGGCAGTGCCGAACTGCTGCGGGTCGAAATTCGACGTCGCGTTAATCGTGTTGACCACCGATGTGGTGCCTTGTGTAAATCCGGGAGCTATAAATAGTCCCGGATTGTTTGCATCGAAGGCACCGCCACTCTGTTGGGAGCCGCAGGCCGGGCAACTAGCGCTCCAGATCACTCCCTGATTGCCGCTGGGCGCGCCGACAACGGTCGAACTGAATTGCAGGTTGGCTCCCTGTCCGATCGTGTCGGTCGCCGGAGACATTACGACGACGACATGGACGTTTACGAGCGCCTGACCGTTCGTGCTGTTGTCTTCATTCGACGTAGCGGTAACAGCGACTCCGCATGGGCTGACCGGGACTTCGGTCGGCGCTGTGTACGTCATCGAATTGGCTGCCGTGCTGGTGATCGTTCCGAGAGCATCTCCGGTTGCCGTGCAGACCGTGCTGGAATTCGACGCCGCAGCCAGGCTCCACGTGACAGCAGTGTTGCCGGTTCCGGTGACGGTGGCCGTGTACTGAATCGTACTGGGCGTGGTGGCAGTACTGACCGGGACCGAAGCCGGTGACGCGACTGAAGCGCTCACGCTGACCGAGATCTGTTTCTGCTGTTGATTACCCGGCGCGTGCGCAATGCACGCTGCCATTGGGAATATGCCAGCCAAAGCGACGAGGCGCGAGACACAGCGCCAGTTAGAGAAAGCAACTCGCATGGAACCCTCGCATGCGCAAAAAAGTGCGGAGAATCGGTGGGGGATACGACGAGAAGTGAAATCCGCGGGGGCAATCTTGTCACGGTTACTTGAACGTGTCAAATTGCGCGCGGGATTTGACCGCAGCTCGCTTCGCTCGCCCGCATTATTTGCTCTACCGCGCGTTCACTGCGCTCTCACTTTGCCACGGGGCTCGCTTCTCTCGCTGGACAGCCGAGGCGGCTGTCCCTACGCGGGTGTCTCGCGGGTTTCGTTGTGGTCAAAATTTCTGACGGCGCTTTTCGTCCTGGGAAATCAACCTGGCTGATCCTCTGAAAACAATCGCCTTAAACATGTCGCGGCTGGTAGAGTACCCGTTACTGGGGTTACTTGGGGCATAGTGACACCCCCCACAAAAGTGCCAGTATGCAAGAAATTTCACCCTTGGCGATTGGCACGAGTTTTGTTTAACTAGAGGAACAACAGCGCGGCAGTAACGTTCCCCCTCTACACAATTAACGGTTTTACCCTGAATCCCCCGCATTAGCTCTGTAAGTTTTGTTGCTGAGATGGGTGAGCGCTGACCGTGTGTTTGTTTTTTAGGCTTGGGAGAACAACCATCCTGATTCAACAGTTCGAATTCCGAACAATCATCCCTGGGAGACCACAGCAGATATGAGCTCTTCTGTCGATTTTGAAGTTGGAATTATTGGAGGCGGTCCGGCCGGATCGAGCATGGCCGCGTACCTGGCGAAAGCCGGCGTCAACTGCGTGGTGTTCGAGCGCGAACTGATGCCCCGTGAACACGTGGGCGAGTCGCTGGTGCCGTCGTCGACTCGCGTGTTTAAAGATCTCGACTTCCTGCCCAAGATGGAAGAAGCGAAGTTCCCGCACAAGTTTGGAGCCGCCTGGACGGCAGCTTCCGACGCGAAGGTTTACAACATGGATTTCGGCGGAGTTTCGGCGGACTGTCACGTCGATGTCCGGTTTGCGGAACGCGATCAGGGAGTGGGCCAGAATTACACCTACCACGTGGACCGCGGAAAGTTCGACTTGATGCTGTTGCAGCATGCCAACCAGTTTGGCGCGAAGGTGTATGAAGGGGTAGGCGTGAGCGGTGTGGATTTCAGCAATCCCGATCACGCCGAAGTGAAGTTCAAGATGGGCAAAAAGGAAATGTCGGCGACGTGCAAGATCATCGTCGACGCTTCGGGCCGCAAGACGATCGTCGGCAACCAGATGAAGTGGCGCATCCAGGACAAGGTGTTCGATCAGTACGCGATTCACACCTGGTTCGACGGTTATGACCGCCGCTGCATGGCGTCGAACAAGCAGACGCAGGGCGACTTCATCTTCATCCACTTCCTTCCGATCACCAACACCTGGGTCTGGCAGATTCCGATCACCGATACTGTCACGTCAATCGGCGTGGTCACGCAGAAGAAGAATTTTGCTACGAGCAAGGAAGACCGCGAGCAATTCTTCTGGGAGTGCATCAAGAGCCGTCCGGAACTGTACGAAGGCCTGAAGGCGCAGGGCTCGCAGCAGATTAAGCCGTTCAAAGAAGAAGGGGACTACAGCTACGCAATGAAGCAGATCACCGGCGACCGGATTGTGCTGGTGGGCGATGCGGCACGCTTCGTGGATCCCATCTTCTCAACCGGCGTCAGCATCGCGCTGAACTGCTCGCGCTTCGCGCACAAAGACATCCTGAAAGCGCTGGAAACAGGCAACTACAGCCGCGAGACGTTCCAGGAGTACGAGACCACGCTGAAGCGCGGCACGAAGAACTGGTACAACTTCATCACCGTTTATTACCGGCTGAACGTGCTGTTCACAGCGTTCGTGGCCGATCCACGCTACCGACTCGATGTGCTCAAGCTGCTCCAAGGCGACGTCTACGATGAGGCACAGCCAGAAGTGCTGACCCGTATGCAGAACATTGTGAAGCAGGTGGAGTCGAATCCGAACCACGCGCTCCATGGCTTCCTGGGCAACTTGACCGCTGACGCTTTTGTCGAAGCGGCGCAGTAAGAAGTCCCCAGTTCTCGCGCAAAATGCGCGAGAAATGGGGCACCCAACATCTGAGAACTGAGAACTGTTTTTGGAGAAATCATGAATCACTCGGTACCCGATTTTGATGTAGCAATCATCGGCGGCGGACCCGCCGGAGCGAGCATGGGTTGTTACCTGGCGAAGAGCGGAGCCAAGGTCGTGATCTTCGAGCGCGAGCTGTTCCCGCGGCCGCACGTCGGCGAGTCGTTGGTTCCTTCGTCCACTAAGGTGTTCAAGGAACTCGACTTCCTGCCGCAGATGGAAGCGGCGAAGTTTCCGCACAAATACGGGGCGGTATGGACCACCAACGACCAGAACCCCGGATATGTCCACGACCTCGAGGGAATGGCGCCGGAGTACAACGTCGACATTCGTTTCGAAGAGCGCCAGCAGGAAGGCATGGAGGACCGGAACTACACCTACCATGTGGATCGCGGCAAGTTCGATTTGATGCTGCTGCAGCACGCGCACAACCTGGGCGCCACCGTTTACGATGGCGTGAAAGTCAACCGCGTGGATTTTGGGCCGGAGCATCCGGAGGTCTATTACAGCATCGGCAACAAGGAATTCAATGTCAGCTGCAAGATGGTGGTCGATTGCAGCGGACGCCAAACCTTCCTTGGAAACCAGCTCAAGCTGAAGGTACAAGATCAGGTATTCGACCAGTACGCCATTCATTCCTGGTTCGATGGCTACGATCGCAAGGTATTCGCGATGCGCGACACGAACCTGGACTACATCTACATCCACTTCCTGCCAATTTCGAACACGTGGATCTGGCAGATTCCCATCACCGATTCCGTCACCAGCCTGGGTGTGGTCACGCAGAAGAAGAATTTCGCAAAATCGAAGACCGATCGCGAGAAGTTCTTCTGGGATTCGGTGGGAAGCCGTCCGCTGATCGCCGAGACGCTGAAGAAGTCCGAGCGCATCCGGCCGTTCAAGGACGAGGGCGACTACAGCTATGCCATGAAGCAACTTGCAGGCGACCGCTTCATGCTGGTCGGGGACGCGGGACGCTTCGTGGATCCGATCTTCTCGACGGGTGTCAGCATCGCGCTGAACAGCTCGCGTTTTGCCTACAAGGACATTCTGAAGGCGCTCGAGAAAAACGACTTTTCGCGCGAGGCGTTCTCCGACTATGAGACCAAGCTGCGCCGCGGCACGAAGAACTGGTACGACTTTATTTCCGTGTACTACAGGCTGAACGTCCTGTTCACGTACTTCATCCACGACAAGAACTACCGTCTGGATGTGCTGAAGCTGCTGCAGGGCGACGTGTACGACGAGGATCAGCCGGAAGTGCTGGGCAAGATGAAGGCGATGGTGCAGAAGGTGGAACAGAACGAGAAGCATCCGTGGCACAAGCTTCTGGGCGATCTGACCTCCGATGCATTTCGTCCGTCGTTCTAAAGGTTCTCGGGACTATTTCGCATTGAACTCAGCGGTAGAGCTTTTGACCGCAGAGTTCGCTGAGAACATCCGCAGAGACCGCAGAGAGAATACGCGCAAGGGACCGCAACGCTTGCCGAACTTCCTTGCGTTTTGCAGGCGGCTAAGGTAAAAGGCCAGTCCTGCGCCGGGTACAGCTTGTTGAGTTTCGAGAGCTGAGGGGGCCCATGTCGAGCACGAACCGCAGGTTTGTGGTTGCATACATTCTTCTGGTAGGCCTGCCGCTGGCAGGTCTGGCGGGTGTCCTAAAGAACGGACGCCATCTCACCGCACCCATCTCGATTGACGGCACGTGGAAGGTGGAAGCGAACGCGGCTTCTGCGCCGAGCGATGCGTGTGCGAAGACGATCTCCTCGCTGCTGGCGTCAAATCTTGTGATCTCCCAATCGGGGAAGACCCTCGCGGTGAACTTTACTTCCGGCACAAAGACTCCTTTCGCGGGATCGCTCAACGGACGTGAAATTAGTGCGCCGCTTGGTGCCGCCTCTGGTTGCACCGACGATCAGGAGGTGACCCTGACGGCGTCGGTGAATCCTGACATTGAGCCCAAATCGTTGACCGGGAACGTCTCGGTGGCGACCTGTGCTTCGTGTGCTCCGATGGCATTCCGGGCGGTCCGACAGCCGAAAGCGCAGAGCGGAGGAGGACACTGATGCCGAATCTATTCATCCTTACGCTCCAGTTGGCAGTAGTCCTTGCGGTCTGCCGTGTTACAGGGTGGTTATTTCAAAGAATCGGTCAGCCCAAAGTTGTGGGCGAGATGTTTGCCGGCATTGCGCTGGGTCCCTCGTTGCTGGGGTGGATCGCCCCGCATGCCTCGGCCTATTTATTTCCGGCCTCAAGTCTTGGATTCTTAAACGCGCTTAGCCAGGTTGGTGTCGTTGTCTTCATGTTCCTGGTGGGATTGGGAATCAATCCTCGGGAGCTCAAGAAGGAAGGCCACGCGGCGGTGCTCACGAGCCACGTCAGCATTACTGCCCCATTTGTGTTGGCAGCGTTTCTTGCGCTCTATCTGTATCCGCGGCTATCGGATGACAGCGTTCACTTCACGAGCTTCGCTCTGTTTATGGGCGCGGCCATGAGCATCACGGCGTTCCCGGTACTGGCACGCATTCTCGACGAACGTGACATGCTTCGCAGTCGCCTGGGAACAGTTGCCATCGCTTGCGCTGCGGTCGACGACGTAACCGGATGGTGCATTCTGGCGTACATCGTGGTGCTGATCCGGTCCGCGCATTCAACTCATTCGATCTGGCTCACGATTGGCGGAATTATTGTATTTGGGCTCGCGATGATCCATGGCGTGCGGCGTTTGCTGCGCGGATTTGAGCGGGTCTATCGCACGAAAGGCGCAATCAGCGAGAACCTGATGGCGCTGATGCTGCTGCTGGTTCTTGCTTCGTCGCTGTTCACCGAATACCTCGGTATTCATCTTCTGTTCGGCGCGTTCCTGATGGGCGCCATCATGCCGAAGGAAGCCAAATTTGTTCGCTACGTGCTCGACCGTTTCGAAACGATTACCGTCACGCTTCTGCTGCCGCTGTTCTTCGCCTTTACTGGACTGCGCACGAACATCGCGGCGGTGAAGGGTCCGGAGATGTGGATGTACTGTGGGCTGATCATTCTCGTCGCGACCATGGGCAAGCTGGGCGGATCGACGCTGGCGGCCTGGCTGAGCGGCATGCCTTTGCGTGAGGCTGCCGGGCTGGGCACGTTGATGAATACCCGTGGGCTGATGGAACTCGTCATCCTGAATATCGGACTGGATATCGGCGTTATTTCGCCCGCGCTTTTCTCCATGATGGTGATGATGGCCTTGTTTACCACCTTCATGACCACGCCTGTGTTGAGCCTGATCTGCCCAAAAGAGATGTTGCAGGCAGGGAAGGTTGAGGCCGAGCGGGTTCCGCCCACAGTGAATCTGCGGGAAGGCGAAGGCGCCGCCGCGTAAGGATTTTGCTTCGCCAAGTTGTTACCTAAGCCGTTAGTGTGCAAGAAGTTTCATTCTTGACACCTCCGTCGCAAACCACGAAGAATGCCAGCACGCCACTTGCCTGGGAGGGTTCCCAGGCTGACAGTTTCCTCAACTCAATAGCCAGATTCATGAGCGGTGAGCTCATCAGTACGCGTGTTTATGGATGTTGACGTTCGGCTCGCCGCAAAACCCTTGTCCGACCAACCGATTTCCGGAGATTGAAATCATGTTTCTTGCACCGCGCCACGTTCGCCTCGGCCTGATTGGCACTCTGTTGGCATGTTTTGTCTTGTCTCTGACGGCTTCTGCTCAGCTTACTTCAACCCCTTCGTCACTCTCTTTTACGAATACCTACATTGGAATGCAGTCGACCTCGAAGACCATCACGGTGAAGAACACCGGCACTTCGAGCGTGACCATCAACTCGATCACATCTTCTTGTCCGGAGTTCAAGTTGGCCTCGGGCCAAACTCCGGTGACGTTAGCCGCAGGCAAAACCAGCGCTTACTCGATGCTGTTTGCGCCAGACAAGGCACAGGCGTTCAGCTGCAATTACACCCTGGCTGCAACGGGAACGGGCAATCTCAGCGTGCCGATGTCTGGCACAGGGCTTTCAACGAAAGCTATTGTGACCGTGAGCCCGACGTCGATGAACTTTCCCAATCAGCAGCAGGGAACCAAGAGCGCGACGCAAACGATTACGATCACGAATTCCGGCACCGCGTCGATTAAATTGACCGGCATCACCATTGCGCCGGTGACATTCGCGAATTCGTCGGTGACGCTTCCCGTGACCATCAATGCGGGTGCTAACAAGACCCTTACCGTCACGTACAGCCCGAATCTGGTCACATCTGAGACGGGTGTCATTGTGTTCAGCTTCAATCAGGTACCCAATCAGGTCGTCGATTTGACCGGAAATGGGATTGCACCCACCAAACTCGTGATCACGAACGTGACTACGCTGCCTTCGGCGACCCAGAGTGCGGCGCATCAGGCATCGTTGCTGGCGAAGGGTGGCACGGCGCCATTTACTTTCACTTTGAAGTCGGGATCCGTGCTGCCCACTGGGCTGACGCTTTCGACTGCAGGCCTGGTCAGTGGCACACTTGACCCCAGTGTGGCCACGGGGGCTTACACGTTCACGATCCAGGTGAGCGACTCGAAGGGACACCTCGGAAGCAAGGGATTCACGCTGAATGTAGGGGCGGCTACGGGTGCGAATTGCGCGAATATCTCGTTCAACATTCCCAATACCTCGACGCCGATCGTTCCGCTGAATGACCTGGGAACTGGAACCTATCAAGGTTCGCAGGGCGGCCTGTATCCCAACGGCAGCAATGTGCGGCCTTCGTCGCACGATGCGGACGGTGTTGACATTGCAGCGGGCATCGGACCTCTCGACGCCAACGGCAACCCTAGTCCGAGTGGCAAGTTAGTTCTGTTGGGCATCGGTGAATCGACGGCGCTCGATGAGTTCACCGAGTTCCTGGCGATCGCGAAGACGGATCCGGTCCTGAATTCGTCGATGGTGATTGTCGACGGAGCCCAGGGAGCAGCTACGCCGAAGCTGCTGGCGTCGAGCACTTCGCCGTACTGGAACACTATCATCAACAACTATCTGCCGGATCAAGGCGTCACGGCCAAGCAGGTCGTGGCCGTTTGGATCGAGGACAGCAACGGCATCGCGACCGGATCGTTCCCAAGCGACATGACGGGAATGCAAGGGAACTACGAGTCTGTGATGAACAACGTTCACACGTTCTTCCCGAACGCAAAGCTGGCGTACTTCTCGAGCCGGATTTATGCGGGCTATTCGAACGGAGTGGCGACGATCAATCCCGAGCCGTACGCTTACGAGTCGGCGTTTGCCGTGAAGTGGGCGATCCAGGACCAGATCAATGGCGCTTCCAATCTCAACTATGATTCGGGTCTCGGAGTGGTCAAGGCGCCGTGGATGGCCTGGGGGCCGTACTACTGGGCGAACGGATTGCTGGCTCGCAGCGATGGATGGTACTGGAGCTGCCAGGAACTGCAGGCGGATGGTACGCATCCGGCCATAACCGCCGGAGAGTTGAAGGTCGCCGGGCAGATACTGAATTTCTTCAAGACCGACACCACAACCAAACCCTGGTTCTTACATCCGTAGGGGCGAGTGAATCACAGTCAGCGGCGGCCGGATCGGTTGGATACGGCCGCTTTTTCGTTGGGGCAAGGACGTTACTTTGGCGTTGTCGCGTACGGTCGTGAGACGGGAGCGGTGGTACACTCGATGCACTAAGAGTAGGGCGGTTGATCGCTTTGCCGCCCGGAATTTTACTCTCGAGGAATCCGATGAAACCAGCCATCGAGACACCTGTCGGTGTCTCTACTGATCCCTATAACAAGACTGTGTGCTGCCTGCGATGTGAGCAGAAGTTGCAGCGATATCAGTTGATGCGCGCGAGTTTGGCTCCCGGGGCGGGACACGCGATTTTGTCGTGCCCGCGCTGCGGCCACGTGGAGTTTGTGGCGGATTCAAGCCCGCTGTTGCAGCATCTGGAGTTGATTGCAGTGGATACCGGCGACGGGGATTAGTGATTGTAGGGACCGCTACTTCTGGGGACGCCTGCGCTAGCCTGACCTTCAGCTGTGTTCATTGCGCGCTTGTGCGCGCAACCCCGGACGAGGCGTCCGGGGCTACACGATTTGATTAGAACGGAATGTCTTCGTCAGTGATGGGGCCGGAGCCGGCTGGCTCGGGTTCCGGGACACGCTGGTCGAAGTTGTTGCCGCCCGCAGACGCGCCACGCGAACTGCCCGAGTACTCACCACCGCCGCCACCTTCACCGCGTCCGCCGAGCAGAATCATGTCGCTCGCGACTACTTCGGTCATGTATTTTTTCTGGCCGGTCTGCTTGTCGTCCCAGGAGCGGGTTTGCAGGCGTCCTTCGATGTAGACCTTGCCGCCCTTCTTCAGATACTCGCCGGCGATTTCCGCCATCCGCTGCCAGAGCACGACATTGTGCCACTCGGTGCGGTCCTGCCACTCGCCTGACTTGTCTTTGAAACGCTCGTTGGTGGCGATCGTGATCTTGGCCACGGGCGTGCCCTGCGGCGTGTACTTGATCTCGGGATCTTTGCCCAGATTTCCGATCAACTGAACGCGGTTCAGACTTCTGCCAGCCATATATAGCTCCTTCGTAGGGGTTCACTATAGCAGAATGGGCCCGGTGGAGATTGTGTTGGGACGCACTGAATCGAGTGGGAGTGTCATTTTGGGCCGGACTGCGTTCTATTCCTCTGCGGGGGTGCTGTCGGATGATGACAATGGAACCAGCAGACTGGATAAGTCCTTCGCCGCATACCCCGCGGCTCGGGATGACAACGCTTGATCAGCGTTTGACCAGGAACGGGTTACTCTCACGCTCTTCGCCGATTGTTGTCAGCTCGCCGTGGCCCGGGACTACCACCGTGTCGTCCGGAAGCGCCAGCACGGTGTTGTGCAGCGAACGCAGGATTTTCTGCATGTCGCCGCCTGGGAGATCGGTGCGGCCGATGGATCCGGCGAACAGTGTATCGCCTGCAATCAGCTTCTTCTCGGGCTCGAAGAAGAGACAGATGCTGCCTTCCGTGTGGCCGGGTGTGTGAAGGACCTGGGCAGTGTGCGATCCCGCAGAAACTGTTTCTCCTGTTGTAATGCTGCGATCGATTTCGACTTTACCCGGAGTGGGGACGCCGATCCACGCAGCCTGTACATCGAGGATCTTCAGGAGCGCATCGTCATTCTGGTTGAGCAGGATGGGTGCGCCCGTCGCGGCGCGCAGCTTCATCGCTCCGCCTACATGATCGATGTGTGCATGCGTGATGACGATCTGCTTGACCTGCAGGTTGTGCTTGCGGACGATGGCAAGAATGTCGTCGATCTCGTCGCCGGGATCGATCACCATGGCTTCGCGCGTAGTCTCGTCTCCGATGATCGAGCAGTTGCACTGCAGTGGCCCCACCGGCAGAATTTCATGGATCATGCACTCATTGTACCGAGGGAGCCGCAAATTCTTTTGCCACGGATTTCCGCGGATCTTCACGGATCAAAACCTTGAAGTGGTCTATCGGTATTCGTATAAATCCGTATTAATCCGTGGGAGGTTTCAGCACTTGCCGCGCAGGTGCGGACGGGTGGACAATACGGCCAACGCTTGGGGAGGAACTCTTGGCCAAATACCGTCAACCGGGATATCAAGACAATGAGCGGGAGCCGCGTCAGGCAGAAACGCGGAAGAAGGCGCCTCCCGAACGGAAGAGCGGTCCGCCGCGCTGGGATCATGCGCTGGGACCGAAGCCGGTAAATCTGCCGGGAACGCGCGCCGTTTCGCGCTGTGCGCAGTGTGGGACTGTTTTGCAGGGAGCTGCGAGCTCGGGAGAAGGGCAGTGTCCGAAATGCGGATTTGCATTGCACTCGTGCAAGCAATGCACGTACTTTGATCCGGGCAGCCGGTTTGAATGCATGCAGCCCGTGCAAGTGCGAATCGCAAAGAAGGACGAACGCAACGACTGTCCGCTTTACGAGATTCGCGTGACGCGCGAGAAGGAAACCTCGACGCCGGCGAGCCTCAAGCCCAACGATGCGCGCGCGGCGTTCGAGAATCTGTTTAAGAAGTAAGAAATCGGGCGTCAGGCCTCGGACCTCCGACCTCTGCCTTCTCACAAATGATGACTCCCGTCGTTACTCGGATACCGATGTCTGCGGTCAGAGTTTGTCTGCAGCGGAAGCTGAAAACCGGGGGTCTGAGGTCTGAAGTCCGAGGTCGGTTTTCACGGTTTTTGCGTCGGCCTCAACAGAACTTCGCTGGCGAATGACTGCGGGGCCTGGGTCACCAGCATCCCGACCACGTGCGCGACGTCATCCGGCTGCAGCATCTTTCTCGGATCTTTTCCCGTGTGTGGGCTCAGTTCCGTTTCGACGGACCCGGGACACACTACAGACACGCGGACATTGTGTCCGCGCAACTCTTCCGCTACCGAGTACGTCAGTCCATTCAATCCCCACTTCGACGCTGCGTAGGCGGCTCCATTCGGCAGCGCATTCTTTCCTGCCAGGGAGGAAATATTCACGATGTGTCCCGAGTAACCTCGAATCATCAGAGGAGCGAATGCACGAATGGCATAGTAGACACCGCGGAGATTCGTATTGAGGATGCGGTCCCAGTCTTCGGGCGGCAGATTGTGGAGCGGATCTTTGAAGCCTCCGATGCCTGCATTATTTACCAGTATGTCGAGGCGACCGAATGTGCTATCAACACGAGCGGCGGCGTATTCGAGTTGGTGGAGAATAGTAACGTCGCAGGGGATGACTTCGGTTTTTCCGCCGGAGTCAGTGATGGCGCGGGCAGTCTCGTCGAGTGAAGTTTGCGTACGTCCACAAAGGACGGCGGTGGCACCGAGTGCGGCTAATTTTCGGGCGATCGCTGCTCCAATCCCTCGTCCTGCTCCCGTAATGACTGCGACGTGTCCGGCAATGGGTTGCCTGGTGTCCATAAGAAAAGCGTTCTCCGATGACTGACGTTCAGGGCAGCGGCGCGCAGCGGAACATCCGGCGTCTCTGCTATGCGCATCTTAACAATAAAGAGGAGGTCGAATGGGAAGTCGCTTGCCTTCGGCAGGAGAGGTACTTATAATCCGGCCAGCCGGGAAAAAGGGTCAGCGCCTCATCGTTCCAGCCAGGTTAACGCCCCTCCTTCCCGGGGCCGCCTGCCAGGAAGCCCCGGCATTCCAAAGCAGGATCCGATCGACCGTGGTCCAGACGGAATGCAGTCCAAGTTTGAAGCAACAAGATTCCCAGAATAGTCATTTTCCGATGGTTTAAGGAGCCATACTGATGAAAAAGATTCTGCTAGCGGTTGTGCTTGGGGTAGCCGCGGTCGCGGTAGCACAGGATGCTGCGCAGCCAGCTCAGGGACAATCGTCGCAGGCGCCGGTGATCAAGGATCCTGCCGAATATAACGCGTATGTGGCAGCCGTGCAGCAGAAGGATGCCAATGCCAAGATCAGCGGCCTGGAGGCCTTTCTCACGCAGTATCCCAACAGCGTCATGAAGAACCAGGCGCTCGAATTGCTGATGGGAACCTATCAGCAGGCCGGCAACATGCAGAAGACCACGGACACGGCGACGAAGCTGGTTACGGCTGACCCCTGCAACATGCGCGCACTGGCGCTTCTGGCATATCTTGGCCGCATCCGCGCCCAGGGCGGCGACCCGAACGCTCTACAGCTCTTGGCCGACGCGAAAAAATATGGCGAGCAGGGAATGGGATGCTGGCCCAAAGTCACCGATCCTGAAATTACGAAGATGAAGGATCAGATGACCAACATCTTCCAGTCAGCGATCGGAATCGCGGATTACCAGAACAAAGATTACGCAGGAGCTATTGCGAATCTGAAGCCCGCTGTCGATGCGAACCCCCAGGAGTTTAGTTTGGTTTATCCGTTGGCGCTGGCGTACTGGCCTGACCCGAAAGTACCCGGCACGCCTGAGAACAGCCGTAACGCGATCTGGTACGCGGCTCGCGCCTCGGCGGTTGCTCCCGCGCAAGCTCAAGCTCAGATCGAGAAGTATGCAAAGTCGTTGTACAGAAGGTTCCACGGAGACGAAGAGGGCTGGCCGGAACTGCTGGCGAAAGCAAAAGCCGGCACTACTCCTCCTGCGGATCTGGAGACAATGATCAAGCCCGCGCCAACTCCGGCCGAGCAGGCACATGACATGGTCCAGAAGACCGCGCCAGACAAGATGGACTTCGCGCAGTGGGAATTCGTCCTAACTAATGGCAGCCAGGAAGATAAGGATACGGTCTGGAACGCGATCAAGGGGAAAGCCGTACAGATGGTGGGCAAGGTCATCAGCGCGCAGCCAGACACGTTCATGGTTGCGGGAAGTTCCGATGACATCGATGCCAACACGCCAGACATCACTCTGAAATTCGAAGACAAGGTTCCGGTGAAATTGATCCCGAAAGACGGAACGGATAACTTCCAGTTTCAAGGTGAGCCGTCGGAATATACGTCGACTCCTTTCATGATGGTGATGGAAAAGGCACGGCTACTGAATGCCAAGCCGGCTGCAACCACTCCGGCGAAGAAGCCAGCAGCTACCACACGGAAAAAGCCCGCAGCGCAGTAGTTGCGGCGGTTGATTCAAGAAAGCAGCCCTTTGCGGGCTGCTTTCTTTTTTCAGCTGCCTGGAAATGTCGGGCGGATTGTAAGTACGGTATTCCGACTCCGCGGGAATCTGATCTCGCGGCTGGTCCTGCCAGGCGATGGCAGGAGTCTCCGGGAGCACTAGCGGACGATCTTCTTCTCGAAAGAAACGGGACGGGCGCTGCGAGGCGGACGCTTGACGCCGTCGCGCAGCTGGCGAACGTCGATCTTCAGTTCGGTGATGGTGCGGCTCAGAGTGTTCCGGTGCATGCCTAACTCACGGGCTGCACGGCACTGGTTGCCCCGGTTCTCCTGAAGAACAGTGAGGATGAAGCGCTTCTTGAATTCCCTCACACCTTCAGAATAAAGGATGTTGCTGCGATACATTTGGAGGACGAGGGCTTCCAATTGATCTTTCACGATGTGTCTCTTTCTTTATGAAATTTGTTCGTGCAGCCGCAGCCTATTTCGGCGGGGAAGCTGGGGGAGCATTGAACTTGTGGGGGGCCTGATGCAGTAGGTCGAGTCCCTGATAGAAACGAGCCCGCAAATCCGAAGGAGCCAGCCAGATTGCCGCGCGCCCGACCACAAGAAAATAGGGCGCCAGTTGCGAATTCTGCAGCAATTTGGAAGCCGGCTCGAACGCCGTCATTCCCATCAGGATCACTGCCACCATCAGCCCGCCCCTGAGCAACCCCAAGACTCCGCCAAGGAAGCGGTCAAAACTGCTGAGCCCGGCTTCTTTCATGATCCATCGGGCTACTCTGGCGGCAATGCCGAACAGGAGCAAGATGGCAAAAAAGATGAGCAGAAAGCCGAGAATCTCAGCTAACCACGGGTTCTTAAAAAAACCTTCAAACCACTCTGCGAAGCGACGGTACTGCCACGCAGCTACGATATAGCCGACGATCAGCCCGGCCGTCGTGAGAGCTTCGGAAAAAAAGCCCTGCATGGCAGCCGTGATGATGCTGAAAAGCACAATTGCACAGATAAACCAGTCCACCACGGTCAGGCTCATAAAGCGTGCTCACTTGCGACCGTGTCCACCTTGCGGTCACACATCCAGCTTGTGTCCGGTCAGCTGGTGGTAAGCCTCGAGGTATTTTTCGCTGGTATGCCGCGCGACATCCGGTGGAAGACCCGGTGCGGGCGGCTGCTTGTTCCAATGAATTTGCTCGAGGTAATCGCGAACATACTGCTTGTCATACGAATCCTGCGCACGCCCGGGAGCGTACTTGTCGGCGGGCCAGAAGCGCGAAGAATCTGGCGTCAGGACTTCATCCGCGAGCGTGATGCCCTGGGCGGTTTGTCCGAACTCAAACTTGGTATCGGCAATGATGATGCCGCGCTCACGCGCGTAGGCAGCAGCCTTGTTGTAGACACGCAGGGCCAGGTCGCGCAGGCGGTTGGCGGTCTCCGTTCCGACGATCTCAGCCATCTGGTCGAAGGAAATATTCTCATCGTGACCCGAGGTCGCCTTTGTCGACGGTGTGAAAATCGGTTCCGGAAGCTGCTCGGACTCTTTCAATCCCGCAGGCAGCGTGATGCCAGAAACTTTGCCGCTGGCTTTGTACTCTTTCCAGCCGGAGCCGGAGATATATCCGCGCACGATGCATTCGACCGGGAAAATTTCTGCGCGGCGAACCAGCATCGAGCGTCCGCGAAGTTGGTCGGCATACTTGCGAATTGGCCCGGGATATTTGCCGACATCGGCGGTAATGAGGTGATTGGGCACGACGTTGGAAAGAAAATCGAACCAGAACAGTGAGATCTGGTTCAGCACTCGGCCCTTGTGCGGGATGCCGGTGGCCAGGATGTAATCGAAGGCAGAAATGCGGTCGCTGGCTACAAAAAGAAGCTGATGCTCATCGATGTTGTAGACATCGCGAACCTTGCCGCTGGCCTTCAGTTGGAGATCGGGAAAATCGGTACGCAACAGGACGGAATCGAGAAGTTCGGGGCTCATGTTGAAATTTTACAGGCTAGAGGCGAGGCGTATTCTAGCTGGTCCGAAAAAAATGTCAAC
>AR_comb_assmDRAFT_10002826_pt1 | contig 28692 bp, 25 predicted proteins | sample ArasoioldDNA_FD_10543 | JGI IMG/M metagenome (IMG submission 10543) | reverse complement strand
AGAGCGCTTGCATGGCATGCAAGAGGTCGTCGGTTCGACTCCGATATTCTCCACAAACATTTTTAACCAAAATTAGATTAACCTAGACGCAAAGTCGCAGCTCACGTCCTAAGAAACTGTTTTCTTCGCGTCCTTGCGCTTTCATGGCAAGAAAATCCGACATCAAAGTCCGCCTCTTTTTCTCTCAGTTTCGCATAATATCAAATATCTTTGTTCATCCATCAAAACGAACCGCTAGTGAGTCCTAATTTCCTTGAGCAGTTGACATATGAGAATAAACTTAGCGCTTATCCTTTCTATAATTGTTGGCGTCGGAATTGTCGCGTTAGCATTCACAGCATTCCAAATTTCCACGGAGCGCCAGAATTTAAATAATGAACTGCAATCCAAAACAGTTCGTGTTGCTGAAGATTTCTGCCGCACCTATTTCAAAACACTTGAGAAAACTGACAGCTTAGACCGCAATGAAATTACTGACAGCGTAATCAACCAGTACAGTTTCGTCGGCGTGGCGCTTTATTATAACAAGGATAGTATTATCTCATTCAACGACTCAGCACGCGCGCTACTCACTCATTCTACGGATTTTATTACACGGAGCGTTTCCGCCGACTCGTCCATGGGACATATGCTGAAAGCGAGTAAAAACAGATTCTATGAGTATGTTAGGATAATCAAAAGAGAAAACAAGCCGTCTGTAGGTGCCATTTTTTATACGGACGCAGGCTACATAAAGAACATAATAGCTAGCATATGGCTGGGAAATTTCCTGCGTTGGTTTTTGCAGGCGTTAATCATCTCAGTAGGAACAATTTTGATCATTCGTTGGGGAGTTCTCACTCCTATTAATAAAGTGGTTGAATGGATCAAGGCGGCAAGATTTGGAAATGTTGAACAATTGGAGAAAAGGCCGCCAATTAGTTTTCTTCAACCCTTGTACAAAGAAATTTCAGGTATTGCACAAGCCATGCAGGAAGCCAAGGCTATCGCGCAGGAAGAAGCAAAACTGCGAACCACGGCGGAAGCTATTTGGACTCCAGAGAGATTGAATGAAGAAATGAAGCAAGTGCTGGAAGATAAAATGATGGTTGTTGTTTCCAATCGAGAGCCTTACATGCATGTTCGCGCAGGCAAGGAAATAAAATGTATTGTTCCTGCGAGTGGAATGGTCACCGCGATGGAACCTATTTTGAAGGCATGTGGTGGATTGTGGATCGCATCAGGCAGCGGAGACGCAGACAGAGAAACAGTTGACAAGAATGACAAGGTGCAGGTACCACCCTACGAGAACAAGTATACGTTACGCCGTGTTTGGCTTACAAAAGAGCAGGAGGATCACTATTATTACGGATTTGCAAACGAAGGTCTCTGGCCGCTTTGTCACATCGCGCACACCAGGCCTGTATTTCGCATAGAAGACTGGGAATATTATCAGCAGGTAAACGAAATGTATGCGAACGCTGTACTGGAAGAAATCAAGAACCAGGAGGATCCATTTATTTTAGTCCAGGATTACCATTTTGCTCTTTTGCCAAAACTGATCAAATCAAAAAGGCCGGACGTGAAGCTGGCGATATTCTGGCACATACCGTGGCCCAACCCGGAATCATTTGGAATCTGCCCGTGGCAACGCGAGTTGTTGAGTGGAATGCTTGGTGCCGACCTAATCGGGTTTCACACGCAGTACCATTGCAATAATTTTTTGGAAACGGTAAACAACACACTTGAGTCAAGAGTGATCTGGGAAAATTTTTCGGTTAAGATCGGTAACCAATTCACACTCGTAAAACCATTTCCCATAAGCATTGCCTTTACGCTAAAAGATTATGATAATGGAACGGAAACTCGTCAACTCCCGTCTGACATTTTGAAACATTATGGTCTCCAAGCTGACTACCTCGGCATTGGTGTGGACAGGATCGATTACACAAAAGGTCTCATCGAAAAATTTCTTGCCATTGAGAGGTTCCTGGAGAAATACCCATTTTACCAGGGACAATTCACATTTGTACAGATTGGAGCGCCCAGCCGGTCGCTGTTAAAGACATACGCTGACACAATCAGCGCTGTCGAACAGGAGGCTAACAGGATAAACTGGAAATTCAAGACAAGAAATTGGCAACCAATTTTGTTTTTGAAAAAACATCATAGCCACGAAGAAATATTACCCTTTTACAAATCCGCCAACCTCTGCATGGTATCCTCACTTCACGATGGAATGAATCTTGTCGCAAAGGAATTCATCGCCTCGCGCAATCAAAACGATGGCGTGCTCATCCTTAGCCAATTCGCGGGCGCTTCGCAAGAATTGCTCGGCGCGATGATTGTCAATCCTTACGATATCGAACAAGCAGCCGACGCAATAAAAAACGCGTTGGAAATGCCAAAAGAACTACAGGTGCATAAAATGAAACAAATGCGGCGTGTGATCATGAGTCACAATGTTTACTCATGGGCGGCTGCCATTTTGCGCACCATGGCATCCATTCAGAATTAATTTTCATCGCGAATTAGTTTTTTTCATCACGGATTTTATGTAGCTTCATAATGAAAAATTCTTACCGGCAATCGCTGGGAATATCCCGTGATTTTCTTTCCTACTTTTAGGTTTTCTGTTTTTTACATGTAGACTTTTTTACCCAATTGTCCATGGGCGACCGACGAGTTCTGAACAACGTTTCTATGTGGCATTGCTTTTGGAATATTCAAAATGTTTGTTAATAACCAAACCTACTTAGTTATGGACACTCAACAGAAGTTTTTACACGAAAAAATAATAAACTTGGGGAGCGCTATATTTTTCAATCTAAGTGAAGCGGTTTTAAAGTTGCCAACGAGCATTGTCAGGATAATACACGTGGATGACTATGGGTACATTTGGTTTTTTGTTCAAAAGCCGCAGCAACAATTAAATGAATTCGAAAAAGAGTTTCCTGTTAAGCTCGATTTTTTCCGAAAAGGGTTTGACTACTCTCTGCAGGTTATCGGTAAAGGATGCATCGTAAATGACCCGGAAGAGCTCATGGTCGTTACAACCAACATAGACGAGATAAGCCAATTCAACCCTGCAAAAATGATCCTGATAAAAGTCAAAATGACAAAAGCTGATTGTTTTGAAAATTTGACAGGGCACAAAACGTCATGGTTCCAGAATGCACTTAGTCTATTGCAGTCATGGGTATTCCCTCATGCCCCCAGCTATGGACCCACAACGTACTACCTGGGCATGTCAGAGGTCAGTTAATAAACAGGCCCCAATAGAGGTTATTAAATATTTTTACTAACTTCTACCATAATTTTTATTAACTGCTTTAAATCAAAAGTTATGAGAGCAATATGGTCTGGGGCAATAAGTTTCGGGCTCGTCAACATTCCCGTTAAGCTTTACACAGGTGTAGAAGCTGAGGAAGGTCTTGATCTTCGCATGCTGTCAAAGCACGACATGTCCCCTATTCGTTACGCGCGTATTTCAACTTCCACAAACAAAGAGGTGGAATGGAAGGATATTGTAAAGGGTTACGAAGTGGAAAAGGGAAAGTATGTCGTCATTACGGATGAAGATTTCAAAAAGGCTAGCCCGGAAAAGACAAACACGATCGACATCGTGCAGTTCAGTGATGAAGACGAAATCGATCCCATGTTTTATGAAAAGCCTTACTACCTGGTACCCGATAAAGGTGCTGCCAAACCGTATGCGTTGCTGTTAAAGGCGCTTGAGAAGGTAAAAAAAGTGGCAATCGCGACGTGTGTTATCCGGAACCGTGAGCACATCTTTTCGCTCAAGCCGCTGGAAGGCAACCTGCTTCTCATGGAGCAGATGCGTTACGTGGATGAAATAAAGGAGCGGCCCGAGGTCAAAGACTCAGCTGGCGCGAAAATCACTCAAGCAGAGATAAGTTTGGCCGTTAAACTAATTGAACAACTCACTGAGAAATTCGAACCGGAGAAATTTAAAGATACTTACATAAGAGAGCTAAAGAAATTGGCGGAAGCAAAGGCTGCAGGTAAGAAGATCGCTGCGCCAAGCGAGAAAAAACCCGCTGCCGTGAAGGACCTGATGAGCGTTTTGAAACAAAGTCTCGAGGCTACGCCTCACAAAAAGAAAAAAGTGGCCTAGCCTGGTAATTGAATAATATGAGCCTGACCCTTTACAAGAACAAAAGAAGCTTTGACGAAACCCCCGAGCCTAAGGGCAAGAAAAAATCATCGCGGCAAACTCTAAAATTCGTCGTGCAAAAACACGACGCGACTTCATTGCATTATGATTTTAGGCTTGAAATGGAAGGCGTGCTCAAGAGCTGGGCCGTGCCTAAAGGTCCTTCCTTAAATCCACAGGACAAACGGCTGGCGATGATGGTAGAAGATCACCCGTTTGATTACAGGACTTTTGAAGGAACGATACCTGCCGGAAATTACGGTGCGGGTACGGTGATGGTGTGGGACGAAGGCACATACGCCGCGATGGGTTTTGAAGAAGAGCCCCTTAAAAAGCAAGAGAAAATTCTTTTGGAAGAAATGAAGAAAGGGGATGTGAAAATCGTGCTGTATGGAGAAAAATTGAAAGGCGCATTTGCTCTCGTTAAAATAAAAGGTCGCGGTGAAAACGCCTGGCTGCTTATCAAGAAACAGGATGCAGCAGCAACAGACAAAGACGTAACGAAAAAAGATAAGTCGGTAAAGACGAACAGGACGCTAACACAAATTGCTAAGGATGCTGGTGGAAACCCTAAGGAGAAGAAATCACTCGTCAAAAAAACGGCCAAGCCCGTACAGTTGCTGAGCAATCGAAGTAGCAAAAACCCCCGCGTAAAAAAAAAGTCTTCGATATAAAAACGCTTCTTTCAGATCATCCTGAAGCAAGAAAATCGTCGATGCCTCTTCGTGTAAAGCCGATGCTCACTACCCTGGTTGATGAGGCATTTGATGGCGACGATTGGTTATTCGAAATAAAATGGGATGGATACAGGACAGTGTCTAGCATTTCAGGAGGTAAGGTAGAATTGTACTCACGCAATAATCTTTCATTTAATCAGCGATATCCGGAGATTGTTGATGAACTCAGCACATGGACCGTTGACGCGGTGTTAGACGGGGAAATTGTGGTGCTGGACGAAAATGGTCACTCACGTTTTCAATATCTTCAAAACTGGATGAGTGATCAGCAGGGAACATTGCGGTACTACGTGTTTGATATCTTGTGGCTGGATGGATATGATCTTACGGAGGTACCCCTGATCGATCGGAAAAAAATACTGAAGCAAATCATTCCCCAAAGTGATGCCATTTGTTACAGTGATCATGTAGAAAAAAATGGAATCAAGTTTTTTGAGGCAGCCAATCAAAGGGGACTGGAAGGAATTATTGCGAAGAAAAAAAACGCCACTTACGAAACCGATACACGCAGTAAGAATTGGCTAAAGATTAAAACCGCTTTACGACAGGAAGCCGTCATTGTTGGGTTTACTGAGCCAGCGGGCAGTCGTTCCTACTTCGGAGCGCTGGTGTTAGGAGTTTACGAAAATGGAAAGCTGGAGTATGCGGGACATACGGGCACGGGCTTCACTCACAAAACTCTAAAAGAGGTTTGGGACAGACTGGAGCCGCTCATAACAGATAAATGCCCGTTTGATATTAAACCCAAAACGCGGCTGCCGGCAACATGGGTAAGGCCCAAATTAATTTGCGAAGTAAAATTCCAGGAGTGGACGCAGGGTCATATCATGAGAGTTCCTGTGTTTATGGGTCTTCGAACCGACAAGAAACCGATCGAGGTAAAAAAGGAGAATGCTATGTCTACAAGTAAAGTTGAGAAGTCAAACAGCAATCGAAAAGCGCAAAAAGGTAAAACATCCTCGTCAAAAAAAGAAAAACCAAACAAAGCTTCGTCAAAAAAAATACAGACCAATGATCCATGGCTTGATGAAAAAGAAAAAGAATTATCGATAAACTTGAATGGACAAGACCTTAAGCTAACTAACCTTGATAAAATTTATTGGAAAAAGGAACATTATACGAAAAGAGATTTGTTGAATTACTACCATGGCATTGCGCCGGTGATGTTGCCGTACATGAAAAACCGGCCGCAGTCTTTGAATCGCCATCCTAATGGAATTGACGGAATGAGTTTTTTTCAAAAGAATGTGCAAGGCAAAGTTCCCAATTGGATACAAACTTTTGACGAGTTTAGTGAATCCACAAAAGAAACGGTTCATTATTATGTGTGCACGAATGAAGCGAGTCTCGTGTACCTGGCTAATCTTGGCTGCATTGAAATGAATCCGTGGCATTCAACCACGACGAAGCCTAACAATCCTGATTATTGTCTAATTGATCTCGATCCTCACGAAATAGGATTTGATAAAGTAATTGAAACAGCACAGGCAGTAAAAAAGGTACTGGATGAATTGAGCATTCCTGCCGGGTGCAAAACTTCCGGGGCTTCGGGGATTCACATTTGCATTCCACTTGGAGCAAAATATACGTATGATCAGTCACGACAATTAGCTGAATTGATCGCTAACCTTGTCCATCACGAAGTACCTTCTTTCACCAGCGTGGAAAGAAGCCCAGCTAAAAGACGAAGAAAAGTTTACCTGGATTACCTTCAAAACTCAAAGGGCCAAACCGTGGCCTGTGTGTATTCCGCACGACCAAAACCAGGAGCAACCGTTTCAACTCCGCTATTTTGGGAAGAGGTCAAGAAGGGATTGTCACCGGCAAACTTCACAATTAAGAATCTTTTTGATAGATTAAAAACCGAAGGTGATATTTTTAAGCCGGTTTATGAAAAAGGAATTGATCTTAGAAAAACCTTGGCGACGATTGAATCGGTGCTGCAATAGCTGATGACAGGAGAGTTAGATGTAGTTTAGCCACTCTTTTCGGAATCTTCGTCCTTTTTTTCCACCTCAGTTTCGGGCCCGGTCCCATTCTTGTGCCCTAGCCACGATCTTAATTTTTCGATCCACTTATCCTTTTGCTCCGCAAGGAAATGCGACGAATAGTTTCTTAAGAAGTAGGGAACAATATTTCTCACGAACCAACCAGTTCGAGACAAAACAAAGCGTTTAACAACAGAGTTGATGACGATATCTGATCCAATGGTCATTAACAAAGCGGTTCTGTCTTTGGTAGTGATTTTTCTAATGAACTCAACCACGCGCTTAAGCGGCTCCAATTGTGTTTTAAGTTCTTGCACATCACTCCGAAGGACTTGCCGCTGTTCGACCAACAGAACTTCCAGCCGTTGCTTTTCCTCTAAGAGGTCCTTATATGAACGGATGGGTTTAGTCATAGATCTTACGCGTCAGAAAATTTTTTAAGAATGGAAAGATCAATTTTTTTCTCATCACGATCAAAAGGGCCATAATGACCAGATAAATGCCGGCTGTGATAAAGAATCCTGCGGCTCGATTGTCAACAATATTTCCTAACCACCATGCAAGACCCAAGCTAACGAACGAAAGAAAAAGGAAACCTAACAATGCGAGAATAATGGAGTTAATAAGTGAAGAGGTAATATCTACAAACGTCTTTGCAAGTCTTAAGGAGAGCAATTGATAATAGGTCTCGAGGAAATCGCCGATATGATTGACGATATCTTGGGCTTCCTCTTTGATCTCCTCAGTTTTGGTTTTTTCTTCCTGCATATCCTAGAATTAAAAAGGGAAAGAGGCTGTCTCAAAAAAAATTTCTTCGCAAGTTTTACAAAAGACGCCGCCCGAAACTTCGAGACACAAAAAGCAATTCTTGAAATTCTGTGTTTATGTTTTCGCGTCTTCTGGCAAAAATTTTTGAGACACCCTCTTTATGTCTACCCAAGATCTTCTTGCATACGTGAAACTCTTTCCTCAGCTGAAGATTTCATGTTCCGCGCTTTGTTTTTTAGGTCATTGTATTGATCACGGGTGCGATTTAGAAAATTCCCTACCTGGTCAGCCCAATCTCCGGTAGTTTTCGCGATGCGTTTGCGAGTTTCGCTTCCTTTTTCAGGAGCAATCAGTAAGCCGATCGCTACGCCAGCTGCGGCAGCTCCGAGAATACCAAGGAATACTTTGGTTCCTGTTGTCATAAGAACAATAATTTAAGGGGTGAAAAAATATTTTTCTGTTTTTCAATAGGAAAGAATCATACCAAATATTTTTTCATAGAAACTTCAATATCGAAAAAGAAGGTGGGATTATTCTGCTTGTATAAGTTAAAAAAATTATACGGCTTTGAGAAATTTATTCTACAATGGCGGGAGGTGAATGGTGAATGGTCAATAGTCAATTGGTGAATTCTACGATAGCAGGGCAATCGGTTCTTGAAGGGTACCTGAAAAAGTGAACTCCAATTCACCATTCATTATTCACAATTGACAACCTCATTCTCCCCAGATTTCATCCTTCCCTTGCAGCCATTTCTCTACCAAATCCGTGGTAACCGATTTTGGTCTTTCAATAGGCAGACCGAGGGCTCTGTCCCAGCAAAGGCTGGCAAGAACACCCAATGCGCGGCTCACCGCAAAGAGCACCGTATAAAATTCATACTCCACCATCCCATAATGCACTAGCAGAGCTCCGCTGTGCGCATCCACGTTGGGCCAGGGATTTTTGATTTTACCAAGCGATTGAAGAATGGAGGGAACCGTTTCATAAATGTGCCAAACCGTTTGCACGAGCGGATCGTTTGGAATATGCTTTTTGGCAAACTCCATTTGAGCGGTAAACCTTGGATCTGTTTTCCGCAAAACTGCATGACCGTAACCCGGAACAACTTTTCCTTCACTCAACGTTTTCTGAACGTATACAGCTATTTGCTCTTTTGTTGGCAATTCCGTTTTCAATTCATCACGCATTTCAAAGATCCACTTGATCACTTCCTGGTTTGCCAGCCCATGAAGCGGACCCGCGAGTCCGTTCATACCAGCGGCATAGCTTAAATACGGATCACCGAGCGCGGAACCCACAAGGTGAGTCGCATGCGCAGACACGTTGCCACCCTCATGGTCAGCATGAATGGTCATGTACAAACGCATCAATTCCATAAAACTTTCGTCATCGTAACCGAGCATGTGCGCAAAGTTTCCGGCCCAGTCAAGCAGACCATTCGGATTTATATGTTCGTTGTTCTTGTACTTACGTCGATAAATATGTGCCGCGATTCTTGGCAGCCGGGCAATTAGCAAAATAGTATCATCAAATGTTGGCAGCCAGTAATCTTTTTTGTTGATCCCCTCGGCATAAGCCTTGGCAAAATAACTCTCCGTTTGTAAGGCCATGACGCCAATCACAAACATCGTCATCGGGTGCGTGTTGAGTGGCAAAGCATCGATTGCTGCAAATACATGGTTGGGCACATGACTGCGACGTTGCAAAATATCCGTCACATGATTGACCTCCTCCTCTGTGGGAAGCTCGCCCACGAGCATCAAAAAAAACAAACCTTCCGGAAGCGGCTCATCTCCGCCACGCGCCTTTGGTAACTTTTCTCTCAATTCGGGAATCGAATAACCACGAAATCGAATTCCATCCTGCGCATCGAGTAACGAAGTCTCCGAAACCAATCCCGTTATACCGCGCATGCCCTGGTAAACCTGTGCGAGATGCACCTCGCCGATTTTTTTGTTTCCATGTTCCTTAAGCAAATTCTTAATCTCGATAGTCATTTCATCGGCCTTTGCTTTAAACCTGTCTTTTAATATGCCCATGAGAGATCGATTTTTTTGTGAAGGTAGTTGGAAGGATAAAGTTAGTGAGAATGTGTATATGTGCGATTGCACTCGGGAGGAACCGATCATTTATCCGTTACTTCGGCGTTCTTCTATACAACCAGTAAGCAACGCCTCCAAAAATGATATCAGGTAGCCAGGCTGCAATGATAGGAGGAAAATCACCTTTGATAGAAAATACCGTGGAAAATCTGTCACAAAGAATATAGATCACGGCAATAACAATTCCCAAAGCAAGATGAAGCCCGCTGCCACCCCTTACCTTTCGGCTTGACACAACGGCCCCAATGATTGTGAGCATGAGTACCGCGAACGGAGTTGCGGTTCGACGATATAGTTCCACGCGTAGTGTGTTTAACCCTTCAGACCCCCTGAGTTCTTCCATCCTGATATAGTTTTTCAGCTCAGGGGTTATCAACTTGTCCTTTACATATTCGTCGTTTCGAAGATCGCCGGGTCGAATGTTTAAGTTCATGTGCATCTCTGGGCGCACCGTGACTGTTTCCTGCAAGCCATTGATACGTCTTTCCGTGACATTTGATAGTTTCCAATTCTTTTTGGCTGTATCCCACGTTAGTGATTGCGCCCGAAGATTGTATACTACCTTATTGTCTTTTACCCGGTCAAGATAAAAGCCGCCCGCTGTTTTTGAACTGGTGTCGTAGAACCGAAATCCGACGTAAGTGTTGGGATCGGATCGTTTATAAATTGTGGAAGTGTAGCCGGGGTTGGACTTCACGCCGTATTTATCGATGTACGCCGATTGAAAATTGCTGCGTATTTCCTGTGCCTTTGGGATTACGTAGCGACTGGCAAGCCAAAGCATCAATCCCAACACAAAACCGCCAATGAAGTATGGACGAAGAAATCGGTTGTAGCTTGTGCCGCTTGCAAGGATGGCCACTACCTCCGACCGCGCCGCCATCCGGCTCGTGAGCCATATCACAGCGATAAAAACGAACAATGGAAACAACAAACCCCAGATATAAGGCACAAAGCCAAAGTAATATTGTGTGATGATCTGTGAGGTGGTGAGCCCTGATTTCACAAAATCGTCTGTTTTTTCACTGCTGTCAACCGCCACCGCAATGACGGTAAACAAGAACATGCAAAAGAAAAAGGTGACGAACAGTTTCTTGATTATGTACCAGTCCAGTGTACGCATGAAGAATTCAAAAGTAAAAGAAAAACTGTTGAAGAGTTGTGAAACCCTGATTTAGGCGTGCAATTTGCACATGATCCGTGTGCAGCAAAATCGCTTCCCATACATACTTAGGCTCGCCAGTATTCTTATTTCTCTTTTCCTGATAACGGTCGCATTGTTTTACATGAAAGTGGTTTTCGTCCCACTTTTGTTTTCTATCATATTCGCCGTAATGCTTTATCCATTTTGCCAGCGATTTGAGATGTTTGGGTTTTCAAAGGGACTTTCTGCATTCGTTGCTGTTTTTTTGGCTACAATATGTTTAGCCTTGTTAGGCTACCTCATTTTGCGGCAAGTAAGCAATTTCCTTCAGCAGATCCCGGAGCTTTCAGCAAAGAGCAATAAAATCATAGAGAATATTCAGCAATACGCCGCCCAGAATTTGCGAATGAAGAAAACCAATTTCGCCGACAACCTGCAAGTATTGATCACTGAATTGCCGGGCCGCGTTGCAGGAGTACTCGCTAATTCACTGCCCTTTATTTTGACGCTGCTGATTAATATTTTCCTGGTTCCCCTATATGTGTTCTTCCTTTTATACTACAGGCATTTTTTTCTTGAATTCTCTTATAAAATCTTTCCTGATTCTGAAAAGGTCTTAATTGACGATACGCTGGAAAAACTGGAGGCCGTTATCAAGGGGTATATTTTCGGACAATTCCTTGATATCATCATCATTGGCGCAGTGAATACAGTTGCGCTTTACCTGCTTGGCGTCCGGTATCCAATTATTCTGGGATTTGGATTGGCGTTTTTATGTATCGTTCCGTATTTAGGGATGGTCGTTGGATCCATCGTTGCCCTTGTGGTTGCTATTCTAACGACTCAAACAACCTGGCAGCCTGTAACCGCATTCTTCGTATTGTGGGTTATCCATATCATAGACTCGAATGTGGTTGCGCCCAACGTAATTGGCGCGAGGATCAGCATCAATCCGCTCGTAGCCATATTTATTCTTTTCTTGTTTGGCGAATTATGGGGATTGGCAGGATTGTTTTTAGCCTTTCCATTGGCAGCCATTCTGAAAGTGATATTCGATACTGTTCCTGGGCTGAAGCCGTATGGCTTCTTGCTCGGCGAGCCACAGAAATATCATTTGAAGAAACATTCGGCGTTACACATCAAAAGAATGCAGAGCATCCAGGAATTGAAAGCACAGACCCCAATTAACGAAGTGCTACCAGGTGAGCCAGGCGCTGACCCTTTGCCGGGGAATGGTTCCGGTTAGCTTAAAGTCGTGTCTTCAACACAGAAATCATTTGATTTTTCCAGCCGGGAAAATCACCGTTGATAATTTTTTCTCGTGCTTGTGCCAGCAACCACATATAAAACGCCAGGTTGTGCACACTGGCTATTGTCAGGCCAAGGATCTCTTTTGATCTGATGAGATGCCGGAGGTACGCCTTACTGTAGTAATGACTCACTTCGCAATCAATACCATCATCGATCGGTGAAAAATCTTTTTCCCATTTTTTATTGTCTATGTTGATGACTCCTTTCGATGTAAACAGCATCGCGTTTCGACCGTTGCGCGTGGGCATCACGCAGTCAAACATGTCCACTCCCATTGCGATACACTCTAAGATATTCCAGGGAGTACCCACTCCCATCAGGTAACGAGGCTTGTTTGCAGGCAGATGATCACAACACCATTCAGTAAACTCATACATCATTTCTTCTGGTTCACCTACACTCAAACCACCAATTGCATTTCCCGAAGCATTCTTTGAAGTCACGAATTCACACGAATTCCTGCGAAGGTCAGCGAATGTTCCACCTTGAACTATAGGAAAGAGATTTTGTGTGTGACCATATTTCGGCTGAGTTTCTTCCAGTCTTTTGATGCATCTGTCCAACCATTGATGTGTTAATTCCAAGCTTGTCCTCGCGTAAAAATGATCGCTTGGATAAGGTGGACATTCATCAAACGCCATGATTATGTCGGCGCCAATGATCCGCTGAATGTCGATCACATTCTCCGGTGTAAATATGTGACGACTGCCGTCGATGTGGCTTTGAAATGTGACACCGTCCTGATTTATTTTTCGATTTGCAGCAAGAGAGAACACCTGGTAACCACCGCTGTCTGTTAGCATCGGCTGATTCCAGTTCATGAATCGATGAAGTCCGCCCGCGTGTTCAAGCTCTTCCATCCCGGGTCTCAGGTACAAATGATATGTATTACCAAGGATAATCTGCGCTTTCACATCATGCACCAATTGTTGTTGGGAAACCGCTTTTACGCTGCCAGCAGTTCCCACAGGCATGAAGATTGGAGTGAGCACCCGTCCATGATCAGTCGTAATGGTACCTGCACGGCTTTTGGAATTCTTGTCGATGTGATGTAATTGAAATGTTAGCTCAGCCATAAACGTGCAAAGATAGTCAGGACGAATTGTGCAAGTTTGGGATTTTGATTATCTTCCTTAGGCAATCTCCACTGATGACCGAACCGTCGCGCCAGTTAGCTGCTATTGTTTTTTCCGACATTGTCGGTTACTCAGCTATCATGCAGGAAAGCGAGACGGAAGCAGTCGAAAAGGTCAACCGGTTTCGCGAGGTCATCGAAAATAAAACTCCGTTCTTCCACGGCCGTATCATCCAGTATTATGGCGATGGATGTTTACTATTATTCAATAGTGCGGTGGATGCAGTTGCACTTGCCAAAGATCTTCAATCGGAATTCTGCGAAGAGCCGCAACTACCCGTAAGGATTGGCATTCATGTAGGCGATGTTCTAATCAAGGACGGAAATGTTTTTGGTGATGCAGTAAACATCGCAGCGAGGATACAAGCGTTGGCACCGCCGGGCGGAATCTTGATTTCTGAAGCTGTCCAGAAAAACATTGCCAACAAGCAAAACATCAGTACGGAATATCTGAAGACGGAAATTCCCAAGAACATAAAGGAACCTATTCGCATCTACAATGTAAAGACGGATCGTATAAACATCTTTTCGAAGCTGAAGGGAAAAGGTAAACGGACGCGAAAAAGGAAAATGGTTTTGATCACGGGAGGGTTTATTTTGCTTTTGTTGGTCGCTTATTTTTTCTATGGTGTTTCTCGGAAGAACAACATTGTTTCCGAAAACTCGTCAAACACTTCGCCCGTTTCTCTCGCAGTACTGCCGTTTACTGACAACAGTCCAAAGCATGACATGGAATATCTAGGTGACGGAATCGCAGAAGATATTTTGACTGTTTTGAGTAATACGATGAAAGATCTGGTGCTGCCGGCACGAGCCTCCAGTTTCTATTTCAAGGGGAAGGGCGTTGACATGAAGACGATTGGTAACATTCTGAAAGTAAAATATGTATTGGAAGGTAGTGTACAATCGTCCGGCAATCAATTGCGAGTAGCGGTTAATCTAAACGATGCGGCCAGCGGAAACCTTATCTGGTCGCAGCGATATTATGTGGAGATGAAGGACCTTTTTACGGTTCGTGATGAAATTGCCGCCGAAGTAGGCAACAAGTTAAAAGTTACTCTGTACAAAAACGACGAGGACAAAGCGGAAACGGAGGATCCCAGGGGTTTGGAAATGGTCTTCAAAGGCAATTATTATTTTGCTAAGGGACTGAGCGGCTTTAATGAAGCGGCTGACTACTTTAAAAAAGCAATCGCCATCGATTCCAATCACGGACATCCCCATGTTCGCCTTGGGTGGGCCTATTATCAGCTCACATTAGCTGGGGAATTTCCATCCGACAGTGGATTCGAAAAAGCCCGTAATGAGATTGAAACAGCGCTAACTTTGAAAATGACCACAGCGGACAAACAGTCCGCGTACACATGTCTAGCCTTTATTAACCTTTGGGGCTTTCAATGGAGTAAGGCGCATGATGAATATCAAAAGTTCCTAAACTTAGATCCCACGCAGGGTATGTTCAGCGCATTTTATCAATCGTTGGCGTTGGGCAAAACAGATGAGGGCGTGGCCATCGCTCAAAAAGTTTCTGCGGAAAACCCTGTTGATGTATTAAACCTAAGAGATTTTGCTCTACTGCAGTACTGGGGTCGCAAGTACAATGATGCTCTGCAAACATGCGATAAGATGCTGGAAGTGGAGCCCAATTTCAGCGAAGCTCTCCGCATAAAAGGAAATATTTATGGCGCAGAAAAAAAGTGGGATTCCGCTCTATACTTTTTTAACAGATCCGCTGCCTTGAGAAACCAACGGGCCCAAGCGTTTTCTCTCATTACGTTGCCGCAGATTGGTCAAAAGGAGGAAGCCCGAAAATTGTTTGCAAATGCTTTGGAAAGGAATGCCGAAATCATACCGCCCATTGTGCGGGCACTATTTTATTATAGCATTGGTGAAACAAAAAACGCTATGGAGTGGCTAGACAAAGCTTACGAAACAAAGTTTTTCTACCTGGCCACTCTCCGCGTCGACCCGATTTGGGATCCTATGCGCAATGAACCTGAATTTCAGAAACTGATGAAGAAGATGAACTTTCCGCAGTAGTGCAACCTAATCTTTCAAAATCTTAAACTCCACTCTCCTATTCAACTGCCTGTTCTCTGGCGTGTCGTTTGGCGCGATAGGGACACTTTCCCCATAACCGTGTGACGCAATTCTATGTGGATCGATTCCTTTGGAAAGAATGTACTCAACACAAGATTTCGCGCGATTATCACTCAGTGTAAAGTTGTATTCGTCGGTTCCGTAACTGTCAGTATGAGCACTCAATTCGATTTCAATTGCCGGATTTTCTTTCAGCAATTTTACGACCCTATCAAGTTCCACGAAAGATTCCGGTCGCAAATCCCATTTATCGAAATCAAAGAATACATTGTTCAATCGCACTACCTGCCCAATCTCAATCGGAACGAGATAAAGATCTTTGTGAATGACTTTGTAACCGGCTTTCACTAATGAATCCAAATTCAAGTTCTCGGAAATTGCAAAAAACTTTTCAGCAGACGCTCTTATCAAATAATTCTTATCATAGGGCAGCACTATTTTGAATGAACCATCGACTGGACTCGATATCCCGTTCCCTGCTTCGACTCCGTCCGGCAAAGTCTCATAAATAAGGTCAGCACTAAGTGGCTCCATTGTTTTTTTGTTATAGACATTTCCGTCCACAAGCACAACCGGGTTCGGTCTCTCTTTTTCCAACAATTTCACTCTCACGATATCGCTTTCGCCGTAGCCGTTTTCCGCACTTGTTAAATAGGCGTACTCTCCACCTGCATCCAGGGTAAAAAAAGCATCCCAATCACGCGTATTAATTGGGGCAGGTAGATCGACTGGATCACTCCATTTCTGCCAGGTGCTGTCCAATCGAGTAGTCATCCAGATATCGTTATCACCTAATCCACCGGGGCGGTTGCTGCTGAAATAAAGAGTAACGCCGTCCGCTGCTAAATAAGGGGTCATTTCATCATAGTCCGGAAGGTTGATCTTCTTCCCAAGGGTCTTTGGTTCGGACCATGTACTGTCCGGCAGGAGAAAGGAAACGTAAAGGTCGTTATCATAGCTGCCCTTTTCGGGGGCCATGTAAAGCAAAAGTGTTTTTCCATCATGGGCCATCGTAGCGCCGTATTGTTTGCCCTTGTCGTATTTCTGATAGTTTCGAATTCGTAGAGCGTTGGGCTTGCTCCACTTGCCGTTCTTCATTTTGTAACTCATGCTGACACCATTTCCTACATAATCGCCCTCAATAAAAGCGTTTCTGATCAGGATCCTGTTGTTGTCAGGCGACACCCAAAAGACAGCGTTATAGAAATAAGTATTCAAAGGAAAACCCGCGTGTCTTGCCGCACCCCAATGTCCAAAACTGTCTCTTTCAGCAAACCAGATATCCTGCGAATTGGGAATTGAATTATACTTTGTGTTCATCGGGTCATTCTCAACAATAAAAAATAAAAGATTTCCATCCGGTGAAACGGTTGGTCTAAGCTCTGCCAACGACGTGTTGATCTTAGGCCCGAGGTTCTCAGTGCGAATAATTGTCGAAGCTGTAATGATATTTTCTTTTTGCGGAATCAAAGCTCCCGTGTCTACAGTGACCTGAGCCATTGATTGCGACCTTGCAAACTGCACAGTACAGCATAGGAAGAAAAAGAAGATCGGCTTTTTCACGACAGTGGATTTCCGGCCAAAATAATATAAAAAGTGGGAAGCTAATAGAGCAGTTTTACGATGTGGTTTCTGGCTTATGGTTGACGGTCACTGGTTTACGGTTTTGGTTCTTAGTTCTGGTTCCTTCGAGTAGCGGCCCCAAAAAAACAAAAACGAGAAACCATAAACCGTAAACAAACAACCTTATCCACATGACTTAAGAAAGATTTCGGCAATCATCACCAACAGTAATTTATTTTTGCAATGAAAAGCCACCAATCGAACCACATTTATGCACTGGACGCTATTGAAGGATCATTTACCGGATATCATCTTTTTTCTTTTTTGTTTCATAACTCTTATCCAGGTTTTTTACTACACCTTTTTTTACAGCCGAGTCGCTTTTTACAAGGAGAAAACAAAGCAGCAATCCCAACAGCATCCCGTGTCTGTGGTAATTTGTGCCAGGGATGAAGATGAAAACATTGCGAGAAATCTGCCAGGCGTGCTTGTGCAAAAATACCCATCCACGTGCGAAGTGATTGTGGTCAACGACAACTCAGTAGATGATTCGAAATATATTCTTGAAGAGTTGCAAAAGACATTTAAATTTTTACAGATTGTCGATCTAAAACAAGAAGCGAAACTAATCTCAGGGAAAAAGTATCCGTTATCGATCGGTATCAAAGAGGCGAAGCACGAAATTATTTTACTCACCGATGCCGACTGTGTGCCCGCTACTGAACTGTGGATACAGAAAATGCAGGACGCCTATGTAAATGGCACCGAGATCGTGATTGGCTATGGCGCATACAACAAGCGCCCCGGCCTGCTCAACAAATTGATCCGCTTCGAAACTTTTCATTCAGCGTTGCAATATCTTTCATTCGCACTGGCAGGTACGCCATACATGGGGGTGGGCAGAAATCTTTCTTACAAAAAGGACGTTTTTCTTCGCAATAAAGGATTTTCTTCCATCAACCATATCCCCGGCGGTGATGACGACCTATTCATCAACCAGGTTGCTAGTAAGCACAACACGGCTGTTGTGATTGACAAAGATGCCATCACGCTTAGCCAGCCGAAGAGAACTTTTAATGAGTGGTTGCGTCAAAAAACGCGGCATTATTCGACAGCCCGTTATTACAAAAAAGCAAACAGGTTCTTACTCGCGGTGTATTCAATATCACAATTTTTGTTTTATCCGTTACTGATTGCCGCCGCTATCCTTTACAGTTGGAAATTATCATTGATAGTTTTCGGACTTCGCCTGATCCTGCAAGCCTGGGTATTCAACAAGGCAATGAAAAAACTAAATGAGTCTGATCTCTGGCCACTATTCCTGTTTTTTGACGTCTGGATGTTCTTTTACTACATCATCTTTGCACCCTCGCTATGGAAAAAACCGAGAGTTAGTTGGAACTAACCAGCCCTCTCTGATCCCCTGAAGGAGGGGAACAGCGCACAGTCCTCTCTTTTCAAGACTCACTTCATTCTGCATTACTGATATTTGCCCAGTGGAAATCATTATTAAATATTTCTCTGATTTTACAAAGCAGCAATTGAAACAGCTTGCTAGCCTTGAAGGCCTTTACAAAGAGTGGAACAGTAAGATCAATGTCGTCTCGCGCAAGGATATTGACGGGCTATACGAAAAGCATGTGCTGCATTCGTTGAGCATTGCGGCCGTGTTTGATTTTGTCGATGGCACCGAAATCATTGACATCGGAACTGGCGGTGGTTTCCCGGGAATTCCTCTCGCCATTTTTTTTCCCAACGTTCGATTTCATCTTGTGGACAGCATCGCAAAAAAATTAAAGGTTGTTGAAGCAATAGCTGCTTCTATTGGGTTAAATAACATAACCACTCAGAATATAAGGGCCGAAGAAATTAAAGGCCGAAAATTCGACTTTGCGGTATCCAGAGCTGTGGCACCATTGAAGGAACTTTGGCAATGGTCAAAACCACTGCTTAAAAATCCGAAATCCGATCCCGAAGCTTCGGGACGAAATCCGAAATCCGACTCCGATGAACACCCAACTCAAAAACGGATGTTTGGCTCAGGACTAATTTGCCTAAAGGGAGGTGACTTATCTAGGGAAATAGGTGAAAGCGGCACCAAACCTCGGGTCATCGAGATCTTGGAAATTTTCCAGGAACAGTTTTTTAGGGAAAAGTACATCCTTTACTTGCCGAGGGCTGTTTCCTGAGCTCCCCTTTAGGGGATGGGGGTTGCATCCCCTAAAAGTGGTATTGGTAAATACTTACTCAAACCTCATCTTTGTTTTATGAATGAAATAAGTGTTTGCATTGTTGACGATAACAATGAACTGCGCTCTGCCCTGGAGGAAATCGTCTCCATGTCTGATGGTTATAGATGTTCCGGGACGATGAGTACCGCTGATGAGGCCATTCGCAAACTGCCCCTGCTACGACCTGACGTAGTATTAATGGACATAAATCTAGGCGGAGGTGAAAGTGGCATCGACTGCGTTCGTGAGCTAAAGCCCCGAATGCCAGGTACAAATTTTATGATGTGCACTGTTTATGAAGAAGATGAAAAGATTTTCGAAGCGTTGAACGCTGGAGCTAGCGGCTACATACTAAAGAAAACAGCTCCAAACAAGTTACTTGAGGCTATTCGCGAACTGTACCAGGGGGGTGCACCGATGAGTAGCCAAATCGCTCGTAAAGTGGTCGCGGCTTTTCAAAAACATTCAATAGGGGGAACGGGCGCTCACGAGAGTGAGTTGGCTGTCCTTTCAAACCGCGAGAAGGAAATACTGGAATTGCTTTCAAGGGGACTGATGTACAAAGAAATTGCCGCGGCACTGTTTATTGGACAAGAAACAGTGCGTAAACATGTGTATCATGTCTACGAGAAACTGCATGTTACTAATCGCGTGGAAGCAGTCAATAAATACTATGGAAGGTAAGTGTCAGGCCCGTCAAAGCACCATTAACCATTAAACCTTTTTAACAAAATACCACGAAAGTGGTATGGGTCATGACACTTTAGTCTTCTAAATTTGTAGGGAATACCTCCAAAGTATAACCGTTAACATTAAACTTTTTTTCTCGGGCGAGCAATCGAAAAATGGGCCTTAATCAGAAAGCCCTCCGACTCCGGAGGGCTTAACCATTTATAGAGGACTCCGAAACGTATTCGAGTCGTTTTGGGTTTCGATCCTCATAAGATCTAATGCAATTCGAAACTCGAACCTGCATTGAAAGTGTCGGATTTCGAAACTCGAATTTCGAATTTGTCAATCACCACTTCAACTCCAGCCTATTGTTTCTCCGGTCAATATCAGCCATACGCTGCGAGGGATCGATCTCTGCGATTGTAATATCGGTTAGTCGACGATCGGTTTCCAAAATATAAGTAGGATTTGTCCAATGCCACGGCTCATATGTCTTTCTTGGAAGAGTATCTGTTTCTTTCGGCTTTTCTCCATACATCAGATCTAGCGGCACATAGTGTTGCTCTGTTTTTCCATCCTTAAAAGTCAATTGCAGATCGATCGGCATGGGCATTAGCCCCAGGTCCCTTACCCGGATTTTCGTTTTCCCATTTTCCTCCCACAAGCTATCGATGCCATAATCAATAGTCTTTGTTGAGTTGATCCAATACTCTTTATACCAGTCCAGTTTCATGCTACTGACTTTCTCGGCGACATTGATAAAATCTTGTGCATTCGGGTGTTTGAACCTCCACAACCGGTAATACTCGAGCAAGATTTTGTCGCGCACCTGTGCACCTACGATATATCCAAGTTGTTCGAGAAACACTGCACCCTTTCCATATGCCGCGGAGTTGTAAGCGAAGTTTGTATTGTAATGGTCGGCGTGTGTAGACAGTGGCTCTTCCTTTGCGCTTTTCGCAAGGCTCAAATAGATGTTGTAGTTATTTCCAAATGGTGAAGAGGTCTGGTTTTCAAGGAACGCCCTCACCCGGCCAGAAGCGTAATCCGTGAACCCCTCGTCCATCCATGGATATAACGATTCATTGTTGCCCAGCATGCCATAGTACCAGCTGTGGAGCCACTCATGTAACCACGCGCCCGGTCCCGCGATCAAAGTTGCCATGGGGTACTCCATGCCGCCATCTCCCCCGTCAATAAATGAATATTGGTTGTAAGCATAGGCGCCGAATGTTTTCTCAACAAAGGGAAGCGCCTTTTCTGCGGCCGCCAACACTTGCTTCCATTGCGCAGCCGTACCATCGGCTGTTTTGTAAAGCACATGTATAGTTAGTCCATTCCTCACTTTTTTGGAGATATGATTATAGTTGGGATCAGCGGCCCACATAAAATCATGCACGTTCGGGGCGATAAAATGCCACGTTAACTTGCCCCCTACTGGACGATTCACCGTGCCTCCCTCTCCTTCATATCCATAGCCAACCTGGCTTGCATTTTGCAAATAACCAGTTCCTCCAAGGATATAATTCTTATCGATCGAAATGCTCACATCAAAATCTCCCCACACTCCATAAAACTCGCGAGCCACATAAGGAGTAGGATGCCAACCCTCATAATCATACTCGCAAATTTTGGGATACCATTGACTCATCGAATACCGAACTGTTGTGTTAGGATTGTCCCTTCCACTTCTCCGAATTTGCAGAGGGATTTGCGCTTCAAATTCCATGTCGAAAGTCACCTTCGACTTGGGTAGAATGGGTTTATCAAGCTTAACTTCGAGAATGGTTTCTTCCACTTTGTAGGATTGTGACCTTCCATTCATCTTCAACGATAAAATCTTTTGGTACCCGTACTCTTCTGGTTTCAGGTTTTGAATTCGATTCCCGATTCTAGGATCCCAATCAGGCACTTCATTACCGTTGCGATCAGTTCGCAACGAAATTGCGCCTTGCCTCTGGCTCCTGTTGTCCATCATGCTGCCCGGCTGAAATGCATTCCAGTACAAGTGATAGAACACCCTGTTTAGAGTGTCGGAAGAGTTGTTCCAATAATCCAATCTCTGTTTTCCTGTAAAACGGTTAGTCTGCGTGTTGACATCAATGTTCATCACATACTTCACACGCTGCTGCCATCGATCAGGTTGACCAAAACCAACTAGCCCAAAACACAAAGTAAACGTCACCAGGATGATCCTATGTTTCATCTGAGTATTTTATGAGCCGCGAAATTACGAAGAATTGACGCCGGCAGAGATTGAGCAAACTGTTAAACCGACGCTATGTTACAAAGTCATGGCTTCGCGGATCAGCCTGCCATCCTCATCGAAAAACAAATACTTCTTTTGAAGATCATTCTTCTCAACCTTCAAACGGTATTGTTGTACATCGCCCGGCAGATAGACTATTACCGTTTCAACCACCTCACGATCTGCATATTTGCTTTTATCAAAACCGTCTTTGACATCATCCGGAAGCTTATCATAATCCCAATCCTTTTCAGTCTTTTTCCAGATTCCTTTGTTGGAATATTCTGCATTCATCCTTTCACCATTCAATTCAAACCTGACATTTACGTTGATGACATCATTGTCCCAGTTAGCGTCGCGGGCCTCAGGATACTGTCGCGCAAAATTGTCTTTGGCGACCTGCGGCACTTTAGTGACCTGCGAGAAAGAGGAAATCGATAATAATAAGAACATCGAAAGGAGATAACAGGTGGTTTTCATAATTGAAATTTTTAGTCGCATATGGCGGAAAAATAATGCCAGTTTAGTAATGATCCTCACAAACGTGTCAATTATAAACTTTTTTTAAGATTTGAGCCATGACAAGTCGTATCAACTATCAAGACCCTGCGACTATTACTACTATTTCTCCCTTGACAGTTTTTTCTTTAAAATAATTGATAACTTCTCCGAGCGTACCTCGCTTGTTTTCTTCAAATAATTTGGTGAGCTCCCGACTCACACAACACAAGCGGTCAGCACCAAAGTGTTGAATGAAATCCTGCAACGTTTTGGTCAACCGGACGGGTGACTCATAAAAGATCATGGTGCGATCCTCCCCTTCCAATCTCTTCAGTAACGTTTGCCTTCCCTTTTTCAGAGGCAAAAAACCTTCAAAAACAAAACGGTTAGATGGAATACCGCTATCGATAAGTGCAGGTACAAACGCCGTAGGGCCAGGAAGACATTCCACTTTTACTCCAGCCTTGATCGACTCCCTGATCAACAGAAATGCAGGATCAGAAATGCCCGGCGTACCCGCGTCGGTAACCAATGCTACGTTCTTACCATCTGTTAGTTGACGAACCAAGTGTTGCAGCACCTGGTGTTCGTTATGCTGATGGTATGGTGAAAGAGCTTTTGTAATCTCGTAATGATTCAACAGGTTTGACGTGGTGCGAGTGTCTTCAGCAAGGATAAGATCAACCTGTTTTAGAACGTCCAGGGCGCGTAGCGTGATGTCTTTAAAATTGCCAATGGGAGTAGGAACGATGTAGAGCATGGCTGCGGGATTTGTCCAAAGGTCAAGGATTTAAAATGAGATCTGCCCGAAAGCTTCGAGCTATGATGTTGAGCTAAGACTTCACAGGAACAGTGCGACTCAGTTAACTGAGATTTCGTAGTACTCCATCACCGGGTTTGCTAATAATTTCTTACTAGCTTCTTCGGCTATTTGTTTTGCTCTTTCTTCCGATTCCGCATCAATTTGAAGAGTGATATTTTTACCAATGCGCACGTCTTCAACTTTGTTGAGCCCCAGGTTCTGCAATCCATTCATAACCGCTTTTCCCTGTGGATCGAGCAATTCTTTCAATGGCATCACCTTTATTTGCACCGTATAACTCATGTAGTTTTATTTTTAAGCGCCAAAGATATAATAACATAAAGCACAAAAATGACCGGCACGCCAAACCACCTTAACGCAATGATAGCAATGATTCCACCGCCGATCAAGATATATCTCGCCAGGTTATTTTTTATGCTGAGGTCTTTTACTTTCATACTCATGAATGGCAGATCACTCACCATTAAATAACTGAGCACAATAATTATCGCATACAGGACCCATTTGTTGATGAGGACGAACTGGACATTAAATTTGGGGAAATAGATGATCAATGGAAGAGAGGCGATCACAAGCCCCGCAACGGGGGTTGGAATGCCTTGGAAAGTAACCTTCTGCTGTTCATCCAGGTTAAATCGTGCCAATCTCCACGCTGCAGCACATGGAATGACCAGTGCCGGCAACAGCCAAAACGTTGAAGTTTCAAGACCATTTTCTTCTTGCGCATAGCTGATTCGAAGCAATTGGTAAAGTATCAAGCCCGGAGCCACCCCAAAACTCACAACATCTGCTAAGGAATCCAACTGCTCGCCCATCTTAGATGTGGAATTGAAAAGCCGCGCAATGAATCCGTCGAGAAAATCGATGACCGCTGCAGCGAAAATTAACATGCAACCCCACGTTATTTTTTCTGGCAGAGTAACGTCAGTAAAACCTTCATCTCGCAGCAGCACAATTGTCTCCCCAGTTTGAAGAATGAAGATTATCGCTAAAGAGCCGCAGACAAGATTGAGAAGAGTAAAAAGATTTGGGATACCACGCAACCCCCAGGACGGGGAATTATTTGTCATCAGTTTTTTATTTGCTCAAAAATAAAGGAATTGTTTCTTACTGACCGACGACAGGATTACGGCTTCATCAATGTCTCAATTTCTTCCACGGTAATCGGAATGTTCTTCATTAGATCTTTGTTTCCACTTCTTGTTATCCAGACATTATTTTCAATTCTCACGCCCATTTGCTCCTCTTCTATATAAATTCCTGGCTCGACTGTAAATACCATTCCCGGTTTAATGGGCTCTGTGCGTGTGCCAAGATCATGCACATCTATCCCAAGATGGTGTGAAATCCCGTGATATAAATATTTCCTATAAGCTCTATTTTCCGGATCTTCATTTTTTACGTCTGTTTTCTTTAGCAAGCCGATCTTCAAAAATTGCTGAGTCGCTTCATCGCCGACCTTTTCAGTATAATCGACGATCGAGATTCCAGGTTTGAGTAAACTCTTAGCGTAATCATGTAGATGCAGACAGGCATTGTATACGGTTTTTTGCCGACGGGTAAACTTTCCATTTACGGGAACTGTTCTTGTGAGATCAGCGTTGTATCCCCCATATTCTGCACCAAAATCCATCAACACTAGCTCTCCGTCTTTGCACTGTTGGTCATTTCTTACATAGTGCAGAGTTCTGGCCCTATCGCCACTGGCAATGATGCTTGAGTAGGCCGGCCCTGCTGCCCTTTGACTCAGAAACGAATGCCATATTTCGGCTTCAATTTCGTATTCCATAACGCCAGGCTTAATAAATTTCAATAGCCGACGAAACGTGTTGTCAGTTATGTCAATCGCTTTCTGTAGAACTTCGATTTCGAGCGGCGTCTTGATTCCTCTCAGTTCCTTCATCACCTTTGCTGACCTTTCATAATGATGCAAAGGATATCGCGATTTAATTTCATCAACATACCTGTAATCGCGTGATCTGATAAGGCTTGCTTTGCGATCATTCTCGTTGGTGTCGAGATAAATTGTATCAGCGAGGTGGATCCACGGTTGAAGTAACGCTTCTAGTGTGTCAAGCCACACGATAGATTGTATTCCGCTGATGCTTTGCGCTTCGCGGGCTCTTAATCTTTTCCCATCCCATTTCTCTTTCAACTCGTTTGGACGAACCAGGGCCAGCACTTCACGATACTTTGGATCGGGATTGTTCGGATATAAGATCACCATGCTATCTTCTTGTACTATGCCACTTATCCAGAACAAGTCGCTGTCTTGTTTAAAGGGATAGAGCGCATCGCCGTTTACAGGCACTTCGTCATTGCTTACAAATATGGCAATGGAATTTGGTTTCATTTCCTTCACGAAGCGTTGCCTGTTCTTAATAAACATTTCCGGGTTCAGCGGCTGGTATCTCATATGTTTTTATTTAACCACTAAAGATAACGAAGTGCGAATGTCAGGAACGGTATACTGATCAAAAATTGGCGCATTATGTGAAATTGAAAGTTTTCAAGAAAATTCTCTCCGCGTTCAACTCTTTTCTAAAATGGCATCTGTTCAATAGAACGCCACAAACTGTTCCAAGGAATTTTTTGACAACCACGATTGAATTAACTAACGGTTGTTTGCTCATTGTCCTACCTTTGCGGTACCAACGAAAATTTTTGCTCCATATGTCAGTTCAAACCGCTTCTTTTCCTATTGGGAAGGCGATGAAAAATCTTTCGAAATCCCGCTTACGATCAACCGAAAGTATACACTATCAACTTGGGCCTGAAGAGCTAATAGCAGACACCCTGCGTCTCCACCAGGGGGCTTTGAACAATACCGGCGCCCTCGTAATCAGGACTGGTGAATTTACAGGCAGATCGCCAAAAGACCGATTTATAGTACGCGACTCGGAGACTGAGAAAACGGTCAATTGGAATGAGTTCAACATTCCCCTCGAGCCGAAGTTCTTCGATATCATTTATGACGCCGTGAGTTTGCATTTGAATGACCGGCCACATCTGTGGGTCCGGGACTGTTTTGCCTGCGCAGATGACCGGTATCGCTTAAACATCAGAGTGATAACTGAAAAACCGTGGAGCAATTTATTTGCCTACAACATGTTCCTTCGGCCAACCGACGAAGAGCTGGAAAGTTTTTCTGTTGACTGGTGTGTAATAAGCGTTCCTGATTTGAAATTGGACGCCAAAAAGTGCGGCATCCGACATCACAACGTAACAGCAGTCTCGTTTAGACATAAATTGATATTGATTGCAGGAAGCGGTTACACAGGAGAGATAAAGAAAGGCATATTTACAATCCTTAATTACATTTTGCCACAGCAGAAGAAAGTGTTGAGTATGCATTGTAGTGCCAATGTTGGTGTTGATAGCGACACAGCCATTTTCTTCGGACTAAGCGGAACTGGAAAAACAACACTGAGCGCCGATCCTGATCGCAAGCTTATTGGGGATGATGAACATGGTTGGACAGACGATAACATTTTCAATTTTGAAGGCGGCTGTTATGCAAAATGCATACATCTAACAGAACAAAAGGAACCCGAGATTTTTCATGCGATTCGGGGCGGTGCATTAGTTGAAAACGTAAGCTTCTTTCCGAGCAGCAACAGAATAAACTTTGAAGACGCCTCAATAACAGAAAATACACGCGTTTCTTATCCATTAAATTTTATCGGCAATACACAAGATCCCGCAGTAGGGGCAGTTCCGAAAAATATCTTTTTTCTAACCTGCGACGCATTCGGTGTACTTCCTCCGATTTCAAAATTGACGACGGCGCAGGCGATGTATCAATTTATTTCGGGGTACACCGCCAAAGTTGCGGGAACAGAAACCGAAGTGAAAGAACCGAAGCCCACATTCAGCGCCTGTTTTGCGGCGCCTTTTCTCCCCTTACATCCCGGCATTTACGCAAAGATGTTGGGTGATAAAATGCAAAAGTGCAACGCCAACGTTTGGCTAATTAATACTGGATGGACCGGCGGCTGCTATGGCATAGGTCATCGTATTAATTTGTCTCATACAAGAGCATTAATAAAAGCGGCACTTGGAGATACGTTCGACGGAACCGAGTTTGAAACGCACGAGATATTCGGATTTACTATACCGCGAGCATGTCCGGGTATTCCTTCCGAACTTTTAAATCCCCGAAATACATGGAGTGATAAAAGCGCTTATCAGGAAAAGGCGAATTATCTCGCCAGCTTGTTCATTAAAAATTTTAGAAAATACAGTAGCGGTGTCACCGACGATATTTTGGCCGCCGCTCCCACACAGAATTTTTAGCCTCGATCATTGTTTGTCGCTAAACCCCACGATTTTCGCGGGGTTTTTTAATTTTCTTTAACCTTGACAACATTTGATTTTTAAAATATTTATTTGAATTTGCCGTTGGTTTATTGTCAATGGCGATTTTCGGCAAAATAATACTGGGAGCATTATTGATTTTTCCATTCTTTGGCTATGGCCAGGATGAACAGTTTATTGAGTGGTCTGCTGCTAGTAGACTCAGCTGGAACGACTACCTTGCCAAACCTTCTTCTTCATCCGATGCCGCAGCCATAACAAGCACTGCACTTGGGCTGGAGTACCATGTAAGAAACAATATTCTCACTTATAAGATCACGTGTCGGTTTTCAAAAACAAGGTCCTGGGGAAAGTACAAAACAGATTACATTTTGGAGCACGAACAAGGACACTTCGATATCACAGAGATTTACGCCAGGAAGCTTGACGATGCAATTCGCGAGTACAATTTCAATCCGAAAAAATTCAAGACCGACCTGGACCAGATTTACAAGGAAATCATGGATGAGAAAGAGGAAGTACAAAATCGATATGATCTTGAAACCGACTTCAGCCGCAACCCGGAGAAACAAGCGGAGTGGCTTAGGAAAATACAAAAAGAATTGATGCGCTACAGTGCCACATAATAGATATCTTCGATCCCCAGCAATCGCCTTCACCCTTGAATGAAAAAAACTAATTTACCGCATGAAGCGGATAGCAACTGTCCTCATCCTTCTCTTCAGTTTAAACGACTCTTTCTGCCAATCCAACATAGATGTTATACACTATAAGTTTGAGATCGAGTTATCGGACAAGAATGATAGTGTAAAGGGAAATACGTTTGTCACTATGAAATTTACACAACCCTCAGATCGATTTGCTTTAAGTCTTTCATCACCATCAAGAGCAAA
>AR_comb_assmDRAFT_10011333_pt1 | contig 28695 bp, 22 predicted proteins | sample ArasoioldDNA_FD_10543 | JGI IMG/M metagenome (IMG submission 10543) | reverse complement strand
GTTTGCATATCTATCTAAATATCTGTATATTGTGATAGGTAAGGGTTGTGACATGGACTTTGTGCGTACACTTAAAGCTTTGGCGGACCCGATCCGGCTTCGCGTACTAGCGGCGGTGGCGGAGGAAGAGTTGACGGTAGGTGAGGTACAGGAGGTGGTCGAGTCGGTGCAGTCGTCGGTTTCCCGTAATCTTGCGATTCTCCGTGATGCTGGATTCGTGCAAGATCGCAAGGAAGGGACGAATGTCTACTTCTCTGTCCGGCAAGATATGCCCGAACCGGCAGGCGAGTTTTTCAAATCGTTGCAGGCACGAATGGCTGAATTGCCTGAGGCCAAAGGAGACCGGGACCGCCTAGAAGACTGTCGGCGCCGTCGATTGCATCGCTCGCAAAGTTATTTTGAATCGGTGGCCGGTGACTGGGAGCGCATTCGCAAGAATTATTTTGATGATCGGGTCACTTCGCTTGCCATCGAAAAGCTGCTGCCTCGCAATCTTGTACTTGCCGACGTCGGATGCGGAACCGGCAGCTTGACGGTGGAGCTGGCGCGATTCGCCGAGAAAGTCATTGGCGTGGACCTCTCGCAGGAAATGTTACGGCGAGCGCGAGATGTCGCTAAAGAGAGACAGCTCCGTAACGTCGAGTTCCGCCGCGGTGACGCTCTGAAGCTGCCGTTGGAAACCCGCAGTGTTGACGCGGCGTTTTGTGTCATGGTTCTGCACTTTCTATCCGATCCGCACCAAGCCGTCGCCGAACTTTGTCGCATCACCCGTGGCGGCGGTTCCGTGATTGTCGTCGATCTTGTGCAACACAATCAAGAGTGGATGCGCGAACAGATGGCGCATCGTCGACTGGGTTTCGAGAGAGGTTCCCTAGAAGGGTGGTTCCGCGATGCCGGAGTCACTGAAATCTCCTACGAGTTGACGGGCACCTACGCCGGGGAAAAAATGGCCCGCAACGGTAATCGCCCTGTAGAGGTCTTTGTGGCACGGGCATTGTTACCGATGACCAAAGGGGCTCAGCGAACAAGAAAAGCGAGCAAATGAGCAACACTGAAAACACCCTACGACAACTGTTGGCCCAAAAAATCCTGCTTTTCGATGGAGCGATGGGGACGATGATCCAGCGCCTTAAATTCGATGAGCAGGATTTCCGGGATAAGAAGTACGCAAGCCATAATCGGCCTTTGAAGGGTTGCAACGATTTGCTGAGCGTCACTCAGCCGGAGGCGATTGCACAGATTCACGCGGCCTACCTCGAAGCCGGCGCGGACATCATCGAGACGAATAGCTTTAATTCGACAGCGATTTCTCTCGCTGATTATGGCTTGGAAAGCCAGGCGTACGCTCTCAATCTGGCTGCATCTCAAGTGGCGCGCCGTGCGGTGGATGCGTTTAATCTTAAAACGCCGGACCGTCCCCGGTTTGTCGCGGGCGCTATTGGCCCGACGAACCGAACCGCCTCTTTGTCGCCTGATGTGAATAGTCCGGCTTATCGCGCGGTGACTTTTTCCCAGTTAGTTGAAACGTATAGTGAGCAGGTTCGCGGATTGATTGACGGTGGAGTGGATCTTTTATTACCGGAAACTACATTCGATACGTTGAACCTAAAGGCGTGCCTTTTCGCCATTGAGAAGTTTTTCGAGGAGAAGAACGTTCGACTGCCGGTGTTCGCGTCCGTAACGATTACCGATAGAAGTGGACGGACGCTTTCCGGGCAGACACTCGATGCGTTTCTCGCCTCGATCTCCCATGCGAATCTGACGGCGGTTGGAATCAATTGTGCTTTTGGTCCGGACTTGATGGCGCCGTTCGTTGAAGAGCTTGCGCGGCTCAGTCCTTTGTTCGTCTTCGCCTATCCCAATGCCGGCTTGCCGAACGAGTTCGGCGGGTACGATCTCGGTCCCGGCGATATGGCTGAAGCCATGGGCGCGTGGACTAAAGACGGGTGGTTGAACCTAGTCGGAGGTTGTTGCGGCACGACCCCTGAGCATATCAGTGCGATTGCCGATGCCGTCCATGGGAGCCGCCCGCGCGTGCCGCCAAAGCCGCATCGGTTTACTCATCTCAGCGGATTCGAGAGCCTGACGATTCGTCCGGAATCCAACTTCATCATGGTCGGTGAACGAACGAACGTTGCCGGCTCTCGGAAATTCGCCCGCCTGATTCGCGAAGAGAATTACGAAGAAGCACTCTCTGTCGCTAGAGAACAAGTCGAAGGCGGCGCCAATATCATCGATGTCAACATGGACGAAGGCATGCTCGATTCGGCAGCGGTGATGAAGCAGTTTTTAAATTATGTCGCCTCTGAGCCGGACATTGCTAAACTGCCAATTATGGTCGACAGCTCCAATTTCGACGTCATCGAAGCCGGGTTGCAGTGCGTCCAGGGGAAGGGTGTGGTGAACTCGATCTCCCTTAAAGAGGGAGAAGGAGAGTTCAAACGGCGTGCGCGGCTGATCAAGCGCTACGGCGCGGCGGTAGTTGTTATGGCGTTCGACGAGGAAAAGCAGGCCACCACCGTCGAGCATAAGGTCGCTATTGCGCGGCGGGCGCACAGAATCTTGACAGAAGAGATCGGTTTCGACGAAGGCGACATCATCTTCGACCCTAACATTCTGACCGTGGCTACCGGGATCGAGGAACACAACGACTACGGCATTAACTTCATCGAGGCGACTCGGCAGATTAAACAGTTGTTCCCGCGCTGTCACGTTTCGGGCGGCGTGAGCAATATATCCTTTTCGTTTCGCGGTAATGACCGGATGCGCGAGGCGATGCACGCGGCGTTTCTCTATCACGCGATCCAGGCCGGCATGGATATGGGAATCGTCAACGCCGGTCAGCTTGCGGTCTATCAGGAAATTCCCGCGGATCTCTTGGAAAGGGTGGAGGATGTGCTGTTCAACCGCAGGCCGGATTCCACCGAGCGGCTCGTGGACTTTGCCGAGCAGGTCAAAGGTTCGGTGAAGAGCACCGCCCAGGAAGATGACTGGCGCAACGAAACCGTTGAACAGCGGCTGTCCCATGCACTGATCAAGGGAATTGTCGATTATATCGAACCGGACTTGGAAGAAGCGCTCAAGAGATACGATCGCCCTCTGAAGATTATCGAGGGCCCGCTGATGGATGGCATGAACGTGGTGGGAGATCTTTTTGGCGAAGGCAAGATGTTTCTCCCTCAGGTGGTGAAGAGCGCCCGCGTGATGAAAAAAGCCGTAGCGTATCTCACGCCGCTCATGGAGGCGGAAAAACAGGCGGCGAAACAGGTTGAACACCGTACCAAGCTGGTTTTCGCCACCGTTAAGGGCGATGTCCATGATATCGGCAAAAATATCGTGGGAGTGGTGTTGGGATGTAACAACTACGAGGTCATCGACCTTGGCGTTATGGTGCCTGCGGACAAGATCATCGAAACCGCGATCCGGGAAAAGGCGGATATCATCGGCCTAAGCGGTCTTATCACTCCATCCCTGGACGAAATGGTGCACGTTGCCGGTGAAATGGAACGCCGCGGTTTGAAGATTCCTCTGCTCATTGGTGGCGCGACAACGAGCAAGCGGCACACGGCCGTCAAAATTGCCCCGGCGTATGGGCGTGAAACGGTTCACGTGATCGACGCATCCCGCGCCGTACCGGTGGTGGGCGCGCTAAGCAATCCCGAGGGGCGCAGAGGATTGGACGAGAAAAATCGCGGGGAGCAGGCGGAAATGCGAGAGCAATTCGCCAATCGCTCAGCCGCCCAGCTGCTTGCCTACGAAGAGGCGGGACGGCGCAAGCTCCACGTTCTTTGGGACCCAACTCATATTGCCGTACCCGAATTTACCGGCCGCAAAATGATTACCGATTTCCCGATAGAAGAGTTAGTTCCCTACATCGACTGGTCACCCTTTTTTCATACCTGGGAGATGCGCGGGCGTTACCCGGACTTGCTCGACGATCCGGTTCGAGGCCCGGCGGCGCGAGAACTGTTCGCCAACGCGCGGGAGTTGTTGGAAGAGATCGTGCAAAAGAAGTTGTTCACAGCGCATGCCGTCTACGGCCTCTATCCAGCCAATAGTGAGGGCGACGATATCGTTCTTTACGACGATGTATCGCGGATGAAAGAATTGACGCGCTTGCATACGTTGCGCCAACAGAAGGAAAGCTCAAAGGGAAAGCCGCAGTTGGCGCTGTCTGATTTTGTTGCGCCCCGTGTTGAAGGTTTGGTCGATTACATCGGCGCGTTTGCCGTCACCACGGGTCATGGGACCCAAGAACTGGCGGAGCGGTTTGAGCGGGACAATGATCAGTACAACTCCATCATGGCGAAAGCTCTGGCGGACCGATTAGCCGAGGCCTTTGCCGAGTACCTGCATAAGCGAGTTCGCATGGAGTGGGGTTACGGTCAACAGGAGCAGTTGACCCATGAGGATCTCATCGCCGAGAAATATCGTGGCATCCGGCCCGCGCCCGGCTATCCTGCATGCCCGGACCATACCGAAAAACCGATTCTTTTCGATTTATTGAAGATTCATGAGGCGACGGGTATCACTTTGACTGAAAGCTACGCGATGTTCCCAGCCGCTTCGGTGTGCGGGCTCTATTTCGCCCATAAAGAAGCACACTACTTCGCCGTGAGCGCGATTGGCAGAGATCAAGTCGAATCCTACGCCGCAAGAAAACGTATGACGGTTGCAGAGGTAGAACGTTGGCTTGGACCGGTGCTGGGATATGATCCGGCGCGCCCACAGTGAGTGTTTTAGTTACTGCGCCCAACATCTACGGGTAGGGGACGGGAACCAACTGATCCGTCGCTGAGCGCACATCTTCTTCCCAGAGTTGCAGTAGCTTCTTGGTGATGGGGCCAGGTTTGCCGTCGCCAATAGGCTGTCCATCCCATTGAACGACCGGTGCTACTTTAATGGAGCTGCCGATTAACATCATTTCGGCGGCTTGGTGCCCCTCGGTGACGGAAACATCCGCAAGCCGGATCTCTTTGAGGTCACCTTGGGCGACCAGACGCTCGGCGAGCTTAAGCATCCGCTGGATGGTGATTCCGGAAAGGATCGCGTCAAAGGAGGGATGGCGAAACACGCGCTCTTTCGTGACAAAGGCGACATTCATGTTGGAGCTCTCTGCGATCATGCCGCGCTGATCGATGAACACACCGTTGTCGGCACCGTGATCCTTGGCTTCCAGCACGACTAAAACATTGGGCAAATAATTAGTTGACTTGGTGCGGGCAAAGAGTGGCGGCTTGATGGGGATCTGGCTCGTAATAACTTTAACGCCTTCGGTGTAGTAGCTTTGTGGATAGAATTCTTGCTTGAAGACGATGACGTAAAAACTGCTCCCGATGCATTCCGCCGGACCGAGGGCGAAACCGCCGGGCCCAGCAGAGAGCCAATAACGAACCGAGCCGTCCGGTTTGCCGCTGGCGGCAGCGGTGTCCAAAATGATTTTTCGGAGCTGTTCTTTCGGGAACGGAAGCGAAATCCGCGCCAGTTCCGCGGAACGAAGCAGTCGATCAATATGAGGATCTAATTGGTAGAGCATCCCGCGGCTCAACGTGGCGGTATCGAAGACAGCATGACCGCGATGAACTATATGATCATCGAGAGGCAGGATCATGAGCGCTGGGTCGGTGACAATGCCCCCGAGAACGCTGGAGTACATGGAGTAAAAGTTAGCCGCTTTGGCATGGACTGTTTGACGGAGACGAGCGATGGCCTCATCCGACGTGAAGATCCGAGTTTTCTTCGGGCTCGACATATAAGCAAGGAATTGCAGAATCAGGTCAAAATTGCAGGATTCACAGACTGCTTTCTGTCTTGCTCTGCGGCCCCGGCAAGTCAGATTTCATTGGAATGATAGACAAAAACAGCGTCTAGCTGTCGAGTTCCGGTTTGGGAAGCGCGACGAAAGGAACGCCGTCTTCGGCCAATTCAGCTGTTTCCTTGGCCGTAGCCGTACCGTGGATGGGTCGCTCTTCGGACTTACCTTGATGAATCTGCCGAGCCTCTTCCGCGAAACGCGACCCGACGTCTTCAAAGTTTTGCTTCACGTAATGATGCACCTGGAGCAGCATTTCCTTGAACTCAGCGGGTGATGGTGGTGCCGGAGGCGTGGCTGCGGGCTGCTCTACCTTTTTCGGTGGCGCAGCCTGTTCTTTCTTGACGTGGACGGCGCAAGCGTGGGGCACTTTCTCGACCCGCTTGGTGCCGCATGTGGGGCAAGAAATGAGCTTTTTGTCGGCCTGCTTTTGAAAGTCTTCAAAGCTCGGGAACCAGCCCTCAAATTGATGATTTTTCTTGCAGACGAGATTGTAGACAACCATGACCTTATAAGTAAGTATCAATAGGTTTCTTCTATCAGCTTGTCAAGGGAGCAGTGGCACCGCTGCCGGTGGAAAGTCCCAAATGACAGTGATCCCGGAGCACCGAGTGGTGGATTTTCTCGGTTTTTCCGGTAAGATCGCTTACCGATGGCTAATGAATTCGCGATAAAGATCGTGCAAAAGGTATGCGCAATCCAACGCGACATTTGGGATGGGCTGTTGGGTTCCGGCTCGCCGTTGATGAAATGGGACTGGTTGGACAGTTTCGAGCAAACCGGCTGCGTCAACGAAGAGACCGGCTGGTTGCCGCATCATCTGGTGGTTGAGATGGGTGGCAGAGTTGTCGCCCTCTGTCCCATGTATCTCAAACTCCACAGCATGGGAGAGTTTGTTTTTGACTGGGAATGGGCGGAGGCGGCACATCGGGTCGGCATCCAGTACTACCCCAAGCTGTTAGTGGGGGTGCCGTTTACGCCGGTGACCGGCCCGCGTTTTCTCACGGCGCCGGATGAAGACCGGAAGGCTCTCATTCGCCTCATGGGTCAAGCGCTCGCAAAGGTGGCCGCGGACAACAAAATATCTTCAGTTCATGTGAATTTTTGTTTGTTAGAGGAAAAAGAGGCTCTGGAAGAAGTTGGCTTTTTTCCCAGAGCCGGTCTGCAATTTCACTGGCAGAATCAAAATTTTCACACATTCGACGACTATCTCGGCAGTTTCCGCAGCGATCGGCGCAATAAGATCAAGCGGGAGCGACGGGAAGTCGCTCAACGCGGCATCACCATCCGGGCCTTCGAAGGGGACGATCTGACGCGGGCGCAAATGCGCACCATGTTTCGCCTGTACAAAGGTCATGTCGATCGCCACTACTACGGCCGTCAATACCTTACAGCCGAGTTTTTTGATGAGATTCACCGTCGGTTTGCTTCCCACGTTTCACTGATGCTCGCCGAGCGCGAGGGAAAAATCATCGCCGGCACTTTCAACGTGCGCGACGGGAGAGCGATGTACGGCCGCTATTGGGGCGCCTTCGAAGAGCAACCTTTCCTGCATTTCAACGTCTGTTACTACTCCGCCATCGAGCATTGCATACGTATGGGTTTGGATCGTTTTGAAGCGGGGGCTGGCGGCAGTTTCAAGCAGCTTAGAGGCCTGGATCCTGCACCTACCGGTAGCGTCCACTACATCGTCGAGGGAAAGTTTCGGCGCGCCGTGGAGCGATTCCTTCAGCAGGAGCGCGAGATGATCCGTCAGAAGCGGGACATGCTGCTCGACGGAAGCCAGCTAAAACGTACACCCTCGGAGCCGTAGTTCTTCCACCGTTTCCTTGACAGGTTCATGGCTTTCTTTTAACGTCGGCTTCGGAGCTGTGGTCGTGAAATCCTCTGTGACGAACATCATCGAGCCCGTGGTTTTTTTTGCCGTGCTCTTGATTTTGTGGGAAGTCTTGGTCGAGTTGATCCAGGTTCCCGCTTTTATCCTGCCACCGCCCGGAGACTTGTGGTCATCTTTCATCAAGAAGTTACCTATCCTGGGCCATCATTCTCTGATTACATTCGTCGAAGCGGGGGGGGGATTTGCTCTTTCCCTGGTTCTCGGGGTGACGTTTGCCATTGCCGTCGTCTACTCGCGTCATCTTCAGAATACGCTTTACCCGCTCATCGTGATTCTCTACGCCATGCCGAAGAGCGCCTTCGCGCCGCTGATGGTGATCTGGGTCGGTTACGGGCTTACTTCTAAGATTGCGATCGCCTTTCTGGTGGCGTTTTTTCCGATCGTCGTAAATACCGTCGTGGGACTGAAAGAAGTGGAGCCCGAGCTTTTGGAATTGGCGCGCATCAACCGCGGAACTCAATTCGATGTCTTCAAAAAGATTCGGCTCCCGAATTCGATACCGTTCATGTTTGCCGGGATCAAAGTTGCGATCGTCCTCTCCGTGACGGGGGCCATCGTGGCGGAATTTGTAGCCGCCAACGAAGGGTTGGGCTATCTGGTGCTGCAGGCCAACTACAGCCTGGATACGGCGTTTGCCTTGGTGGTCCTGCTTATTTTGGCCATCCTGTCGTTGGCTCTTTTCTGGCTAATCGAAATTATTCAAAAGAAAGTTGCCCCCTGGAGCGCTGAAGTTCGCCAGGTCGAAGGCTCTTTTTGAAAATTATGGAGGATGATGATGGCATTGCCGAAGAAGTATTTTTCTCTCGGGTCTTCCGCAGTCATTGCTGCATTGGGAATTGCGCTGGTTTGTTTCACATACGCCGGTTCCGACGCCGCTGAGCCCAAGCCCGGCACCATACGTCTCGATTTCATCATTGGGGGCAAGCATGCACCCTGGTACGTGGCGCTGGAAAAAGGCTTTTACGCCAAGCGCGGTTTGGCCCCGACCATACAAGCGAGCACCGGCTCCGCAGACACGGTGCGCACAGTTGCGTCGGGCGGTGCGGATTTTGGCTTCGCCGACATTGCGACCATGATCGTTGCCAGATCCCGCGGTACACCGGTGCAGGCCGTCGCTCAGTTTGGTTACGTCGGGGCGACCATTGTCTGGCGCGACGAAGGCGTGATTAGAGGAATCAAAGACCTCGAAGGAAAATCGTTGGCGATCAGTCCCGGTCAAGCCCAATGGTTTCTAATGCCGGCGTACTGCCGCATCAATAAGATCGACTTCAAATCGATCAAGATTCAAGAGACGGCGGCGCCGATTCAACCGGCAGCGTTGGCGACCAAGAAGGCGGATTTCATCATTATGTTCCGCGCTTCCAACGACGAAGTTGCCGAGCAAGCCGCATCGAAAGTCGGAGTGAAGCTCTCGCGGGTATTCATGAAGGATACCGGCCTCGATATTTACGGAACCAGTTTGATCGTCAAGGATGACGATGTCAAAAAGCGCCCGGATTTCGTTCGAGCCTATGTCGAAGGGACATTAGACGGATTGCGCTATTCCCGCGATCATCAAGAAGAGGCCCTCAAGATTTTGCTTAAGAACAAACCTGAGCTCGAGCCGGCGCTCACGACCTTGCAACTCAAAAATGCGCTGACGGAAGTGTTCTTACCGTTCGAATCTGCACAAATCGGCATGGGCTACATGAAGCCGGACATCATAGAGAAAACCGTAAAGGTGACCAATGAATACTTCGACGTCGGTCGGAAAGTGGCGGCGAACGAAGTTTTCACGAACCAATTCATCAAGCGTTAATCGGTGGGAGCCGCCAAGGTATCTCAGTGCCGCCGCTGATCACGGTCCAGAATGTCTCCAGGATTTTCACGACCGGGGCGAAGACCGTTTATGCGCTCGAAAATGTTTCATTTGAAATCCAAGCAGGCGATTTTGTCTCCCTGGTGGGACCCAGCGGTTGCGGCAAGAGCACACTGCTCAAAATCGTTTCAGGGTTGCTTCCCCCTTCCTCCGGAAGCGTTGCCGTGAATGACAAACCGGTTGATGGTCCCCTTGAAAATGTCGGCATGGTCTTTCAATCGCCGGTGCTCTTAAAGTGGCGGCCGGTTTTAGGCAACGTTCTTTTACCGGTGGAATTCGCGAAACTGGACGTGACCAGCCACATCGAAGGTGCTCGCGCGTTGCTCAAGCTGGTCGGCTTGGAAGGCTTCGAAGAGATGTATCCCCATCAGCTTTCCGGTGGCATGCAGCAGCGAGTCTCTCTTTGTCGCGCTTTGGTGACGGACCCCGAACTGCTGCTTATGGATGAGCCCTTCGGAGCGCTCGACGCCATGACGCGGGACGAGTTGGACATCGAGTTGCTGCGCATTTGGCACGATAGAAAGAAGACCGTTCTCTTCGTCACACACAGCATTCAGGAAGCGGTGTTTCTCTCGGACCACGTGATCGTCATGTCCGCCCGACCGGGCAGGCTCTTGGAGCAGATCTCGATCCAATTGGCACGGCCGAGGACTATGGAGATGATGAGTACCACGCATTTTGGTGAATACACCTTCAAGATACGCAGCCTGCTTCAAGGTGTTGACGGTATTCCCGCCGCTGTCCCGGGGTCCACAGCATGAATTTCTTTCGTTCGTAGGCTATACTACTTGTAATTTCGATCTCCATTCAGCTAACACTCATAGGCATTTCACCTTTCGAATGGCACCATCCGGAAACATGACCTACGCCAAAGCAGGCGTAAGTATCGCAGCAGGCGATGAGTTGGTGCGCCGCATCGGGCGTATCGCGTCGAGAACCAAGAGACCTGGAGTCCTCGCGGGTGTCGGAGGATTCAGCGCGCTCTTCGATTTAAAGAGTCGAGGTTATCGCCACCCGGTGCTGGTCTCTTCCACCGACGGCGTCGGGACCAAGCTCAAAGTGGCGTGCATGATGAAGCAACACGATACCGTCGGTATCGATCTTGTGGCCATGGGCGTGAATGATATCATCACTCAAGGTGCCGAGCCGCTTTTCTTCCTGGACTACTTCGTCTGCGGCAAGCTTGACGTCGATGTCGCTGCAGCAGTTGTCAAGGGTATCGCCGCGGGCTGTCGTCAGGCGGGCTGTGTATTGATCGGGGGTGAGACTGCTGAACATCACGGTGATTTTCCCAAAGGTGAATATGATCTGGCCGGCTTTGTCGTCGGCGTCATCGAAAGGAAGCGAGTTCTTAATCCCAAGTCCATTGTGCCGGGAGATGTGTTGATCGGGCTTCCGTCCAGCGGTCTTCATAGCAACGGTTACTCGCTGGCACGAAAGATTTTGCTCGACGTCGGCCGGTTGAAGCTCCATCGACGGGTAGCGGAATTGGGCAGGAGTCTGGGCGAGGAGTTGTTAGAGCCGACCAGGATCTACGCGAAGTTGACTCGGGATCTGTTCGCAAAACATCCGATCAAAGGCGCGGCCCATATCACGGGTGGCGGTATACCAGGCAACCTGCCGAGAATTCTGCCCCAAGGGCGGCGGGCTTGGATTGACCGGCGTCGCTGGCCGGTTCCTCCGGTGTTCGATTTGATCCAAGAGATCGGACGCGTTTCACGGGACGAGATGGACCGAACATTCAATAATGGCCTGGGCATGATCCTGATTGTCGGCAAGCGACAGCTTGACGGTGTTACCTCGATGCTTAAGAAAATGCGCGAGCGGCACTTCATAATTGGCGAGATCCAGAAAGGCAGGCGAGGGGTTACTTTTGTTTCCTAAGGACAGGCTATGCGACGACAAGTTCCCATCGGTGTATTGATTTCCGGCAGCGGCACCAATCTTCAATCTATTATCGATGCCATCGAGACGAAAGAGCTGGATGCGAAAATCCAGGTCGTGCTCAGCAATCGCATCGATGCCTATGGCCTCGGGCGTGCCAAAAAACACGGAATTCCAGTCGAGGTTCTGGATCACAAGAGATTTTCCAACCGAGAAGCTTTTGACCAGGCGGTGGTCGATATCTTGCGCGCCCGGGAAGTAGAACTGGTTGTGCTTGCCGGTTTTATGCGGCTCCTTTCGCCCGTATTCGTAGCGGCCTATTCCAACCGCATCATGAACATTCACCCGGCATTGCTGCCGGCATTTCCCGGACTTCATGTGCAAAAGAAAGCCGTAGAGCACGGCGTGCGCTTCTCCGGTTGCACGGTTCATTTTGTCAACGAAGAGTGTGACGAGGGTCCTATCATTATTCAAGCCGTAGTTCCGGTGTTTCCACAGGATACCGAGGAGTCCCTTGCCTCTCGCATCCTGGAGCAAGAACATCGTATCTATCCCCGGGCGATTCAACTTTACAGCGAGGGTCGATTGCGAATCGAAGGGCGAAAGGTCTTTGTCGATGACCTTGCCAGGGAAGACAATCAGGTGCTTGTCCAGCCGCCGTTAAAGAGATGAACAACCCTAAACCGGTGCTGATATTTCTCATGAAGCTCCTGGTCAGCACCGGGCTGATCGTTTTCTTTCTCACACAAATTCATATCGAGCGGTTCCTGGGAACGCTGCTTTCAGCCAGGTTTCCCTACATTGCGCTGGCGTTGGTTGTGTATCTGGTCTCACAGATCTTAAGCGCCGGGAGATGGATGATTTTAGCCCGCCCTCTGGGCTTCGAGGAACCATTCAAAGAGATCGTTGCTTTTTATCTCATCGGGATGTTTTTTAATCTATTTGCGCCCGGAACTGTGGGCGGGGATGTCAGCCGGGTTTACTATCTGGCCCGCAATGACAAGACACATTCGGAAAAGACGGGCTGGGCTGTCTCAACAGTTCCCGCCGCCGTTTCCGTGTTCATGGATCGCGCTGTGGGAATGGCCGTGCTCGTTTGGCTGGGCGCCATCGGACTTGTAATGTTCCCCGAGTATCCTGTGCCCGCACCGATACGCTCCCTGACCTTTGTCGTCGCCGTGGCATTGGCTGTCGCCGGGGCTGCCGTGCCTTTGCTCCGGGGTTTTCTTCCGGAGGACGGTCATCCGGTCGTGGTGAAACTGAGATTTGCCTTGAGGGCCTATCGCACTCAGTGGAGCGTTATTCCCAAGGCGATCGTATTTTCGTTTCTGCTACATCTGATTCAAGCTTGGATCCATGTGGTATTGGGATGGGCTTTGCAGATCGAAATCCCTTTTTCCTTCTGTATTATCCTTTATCCCCTCGTTGGCACATTTGCGGCAATTCCGATCAGTCTTAACGGCATCGGTCTGCGCGAGGGAGGATATCTTTTCATGCTCGGTCTTATCGGGATCAATGCCGAGAAGAGTGTCGCCTTTGGGTTGCTGCTCTTCCTGGTTGTTTCGGTTGATAGCTTGATCGGCGGAGGGCTTTTCTTGATGAAGAAGAGTCCTAAGGCCGCCGATGCAGCTTTGTTGAAGTCAATTCAACCCAGGTAGCCGCGGAATATAGTGGCGAGACCTAAAAACGAAAGGAAGCCGAAAGCATCCGTGAGACCGGTTACGATGATACCGGCTCCCATGGCCGGATCGAACTTTAGCGCCTTCAAGACTAGCGGAATGACTGCGCCGGAAAAACCTGCCATCAAGCCGAGATTGAGAATCATCGCACTCGCCAGAACCAAACCGAGAAAAGGATTGCCTTTCCAGAGGAAGGCCGCCACGGCTATCACGCCACCCGCCGCAAGGGCGATACAGATATTGACCAAGACTTGCTTGACGACCGCCTTCCAGGCAGAAGAGAATTCAAGTTCGCCCAGTGCGATGGCGCGAATGATAACCGTGGCCGTCTGAGTGGCACCGTTCCCACCGACGCCTGCGATGACGGGCATGAAGGTGACCAGAGCAATGATCTCGTGCAGGGTCCCTTCGAATAAGCCTACCACGGAGGCCGCCAAACTCGCCGTCATCAAATTCAAAATGGTCCAGGGCAGCCGCATTTTCACCGAGCGAGAGACGGGTGTGAAGACACGATCCTCTTCCGCCAACCCCGCCATCTTGTACATGTCTTCGGTGGCCTCCTTGTCGATAATGTCGATGACGTCGTCTACTGTAATAATCCCCTCCAGTCGTCCCGATTCATCGACAATGGGCAAAGCAAGCAACTCGTATTTGGACACCAAGCGCGCCGCTTCTTCCTGGTCCATCATGATATTGGCTTTGATCGGATCGGCAATCATCATGTCGCCGAGCAAGCGATTCGGCGGCGCCACCACCAAATTCCGCAAAGGGACAACACCCACTAGCTGGCCGGCCTCATCAACCACATAGAGATAGAAGAACGTTTCCAATTCCCCGCGCTCGCGGATCTTATCGATGGCGCCCTGGGCGGTGATGCTCGGCAGGAAAGTCATGAAATCTGTCGTCATGATGCGCCCGACGCTTCCTTCCGGATAACTAATTAACTCGCGAACTTCAGCACGGCGCTCTGGGTCTAAGAGCGATATGATTCGTTCGCGCCGCTCCTCGGGAAGGCTGTCGATAAAAGTCACGGCGTCATCCGGATCTGCCCGGGCGATCATTCGGCCCACCTTGTCATCGTCGATCAGTGCCAGGATGTCGGGTAGCAGTTCAGGAGGGAGTTCCTTAAGCGCTTTATCGGCGCGGCGGGCCGAGAGTAGGATATCGAAAAGCTGCCTGACCTCCGGTGGCTCTAGACCTTTGAACAACAAGGCGATATCAGCAGGATGGCGCTGGCCAATAAATCTCAGGACACGGTCCGGCGTGGCGGTGCGGACCATCTCCCGTACGGTGTCATGATCGATGGGTGCGGGCTTCATGCTGTATCTCGGGAATCAAGCTGGTTCTTTCATAACCATTGGTATCCTGATTTGCAAATTTATGATGACTATTTGCCCGCTTAAAAGCACAGGGGAAATTTGCTATCTTGCCCTTGCGTGGCAGCCTAGAGAAGGAGAAGAAAAGCGGATGGCGCAGCGCCGAAGTTCAAGGGTTCTCTTGTACGGTACGACCATCGCGTCGGTGCTGTCGAGCGCCCTTTTGCCTATCGGTTTCGGAATGGGGTGGACAGAGGCGGCCAGTCTCGCAGCCCTGGATAATCGTCCGCCGTCATTTTCGGCGATTGCAAAGAAGACCATGCCAGTGGTGGTGAACATCTCGACCACAGCGCAACGCTCACCGCGCAGCTCCAATGATCCTATAGACGAGTTTTTTTCTCGATTTTTTGGCGACGCGCAGCCGCGGGAAAATAGTCAACGGAGTCTAGGCTCCGGTATTCTTATCAGTAAAGAAGGCGAGATTCTTACCAGCTACCACGTCGTAAGAAATGCCGACGCGATCAACGTCAAACTTGCGGATCAGACGGAATTTGAAGCACGCCTGATCGGAAAGGATGACCGGACGGACCTGGCTCTAATCAAGATCAGAAGATCCGGCGGCAATTTGCCCTACGCGCGCCTCGGCAGCTCCAGCCAGTTAGACGTGGGCGATTGGGTAATGGCCATCGGCAATCCCTTCGGTTTGGAACATACGGTCACCGCCGGTATTGTCAGCGCCAAAGGCAGGGTAATCGGAGCCGGCCCCTATGATAACTTCATTCAGACCGACGCGTCGATCAATCCGGGCAACAGCGGCGGTCCACTTATCAATGCTTCCGGTGAAGTTGTGGGAGTGAACAGCGCCATTTTTAGCCAGTCAGGCGGCAATGTCGGAATCGGGTTTGCGATTCCTATCGACCTGGCGAAAAAGGTTGTCGATCAGCTAAAGAAGAATGGCCGGGTCGTGCGCGGTTGGTTGGGCATCCGTGCCCAGGACGTCTCACTGCAGCTTGCCGCATCACTAGGACTCACACGGAATCCGGCAGAAATGGCCGTGATTACCGAGGTAGGAGAGGGCAGTCCCGCGGCGGAGGCCGGTATTAAACCTGGGGATGTGATCCTAGAGTTCAACAGTAAGCCGGTTCCCAAAAGCCAGGATTTTCCATCTTTGATTGCGGATACGGCGCCGGGCCAGAAGGTCACATTGAAAATCATTCGTGAGAAAAGGGAACAAGTCGTTTCGGTGAAGATCGGCGAATTGCCCGACGAGGGTGACGCCATTCAAAAGGCAGAGGCCAGAGATCCGGAAATCGGCCTCCGAGTCCAGCGTATCACGCCGGAGGCTGCACGCCGCTTGGCCTTAACTTCGACCAAGGGGGTGTTGATAGTAGAAGTTCAGCCCGGCAGTCCCGCTGATCAGGTGGGACTGGAACCCGCTGACGTAATCCGTGAAGTCAACCAGCGCCCGGTCAATAGCATTAATGATTTTGAACGTGCTGTCCGTCAAGGAAGGCGAGGCGAACGAACCTTGCTGCTTGTGCAACGAGGGGACAACGCTGTATTCTTTGCGCTCAAGCGTAAAAGTTAGGAGGATCTATGTTTGGACTCGGGCTTCAAGAACTCTTGGTGATTTTGGTCATTGCGTTGGTCATATTCGGACCGAGCAAGCTGCCGCAGATCGGCAGTGGCTTAGGCAAAGCGATTCGGGACTTCAAAAAGGGTGTGAGCAGCGACGACGGTGAAGACTCAGGCAGCGAGGTGAAGAAAGATAGCCCCAAAGACTTGCCGCGTTAGTCTCCAGGAATCGTCGTGGTTCTGTCGGTAAGATTGGGTTAGAGTTCGCGCGTGAAATGAAAGCCGTTTTTTTGCTTGGTGCCGAGTAACACCGTGTAGAGCGAGGTCTTGGATAGTTTATAGACTTTCTCCACGGTCAGGTCGGTCATTTGAATAAACGGTTTTAGCTTGAGATCGGTTCGCCACCCTAACCAGCGGGTAATGGGATCCAGCGCCTGGGTGAAAGATCCCAACAGCGGAAAATCACTGGTGAAATGATTGACGATTACAATTCTTCCCCCGGGTTTACACACGCGCTTCGCTTCTTCGATCATCCGAATCGGATCAGGTACAACAGTGACGACATGGAAGGCCATGACGTAGTCAAAACTGTTTGCGGAAAATTCCAGATCCAGCGCATTCATCTCAATGACCTTGAGGTGCGACCAACCGTTCTCAAGAATTTTTTGACGTGCCCGAGCCAACATGTCGGGAGCTAAATCAATGCCCGTGACCTCACAATGCGTGGGGTAGGCAGGAAACGACGTACCGGTTCCCGCACCGACTTCCAGGACTTTCGCGCCGCAGGGAATCTCAAGATCCTCGATGACGCGTTCCAGTCGAGAATAGAAGATCTTGCCGAAGACTTTATCGTAAAGCGGAGCGAAGTCCGAATATAAGCGACTTTCGTGTGCCTCAATATCACCCATTATCCACACCCCACGCCAGCGCCTTAGGCATCCCGAATGTCCCTACTCTGCTTTTTGTAGAAAATCGAGATATCCCGCCTGCGAAATCTCCACTGCTTCCCTTTTTTGAAGGCTGGCAAAATATTCTTGCGGGCGAATTCATTCACAGTGTCTGGGCTTAGATCTAATATTACCGCAACCTGCCTACTGTTCAATAGCTCCTCTTCCCTTTCCGTCATAAGAGCCCCCCCTCTCCGAGGATTGCCTTCAATCCGCCGCTGTTAAAAGTTTTTTTTATCTAACAAGTTCACTCCGGGCTGTCAAGGCAAATACGCATCACATGCCGATTCCCCATCAGAAAAAGCTCGCCGCTGATGATCGTGTGCGTTTAGAAACCCGTTTGCCGGTTGCAGCTACCATCAAGCTGCCGCTCCCGTTACTTTGTTTGCGCATCGGCGAAGATCCGAATCGGAAGAATCATCATATCGAGGCCGGAGAATTGAAGTTTTTGCTGCAATGTTGCGGGCGTGTGATTGTGCAAGAAACGGCTCAACGCATTCTCTTCCTGAAAAACCAACTTGCCGGAAAAAAAGATTGATTTTGGAAAATCCCGGACGACAGCGCTGCAAAGCTCTTCCAGCTCCGCCATCAGATCGACTCCCAAAGAGTAGCGATATTCCGCATACCAACCGAGGCAATTGGCGAACTCGACAAAACTTTTGAGATCTTCTTCCTTGGCGCGGCGAAGATTCTCGATCTCCTGCTGCCCTTTGAATTGGCCCGAGTCGATAACACCAACCGAAATGAAAACGACGTTCTTAAAATGATGCGGAAACAAGCGTGGAATAGTCAGCAACGCGTGAACCGCGACCCCGTCAAAATCACGGACGATGATTGCGGCGGTGGGGGCGGTTGGGTTCTTTGGCGGAACGGGCTCTTTGAGATTCGGCTGAAAAGGAATGGTAAGAAGCGTATCGTCGAGCCGCTTGAGCGCGCGCCGTACCCGAGAGTAGTGCGAGCGGACGAAGGCACAAAGAGAAATAAAGCAGAAAGTCACCAGCAACGTGACCCATCCGCCCTCCGCGAACTTGATCGTGACGGTGATGATCAGAATCGTTCCAGTGAGGAGCAATCCGAGTCCGTTGATGCAGAACTTGCGCAGCCAAATCCCCTCGGTTCTCCTCACCTCCCACCAGTGCCTGCACATGCCGAGTTGAGAAAGGGTGAAGGTTAAGAAGACGTTGATGCTATACATCACCACCAGGAGACTCACCCTGCCCTGGGTGTAAAGGAGGAAACCCAACGAGGTCAGGCCCATGAACCAAATGCCGTCTCGAGTAACCAACTGGTCGCTCAGGAGAGAGAAGCGGTGCGGCGCCCAAGAGTCCAGTGCCATGTTAGAGAGCACGCGAGGACCATCGATAAAACCGGCCTGCGCCGCCACTAGCAATATCGCCGCTACGGTAATGAGCGTGGAGATGACCAATGTGGCGGCCACCGAACTTCCGCTACCGAAAACGACGCCGTAGATTTTCTCAAGCAGGCTGGCGTATAAAGTCCTGCCGGGCTCGTGGACAACTTGATGCAACAGGTAGCACAGTAAAATCCCACTGGCGGTAAACGCGAGAGAGATCGCCATATAGAGCATCGTTCTTTTTCCGGTCTCGGCCCGCGGTTCACGCAAGATCTGGAGGCCGTTACTTACGGCTTCGATGCCTGTGTAAGTGCCGCCGCCGAGACTGTAAGCGTGGAGGAGTATCGCTAAGGTTGCCCACAGTCCGATACCGTGTACGTCGCCCACGGATTCCTTGATGGAACCGGAGACGACGGTGGGAAGTTCGCCGATCCTGGTTCCCACACCCAAGCTGATGGCGACCCCCTGTGCAAGCACAAACAAAAGAAAGATGGGTAAAAGAAACTGCACGGATTCCTTAGTGCCCCGGAGATTGAGAAAAATCAGTCCCAAGATCAGGAAGATTTCGGTAAATAGCTTTAGCCCCTGGACCGATATCGGAAGAAAACTAAAAAGCGCGTCAGCTCCGCTGGCTACCGAGATCGTGATCGTCAGCATGTAGTCGACGACCAGCGCTGAGCCGGAGACCAGGCCGATCTTTTCCCCGAGGAGCTTGGTGGCGACTAAGTAACCTCCTCCGCCCGTTGGAAACAGTTCGATAATCTGCGAATAACTGGCCGAGATGACGAACACCGTAATGGCCATCATAATCGCCAGCGGCAACGCCAATAGAGAATGTTGTCCCAATGCCAGGTAGGCTTCCTCGGGACCGTAGGCCGAGGAGCTCAAGCCATCGGCGCCGAGGCCTACCCAGGCCAGGAATGCGACAAGCGAGATTTGATGAAAAACCTGAGGATCCAGAGGGTCTTTCGGTTTGCCGAGAAGAATGTTCTTGAACCAAGCGAAACGGCTGCTAATCACGGTGCTCTCCCGCCGTGATAAATACCAGAGTTTTTGCGCCATGAGAACCGTCGCGGCAAGAACATTAAACTCCGCGTACTGCAAGATCACCGTCGATGAAAGCCGGGTTGCGACTTCACAGCAGTTCCTTTAGCATTAATTTCGTATACCACGGTGGCGGCAAAACTGAAAAAATCCGGTCGCTTTAACCCTTTCTATGCGAAAAGCTCTCAAGTTCTTCGGTGTCATTCTTTCCGCGCTGGTTCTGCTTGCTATCGTCGCGACGCTGGCCTTCTACCATCTGATTCACGCCGGTGAATTGCGTCGCTTCTTGATTAGCGAAATCGAAGCAAAAACGGAATTTAAGGTTCAGCTCGGCGAGACCGACCTGGCGCTGGGGCGAATTCTGGGAATTGCCTTTGACGACTTTGTGCTTTCCGAACCCGACGTCCCCCGGCCCGCCATCACCGCCCAGCGGATTACCGCACGGGTAGCCTTGTTACCGCTGTTCGAGCGCAAGGTGGTCTTGTATGGAGTGCGCTTGCATAAACCAACCGCTCGTCTGATGCGCGACAAAGAGGGTCGGATTCCGCTGCTCGAAAAATTGCTCAACCTGCCTTTCTTGACCGAAGAAGCGACTCAATTCGGGCTCGATCTGCGTTCGATCGGCATCCGAGACGGCGAGGTTGACTTTGAGGACCAACGAACTGAGAAAGCACCGCGAACAATCCGGTTTCGCGATATTGATCTCGACGTCCAGCGGATTCGTGATCAGAGGCTGCTGGACTTTGTCAAACAACTGGCGAATCTCAAACAATCGGAACCGCAGGGAGCGGCGTTGGATTTTAACCTGAAAAGCGAGGTTGGCACAGACAAAGATAGGACGATCCTGCGGGCCCAGGGAAGAATGGCGTTCCCCAAAGAGACTCTGGGATTCCACAAGACGTGGTGGAACGCGGATATACAGCTTGACAATCTCTCGGCTGTGCTCCTACGCCAGTACGTCGGTGCTCAATGGCCGGTGCAAGCGCTGACCGGCATTTTTGCGTCACGTTTTCACATCCAGGGCAGCCCTACGGATCAAATACACCTCCGAGGCGCTCTGTCATTCACGCAGCTCGCGATCGATGCCCCAGATCTTTTTACTGCGCCCCTGTCGCCTGCCGACGGGCAAGTGCAGTTTGATTTCGATTGGAAACCCCAGCGGCTCAGCATCGCTCTGTTCGATGTTAGCTCCAAGGACCTAAAACTCACGGTAAAGGGCGAGAGCCGCCAGACTGGAGCCAATCACGCTCATGTTCAATTGAACGTGTCGTCGCCTTGGTTGCCGCTTATCGGGCTGCGCAGGTATCTGCCGCTGAAGATCGCCGCTGCGCCGCCACTGGAGAATTTTGTCGGCGGCCTACAAGAAGGCGAGTTGCAAATCAAGAAGCTCGCAATCAATGGCACCCTCGATGAGCTGCAAAATTTAGCGCAGAGCGCAGCTAAAGGCCTGGTTTCGTTTGACCTTGAGTTGCGCAACGTCGGCTTGAAGCCGAACGCGGATGGTTATCTTCCTGTGCAAGGACTCCAGGGGAAGATCCGCCTCGAAAAGGGCAAGTTTACTTTTACGGATCTCAATGCAAACTACGGTCAATCACGATTGACGGGCGGCGAGGGCACTTACCAGCTGGCGCCGGGGGCTCAAGGAAATATCGACATCCGCGCGGTGGGCGAAGTGGATCTGGCGGAACTGCGTGAGCAAATGAGACTGGGAGTGTTGCCGTCTCAAGTGACAAAGCTTTCATCATCCTTGGGGGAGTTGGGAGGCAAGGGACGCGTCCAGCTTAGTTTGCAGCGACTGGGCGAATCGGCTCCTCAATTTGAAGGAAAGGTTACGCTGGACAACGCCCGTTTGCGATTCGATGACATCTCTCTCACGGACATTAGAGGAGATCTCATGTTCTTCCCTGCGGAAATTCGCACGGAAAAGCTGCCCGCGCTGCTGTCAAATTCCCCCGTTCAGCTTCAGTTGTCGCTGACTAACTACGCTTCCGACGGCGGCAACTTCGACCTGCGAGTCGAATCGGCTGGCGTTAAAGCGGGAACAGTCAGCCGTCTTCTTCTTTCCACAGGATCTTTTGAAGACCCGGGTATTGTCCGCGGTTCGGTGCGCTATTATGGCGCACTGGGAGGAGGCAAAGGAGATCGGAAATTCACCGGTAACCTGGATCTTTTCGGTGTCAAGCTTGATCATAAACCTTTTTTGCAACCGCTGCGGGAACTGAGCGGTCGCGTGAGCTTCGATGAAACGGGGATTGACTTTCAGGGTTTGAAAGGGCTGCTGGTCGGCTTTCCTGTCGAATTCGGCGGGCGATGGCGCTACACGCAAAAGCCGCAGTTGGTTTTTAGTCTTGCCGGTCCGGCGTTGGATATCGGCTATCTGCTGTCGCAAATCGATCCGGAATCCACGGAGTGGTACGACACCCTAACAGCGCAGGGCAAGGTCAGCCTGCTCAAAGGCCGGATGAGGGGTTGGGAATTCACTGAACTCAAGACCGATCTTAACCTCGATCGCCGAGTCTGGAGGTTGGAAAACGTTGCGGCGCGTTCGGCCGATGGGGCGGTGCAAGGAACTGTAACCATCGCTGACAAACCTGATATGGTCAGGCTTGCACTGACGCCGAAGATCCAGGGTGTTTCGGTTCAAGGCATGCTGAATTGGTTTGATGCCAACCAAACTGAGGTAACGGGTAAGGTGAACATGACCGGCAGTCTGGAATCGGTAGGGCAAGATGGCACGGAGCGAAAACGGAATTTGAACGGAGCGTTGAGCTTGCGCATAGAGAACGGCACGATTTACCGTCTCCGGATCCTGGTGCAAATTTTGAACCTTTTGGATCTCTCTCGCTGGTTCACTCTGAAGTTGCCTGATCTCAACAAAGAGGGTATTCGCTTCCGCACTATTTCAGGGGACTTCACGGTGCAGCAGGGTGTGTTTTCGACCGAGAATCTGCTTGTCGATAGCGATGATTTGCGCATGACCGGTGGGGGAAAGATCGACCTGGTGAATGATGAAATTGATTTTGTCCTTGCCGTGCGTCCTTTTGCCGGAATTGACACGGTTATGAGCTACATTCCGCTGATCGGCCGAAGCGTCGCGGCCATCAAGAACTCCTTTTTAGTCGCCAGCTTCAATATCACCGGTTCCATCGAAAATCCCACCATTACTCCCGCGCCGCTGAGTACGCTCTCGGAGTGGGTGCTCGGCGTTCTTGGAATTCCGAAAAATATTATCGGATGGGGGGGAGGCGAAAAAAAGGAGGAGCCTCAAAACGGCTTGCAACAGGAGTCTCCACAGGAGCAGGTTCCGCCAACGACGCAATGAAAACTGAGCTGCTGCTCTACACGAGAAAAGATTGTTGTCTCTGTGACGAGATGAAATCAACTGTTACCCGGGTCGCGGGCCGAGTTCCGTTTGCGCTTGAGGAGGTCGATGTAGATACGTCGCCAGCGTTGCAAGAAAAGTACGGCAACGAGGTCCCGGTTTTGTTCATCAATGGTCGCAAGGCGTTCAAGTATCGGCTAACGGCCAGGGAATTGGAAAAAGTTTTAAAGCGTGAAGCAGTTTCCGGTTAGATAAGCGAATGGATTCGTTCGTTTCCGAGCTCGCTATGGCCAGTCAAATGGCTGCACTCCGATGAGTCTTGCAGTGATGTACGTCAGAATCCGCAGATCGTTGTTCATCGCTGTCCTGCCGGTCACGCTATCGGTTTGGGCGGCGGAAACCGGTGAATGGTTGCTTGCCGGGCAAGAAGGCAAGTGCATTCCGTTATCGGCGCTTACAAAGAAAGGGCCTGAGTTTCAGAACATCAAGAGTCCCTATGAGCTCGTAGAAAAGATGCGCGCGGCGGGCCACAAAGCCGAAATTAAGGAGCACAAGGCGGGAACTCGTCCCGCTGTCGAGGTCAGGGTTCCCTCACGGGACCTTTACGTAATGTTTGTGAAGAGCTCCACCTGCGGCGTCGATGAACCTACGAAGAAGTAAGTGTCATTCAAAATCCAGGCGTCAAATCTTTCGCCGGTACACTAGGCTGACTCAGGAGCGGTTCGAGTTTTGCCACAAATTCATCCAAACGCCCGGCAGCAAATGCTCGGGGGGAGGGGAATGACTATCCTACGCATCTGGGATTTGCGCCGCGGCGATGCCGACGACAACCGCACGAGCCCGCATGGCCGCGGTCTCCGGAGCATCGTCTTATCCACCGCGCTGGAATTTAACCCCCTTAAGGCGTCGATCGGGTTTCTTGCTCTAATTATCGGCCCAGCCCTGCTCGTGGGTATCGCGCCTTCGATTGTGGTCACCTATGGCCGTCTGATGTTCCATAAAGCGACTTTGGCCGAAAGCTATCCAATCGTCGCGCTCGTCTCGTTAGCCGTTCTGGTAGGAGTTGCTCTCTGGATCGGCCGGCCGCTTCTCGCATCGGCTGTCGATCATTTCTGGCATCTCCATTACACCCTCGTCGTTCCAATCCTCGTGGCGTTGCGTGAGCTACTGCGAGTGGGTGCCGAAAGGTTTCCTGGTCGGGCGATCACTTCGGAACAGCTCAATCGCAGACGCCGGTTCGGCACCGTGCTGGCCGCGCTGCTACTCGCTGGAGGAGGGCTCGCTCTGGCAATGACCGTCGAAGTCTCGATCGGCCTCCAACTCGTCGATGTCGAGCACGTCCACCCGTGGGCGGTGACAAGGGCGGCGCTCGGCAATGCCGCGGTAATCCTCGGCCTATCCACTGTGGTCGAGAGCCTATATTGGCTCTGGCGCGAGCTCACGATCAACGGTCCGGCTCTCGATTGGGTGCCGCGCCCGTCGAAAACCGAATCGTCGGTCGCGCGCGTGGCGCATCTCTCGGATCTCCACCTCGTCGGCGAGCGCTACGGTTATCGCATGGAGGCCGGTACCCACGGCCCGCGAGGCAACCGGTGTATTCGTAACGCATTGCGCAAGCTCGCCGCGATAGCCGCGTTGACCCCTTTGGATCGGGTCTTGGTGACGGGCGATATCACCGATGCAGGGACGCGGGCCGAATGGGCGGAGTTCATCGACCTGCTTCGAAGCTATCCCGAGTTGCGAGCCCGCTTGTCGTTTGTGCCGGGCAACCACGATATGAACATTGTCGATCGCACCAATCCTGGTATTCTTGATTTGCCGTGGAGCACGGGCCAGTCGCTTCGCAAGCTCCGCGTCGTTCTTGCTCTTGATGCGGTCCAGGGCGATCGCTCCCACGTGGTCGACCACGCATCCGGCGCACTCGGACCATCCCTCAAGGACTACCTGCGGGAGGGTGGGCGCGCGGAGCTGCTGCGCGGGCTGGCGCAACGCGGCACCGTGCGCGGGCGATGGGAGATGGCGAAGATCTGGGACGCGATCTTTCCCTTGGTTGAACCCGCACGCGATGACGATGGATACGGGGTGATTCTCCTCAATTCAAATGCCCCCAGCCACTTCCTGCTCACCAATGCGATCGGCATCGTTAATCGGTCACAGTTAAGCGCGCTTAAATCGATCCTGCGAAATTCTCCCCGCCGCGCCTGGATGATTTTGCTGCACCATCAGGTCGTGGAGTATCCGGTGGCTTCGATCAGTCTCCGCTACCGCATCGGTCTCGCCCTGGTCAATGCTCCGGACGTTCTGGCGGCGATCGCACCGTATGCCTCGCGTGTCCTCATTCTCCACGGCCATCGGCACACGGATTGGATCGGGACCTGCGGCGCGGTCGTGCTGTGCTCCGCGCCGTCGGTGTCCCTGGGCTCCTCCCACGGTGAGGAAAAGTATCGTGGAAGTTTCCACGTCCACGAGATCGCCTCCGGTACTGACGGCGGCATTCGGTTGATCACAACTGAGCGTGTCCAGGTTGCGTAGCCGCACCTCCCGGTGACACGACAAATAGCGCCTGAAGTTGGCAAAAGCTCATTCCGCTTTTGTTCTCACTACCGACTGTCTTTTTCTCGTACGCTATTTCGCTGACCTAGCAGGTGCTGAAAAAAGGGACCGTGCTTCGAGTGCCTCAGCACGAACGGAAATTCTCTAATAATTTCAATCCATCCTCCGTTCGTCCTGAGCTTTGTCGAAGGATGAACGGTATTTTTCAGCACCCTGCTAGAGGATTTCGTGCCTTCGTTTTGATCCGAAGAGGCGTGGGACACAGCTCAAGCGCCAAGTTTTGCCAAGCGAGTGGCGAGCTCAACCCCTTGGCGCGCAACCTGCTCAACGACTGGGCCATTCCGGCCAAATCCAAGTTGCAAGTCAGTATTTACAGTGATAAATCAACGATCAGTTGAGGGGCGTGGTTCAAGTACCAGCGGTCACACCAGATCAAGTAAGCCAGTCGGTACAGATCAACACGGAAACGCGGCTTCAGAACATTAAATTCTCTATCTTTATTGGTGGACTTGGCTCAGCCGGCGATCCTCCGCCCCCGGGCGGCCGCGGTACTTCGGCGACGGGCTGTGCTTAAGACGGGCACAGCGGACTAGTTGTGCCTGTGCTGGCGGACGCAGCAACAATCAACGCGTCTCGCGAGTTATGATCAGTCGCGAAAATTCACGGAGGACCACTCTTGGCTACACGTCCTGAAACTTGGAGAAACGTCGATTCGGCACGAGCGCCTTCGCTGCTCGCGTTCTCGCTGCTTGCCCTGCTGGTGGCATGCCGGCCCGCTGCAGAGCCCTCCGCCCCCGAGATCCGCCCCGTCCGCGTCATGACCGTCACAAAAACGGTCGGCGGCGAGACGGTTACGCTTACCGGCAACATTCAGGCGCAAACCGAAGTCAATCTCTCTTTCCGTATCGATGGCCGGATGATCCAGCGAAACGTAAATGTCGGCGATGTTGTCAAGCCCGGCCAGCTTGTCGCCACACTCAATGCCGACAACGAGGAGAATGCTTTGCAATCGGCGCGCGCCAGCCTGGCCGCCGCCAGGGCGCAACTCGTCGAGGCCCGGAACAACTACGACCGTTATAAGACCCTGCTCGCGCAACGCTTCGTTGCGGAAGCCGAGTTCGATCGCTTTGCTGCGATCCTTAAGACCGCTCAAGCGCAGGTGGATTCCGCGCAGGCGCAGGTGAACATCGCCCAAAACCGCTTGGGGTATGCTCAACTCATCGCCGATGCGGGTGGCACCGTAACAGCGGTGGGCGCTGAGCCCGGCGAGGTGGTGCAGGGTGGCCGGATGATCGTGCAGATCGCGCGTCAGGGCGGACGCGACGCTGTCTTCGATGTATCGCCCCAGATCAAGGACAGCGCTCCGGCCAATCCTGAGATCACGGTCTCCCTCCCGACGGATCCAAAGGTGACGGCGACCGGCCGCGTGCGGGAGGTCTCGCCCCGAGCCGATCCGGCCACAGGGACCTTCAGGGTCAGGGTCGGACTCACCAATCCGCCCGCAACGATGCGCCTTGGAACGACCGTGACTGGACGCATGCAGCGCGGTAGCGCGGCGGGCATCGAGATTCCGGCTTCTGCGGTGATCCGGTCCGACCGGCAATCGGCCGTGTGGATCGTCGATCCCAAGACCGGAACGGTATCGACGCGAAACATCGAAGTGGGGTCTCAAGATTTGGCAAGAGTCGTTGTCGCGTCGGGCCTGAATCCGGGTGACGTCGTCGTGACCGCGGGCGTCCAGGCTTTGCGGCCCGGCCAGAAGGTCCGCTTGCTCGAGGCCAAGCAGTGATCGGTCCCAATCTTTCCGAGTGGGCGCTCGGCAAGCGCTCGTTGGTAATCTTCCTGATGATCGTTGCCGTGGTTGCAGGCACCTTGGCGTTCCTGCGACTGGGCCGCGGCGAGGACCCGGCGTTCACATTCCGGACGATGGTCGTCGCGGCGGCCTGGCCCGGCGCGACAGTCGAGGAGACGTTGCTGCAGGTCACCGAGCGCCTCGAGCGCAAGCTCCAGGAAACGAACCATCTCGATACGGTGCGTAGCTACACAACGGCCGGACAGACGACGATCTTCGTCGATCTCAAGCAGTCGACGCCGCCGTCCGCGGTGCCCGACGTCTGGTACCAGGTCCGCAAGAACATCGGTGATATCCGGGGCACGCTTCCCACCGGCGTCGTCGGCCCGTTCTTCAACGACGATTTCGGCGACACCTATGGCATCATCTACGCGTTCACCGCCGACGGCTTCACGTTCCGCGAGCTGCGCGACTACGTCGAGGCCGCGCGTTCGCGCCTGCTGCAGGTGCCTGACGTGTCGAAGATCGAAGTGCTGGGCGCGCAGGACGAGCAGATCTATATCGAGTTCTCGACCGAGCGGCTGGCCGGCCTGCACCTCGACTACCCGACGATCCTCGCGACCTTGCAGGCGCAAAACATCATCCGGCCCGCCGGCGTCATCCAGACTGGCCAGGAGCGCGTGTTCCTGCGCGTTTCAGGCGCGTTCGATAACGAGCGCGACATCGAGGCGGTCAACTTCGTCTCCGGCGAACGCATCTTCCGGCTGGGTGATATCGCCACGGTGCGGCGGGGTTTCGTCGATCCACCGCAGCCGATGTTCCGCGTCAATGGCCATCCCGCCATCGGTCTCGCGATCGCGATGCGCGATGGCGGCGATATCCTTGCGCTCGGCGACAACATTCGCAAGGCGATGGCCGATATCAAAGCGAACCTCCCGGTCGGTATCGAGCCTACCCTGGTCGCGGACCAGGCGGTTACTGTCGATGTCGCGATCAACGATTTCCTGGCATCGTTGTGGCAGGCGATTTTGATCATCCTGGCGTGCAGTTTCGTGAGCCTCGGCATGCGCCCTGGCACCGTGGTTGCGCTGGCGATCCCGATCACCTTGGCGATCGTGTTCTCGATCATGGACGTCGCGAACATCGATCTGCATCGCATCTCGTTGGGCGCACTGATCATCGCGCTCACGTTGCTAGTCGACGACGCGATGACCACGGTCGATGCGATGATCAACCGGCTGGCCGCGGGCGACACGAACGACCAAGCTGCGACTTACGCCTACCGGACGCTCGCGGCGCCGATGCTGATCGGTACGTTTGTCACGATCGCGAGCTTCGTTCCGATCGGCTTTGCGAAGAGCTCCGCGGGTGAGTATACGTTCTCGATCTTCGCGGTGGTGGCCATTTCGCTGATCGTCTCGTGGCTGGTCGCGGTGGTCTTCGCGCCGCTGATCGGCAAGGCGATCCTGAAGGTGCCCGAGCCGAAAGCCGACGCCAAGCCGAGCAAACTCGTGAGTGTTTACAGTGCGTTCTTGAGAGGGGCGATACGCGTGCGATGGCTAACGATCGGCTTGACGGTCGCTGCGTTCGTCGCGGCGATCTTCTTAGTGCGGTTTGTGCCGAAACAGTTTTTCCCGGCGTCCGACCGGCCCGAGCTGACGG
>AR_comb_assmDRAFT_10073704_pt1 | contig 28879 bp, 21 predicted proteins | sample ArasoioldDNA_FD_10543 | JGI IMG/M metagenome (IMG submission 10543) | reverse complement strand
TGCAACCCTGGTTTAAAGCGATGCTGGACGAAGACACGCGACGCACGAACATCTCAAGAACCAGCGCCGAGCACCGGCGGCAGTTCCTTGCGTCGACGCTGTCGCTCACTCCCGCGCCCCAAGGTCATTCTGTCCTGCGGAACAACCTGTCGCGGCCGCTCTGGGTCTTGTTCGCGGCCACGGCTGTGCTCCTCGCTCTCGCTTGCCTGAATGTTGCCGGACTCTTCTTGGCGCGCGGTTCGGCTCGCCACCGAGAAATCAGCACCAAATTGGCATTGGGAGCATCACGCGGGCGAATTGGACGGCAGCTTTTAACCGACAGCGTCCTTCTCTCATTTGCCGGTGGACTGCTCGGCGTAGTGATGGCGCCGATTGCGGTACGGGCGCTCATCGCATTCCTGCCCCACAGCAACGCTGCGACCGACCTGCGAGCCAGCGTCGATATGCGTTTGCTACTTTTTGCATTCCTTGTCAGCCTGATCACCGGATTCCTCGCCGGGTCCGCACCAGCTTTCCAGGCCGGCCGCAAATCGCTGGATTCCTCGCTCCGGGAGCGGGGCGGCACACCTTCCGGTGGCCTGGCGATGCGCCGAGGGATTGTGACGGCTCAGATCGCGTTTACGCTGATTCTGGTAATCGCGGCGGGCTTGTTTGTTAGAACTCTCTCCGGGCTGTTGATCAAAGGGCCAGGGTTTGACACATCCAGCCTGATCTCGTTCGGTATCAAGCCCGCTCTTAGCGGCTACTCTGGGCCCGAAGAAAGTCGGCTCATTCGACGAATCAGTGAAGGACTTCGTGATTCAACGAGTATTCAAGCCTCGGCCATTGCTCACGACCAGTTACTGCTGGGGGGAGTGTGGGCCAATTCGCTAACGATTCGATCTCCGGCGATTCAGGCTGGTGAACGATTCATTACCGACCGCGAGGTCCAGATGAATGCCGTCAGTCCCGGCTTCTTCGCGACCCTCGGAACCAGGATTGTGGCGGGACGAGACTTTAACGAACACGACGCGCTGAATGTGGCCCCGCCGAATCAATCGATGCCGGTGAGTGACAGCGGGCAGCGCGCCGTGATTGTCAACGAAGCTTTTGTAAAGCGATATTTCGGGGGACGCAATCCTCTCGGCGCCCGCGTCGCGATGGGATCCCGGCCTGACGCGAGACCAGATACCGAAATTATTGGTGTCGTGCAGAACATCAGCTACCGCAGTGTACGCGAGCAGTGGGAGCAGGCCTACTATCCCATCGGCACCGAGATGTCTGGCTCAAATTTTTACGTCAGGTATCGGGGAACGCCCGAGTCGGCCTTTCGATCGATTCGAGAGATCCTTCACTATGCCGATCCAACAATGCCCATCAGCTATTTCCGCACGCTGGACGAGCAAATCGACCGATCCCTGAACACCGAGCGCATGCTGGCGACACTCTCCAGCAGTTTCGGCACGTTGGCGCTGCTACTCTCGCTGGTTGGCCTGTACGGTGTGATTTCTTTTGCCGTCACGCAGCGCACGCGCGAGATTGGTATTCGAATGGCGCTGGGGGCGACACGCTTTTCTACTATCTGGCTGGTACTCCGGGATGCGCTGGTAATGATCGCCGCCGGAACCGCGATTGCGCTGCCTTGCGTCTGGGCGTTGGGCCGTCTGGTGGAAACGCAGCTGTACGACGTCAAGCCGACGGATCCGGTAACGATCTTCGCGGCAACTTCGGTTCTCTGCTTGACTGCGCTGGGCGCCGCGCTCATTCCCGCGCGGCGCGCATCAGCGGTGAACCCTACGGACGCACTTCGGCTCGAATAGTAGTCGGAAGATCGTCATTCTAACTAACTGGGAACGCCCGTCCTCCATTTCACGCTAACGACGACAGCATCGCACGTTAGATCAGAGAAAACTGCCGTCGGCGAACTGGATTGATTGTCCGGGATTGCGCAGTGGTGTCCTGAAACGGACGGTTCGTGGCCATTGACAAGGCGATAACTTCTCTACAATCTGAGGTTTAGTATTTGGAAGCTTTTGTGCTGCACACGGGCTGGGGATGGGGTTCAACATGTCATTCTTTCGCGATGTGAGAGTTGCCTTTCACTCCTTCTGGCGAACGCCCGGCATGGCGCTTGCCGTCATTCTGACATTAGCCCTCGGTATCGGCGCCAACGCGGCTATTTTTACCCTTGTTCGAGGCGTGCTGCTGAAGCCGCTGGTGAATCGCGACGAGGACCGACTGATCTATGTCCGGCAGAGTGCACCCGGCCTGCGCGATGTGAATACCGCGTTCAGCGTGCCCGAGATTCAGGATTTGCGCACCAACGTCAAAAGCCTGAGCGCGATCGGCGACTTCTCTACCGTGAGCTTCACGATGATCGGGCTAGGCGAACCTCGCGAGGTGAAGGCCGGAGTGGTTGGCGGCTCGTACTTCGATGTGATGGGACTTCATCCCGTGCTCGGTCGTCTGATCGGGCCGCAGGATGATGGCCCGAACGCTTCTGGCGCGGTTGTGTTGACCTATCGTTTCTGGTCGACCACTTTCAAGAAGGATCCGTCTGTTCTGGGGAAAGCGGTTCGGCTTGGAAGTTATGAGGGTGATCGGGCCGCGACGGTGGTGGGCGTACTCGAACCCTGTGTTCCCTATCCGGAAGATACGGAAATCATGTCGAATGTCGTGACCAGCCCACACCACTTATCGGCGACCATGGTCACCGGGCGAGTCCATCGCATGACAGAAGTGTTTGGCCGACTCGCACCTGGCGCTACATTTGATCAAGCGAGCGCGGAATTACAGACTGCCTATGCCGCGATGAAGAAAGATCACCCCGAGGCGTATCCCGCACAGGGCGACTACCGCATCGGTGCCAAACTCTTTCGTGACCAGATCACATTCGGAGCGCGGACGATTCTGCTGGTACTGCTCGCGGCCGCAGGATTGGTGTTCATCATCGCGTGCAGCAATGTCGCGAACCTGATTCTGGCGCGCACGGTTCGCCGCGAAGGCGAGCTGGCGGTGCGCGCTGCGCTCGGCGCGAGCAAGGGTGTTCTTCGCCGGATGTTGCTGGCCGAGAGCCTTTTGCTGTGTGGCATCGGAGCATTGATGGGCGTGGCCAGCGCGCAGCCGATGGTATCGGTACTCGCCCGTTACGCTTCGCGATTCTCCGTTCGTGCGCTTGATCTCAAGGTGGACTCGAGTTTGCTGTGGGTCGGAGCAGGGTTAGCGCTTATCGCGGCGGTGATCTTGGCTTATGTTCCCAGACTACCATCGGCCGACGCTGCCCAGGCATTGAATTTGTCGAGCGGAAGCGTGCGCATCATCGGCAGCACGAGCCGGCGGCAGCGCATCTTTGCAGTCACGCAAATTGCGGCATCGTTCGTACTGCTCGCGGGTGCCAGTACTGTGATCTCGACTCTGATCGAACTGCAGCGGATTGAGACGGGCATGGATACTCGCCACGTCCTCGCCATCGATGTTCCTACGATGAACTACGGGAAAACGCCGCAGCAAGTTGTGGAGTTTTACAAGGAATCGATGCGGCGGATTGATGCTCTGCCCGGGGTGAACAAGACCGCATTCGGAATGGCGGTGCCATGGCGCGAACAAAACGGCTTAGGACTGCAATTTTCTGCTGACGGGCACACCCATGTTCCCGGAGAAGATCCGCGCGCGCAGCTCCGCGTAATCTCGCCCGGATTCTTCGCGGCGCTGGGAGTTCCCATCCTTGCCGGCCGTGATTTCAACGAACTCGACACGACTGCGAAGGAACCGGTTGCGATTATCACGGAAACTCTCGCAAAACGCATGTTCCCCAACCAGGATCCGATCAATCGTCACGTCTATTGGACAGATCCGGTGCTGCAGTTTGTTCCCGCAATCCCTACCAAACCGCACCGCATCATCGGCGTCACTGCCGATATCGATGACTTGCACATCGTCCCGGAACCTACTCTGACCATCTACAGCACATTTGAACAAGGGCCCGTGTTTGCCGGACGTCTTTTCATCCACACCAGTACGAATCCCTATTCGCTGGTCACTCCGGTGACGCGAACGATTCGCGCACTGTCTGCCGATCAGCCGGTTGAAAACGCGGCGACGCTCGAAGATGTTCGTGCGGAAGTCCTCACACCGGACCGGTTGAACTCCGTGGTGTTTGGCATTTTCGCTGCCGTCGCGCTGGCAATCGCCGTGGTGGGTGTAGCTGCCGTGCTGACATTTTCGGTCACTGCGCGGACCCGGGAATTCGGCATCCGCCTAGCGCTTGGATCGAAGCCGGAGGATCTGCTGCGAGGCGTGATCGTTGAAGGCGCCATCATGGCGGCTGCGGGAGTTGTGGCAGGCACGGCGTTTGGCTTCCTGGCAGCGCGATTTGCCGGAAGATATATTTTCGATATGAAAATGCCGGGAGCTTTGCCAGTGTCCGTGTCGGCGATTGTGCTGCTGGCAGTGGCGGTGATCGCGTCCATGTTGCCGGCGGCCCGCGCTGCTCGCGTGGACATCATGCAGGCTTTGCGCTCGGAGTGAGGGGGCTCGGCTCTCTTTCTATGCTGTCTCCAACTCGCGGAGATCGCGGCCTCTGGTCTCGCGGCCGAAAATCGAAATCAGTAGCAGTGACACCGCGGTTGGTATGGCGATCAGACCGGCGGCCAACGTAAATCCGGGCACCAAGGCCGATATGGCCAGAGCTTGTGCCATCACTCCGCCGACTTTGCTGCAGCCCGCAACCCAGCCGGTGGCGCGACCTCGCAATCGAACCGGAAAACACTCAGAGGTGTATGGCAGGAGAATCGAGATGACAGCGCTGGTTCCAACGACCAGGAGAGAAACCGAGACCAGAGGATTCGAGAGCGATGCGAACGCAGAATTCTCGGCCAATAGGGTTGCGATCAAACCCGTCGTCGTAACGCCGATGGCCAAGGCCAGCGTCCGCTTGGTGCTCCAGCGAGTATAGAGATATGTCGTCAAGAGAATGGTCGGAATGGCGATCAGCGTAGATCGCGCGATCAGCGCGCTGGTCAAACCAACGCTACGGCCCGAGGCCATCAGGCTGCCGGGCAGCCACAACAACACACCGAAATTTACGAAGCCCCACGCAAGCGCCGCGATAGTAAGGGCAAGACTTAACCCAAACGGAGTTCGAACGTTCAACGACAATCTCGATTCCTGGTCGCCCGATGTTGCGGTCACGGGTTTCTGCGGTGCGGGTTTAGGAGCCGCCACGGCAAGGTGCGAGCCGTAACGAGCGAGCATTTTTTCGGCTTCTTCGGTTCGCCCCATTTGAAGCAGGAATCGGGCAGATTCTGGAAGCAACGGACTGAGTGCGAGGAGAAGCAGGCCGGTGGGAAATCCTAAGAACCACATGATGCGCCAGCCGAAGTATGGTTGGAGCAGGGCGGAGAGCGCGCTGGTCGCGAAGTAGCCTCCAACTGTGCCGATCCCTCCAAGTAGGACCAGGCACCAGCCGCGATGCCGGGTGGGCACTATCTCGGCGAGGAGGGCGTTGGCAACGGGCAGCATACCGCCGGCGGAAAGCCCCATGATGAAACACATCACAATATTCCAGAAGAAGGATGGCATGGCTCCGCAGATGGAGGTGCCCACGAAAAAAACTGCAGCCAGCAAGATCGCAGCTCGACGTCCATAGATGTCGGCTAATGTACCCCAGATAAACGATCCCAGTGTGGTGCCGAGCAGTGCAACAAAGGGCAATACGGCGACTGCGGAGAAACTGAGGCCGTACTCAACGCGCATTCCAGGCATCACAAATCCGAGCGATGCGGCCTTCATAATGTCGATCACTAGTGCAACCGCTAGAAGGAGAATTTGAATCCAGTGCGCCTTGGTAAGAGGAGTATCTTCTGGCGGCGTGACGGAAAGATTGCTGATTTGCCGCTGCTTTCCGGAGGGCAAGAGGCCATAGGCAGCGGCCGCAATGCCGAGGACGATCAGTGCCATTCCCAGGAGCATGCCCGGAGTCATCCCCATTCCGGCGAGTCGAAATCCCGTCATGCGACCCATCCAGAACATTGGCAGGTGCAGAACGACGCCGGTTGCCACCATGGCGGATCCACCCCAGAAAGCAAGGCCGCTGCTCCATGAGTTGAATAACGATCGATTTGGATTCATGACACTTTCCCCATGATCAGTTCCCTTCTCAGGCCGGAACCTGACGCCCGCCATTTGAAATGTTCGCGCGGCCACGGCTAAAACGGTAAAAGACGCTGGCGCCCAGTCGAAACATTCCAAGCAGCGAACTCAGAAGCAGAGTCGAGAAAATCCCGCTTGGTTTCAGGCGCGCATAAACCGCGTTCATGCTCCATGCCGGAGCTGTGTATATGGTTCCTGCTTTGGGCAGTCCAATTCGATTTCTAACCGGCGGGTCATAGACGATCTTCTCGATTCCGCCATTGAAGAACTTGGCCATCTGCTCAATTCGGCCGCTGTAGCAGATTCTGGCGCGGCGAGATAGTCGGCCGCGAGAGCGATATTTCAGAATCAGTGAGGATGCTTCCGCGGCGTGCCGAAGAGCGGCGGTGACTCCGTTTGCGGTGATGGGATCGACCATTGAAGCAGCTTCGCCACAAATCAGCCAGTTCGGCCCGGCTACGTCCCGATAGAAGCGAGCCTTGAAAGACGTCACGTTGATTTCACCCATCGCCCCGGCCTGCAGCAACGCTTCGAATCTGGGAAACTTCGCGAGCTCTTGTTGATAGATTTTAGCGACGGAGAAGCCCTGGTCACGTTTCGTTTTCATCGATGAGCCAGTGGTCACGAATCCCACGCTCACCGTCTCAGGATTCACCGGAATTTCCCATACCCAGTCGAGATATTCTGATGGGGAAGGGTCCATATATAAGGTAGTGCCTTCCGGAGGGTCAGAAACCGGCAAATACGCCCACAACGACACTTTTGCAGGACCGTCTACGATTACTGGCAGGTCGAACTCCCGGGCAAGAACGGATGCTCCCATTCCCGATGCATCGATGAACCATGTGCCTGCATAACTCATACCACCAGCAGTACGAACCGAACGAATACGGCTGCCCTCACGTTCCACGCCCACAACTTTGTCACGTACCAGCACGACGCCCGCTTCGGATGTGAGATTCAACAGATGGTTGTCAAACCGCATTCGATCCAAATGCAACGTCCTCAGTTCGATATTGAGCGGGGGATTTCCTAGCCAGGGCGAGGGAGTGTAGTGCTCGGCACGACCATCGCGCATGCGCAAAGTGACGTGGCGCTTCCACGTTGCCACCTGTGTTGCGATCAGATACTCCATCGGCAGGCCTAGTGCTTTGAGCAGATCCGGAGCTGACCAGTCGAGAGATTCGCCAACTGGCGGGCGGGTTCCTTCTCCGGGGGAGATACAGACGACTTTGAGGCCGGCCCTGGCCAGTTCAATGGAAGCGGCCCTCCCTGCCAAGCCCGCACCGACTACTACAACCTCGGAGGCGTAGGGTGGGCCGTTCGTTCTGACGGGATCACGTTCAGGGATTTGCTCGACCATGAGCGGGTCATTTCGGAGCGAGGCGAAATTGGAAACAGCTCCAGGGCTTATGCGACCTTTGATGCCGGCCGACTGTCGAGCGCTTTCAGAATCTGCTCAATCTGCCAGACGTGTCGGCTCTGGTGGGCGACCAGCATCCGAAAAGCCGCATAGACGTTGTATCTGATTCGGGCATAAACAGGGGACTTGATCCTTACTTTGTCAATCGCTAGATCCGCAGCCGAAACTACCAATGCCGAGAGTTGAGCCTGGGACTCCACAAAGTTGGTCCACGCAGTTTCTGGATCCGGGCGGTGAGGTACCAACTGGGGAAGTACGTTGAACCGCATGCGGTATGGAGGATGCAAAGTGCGAATCAGCAAGTCCGCGAGAATACCCGTCCTTAGCGGCCTGTTGCTGGTTAATTTCGCGGCTTCGGCGATTGCGTCTGCAATGGCGGGAATAAACGCTCGCGTAGTCTGAGTGAGGTGCTCGAGGCATTCCGCCACGCACCAGGATCCTGGTGACAGGGCGGTGCTCAAGTCTGCCTTATCCCGGGCAAGAAGATGGAGTTCGGTGTCACGGGTAATCTGGCGAATCTGATGCGCCACCGAGGAGATTTGCTGGATGGCAACAACCTGGGTGCCATGGAGATTCAGAACTTCCGACTGCACCGTATTCGCGGTTAATGTCCCCATGCCCGGACGCGCTCCGTGGCCCCACGAATCCACAGGTTGGCAACTGGCAAGAGACAGTAGCGGGGAAAGCACTTACGCGGCAATAATGCAAAACAACTATGAGCCTTTGAAGTCGCCTCCGCGGCTCGGCTTCGCCGTCGCTCCGATCCACCCTTCGTATTGCGGAGCCTCGCTTCGCATCGGCGGACAGCCAATGCGGCTATCCCTACGTAAGGGGAAATGAGTGCAGGGGCCGAATCTTGGTTCCGGGGATACAATCGTCAGGCCATGATCGATTCCAATGCAGCCGGGCTCGGAACCGCTAATGCGGATCCCTCGCGTGGGCGTTTAAAGGTTTTCCTGGGATATGCCCCGGGGGTGGGCAAGTCCTTTCGCATGTTCGACGAAGCGCGCCGTCGAAAAAAACGCGGGCAGGACGTTGTAGTGGGAGCGGTGCAGCCACAAGTGCAGCCTGAGATTAAGCCGCTGCTCGATGTCCTCGAAATCATTCCCACCATCGATGTTGAGGGTGTGCCTGTTATTGATGTGGAAGCCATCCTACGGCGCCATCCGCAAGTGTGTGTCATCGATGGTTTGGCGTACGACAGCTCCTGGGGACGCCATGCTCATCGCTGGCAAGATGTCGATGAATTGCTGGCCGCCGGTATTTCTGTGGGCGCGTCGGTGAACTTGCAACACATTGACGACCAGCGGGAAGCAGTCGAGCAACTTACGGGACAGGCGGTCAAGGAAACAATTCCACGCCGATTCCTGGATACAGCAGACGAGATTGTGGTGGTGGATGCACCGGCAGACGACAATGTTCCAGAACTCTCTCAACTTCGCCAGATGGCGCTGGTTCTTTCTGCGGACGTGATCGATGTGGGGCTCAAGCGTTATTTGCAGGCACACGAAATTGAATCCTCATTTCACACACAGGAGCGCTTTTTGGTGTGTTTGACGCCGCGTGCCAACGCCACGCGCATGATTGCCAGCGCTCGACAAAGCGCCGCCCGCTTTCATTGCGATGTAGTAGCCGTCACGGTTCAACAGCCGAATCTATCCGATGCGGAACAAAAGGATATGCAGGAGAATCTGGCTCGCGCGCGGGGAGCCGGCGTGCGGGTGGACGTCCTGGAAGGTAACGATCCGGTCGAAAGTATCGTTCAATATGCCCGCTCGCATGGCGTTACTCAGATTTTCGTTGGACACAGCATGAAGAAAGACTGGAGAACGCGCTTGTACGGCAGTCCAGTGAGCCGTCTGATTCGCGCGGCGGAGGGTATGGATATTCGCGTATTCCCTCATTGAGGGAACGGGTAAATTGCTATGACTCATCTAACTGCGCGAGGCCGTCTGAAAATCTACCTGGGTTACGCTCCAGGTGTCGGAAAAACCTATCAGATGCTCGAGGACGCGCGGGCATTAAAGGCGCGGGGAGTGGAAGTTGTTGTGGGGTTTGTCGATGCGCACGGCCGCAGCGATATTCGTCAACAGCTCAACGGACTAGAGTCCATTCCGCTCTTGCCAGTGACGCATCGCGGGGGAACATCGGAAGAGGTCGACGTCGATGCCATTTTGAAGTTGAGCCCTCGACTGTGCGTAGTCGATGAGTTGGCGCACTCCAATGCACCGTCGTCAACCCGCCAGAAACGGTGGCAGGACGTTCAAGTCCTGTTGCACGCCGGGATAGACGTTCTGACCACGATGGACGTGGAGGACCTCGCCAGCCTTAGCGATCAAGTCTGGCAACTGACGGGCCGTCGAGTGCGTGAAACCGTTCCTGACTGGTTCTTCCAGCAGGCTGACGAGGTGTTGCTGGTCGATGTGACGCCACGAGCGTTGCTGCATCGGCTGGAGAGGGGAGCGATTTATCCAGCACGAACGACAAAGGAAGAGGTGCAGGCCATCTTCCAGGAACCGGTGCTGGTCGCCCTACGCGAGTTGGCCATCCGACAGACGGCGCAGGCGCTCGAAGCACGGCGCACGGGCAGGACGCAGGCAACTGATTTATCGTCCCAGAAGATTCTGGTGAACATCACAGCGGATCCGGCAACCGCCATGCTGTTGCGGCGAGCACGGCGTGTGGCAGACCATCTGCAGGCGGTGTGCATGGCGGTCTATGTGTACGCCAAGGAGGAATCCGAGGCTCAACCTTCCGAAGATCACCCGACGATTGCACGGCATCTTCGCTTTGCCGAGAACCTTCACATCCCTACCCAAGTGATTCATGGCAAGGATCGAGCGCAGGTGCTGATCGACTATGCGCGCGAGAACCATGTTACTCAGATATTTCTGAACCGAGTGGCCAGCAAGCCCAGAAACTGGTTTCCCGGGCTCGACTTCACTGAGGAAGTACTCCAGTTGGCAAGTGAGATGGAAGTGACGGTGGTGGCAGAGCGTCACCGTCATGGGCGAGCGGCATCTCCGTATCCGGAAGATGAAGCCGGCGCGCTGATGCATTCCGGCTATGTCCGTATCTCTCCCGAGATCAGCGTGGAAGAAGCCATCGGAGAGATTCGGAAGCAAGCTGGAACTGTGGAAATGATCTATTACGCCTATGCGCTTGACGATGGCGGACATCTGCTGGGAGTAGCGTCGTTTCGCCAACTCATCTCAGCGGACAGATCGAAGAAAGTCCGCGATGTGATTCGAACAGACTATGTGTTTGTTGAGGAGGATACGGATCAAGAAACTGTTGCGCGACTGCTGGCGAAGCGGCGTTTGCTCGCGGTTCCAGTACTTGATTCAGAGGGACACATGCGTGGCGTGGTGACGAGCGCCGATGTTGCCGGAATGGTTCAGGAAGAAGCGGGAGAAGACATACTGAAAATCGGCGGCATGGAATCGTTCGAGGGACCCTACCTTGAAGTGACGTTCGGACAGATGGTTCGCAAACGCGCGGGTTGGCTCGCGATTCTATTTGTCGGGGAGATGTTAACCGCCACAGCCATGGGATTCTTTTCCAAAGAAATTGAACGCGCTGTTGTGCTCGCTCTGTTCATCCCACTAATTATCAGCAGCGGAGGAAACTCGGGTTCGCAGGCGACAACGCTCGTGATCCGCGCAATGGCGCTTGGAGAAATCAAACTGAGAGACTGGTTCCGGGTGATCCGGCGAGAGTTGGCGGCGGGTGTTGCCCTTGGTGCCATTCTCGGCGTGATCGGTGTCTCGCGAATCATGCTATGGCATGCGCTGCGCGGGACGTATGGGGAACACTACCTGGTTGTCGCGCTCACGATCGGGTGCAGCCTGATCGGCGTGGTACTGTTCGGCACTACCGCCGGATCGATGTTGCCATTTGTACTCCGCCGGTGCGGACTCGACCCCGCAAGTGCTTCGGCTCCTTTCGTAGCAACGTTAGTGGATGTGTCCGGACTAGTGATTTACTTCTCGGTGGCCAGCGTCATTTTGCGAGGGATTCTTCTATAGCGAGGGTAGAAAGGCGCCTGGGACGTCGAATTGACGTAGAAGCTTGGCTTTCGTGATGGGATCGCTTCGCCTCGCTGGGCAACCGAGGCGGCTATCCGTACGTGGTGATCGAGGTGTGTGCGTGCTTAGGTGGGCCGACAAAAGTTCTTCCTCTGCGGCTGCAGAATAGTCAAGCTGTCCTCGGCTGGCTTCCCAATTTGTGAGGAGTCGCCCTACAGTCAACATCGGAGCATCTCCCTTTGGCACGTACAGGGATCTGCTAATTCTTCCAGTGGTTTTGGGCTTTGTCGCACTGTACTCTCCCACGAAATCTTGCGACGAGAGGTCATCTATGATCCGGCGAACTGTGTGCTTTGTTTCCTTGCTCATGATTTCATCGTTTATGTTTCCGCGAAATGCGTCCGCGCAGGATAGCAGCCCTCACATTACAGCCAAGCCAGTGGCGGATAACTCCCAGAGCGTCACCGACGAAGATATCCAGATGCTACGCAAGGATATTCGGGCGCAGAGGAAACAGATTATTGCAGCCAACATGAATTTGACCGAGGCTGAATCTGAAAAATTCTGGCCGGTCTACGAGCAATATATATCGGATCTGGTCAAGCTCAACGGAACAAAGTACGACCTGATTAAGCAGTACATACAGACCCACGGCGCACTGAGCGACACGGAGGCTGAGAATGCCGTAAACCAATGGGTTAGTGTGGATGAAAACGTCGCCGAGTTAAGGAAGAAATACATTTCTACCTTCCGCAAGGTGTTGTCGCCCAAAAGCACCGCCCAGTTTTATCAGTTGGATCGACGCGTTCAACTGATGATCGACCTTCAACTGGCATCCTCTATTCCGATGGTCGAACCGTAGTCTGGGTTCGTTATTGTCAGGTCTTACTCATAGTGAAGAGCCGAAATTGGTTCAATGTGCGTCGCCCGCATGGCGGGAATGCAACAGGCCAGCAGGACCAAGAGCATACTCGCGAGGCACACTTGCGCAAGAATCACCGGCCCAAAGTCGCGGACACCGTAGACGAGATTTTCCAATAGCCGCAATACGAAGAGGCTCGCCAGTACGCCCATGGCAATCCCTAGCAGAGCAGATCGTGTCGCCTGTTTGATCACCAACTTCAAGATCTGGTACTTGTTGGCACCCAGCGCCATGCGAATCCCGATCTCGTGAGTGCGCTGCGTAACAGCAAAAGCAACAATAGCCCCGAGCCCAATGACCGCCAGTAGAAATGCGATGGTGGTAAAGGTGCTGGATAGGGTAGCGGCAAACCTTGGTATCGTGATCTCGGCGGCGACAGCCTGCTCCAGAATTTCGACTTTCGAGATTGGTTGATCCGAATCGATGCTACGAATCCGCTGGCGGATTGCCTTGATCAAGGCTTCGGTAGAAATGGAACTGCGGACCACCAGTGTCGCCCAATTGAGCCAGGCTTGAGATTTCTGCGCATATGGAAAATAGATGGCGGGCACTTCATCCTGGCTCAAAGAAAGCTGCTTCACGTCGTCAACCACGCCAACGATGGAAAACCAGCGGGAATCGTCTGCGAGTCGGATGCTCTTCCCTAACGCATCGCTGGCAGGCCAGAACTGGCGGGCTAGAGACCGATTCACAACCGCAGCCGGAGGGCTCGGCAGCACATCGCGGTTGCCGAGGAAACGTCCCTGCAAAAGCTTGATCTGCATCGAGGAAAAATAGTGTGCGGTTACCCACCGCACTCCCGCCTGAGGGAGTTTTTCGGCAGGCAGGTCGCGGTCCTGCTCGCGCAGCAGGCGAAATGTCATACTGTTGCCGCGCAACGGTAAGTCGCTAATCGCGCCAGCACAAAGTACACCGGGGATCGCACGGATTTCCTCGAGCACCTTCTGCAGAACCGCAACCTGCTGGCGGTTACTCTCGTATTTCGCCTTCGCGAACGCCAAGTCGACGGCAACCGCACTTCGAGGGTTGAAACCCGGATCGACGGAAGCGAGCCGAACGAAGCTGCGAACACAAGCCATCGCTCCGACCGCAAGGGTGACCGCGAACATGACCTGAACACCAACCATCGCCTGTCGCATCGGTGAAAAACGACTCTTGATTCGGCTATGCCCCTGGCGGCCGACACGAACGCTGTGAACGACAGGAACGAGTCCACAAATCAGCAGACAGGTGGCCGTCAGCAAAATGCCAAGACCGAGCACGATTGGATTCATCGCGATCCGATCAGCGGAAGGGATGATCTTTTCGAGTTCACCGCGCAGGAAAGCGATGGCGACGACAGCTAAGAGAATGCCAACAGCGCCACCACAACCCGCAAACAAAACGCTCTCGAAAAAGAACGGGCGAATCATTCGCACGCGGCCAGCGCCCAACGCCACACGCGTCGCAAATTCGGCTTCTCGCTGGGTAGCGCGGGCGATCATGAGGCCGGCAATGTTGAAGCAAGCAGTAAGAAACAGAAAAGTGACGCCTGCCTGTAACAGGAACAGCGGCCTCCGTAGTTTTCCGACCTGCTTCTCGCGCAACGAAACGATGTGGCTTGTCCATCCGAGGTTGGAAGCAGGATAGGCCTGTTCCAGCCGCCGCGAAATTGCCTCCATATTCTTCTGGACAGCTTCCTGCGTGGTTCCAGGTTTCATCCGCGCCACGATTTGCAACCATCTTCCCTGACGGTTCTGGCGATTTTCGAGACTCAACGAAAGAGGAACCCATATCTCGACTTCTTTGTTCGGATAGGCGAATCCCGCAGGCAGGATTCCCACGACGGCCATTCTCGAACCGTTCAATGTAATGGCCTGGCTGGCAAGTGTGGCAGTACCAAAAATGCGGCGCCAGAGCCGAGCACTGACGACCACCACGTCGGAATTTCCGTCCGCGTCCTCGTCGTGACGGAATGTGCGCCCTTGATCCGCGGTGACTTCGAGCACGGAAAAGAAATCCGCGGAGACGAGTTCGCCATGGATCCGCTCCGGTTCGGACACGCCCGTGAGATTGAAATTCCAGTCCGAATAGGCCCCCATGCTTGAGAAGCACTGGTTCTGGGCCTGCCAATCGTAGAAATTAGCCGCCGACACAGCACCTGCTACAACGCCATCCTTCACGTTCGATTCCGCTACATTGACCAGCTCTTGCGATCGCGGATAAGGCAGTGTCCTCCAGAGAGCAGAGTAGAGAATACTGAACGTCACCACGGTGGCAGCCACTCCGACGGCGATGGTGGATATCGCGAGCAAGGAGAATGTCGGACTGCGGCGCAGCGTTCGAACGGCAGAAATCGAATCAGTCCAGATTCCGCCAAACCAGGCACTCCTCGAGGAGCTCTCGCCTCGGACAGATGCATCTGCGGCCCAGCGGTCTACCTGCAGCATGTTGGCTCTCTCCCGTCCGGAAATCTTGCGAGAGAATTCAGTCCAGTCGGTAATGTGCTGGCTAGCCGCGATATAGGCTTCGTGGGAGCTGAGGCCAGCGGCGAGAGCATCCTGATAGGCGTCTTCCAACTGGCGGGCGAGGTCTTCGACGATTTCGCACTCACGTCCCGGAGGCAGGGCGGGCAGCCGGAGATTATTGCGGACAAATTCTGTCCAGTCAGTCATTGGGGGCCCTCACAATCTGGTTGACGGCCACAACGAAATCGTCCCAGACGTCGCGTTGTGATTGCAGGAGGTGCCTACCCGCTGCAGTCAGGCGGAAATACCGCCGTCGCCGTTCCCCCGATCGTTCCACCCATCGACCAGCAATCAGACCCCTATCTTCAAGCCGGCACAGAATGGGATAGAGAGAAGCGATGCGGAAGACGATCTGTCCACGAGAGAGCTGCTCGATCATTTTCCCGATCTCGTATCCATGACGCTGACGATGCTCCAGCAAACTGAGAACGAGCAGCTCGGCACTGCCCTTTTTCAGTTCATTTGAGAACATACAGCGTCACAATATACTTCGTCACAGTATATTGTCAATCGGATGGCCGAGTCTCGCTCCCTTTTGGAGAAAGGGGCTCAATTCGTGGAAACACACCATGAACTTGTCAGACTTCGAGTTAGCTGTAACTAATAACAGGATCACGGCTCAGGACACTATAGACAGAACCGAGTTACACTTGTGTGGCTAACCGGAGAGTGGTTAATAAGGGCCATGAGTTCAATTCATCTTATTAGGGGGCCATGTGCCAGCATCACGCAAGCGAACATCCTCCAAAGCCAACTCCTCCAAACAATCTACCAAGCCCTTCTGCCGTAACTTACCTCGGCCTGTCCCTCAATTCGCAGCGGGAGTGATGGCCGATCCCCGCCGGCTGTCGGCGATATTGTTGACGCGCTCGAAGTGGGTGAATGGAACCGTCCTGCATTATTGCTTTTTTAATTCGGGACACTATGCTGTACCCAAGATCCAGGCGGACGCCATTCGGGGTGCATTCGCCAAGTGGAAGGCGGTGGGAGTCGGTCTTGAGTTCACGGAAGTCAATCAGCTGTCTGAAGCTGAAGTCCGAATCGGCTACTCAACCGCAGACGGCGCCTCCCAGTCGGCAGTCGGACGGGAAATACTGACAATCCCGCAGACAGAGCCGACGACACAGTACGGCTGGGACCTCACAACGAAGTATGGAAGCGGTACCGCGCTGCACGAACTGGGGCATGTGCTGGGAATGGAGCACGAGCACCAGAATCCCTATGCAGGAATCAAGTGGCACGAGCAGGCGGTGTATGACTCACTTGCGCAGCCGCCGAATAGCTGGGACCACGCGACTACGTATCACAACATTCTGGAAAAGCTCAGCACGAGTCAGGTGCAAGGATCGAAGTGGGATCCGGATTCGATTATGGAATATGAATTTGAGCCGGGTCTGATCGCCGAGCCCAAGCAGTATGACATCAACGGCCTGACTCCTCCGGGAACGCTGTCAGACGCGGACAAGGAGTGGGCACGCAAATGGTACCCGGAGCAAAACGCTGCATCGCCGACGTTAGAGCCGTTTCAGGCGGTGACAGTTGACCTGGCCGCGGGTCAACAGGTGGATTATGCGATCAAACCGACCACATCGCGAAAGTACAAGATAGAAACAAAGGGTGCGTCGGATACGCTGCTCGTGCTGTTCGAGGATGACGGCGGCACGCCAAAGTATCTGGCCGGGGATGATGACAGCGGGCAAGACCGCAACGCCAGTATCAGCTACAAACTCTTCAAAGGTCGTAGCTATATCGCTCGGTTGCGACTGTACTATCCTGGGATTTCGGGGAAAACGTCGCTGATGTATTCGTGAAGTAGATGGGCACACGCCGATCATTGCGATATGGCGTTAGAAAACCTGCCTGCCGCTGGATTCGCTTGCACAAGGTAGAGATCCTTCGACAAAGTGAGTGCCGTTGCGCGCGGCACTCACTTTGCTCAGGATGACAGATTGAAGTGGACCGTGGAGGTCCCTGCCGCGTATAGCTTTTGACCTGCTCAAACTCGAAAAGCGAAAAAGAGCGGAGCCCGAAGGCTCCGCTGTGTTGGGTAATGGGGAATGCTGTTAAGACCAGTGTAGGAGTGGGAGCGGAGATTACAGCAGAAATATTTGCGATTTTCCGGGAAGAGTTCCGGAACGGGAATCGAGAAACGACCTTCCGTCCGCGCGCACCATACTTCTGTGGTTCTTCCTGAATGACAACGTTCGCCCTGCGGCTTACAATCATTGGAGGAGTCCCTCCGAAGGAACTTGCCCCCGTGTTCCCTCCCGAATTCCAGACGAGCCGATGACGGCGTGGATGGGCGAGCTTACGGTGAACCACGACTGATGCGAAATCGCTGGCTGCGTTTGGGTCTGATGGTGTCTTTGGTAGTGTGCGGAACTGTGGCCGCATGTGCGGCCGACGTCAAGTCGCTGGCCGCCGCGGTGGATGCGCATTACAACCACCTGCGGTCGCTGGAGGCGGCTTTCACGGAGCTGTATCGCGGGTCCGGGATGGAGCGGACCGAGTCCGGGACGCTCTGGCTCAAAAAACCGGGCAAGATGCGGTGGGAGTACCGTTCTCCCAAAGAGAAGCTTTTTGTGAGCAATGGGAAAGACGCATGGTTCTATATCCCGGAGGATCGGCAGGCGAGGAAGGAAGCAGCCAAGAAGTTGGAGGATATTCGATCTCCGCTGGCGTTTCTGTTAGGTAAGACTAAGCTGGAGAAGGAGTTGCGAGGTCTATCGCTGGCGCCCGACATTGAGCCGACAGCAGCCGGTAATTCCGTGCTCCGTGGGGTGCCAACAGCATTGGCGGATCGGGTGAGCGAGATTGTGTTGGAGGTCACCCCCGAGAGCCGGATCGTACGGCTCGTAATCATGGAAGTGGATGGGGCCGCGACTGAGTATAGGTTCTCGGAACAAAAAGAGGATATGGCTATTGCGGATGGACGGTTTGAGTTCAAGGCTCCAGCGGGGACCGAGGTAGTGGAAGGAGCGCTGGGGCAGTAAGGTGGTGGCGGCGAGACGCCTCCACGACAGCCGCCGGGACGGCGGCGCTACTGTAGTGGGACTGATTTCCCCTTGAATGTCGCGTATTAGGAAGGTTACTTGCGGAACCTCGGTAGGGCGGTTTGGGATGGCATGGCGGCTTAGAATGGTAGACTGGGCGGTAGAGGCTGGCCGAAAAATCTCCTAAAAATACAGGCAAATGGCGGAATTTGTAGTCAAAATCGCGGACGATCGCGGGCGGGTCCACCAGCACGTAGAGCAGGGGTACTCGGAAGCGGAGGTGCGCGACCGGTTCTCATCCCAGGGGTACCTGGTTTACTGGGTCAAGCCGCAGGGGATGATGGCCGGCGGCCTGTTGCAGCGGAAAAGGAAGCTGAAGCAGGACACGTTTCTGGTGTTTAACCAGCAGTTCCTGACCCTGATCCGGGCAGGGCTGCCGATTTTGAACTCGCTGGAATTGCTGATCAAGCGGCAGAAAGACGCACAGTTGAAGCAACTTCTGGAAAATGTGCGGGATCGGGTCAAAGGCGGCGAATTGCTTTCGGATGCGTTCGCAGCGCAGGGGATCATTCCGAAGATCTATACGACTACGCTTATGGCGGGAGAGAAGAGCGGCAATATTGATGAGGTGCTGACGCGGTACGTTAACTTTCAGCGCATGTCAATGACGTTCCGCAAGAAGTTGTTTGTCTCGCTCATCTATCCCACGCTGCTGGTTAGCGTCGTGCTCATTATGGTGACGTTTCTGTTCACCTACGTTGTGCCGAAGTTTGCGGATCTGTTCAACAGCCTGGACGCGAAGCTGCCGGAAATTACGGTGTTCATGTTGAACGTCGGTCTGAACGCGCAAAAATACGCGCCTTTCATACTGGTGGGGCTGGTGGTGGGCGGGTTAGTACTGTGGAAGTGGAAGGATACGGATCGCGGAGCAGACCGGATTGACCGGATAATTCTGAGCGTTCCGCTGCTGGGAGAGATCCGGGTGAAGCATCAGGTGGCGAGTTTTTCACGCATGCTTTCAACGCTTCTGCAGGGAGGGCTGCCATTGGTCCCGGCGATGGAAACAGCCGGTTCCGCGATGAGCAGCCGACGCATCTTAAAAGGTGTGATGCGCGCCGGGGTACGGGTGCGAGAAGGACAAGGGCTGGCTCCAAGCCTGGAAGAACAGAAGATTTTTCCGGAGCTGGCGGTGGAGATGATTGAGGTCGGCGAATCGACAGGTGCGTTGCCGGCCATGCTGAATTCCGTTGCGGAATTTTATGAAGAGGATGTGCAAACGGCGCTGGGCGCGTCGATGGCGCTGATCGAGCCGATCATCCTTATTATCATGGCTATTTTTGTCGGCGGCGTGTTGATTTCGTTGTACTTGCCGATCTTTACATTGGGAGTGAAGTGAGCAAAGCCGTCGTTGGTCGTCGGTCATTAGTCCTTCGCAACGCGTGATAGCGAACGACAAACGACTATCGACGAACGACCTAGGTTAAACGAATGGCAACGGCGGATAAGAAATCACTTTTCGTAGGTGGCGGGAACGGCGGGCCGATCAGCCCGACGGGGAATCCTGTCACGGATCTGGAACGGGCGCAGGACGTGGCGCGGCGGTACCGGTGCGAGTTCATCGATCTGAGCGGGTTTGAGCTGCATCACGAACTGTTCAAAAAGATCCCGGTTGAGTTGATGTTCCGCTACAACTTCGTGCCTCTGGAAGAGACGAGCGACGGCAAGCTGGCAATCGCGATCGCCGACCCGAGCCAGCTGATGATGATCGATGAAATCAGCTTGTTGCTGAAGCAGCGCATCATCACGAAAGTTTCTACCCTCAAGCAGATTTCTGACATTCTGAAGAAGACCGAGCAATCGCAGCGCGTGCTCGAAGAAGCCAGCGAAGGCTTCACTATCATCCGCGAAGACGAGGCGACGGGCGCGGAAGAGACGCTGACCATCGACAAGCTGACGGCGACGGGCGACACGAGCCCGATCATCCGCCTGGTCGATACGACGATATTCACCGCGCTGCAGCGGCGCGCTTCCGATATTCACATCGAGACGCGCGATGACTCTGTGGTCATCAAGTTCCGCATTGACGGTGTTCTCACGCAGGCGATGCCCCCCATCGGCAAAGAGCATCACTCGACGGTGATTTCGCGTATCAAGGTCATGAGCGAGCTCGACATTTCCGAGCGCCGCGTGCCGCAGGACGGGCGCTTCCGCGTCAAATACAACGGGCGCGCTATCGACTTCCGCGTGTCGATCATGCCGTCGATTCACGGCGAAGATGCCGTGCTCCGTGTACTTGATAAAGAGTCGATGAGCGAGAAGTTCCGCACGCTGACTCTGGATGTTGTGGGATTCGATGAAGACGACTTGCGCCGCTTCCGTCGCTACATCAAAGAGCCGTACGGCATGGTGCTGGTGACGGGGCCAACCGGTTCCGGTAAGACAACGACACTTTATGCGGCCGTCAACGAGATCAAGACCGACGAAGACAAGATCATCACGATTGAGGATCCGGTCGAGTATCAACTTCGCGGCATCACCCAGATTCCTGTCAATGAGAAGAAGGGCCTGACATTCGCCCGAGGCTTGCGATCGATCTTGCGTCACGATCCAGACAAGATCATGGTGGGCGAAATCCGCGATGCGGAAACGGCGCAGATCGCGATTCAATCCGCTCTGACCGGACACCTGGTGTTCACCACCGTTCACGCCAACAACGTGGTCGATGTGATCGGGCGATTCCTGAACATGGGCGTCGAGCCGTACAACTTCGTTTCGGCATTGAACTGCATTTTGGCGCAGCGGTTGGTGCGATTGATCTGCGACTCGTGCCGTACCGAAGTTCATTACGCGCCTGAGGTTCTTGAGGCGAGCGGCCTTGATCCGCTGCAGTGGGGCAAGGTTCCGCTGTATGAGGGTCCCGGCTGCATTGAGTGCGCCGGCACAGGATTCCGTGGACGAACTGCGATCCATGAATTGCTGGATTTGAGCGACCGCATCCGCGAAATGATTCTGGCCAAGAAACCGACATCGGAGATCCGGCGGGCCGCGCGCGAAGAAGGCATGCGATTCCTGCGCGAATCGGCGCTCGACAAGGTGCGGCTGGGATTGACCACGCTGAAGGAGATCAATAAGGTCACGTTTATCGAGGCCATGCGGTAGGGCCCGCACAACAGAACCAGCCCTTCTACGCGAAGCAAAGTTCCCTTTCAGCTATTGCAATTCTGTGTGGGACGGTTTCAGATTTATAGAGGTAGCGGTATCTCTCAAGGGGCATATTCGAGAATGGGTTCAGCTTCCAATACGGCAAAGCCAAAGCTGGCATGCGAGATCTCGGCGGACCGGGTGCTGGCCGGACGCGTAGTCGAGAACGGCGGCGGGCTTGAGGCATGCGCGGCTCGCGAACTGGCCCCGGGCAGTGTTGTTCCTGATCTCGTCGAGAACAATCTGCGGCAACGTTCCGTAGTGCGCGATGGCATTGAGAGCGCTTTGGGCGGAGTTTCGGGAAGGTCGAAGGACGTGATTGCGATTGTTCCGGACGCAGCCGTGCGCGTGATGCTGGTGGAATTCGACACTCTACCCTCTGATCACGAAGAAGCGCTGGGAGTGGTTCGCTTCCGGCTGAAGAAGTCGCTTCCCTTCGATGTGGAGAAGGCCAAGGTTTCGTACCACGCGCAGAAAATCGGCGATGAAGTAAAGGTTGTGGCGGCGGTGGCGCTCGGCAGCGTGATTGAAGATTACGAGGCGGCATTCCGCGAGGCGGGATTCAGCCCCGGCATCGTGTTGCCGTCCACGCTAGCGGCGCTGGGCGCGGCTGATGGCAAGAAGCCCACGATGGTCATCAAAGTCGACGCGCATACAACCAGCATTGCGATTTTGAATCAAGATCAATTGCAACTGTTCCGCACGCTGGAAAATGCGCGCGGGGTAACGATTAATGGCGACCAGTTGGCCGAGGAAGTCTATCCGTCGATTGTGTTCTTTCAGGATACGTATCACCTGAATATTGAACGGATCTATGTGGCGGGATTACCGGAGTCGGGTGGAGCCGCAGCAGCTCTACGCTCGCAAACGGAAGCGGATGTGCAGGAGTTAGTATCGTCGGCACAATTGGGAGAGACGGCGGGTGGTCCGGTGCCGCGATGGAGAATGGCAGGAGTGGTGGGAGCACTGATTTCTTAGGAGGTCAGGGGCCAGGGGTTAGCAAACCTCCCTGCCCCCTGGCCCCTGATTCCTGACCTCTGATTTTTATGCGTATTGATATCAATCTCGCGAGTCAGCCTTACGAGGATGCGCGGCAGTTCTGGATGCGCTGGGGGACGGCTTTGGGCGCGCTCGGATTGCTAACGCTGGTTCTGCTGGGGCTCGTCATTACCGGATGGATTGACGCGCGGCGAGACCGGGCTGCCATTTCGCAGAAGAAGGCGATGATCGCCGATCGGGAGCGGTTAGAGGCGGAGGCACAGAAAACTCTTAACCTTCCCGAGAATCGCACGACGAAGGATGAATCACAGTACTTGAATGAGCTGATTGCGCGAAAGGCATTCTCGTGGACGCGAGGCTTGGAAAACCTGGAGAAGGTGATGCCGCCGCGATTGCACGTGGTCTCTATCACTCCGCAGCTCAGCGAAGACAATGAACTCGCCCTGAAGATGACGGTCGCCGGGGATTCACGGGATCGCGCCATCGAGTTGGCGCGCAGAATGGAAGATTCGGGCCGGTTCGTGCAGGTCCTAACACCACGTGCAACTCATGTGGAGTCACAGACAGGCGATACAGAGCAGGTCGAGATCACGGCGGTTTACATCCCACAAGCTTTCACCGCAGAAGCCACCAACGAGCCCACGACGAACAGCCCTAAACCGAAATCACCAGCACAGGGCAAGTCTACAGTTCCGAGCGCAAAGAAAGGAACAAAGCACTGATGCCGGATCTGCGACAAACCCGGAAGAAGCTCACGACTACGCTCGCGGTGATGGCCGCAGTCGACCTTGTCGCGGCCGTTCTGTATTTCTCTCCGGTCATAGGTTCAGCCGAGTCGAGGCGTATGGAATTGAACCAGCTCCAAGCCGAGTTGACTACCAAGACCCGACTCGTGGCACCGTTGAAGGACTTGCCACAAAAGATTGGCATCGCCCGGGAGCAGATTAATGCGTTCTATAAGACGCGATTCCCCGCGCACAATTCAGAAATACTGACCGAGGTTGGGAAGCTGGCCAGTGCTAATGGTGTCAGGATTGAACAGGAGAGATATAAGCCGGCAGACAATACAGTCGTTGGGCTGCAGCCGGTAGAAGTGGAATACGATCTCGCGGGAAACTATACTTCCTTGGCGCGCTTCATCAACGCGCTGGAACGCGATGAGATGTTCTTCATCATTAATAATGTTTCCCTAGGCGGAGATCCACAGGGTCCCGTGAAGTTGAGCGTGAAAGTGCAAACATTTCTGAAGGTAGGGACGTAGTGCAACTGGGATTCGAAAACAAGAAGCAGGCGCGCACGGCGGCGGTGCTGGGTGCGATCGCGCTGCTCACGATCGCCTGGCGCATACTCCCGCTCTTCATGGAGTCTTCGAGTCCGTCCTCGAGCGCGCAGGCGGCGGCACCGGCGCCAGTCCCGACTCGGCCACTACCAGCGCGTCCCGGCTCCAAGCAAACGAAGAAGCCCCAGGTTGCCAGCCTCGATCCTACGTTGCGATTGGACCTGTTGGCCAGCAGCGAGAAGACGCTGTATCAGGGGAATGGCAGGAACATCTTCGTATCGCAAGCCGAAGATGTGAAGATCGAAACACCTAAGAGCAACGGAACCAGTGGCCCAGAGGCCAATACTCCGCCGGCGTATGTGACGCCATCCATACCCGCAGCTCCGCCAATACCATTAAAGTTCTACGGCTTCGCCAATTCCCCGGGTGAACCAAAGAAGGTTTTTCTGAAGAAAAACGAAGACGTCTTTGTCGCGGGCGAGGGAGAAATTGTGGATCGCCGCTACAAAGTGATTCGCATCTCGCCGAACTCGGTGGAGATTCAGGATATGGTCTACAGCGGGCCCGCGCAGACCATTCCTCTGACGCAAGGCTGAAACAGATGCGTTCATCGCGAATTCGCCGCTCGGCAGAAAATGGCTACGTCATGATGACGTTGCTGCTGACGCTGGCGCTGATGATCATTATGGCCGCGGCGATCGTGCCTTCGATCACGTTTGAGATCAAGCGCGATCGCGAAGAAGAAATGATTCATCGCGGCGTGCAGTACTCTCGCGCGATTCGCGCTTACTACAAAAAGTTTGGGCGGTATCCGGTGAGTCTCGAGAATCTCGAGAACACGAACCAGCAGCGCTTTCTGCGCAAGCGATACAAGGATCCGCTGACGGGAAAAGAATTCCGTTTGTTGCACTTCGGCGAAGCTAAGCTGTCGCTCAATGGAATGTCCGCGGGAACGATTCCCGGAGCGAGCACGCTTGGATCGAACGGACAGTTGAACGGTCCGGGCGGACCACAGTCGAATTCGCCATTCGGAAGCACCACCTTTGGGCCGAGCGCCAACTCATTCGGTCAAAACACGCAGGCCGGGCAGACGAATTCGCGCGATTCGTCGCAATCTGATTCGAGCGACAATACCTCGCAGAGTCCGCAGGCCGCCCCGAGCGGCGGAATGAATTCAAACGATCGCAACTCACCCAACCCACAGACTTTCGGCGGCGGTCCCATTGTTGGTGTCGCGAGCACGAGCAAGAATCCGACGATCCGGGAGTTCGACAAGAAGAAGAAATACAACGAGTGGCAATTCGTCTACGATCCTACGCTCGATCGCGGCTTTCTGATTACCACACCGTATCAGCCGCAGTTGCAGATGTTCGGGACAGGGCCGCAAAACGTAAATGGTCCGAACGCGCCGGGACAGAATCAAGGCTTGGGAACACAGACATCGGGTCCCACCGTAATCATGGGGCCGCAACAGCCTCCGCCAATCAATGGTGTCTACGGCAATCCGAATCAGCCAACGGATACTCCCAACCAACAATAGCAATTGAAGCTTTCGTCAAATGCAAAAGGCCTCATCTTCGATGATGAGGCCTTTGCGTCTTGCGAAACCCAGCCGAGACGGCTGTCCCTACGCTAGACCGTTAAACGCTGAACGAACTGCCGCAGCCGCAGGTGCTCTTCACGTTCGGATTCTCAAACTTGAAGCCGGCGCCTTCGAGGCTCTCGACGTAGTCCACGATGCACCCGTTCAGATACATCACCGAAGTGGCATCGACGTAGACCTTGAGGCCGTCCATATCGAAGGTCTTATCCATCATTCCCGCACCGTTCTCGAACTGCATGGAATAGGAGAAGCCGGAGCATCCGCCGCCCACAACTCCGACGCGCAAGCCTGCGGGCACGGGGTTCTGCTGTGCCATGATCTCTTTCACCTTGGCGACGGCGTTAGCGGTCAGGGTAATGGGTGCAACTTTCTTGGTGACTTCAGGGACGGTTGTCGTTGCCATTCGTATCTCCTTGGCTTTAAAGCTGTTTGATTATAGCAGAAATCAATTTCCCCACTTTCGCACAGACGGAGAGTAAGGAATCATGTACCTCAATTGGATGCCGATTGCAAGCAGGAAGTCGCAGTGTTCCGGTTCCGTAACAGGGTGTCGGAGGGCGGGATTTAAATCGTCGCCGGGGCTTGCGAACGGGGCTATAATCGTGGCGTTAGGGCCTTCCCCGGGACTGGTTGCGGGGTTCTGCGTGCCCCCGCCACGAAGTGGAAAGCCGCTGCGCTCTTTTGAACCAAGAGGTTCGGAGTCTGCCGAGGTGGCTTATGACGCCAATTGAAATCGTGGGGGGTCTGTTCGGACTCTTCGCTGTCGGGCTAATTGTGCTGTTGATCTACAAGAGCACGCTCACCATGCACGAGGATGATCAGCTGTTTCTGGATGAAGCAAACTCCCACATGCAGGAAGAGCAGACGGAGCTGTTGACGAAGGTCAACAAGCTGACGCTCCCGATGCGAGTGTTCAGCATTGGGTCGGGAGTGTTTCTGCTGGCGTTCCTCGCCATGCTGATCTACCAGAAGCTGAACGAAGTCCAATAAGCGTCACAGGGGATAGCGGCAAGAGCATAGCCATTCCCTGGATCGCTGTGTGAACTCTTCATCAACGCTGGCTCTCTTGCCCGTCCCGTCCCAAGGACAAGCGGGATGGTGAGGCATGGCCCTGCCATATCCTATGTGCATCGTACAAGGGCAGTCCGCAGGGCATACCAGAATCAGCTTGCATTACACTCCCAAACGTTCCGGAACAAACCGACTGTCGAGTGACGTCTAATTGGATAAGGGCGGTCAACACGAACCTGCAAGTGGTGGCGAGTTCCGCGATCTATAGTCAAGTTAGAACAGCCTGATCGTACCAATTGAAAGCAATCGCAGGCGCGGGCAACTTTTGCGGTATATTCAGGTTCCAAGGGCGGGAGTAGCCACTTATGTCGACAGCTCCTGCGGAAGTGACTCCCGAGTCTGAGTCTCTTGCAGCGCAGACGGGGGCACAACCGGTATCTCCGCCGGGCGCAATGCGCCCGAAGCGGCCTCGCGTTTGGATTCTGGTCGCCGTGGCGGCGATCGTTGTCGGCGTAATTCTCTTCCTCGCTCTTCGAACCCGAACCTCCTCGACAAGCAAACTCTCTGCCTCTATCTCGGAACATTCTGAAGGAACACTGCGACTGAAAGGCACCACGGAAGCGGTGGAATCGCGCAGCCTTCTCGCCCCCGTGCTGGCGGGGCAGCAGGTTCCAACCCTAACCATCATTCGGCTCACCGCTGCTGGAATGCGCGTCAAGGCGGGCGATCTATTGGTGGAATTCGATCGACAGGCGCAGATGCGTGATTTCGTCGACAAGCAGGCCGAGTATCAAAAGCTGGTCGATCAGGTGGCTCAGGAGCAAGCAAAGGAAGCGGCGGCTCGCGCCAAAGACGAAACGGAACTGAAGCAAGCGGAGAACAGCCTCCACAAGGCAGAGCTGGAAGTCCAGAAGGCCGAAATTGTCTCGAAGATCGATGCCGAGAAAAACGACGAGACTCTGGAGGAAGCGAAGGCGACCTACGATCAGTTGCGCGAAACCTTTGACCTAAAGCGAAAGGCGGCACAGGCGGGCATTCGCATTCTCGAGATTCAACGCGAACGTACCCAGCAGACGATGCTGCACGCACAGTCGAACGCTGAACTGATGCAGGTAAGATCTCCAATCGACGGCGTCGTGGTGCTGAACACGATCTGGAAACAAGGCACGATGGGCGAGGTGCAGGAAGGAGACCAACTCGAACCAGGCACGCCTTTCATGCAGGTGGTAAACCCTGCGACCATGCAGGTGCGCGTTTCGGCAAATCAACAGGACTTCCCTCGCCTGCAAGTCGGCCAGGCGGCAAAAGTCCGCCTCGACGCGTATCCGGAACTCATTTTCCCCGCTGCGATCGAGCAACTCGCTCCGATCGGGGAACAAGGAAGCTTCTCCGACAAGGTGCGCGTATTTGCCGTGATCGTCTCCATCCGGGGAAATGATCCGAAGTTGATGCCGGACCTGTCTGCTGCAGTGGACGTTGACCTCGGTTCCCGAGGGAGTGAAACGAGTCCCGCAAGGGCATCGGCTCGAGGATCGCAATGAGAATGCGTCTCCAGCGACTGTGGCTTCGCCGCAAGGCTCTGCTGATCACGCTGATCGTGATTGCCGGCTGCGGAGTTGTGCTGGGTGCTGTTCGCCTCAGCAGGAGGGCTCCCGGTGTCCCCACGTACGAAGTCAAACGCGGCGAGTTCCTGGATTCGCAGCAATTTCATGGTGAAGTGAAGGCGCTGAAATCCATTACCATCAGCGCTCCTGCAGAAGCTGGCGACTTGCAGATCATCAAGCTCAAGGATGAAGGCGCCGCGGTTAAAGCGGGAGATACGGTCGTTGAGTTCGACAAAACCAAAACCGAACAGGAATTGGCACAGTTCCGCTCTGCACTGAAATCGGCGGAGGCATCGATCGAGCAGGAACGTGCCCAGGCCAGACTGGCGGAGGAAGAGGACAAGACCAACGTTTTGAAGGCGCGATTTGACGTTGAAGGGGCGCGGCTGGAAGCGAGCAAGCAGGAGATCGTCTCAAGGATTGAAGGAGAGGAAGCCAAACTGAAGTTGGCCGACTCCGAACAGAAACTCCGTGAAGCAGAAGCGAAACAGAAGTCTGACGAAGCACTTCATAAAGCCATGATCGAAGCTGCGGAACAGGCCAGCGCCAAGGCGAAGTACGATGTGAAGCGCGCAGAAAGCGCTCTGGCGAAGATGAGCGTACCGGCTCCTTCCGCGGGTACGATCAGCATCCTGCAACATTGGTCCGGATCGAATATGGCACCATATCGCGCTGGTGATCGGGCCTGGGCGGGCGCGGCTATTGCTGAGTTGCCGGATGCCTCCACTCTGCGGATTACTGCGCGCGTGGATGAAACCGAACGTGGACGACTCGCGCCGAAACTGCCCGTTACAGTGCAACTCAACGCTATTCCCGACCGCCAGTTCACCGGCCACATCGAACACATCAGCGAAATCGCCACCATGGATTTTTCCGGCGGCTGGCCAATCACGCGCAATTTCACTCTTGAGATTCTTCTCGACCAGTCAGACCCCAGATTCAAACCGGGCATCACGGGCCAAGTCACCGTCGTGGGGGACCATGTCGCGAATGCGATCAGCATTCCAGCGCAGGCTCTTTTTCAAAAGTCGGGCCAGAACGTTGCTTATGTGTGGTCAGGATCGCAGTTCGAAGAACGCACCCTCGAAGTAGCCCGAAGGAGCGGGGACAAAATCATGATCGCGAAGGGGCTTCGTGATGGAGACCGGATCGCATTGCGCGATCCGAGTGCACGGGAGTA